>JADGMW010000736.1_pt1 | contig 11340 bp, 7 predicted proteins | sample 8641801 | NCBI WGS metagenome assembly JADGMW01 (sample SAMN16272018, study PRJNA661076) | feces metagenome | isolation source: fecal sample from diarrhoea affected cattle A | host: Bos taurus | place: South Africa: Lokaleng Village, Mahikeng | collected 2019-09
CTCATCCTCGACGAACCGACCGAAGGCATCCAGCCCTCGGTGGTCGCCGAGGATGAGCATGCGCGGCTCGGTGATCAGAGCGCGCGCGATCGCGAGTTGCTGACGCTGGCCGCCGGAGAGCAGCCCCGCGCGACGGTCGAGCAGTGGGACGAGCGCGGGGAACAGGTCGAGCATATCGGCGACGAGCTTCTTGCCGTTCTTGCGGCCGTCCGCGACGACCTGCAGGTTTTCGCTACAGGTGAGCTGCCCGAACGACTGCTGGCCCTGCGGCACGTAGGCGAGTCCCCGGGCCACGCGTGCTGCCGGCCGGAGCCCGCTGATGTCGTGCCCGTCGAACAGGATCTTGCCCGAGGAGATCGGAAGCAGACCGACGGCAGCGCGCAGCAGCGTGGTCTTCCCGGCGCCGTTGTGGCCCATCACGGCGGCGACTCCGTCGGAGGGAACGGTGACCGAGACACCGTGGATGACTTCGGTGCGGCCGTAACCGGCTCGCACGTCGACGAGTTCGAGCATCATGCCTCCTGGAAGGTGTCGGTGCCGTCGGAACCGACCGCAGCTGCGGTGCCGAGGTAGACCTCTTGGACCTGCGGATCGTTCTGCACCTCTTCGACGGTGCCGTCCGCGATGACCTTGCCGCGGGCCAGCACGGTCACGGAGGTCGCGAACGCACGCATGAAGTCCATGTCGTGTTCGACCACCACGACGGTGCGCTGCGCGCCGATACGGCGCAGCAGCCGGCCGGTTTCCTCGCGTTCGTCGCCGCTCATGCCCGCGACCGGTTCGTCGAGCAGCAACACGTCGGCGTTCTGGACGAGGAGCATTCCGATCTCGAGCCACTGCTTCTGGCCGTGCGCGAGGATGCCTGCCGGCGTGTCGCGGTGGGCGGACAAGCCGATCGTCTCGAGGGCTTCCTCGATTTCGGGCAGCACATCTTTACGGCGTCGCAGTAGTTGCCACGGGGAGCGCCCGGCACCTGCGGCGATATCGAGATTCTGGAGCACCGACAGTTCCTCGAACACCGACGCGGTCTGGAACGTCCGGCCGACGCCGAGGCGGGCGATCTTGTGCGTCTTCTTGCCGACGAGTTCGATTCCGGACTTGGTGATGGAACCGGTTGCGGGGACCAGGCCCGTGACCGCGTCGACGAGGGTGGTCTTGCCCGCGCCGTTGGGTCCGATCAGGAAGCGCAGGTCTCCCTGCAGGAGTGTGAGGTTCACTCCGTCGACGGCGTGGAAGCCGTCGAAGGTGACTCGCAGATCGCGGATTTCGAGGTAGTCGCTGGCCATGCCGGCGTTGCCGCCGTAGACGGGTGCGTTCATCGTGCCGGCTCCAATTCGGTCGTCGCTGCGGGTACGTCGTCGGCGGGTGGTGCGGGCCGGGACCGGCGGCGCCGGCGCCATACGGTGGCGAGTCCGGCCAGGCCGGCGGGGAAGAAGCCGACCACCACGATGAACAGCAGTCCCTGAGCGTAGGTCCAGGCCGAGGGGAAGTTCTCCGACAGCGCGGTCTGGGCCCACGCGACTCCGATCGCGCCGAGGACCGGCCCGAGCAGGGTGCTGCGGCCTCCGATGGCGACGCCGATGAGGAAAGCGATGGACGGAACGATGCCGATGTCGGCGGGGGAGATGATGCCGACGATGGGAACGAACATCGCTCCGGCGATGCCGGCGAAGAACGCGGCGACGGTGTAGGCCACCACCTTGATGTTGGCGGGGTCGTAGCCGAGGAACCGGACGCGTTCCTCCTGGTCGCGCACCGCGACGAGCAGTTCACCGTAGCGGGACTGCATCAACTGCCGGGTTGCGGCGACGACGAGCAGCAGGATGGCCGCCACGATGAAGAACAGCATCCGCTTGTTGACGGGATCGGAGAGTTCGAAGCCGAAGAAGGTGCGGAACCGGTTGAGGCCGTTGGAACCGCCGGTGGACTGCTGACCGACGAGCAGGATGGCGAAGGCGGCGGCGAGGGCCTGGGACAGGATCGCGAAGTAGGCGCCTTTCACACGTCGCTTGAACACACCGAGCCCGAGCAGTGCCGCGACGAGCGCCGGGACGATGAGGATCGCCAGGATCGCGACGAACGGTGAGGTGAACGGCACCCAATATGCCGGTAGCTCACGGATTCCCGCGATCTGCATGAAGTCGGGGACGGAGTCCTCACGCAACTGTGCGTCGGCAATTTTGAGATGCATTGCCATGATGTATGCGCCGAGCCCGAAGAACACGCCCTGCCCGAGGGTCAGCATGCCGCCGCGCCCCCATGCGAGCCCGATTCCGACGGCGACGATCGCGAAGCACAGGAACTTGCCGAGCAGGCCCAGCCGGAAGTCGGACAGGAACGCCGGCGCGATGCCGAACAACACGAGCGCGGCGAGCGCGAATCCTGCTGCGGTGCGGACGGGTCCGGGTTGTGTCAGGGACCGGGGGGAGAACGTCACAGACATCAGACCAGGCTCCTCGTCTTGACGGCGAACAGGCCTTGGGGACGGACCTGCAGGAAGATCACGATGATCACGAAGACGATCACCTTCGCGATCGAAGCGGTGGTGGAGTATTCGATGAACGAATTGAGCAGACCCAGGGCGACGGCGGCGAGCACGGCGCCTTCGATCCTGCCGAGGCCGCCGATAACGACGACGAGGAACGCGTCGATCAGGTACGCCTGCCCGATGGTCGGGCTGGTCGAGCCGATCAGCGTCAGCGCCACGCCGGCAAGGCCCGCGAGGCCCGAACCGAGGAAGAACGTGGTGATATCGGTGCGGCGCGAGGAGATCCCGACGGTTTCCGCGAGGTCGCGGTTCTGCACGACCGCGCGGATCCGGCGGCCCATCGGGGTGTACTTCATCGAGGCGATGAGTGCGATCACGCAGATCACCGACAGCGCCAAGATGAACAGGCGGGTTTTCGGTACCACCGCGCCCAGGATCTCGACACCGCCCGACAGCCAGGCCGGGGCCACGACGTTGACGGCGGGTGCGCCGAAGATGTCGCGGGCGGCCTGCTGGAGCAGCAGGCCCACACCGAACGTGACGAGCAGGGTGTCGAGGGGCCGGTGGTACATGCGGCGGATGAGGGTGACCTCGAGCAGGACACCCATCGCCCCACCGACCAGGAAGCCGACGAGCAGCGAGACGAACAGGGACACACCCGCGGACGAGATCACCTGCTGGACCACGAAGGCGGTGTAGCTGCCGGCCATGATGAATTCGCCGTGGGCCATGTTGATCACGCCCATCTGCCCGAAGGTCAGCGACAGGCCCAGTGCCGCCAGCAGCAGGATCGAACCGATACTCAATCCTGTGAACAACTGTCCTACAAGGACATCCATGGTGCCTCCCTGGTCGGCTTCCCGGTCGTGAGCGTCAGTTTCCGGAGAGTCCGGCAGCCCAGTCGTAGGACTCGAGGTACGGATCGGGATCGACGGCGCCGTCCGACTCCCACACGGTGTAGATCAGGCCGTCGCCGCGGATTTCACCGATACGGGCGGTCTTGGTGATGTGGTGGTTGTCGCCGTCGATCGTCACGGTGCCTTCAGGAGCGTCGAAAGAGACTCCGTCGGAAGCTTTCACGACGTCCTCGACCGCAAACGACTCGGCCTTCTCGACGCTGTTCTTCCACAGGTAGACCGAGGTGTAAGCAGCTTCCATCGGGTCGGACGTCGGCTTGTTCGCGCCGTACTTCGCCTTGTACGCCTCGACGAACGACGCGTTCTCGGGGGACTCGACGGTCTGGTAGTAGTTCCACGCGGTGAGCTGGCCTTCGATGTTCTGCGCGCCGATACCCACGACCTCTTCCTCGGCGATGGACACCGAGACGACCGGCATGTCCTTCGCGTCGAGACCCGCGTTGGTGTACTCACGGAAGAACGCGACGTTGGAATCGCCGTTCAGCGTGTTGAATACGGCGTCCGCGTCGGCGGTGCGGACCTTGTTGACGATGGTGGAGAAGTCGGTCGACCCGAGCGGGGTGTAGTCCTCGCCCTTGATCTCGATGCCGTTCGCCTCGGCGTAGGCCTTGATGATCCGGTTCGCGGTCTGCGGGAACACGTAGTCGCTGCCCACCAGGTACAAGGACTTCACGCCCTGTTCCTTGAGGTAGTCCAGCGCCGGCACGATCTGCTGGTTGGTGGTCGCACCGGTGTAGAAGATGTTCGACGACGACTCGAGGCCCTCGTACTGGACCGGGTAGTACAGCAATGCGTTGCGATCCTCGAACACCGGGAGCATCGCCTTGCGGCTGGACGATGTCCATCCTCCGAATACCGCTGCGACACAATCGGAGCTGATGAGCTTCTCGGCCTTCTCGGCGAAGACCGTCGGCTCCGAGGCACCGTCTTCCGCGACGACCTGGATCTGCTTTCCGAGGACGCCGCCGTCCGCGTTGATCTCTTCCACGGCGAGGGCGATCGAGTCACGCACGGTGACCTCGGAGATCGCCATCGTGCCCGAGAGCGAGTTCAGCGAACCGACCTTGATGGTGTCGCCCGAGGTGTCGACACAGGACGTGCCACCGGAGGCGCCCGCCGACGAGTCGGGCGTGTCTCCCGCGCGGCTTCCACAGGCGGTCAGGACGAGACCGACGGCGACCAGCGCTGCAGGCGCCGCGATGGCGCGAGTGGCGAACTTGGACCTGGCAACTGACATGAAGGTGCCCTTCCTTCGAAGGTGGGACCGGAGAGGACCGGTGTATCCGGCGGCGTATACAACTCTGTATCCGCGAGGCCAAACACTAGAAGGGCGTTGTTGCGCCAGAATATCTCCCGGTCACAGTTGTGTGACGCGGGTGACGAGTGTGTTACATCGTCCTTACAGCGCTGTGTGCGAGTCGGTGACGCGTCGTCAGCGGACGAGATACGGAGACACCGAACTGCGGTGCTCGTTGATGTCGATCTCCTTGCCGAGGGGCGGGAACGCCCGCTGCGGGCAGTTCACGCGCTCGCACACGCGGCAGCCCGACCCGATCGGGGTGCCGGGATTGCTTTCGTCGAGGTCGAGACCGTCGGCGTAGACGAGACGGTGGGCGTGGCGCAGTTCGCAGCCCAGCCCGATCGCGAAGGTCTTGGACGGCTGCCCGTAGCGAGCCGCGCGGCGCTCGACCGTGCGGGCAACCCAGAGGTAGCGCCGGCCGTCGGGCATCTGCGCGATCTGCGTCATGATCTTGCCGGGGTAGGCGAACGTCTCGTACACGTTCCAGAGGGGACAGGTGCCACCGCTCGTCGAGAAGTGGAATCCGGTCGCCGACTGTCGTTTCGACATGTTGCCGGCGCGGTCGACCCGGACGAAGGAGAACGGGACGCCACGCAGCTTGGGCCGCTGCAGTGTGGAGAGGCGGTGCGTGATCGTCTCGTAGCTCACGCCGTAGAAAGCGGAGAGCCGCTCGATGTCGTACCGGAAGTTCTCGGAGATCTCGTGGAACTGCGTGTACGGCAGGAGTAGTGCGGCTGCCCAGTAGTTGGCCAGGCCCAAGCGGGCGAGAGTGCGCGACGCGTCGCTCGTGAACGCACCTTCGTCGACGAGGCGGTCGATGAGGTCTCCGCATTCGAGGTACGCCAGCTCGATGGCGAGTTTGAACACCTGCTGGCCACCCGACAACTGGGGCGCTACCTCGAGGATCCGGGTCTCCGGGTCGTAGCGGTGGAGGATGTTCTCGCCGAGGTCGATGCGCTTGACGATCTGGACGTCGTGCGCAGTCTGCATGCGCTTGGCGATCTCCCCGCCCACGTCGCCACGGTGGAATCGGATCCGGTTGGCGAGTTCCTCCGCTGCCGTGTCGAGATCGTGCAGGTAGTTGTGGCGCTGATAGAAGTAGTCGCGCACTTCTTCGTGCGGCATGGTGATGGCGCCGCTGCCGCTGCCGTCGCTGTAGCGGTCTTCGGTCGCCGCGGCGAGTTGCGCGGTGGTGTTCCGGAACCGGCGGTGCATGTTGACCATGGCGCGCGCCAGGTTGGGATGCGCCGCGACCATCTCCGCGATCTCCTGGGCATCGGTGTCGATGCCCATCTCCTGGTCGAGCGCGACCTCACGCATCTCTGCGATGAGCCGGGTGTCGTCCTGGGAGGAGAAGAACGTCGTGTCGACCCCGAACACTTCGCTGATGCGCAGGAGTACCGGCACGGTGAGAGGCCGGACGTCGTGTTCGATCTGGTTCAGGTAGCTGGCGGAGATCTCGAGCGTCTTGGCAAGCGCGGCCTGGCTCAGTCCCCGCTCGGTGCGTAGCTGGCGCAAGCGGGCGCCGACGAAGGTCTTGGCCATTCGCCCAGGGTAAAGCCCGGTCGGGGTGCTTCGCAATGTGTTGTTCGCAGGTTGTTAAGAGAAGGCGTCCGTTGAGCGCCGGGGAGGCGGATCCGGCCGGTGCCGGTCCTGTGAGTGCGCTCACAGAGGCGCGGGTTCGGTGGTGAGTGCCGGGCTCGGTGGCGCGTCCTCCGGCTCCGGTCGTCGCCACATTACTTTTCCGGCATAAGCCGAGGTAGGAACCTACCGGCGGGTAACCAAAGGGTAAAAAACCCGGTCGTTGGCGGGGCCACTTATTAGCAACCTTTGCAAGGGCCGGTTCGAACCTAGCCAAGATTGGCATTAGCAACAGGTAGACGGGGTTTTTCGGCTGTGTCATTGTCATGGAGTACATCCGAAAGGAACGCAAAGGATGTGAAGCCGTACGTATGTACTGCTGAGCGTTCATAGCGGATTCAGATCGAGAGAGTGGAGCTTTTTGATGTCGACTACCGGCACCCCGAGGACCGCTGAGGAAATTCAGAAGGACTGGGACACCAACCCCCGCTGGAACGGGGTTACCCGTAACTACACGGCCGAGCAGGTCGCGAAGCTGCAGGGCACCGTCGTCGAAGAGGCCACCCTCGCGCGTCGCGGCTCCGAGATCCTCTGGGATCTCGTCAACAACGAGGACTACATCAACTCCCTGGGCGCCCTCACCGGCAACCAGGCTGTGCAGCAGGTCCGCGCCGGCCTCAAGGCCATCTACCTGTCCGGCTGGCAGGTTGCCGGCGACGCGAACCTGTCGGGTCACACCTACCCGGACCAGTCGCTGTACCCGGCGAACTCGGTCCCGCAGGTCGTGCGCCGTATCAACAACGCACTGCTGCGCGCCGACGAGATCGCCAAGGTCGAGGGTGACACCTCGGTCGAGAACTGGCTGGCACCGATCGTCGCCGACGGCGAAGCCGGCTTCGGTGGCGCACTCAACGTGTACGAGCTGCAGAAGGCCATGATCGCGGCCGGCGTTGCCGGTTCCCACTGGGAGGACCAGCTCGCTTCCGAGAAGAAGTGCGGCCACCTCGGTGGCAAGGTGCTCATCCCCACCCAGCAGCACATCCGCACCCTGACCTCGGCTCGCCTCGCAGCCGACGTCGCCGACGTCCCGACGGTCGTCATCGCCCGTACCGACGCGGAGGCAGCCACGCTGATCACCTCCGATGTGGACGAGCGCGACCGTGAGTTCCTCGACGGCACCCGTACCGCCGAAGGCTTCTACGGCGTCAAGAACGGCATCGAGCCCTGCATCGCTCGCGCCAAGGCCTACGCCCCGTACTCCGACCTCATCTGGATGGAGACCGGCGTGCCGGACCTCGAGGTTGCGAAGAAGTTCGCCGAGGCAGTCCGCAGCGAGTTCCCGGACCAGCTGCTCGCCTACAACTGCTCCCCGTCCTTCAACTGGAAGGCACACCTGGACGACGCGACCATCGCGAAGTTCCAGAAGGAGCTCGGCGCGATGGGCTTCAAGTTCCAGTTCATCACGCTGGCGGGCTTCCACTCGCTCAACTACGGCATGTTCGACCTGGCGCACGGCTACGCCCGCGAGGGCATGACCGCCTTCGTCGACCTGCAGGAGCGCGAGTTCAAGGCTGCTGCAGAGCGTGGCTTCACCGCCATCAAGCACCAGCGTGAGGTCGGCGCCGGCTACTTCGATTCGATCGCCACCACCGTCGATCCCAACACCTCCACGGCTGCCCTGAAGGGCTCCACCGAGGAAGGCCAGTTCCACTAGGAACAGCGCCACCCAGGTCCACCCCGCGGCGGGATCCCTCAGGTCCCCGATATCCCGCCGCGGGGTGCGCGCGCATCCAGCGACGACCTCTCACGACCCCACAAACGAGAAGGAGCTGACGTGACCAGCGAAAAGATTCAGCGCGTCGGCGTGATCGGCGCCGGCATCATGGGCGCAGGTATCGCCGAGGTGTGCGCACGCGCTCATGTCGACGTACTCGTGTTCGAGCAGACCCGCGAACTCGCGGCAGCCGGACGCGCCCGCATCCTCCGGTCGCTCGACCGTGGGGTGAGCACCGGCAAGATCACCGAACGCGAGCGGGAGCAGGCTGCATGGCGGTTGCGCTTCACCTCCGACCTCGGTGACTTCGCCGACCGTCAGCTCGTCGTGGAGGCCGTCGTCGAGGACGAGAAGGTGAAGAGTGAAATCTTCGCCGAACTCGACAAGATCGTCACCGATCCCCACGCGGTGCTGGCGTCCAACACGTCGTCGATCCCGATCATGAAGCTCGGCATCGCGACCGCGGCTCCCGAGCGAGTCATCGGGATGCACTTCTTCAACCCGGTGCCCGTGCTCCCGCTCGTCGAGCTGGTCACCACGCTGAAGACCGGCTCCACGGTCGCTCGGCGCGCGGAGGCGTTCGCTGCGGACGTACTCGGTAAGCAGGTCGTCCGTTCGTCGGATCGTGCCGGCTTCATCGCGAACGCGCTGCTCGTGCCGTACCTGCTGTCGGCGATCCGGATGGTCGAATCCGGGTTCGCAACCAAGGACGATATCGACAAGACGATGGTGCTGGGCTGTGCTCACCCGATGGGCCCCCTCGCACTGACCGACCTTGTCGGACTCGACACGGTGAAGGCGATTGCCGACTCGATGTACGAGGAGTTCAAGGAGCCCCTGTACTCCGCACCGCCGCTGCTGCAGCGGATGGTCGAGGCAGGGCTCGTCGGAAAGAAGTCGGGCGCCGGCTTCTACGAATACGCCGACAAGGGCCGCGCGATCAAGAAGGCCAGCTAGCCAGTCAGCACCACCGTACTTCGGCGCCCGTGCTCCGACAGCAGTGCTTCACGCACCGGCTGCCGGTGCACGGGCGCGAAGTGCATGAGGGAAAGGTCGACTCCGACATGGCAACTCCTGCCGACGGATACGGGTCAAGCATCCTCGGGTATCCGCGTATCGGGCCCCGCCGTGAACTCAAGCGTGCTCTCGAGTCCTACTGGCACGGCACGAGCACGCGCGACGAACTCGTCGCCGTCGCTCGCGACATCCAGGAAGACACCTGGCGCGAGCTCGCGGCGACCGGCCTGACCCAGGTCCCCGGAAACACGTTCTCCTACTACGACCATGTGCTCGACAACGCCCTGTTGTTCGGCGCGGTCCCCGAGCGGTTCCGCCCACTGCTGGGTGAACTCGACCCGCTCGATTTCTACTTCACGATGTGCCGCGGGCGTGAGGATTTCCCGCCCCTCGAGCTCGTGCGCTGGTTCGGCAGCAACTATCACTACCGCCAGCCGGAACTCGACGAGAACACGGTCTTCGAGCTGAATTCGGCAGCGGTTCTCGACGAGTTCGAACGGGCGAAGGCCGACGGCATCGAACTCCGGCCCGTCGTGCTCGGCCCGGTGTCGCTGTTGCTGCTGTCCAAAGTCGCGCCGACCTCCGCTCGAGAAGGTTTCCGGACCCTCGACCTTCTCGATTCGCTGCTCCCGCAGTACGAGAAGCTGTTCGAGCAGCTCGCCCGCGCCGGCGCCACGTGCGTTCAGCTCGACGAGCCGTCGTTCACCGAGGATCGCAGCGACGACGAACTGGCTGCGCTGCGCCGCGCATACGACGTGCTGGCCCACGCCCCACTGCGTCCGCGCATCCTGGTCACGGGACCGTACGGTTCCTTCGGTGAAGCGCTGCCCATCCTGGCGGCGTCGAAGGTCGAGGCGATCGGTCTCGATCTCGTCAACGGCAGGATGAGCGCCGACGAGTTCGCGGCTGTGCCCGGTCTCAAGCGGAAGCGGATCTACGCGGGTGTCGTCGACGGCCGCAACGTCTGGAAGACGGATCGGCGTCGCACTCTCGAATACATCCAGTCGATCGCGGCGATTGCGCCGGACCTCGTCGTCTCGACGTCGTGCTCGTTGCTGCACGTTCCGTACGACCTGCTCGTCGAGTACGACATCCCCGGCGATGTCGCCGACCGCCTCGCATTCGCGAAGCAGAAGGTCGGTGAGGTGGTCTCGCTCGCGAAGGCGCTGACCACCGGCGCCGAGGAACGGTGGCGGAGGCCGCCGGTGTCGGTGCACTTCAAGCAGAAGCACACCGTCCGAGCCCGGATGAACGCGCTCACGCCCGAGCATCGCCATCGCGCACCGTACGAGGAGCGACGGACTGCGCAACAGGCACGGCTGAATCTTCCGCCCGTGCCGACCACGACGCTGGGGTCGTTCCCGCAGACGGACGACACCCGCAAGGCTCGGTACGAGCTGGGGCAGGGACGGCTGTCGTGGGAGGAGTACGTCAAGCGCATCCAGGAGACGATCGAGTCCACCATCCGTCTCCAGGAGGACATCGGACTCGATGTGCTCGTGCACGGTGAGCACGAACGCAACGACATGGTGCAGTACTTCGCCGAACTGCTGGAGGGTTTCGCGACCACCCACTACGGGTGGGTGCAGGCCTACGGTTCGCGCTGTACTCGTCCGCCGGTTCTGTACGGCGACATCGTGCGGCCGAAGCCGATGACGGTGGAGTGGATTTCGTTCGCTCAGTCGTTGACGGACAAGCCGGTCAAGGGAATGCTCACCGGCCCGGTCACCATGCTGGCTCGTTCGTACGTGCGGCAGGACCAGCCTCTGCACGAAACGGCCGATCAGCTCGCTCTCGCGATCCGCGACGAGATCGCAGATCTCGAGCGAGCGGGCATCGCGATCATCCAGGTCGACGAACCCGCTATCCGCGAGTTGCTTCCGCTGCGGCAGGACGGCCGGGCCGAGTACCTGGACTGGGCGGTCGACGCGTTCCGGCTCGCGACCGGTGGCGCCAAGCCCGAGACGCAGATCCATACGCACCTGACCTACTCGGGTCAGGAGTCGGTGGTCGACGCGATCGAACGGCTGGACGCGGACGTCACCGCCATCGTGGCAACGCGGTCCATCGGCTGGGTGCTCGAAGCGATCAAGGACAGGGCACTGTCCCACGGTGTCGGACCGGGTGTGTACGAATCCCGGTCCGCCCGGATCCCCGACATCGACGAGCTCGACGAACTGCTCTCGGAGGCAGCGGAATCCGTGGAGCTCGACCGATTGTGGGCAAACCCGGACGGTGGGCTCAAGACGCGTCACTACTGGCA
>JADGMW010000555.1_pt1 | contig 11338 bp, 14 predicted proteins | sample 8641801 | NCBI WGS metagenome assembly JADGMW01 (sample SAMN16272018, study PRJNA661076) | feces metagenome | isolation source: fecal sample from diarrhoea affected cattle A | host: Bos taurus | place: South Africa: Lokaleng Village, Mahikeng | collected 2019-09
GGTCGGTCTTGCTGCCGCGACGGGCGGCCTGCAAGGTCGCGGCGAACACGGGACTCTCCTCATGCGCCGCCTGACCCTTTCGTTGCTGACCCTCGCCCTGGCCCTGCCGTCCGGCCTGGCCCCCGCCCCGGCCCGGGCCCAGACGCCGCCGGCGACGATCGGCGAGCGCCATGTTCCGGCTCCGTGGTGGATGCGCGACCCGGTGATCGCCTCGATCGGCCACGTGCGGGCCGAGGTCCCGGCCAATCGCGCCAGCTTCTCGGCCACCTTCCAGACCATCGAGCGCACGGCGGCCGAGGCCTCGGGCAAGGCCGCCGACCAGGTGCGGGCCTTGAGCCAGGCGCTGGCCGCCTACGGCTCCGACGTGGTGCGGGTCGAAACCTCCCTGACGACCGAGCCCCTGTTTGAGCAGTACCGCGACGCCGAGGGGGTTCTGCGCGAGAACGCCCGCGCCGACCGCATCCAGCGCTACCAGGTCGACGCCGTGATCAGCGTCACCGTGCGCGACCCCGCGGTGCTCGAACCGGTCTATGCGGCGGTGATGGCGGCCCGGCCGACCAGCATCGGCCGGGTGGCCTTCCGGCTCGAACCGGACAACGAGACCCGCACCTGGCTCGCCGACGAGGCCGTGCGGGACGCCGCCGTCCGGGCCCGCGGCGCGGCCGAGGCGGCCGGCGCCCGGCTGGGGCCCGTGCGGGTCATCGACCCCTCGGGCCGCGCCTGCCAGACGGACGTGCTGGCCGGGTGGCCGTCCTACGGATCGGGCGCGCCCCTGCCGGAAACCGTGGTGGAGGGCAACCGTTTGCGGCGCAACCCCGCCAACTCACCGACGCCGCTGGTCCAGGTCCAGCGTGAGGACCTGCTGTCGACCGGCCAGGCCGATGTGGTCGACTACCTCGCCACCGTCCCGGCGATGTCCAACAGCCTGGTCCCGACCGGTGCCGAGACCCTGGCCCTGCAGCCGCCGATGCAGTGGCTCTCGGCCCAGGCCTGCGTCGTCTATTCGCTGACCTGAGGCCATGACCGCCTTTCGTGTCGACCCCGCCTTCGACCCCGGCTCCGTCGTCGTCTGTGATTGGCCGCTGTGCCAGGTGCGGCTGCAGGACGACGTCCGCTTTCCGTGGCTGATCCTGATCCCGCGCCGCGACGGGCTGCGCGAGATCGATGACCTGTCGCCGGCGGATCGCGCCGTGCTGATGGAGGAGGTGGTGCGCGCCGGCGAGGTGGTGCGGATGCTGGGGGAGGCCGCGCAGCGCCCGGTTCACAAGCTCAATGTGGCGGCGCTGGGCAATGTCACGGCCCAGCTGCACGTGCACGTCGTGGGCCGACGCCACGACGACGGTCTGTGGCCGGATCCGGTCTGGGGTCGCGGAACGGCCGCGCCCTACGGACCGCAGGCCCTGCAGGCGGCGGTTTCGCGAATCCGGCTCAGTCGGGGCGGGTGAGAGTCACCGGCAGGATCTGGCCGTCGATCGTCAGCCGGCCGCGCCAGCCGTCGCCCGTCGGTTCCAGGACGATCCTCCCGCCGCCGTCCTCCAGGATCAGCGCCCGGCCCTCCGCCACGGCGCCGCCGAAGTCCCCGCCGTCGCGCCAGCCGCCCTCGACCCGGCCTGCGCCGCGATCCATAAGCACCAGCTCGTAGAGAGTCCGGCCCCCGGCGTCGCTGACCCGCCAGGCGCCGTCCAGTGGACCGGCGGTCTGGTCGGCGCGGATTTCCGCCGACCGCACGCCCTGGCTGTAGGCGATCTCCAGGTCGGTCGGCGTCGCCTCATAGGAGCCGTCATAGGCGTCGACCGTCACCGGGCCGGCGATCGGGGGGCGGTGGGCCGGATGGGCGGAGTCGCCCTCGGCGATCTCGCGCCCGAAGTCGTCATCGGGTTCGAACGGGCGGATGGCTGGCGCCGAATAGGGCTCCAGCGTCGACGGGTGCGGGGCGGCCTGCGGCGTCAGCAGCGCGGCCACGGCGGCGATCAGGACTCCGGACATGGACCCAGTGTGCCGATTCCGGCCCCGCCTGGCAAAGCGGGCGTTCCGATCTCCCGAAAGGGTCGTCAGGCCCGAGAACGGCGCGCCCTTCGTTGACCCTTGCGGCGCCGCTGGACTAAAGCCTGATCACTGATGTCGAGCGGCTGATTTCGCTCAGGTTTCTGAGAACCATTCGCATATGTCGATCTCCCCCCTGCCGGGCGACGCCTCCAACGATCCGACCGAAGACCAGACCGGCCGTTTCGTGCGCCAGCCCAACGGCCGCGTCCGCCCCCTGTCGCCCCACCTGCAGGTCTGGCGCTTCCACGTCACCATGTGGGGCTCCATCCTCAACCGCGCCGCCGCCGGCGCCCTGTCGGTGGGATCGGTGTTCATCGTCGCCTGGCTGGCGGCCGCCGCCTTCGGGCCGGACGCCTACGCCCGCTTCGCCTCGATCATGGGCTCGCCGCTCGGCCTGCTGATCTGGTTCGGGATCAGCGTCGCCGGGGCCTATCATCTGACGGCCGGCGTCCGCCACCTGATCTGGGACAGCGGCCAGGGCCTGACGCCCAAGGCCGCGGACATGTGGACCTGGGTCAGCGTCATCGCCGCCATCGTGCTCGTGGTCCTGTTCTGGGCCGGGCTGTTCATGACCGGGAGGGTGGTGCTGTGAGCCGGCTGAGCAAGAGCTACGTCAAGGGCGTCAAGGTCTCGGAACGCCACGGGGCCGGGGAATGGCGGGCCGAGAGGCTCTCCTCCCTGATCCTGATTCCGCTGGTTCTGTGGGGCCTGTGGAGCGGATGGGGGCTGTCGGGGGCCGGCTTCGACCGGGCGATGGAATGGTTCGGCTCGCCGGTCAATGCGACGCTGCTGGCCGTCACCCTGCTGATCTCCATCTGGCACATGAACATGGGCCTGAAGGTCATCGTCGACGACTACATCCACAGGCCGTCGTCGCGGACCGCCCTGCTCGCCGTCATCGGCCTGCTGTGTCTCGTGCTCGCCGCCGCGAGCGTCTTCTTCATCGTGCGACTGGCGCTGGGCTCGGCCCCGCTGCCGGCCGGCCTGGGAGCCTGATCGCGTGGCTGCATACGAATTCATCGATCACGCCTATGACGTCGTCGTGCTCGGCGCCGGGGGCTCCGGCCTGCGCGCCGCCCTCGGCGCCGCCCAGCAGGGCCTGAAGGTCGCCTGCGTCACCAAGGTTTTCCCGACCCGGTCGCACACGGTGGCGGCCCAGGGCGGCATCTCCGCCTCGCTCGGCAACATGGGCGAGGATTCCTGGCAGTGGCACATGTACGACACCGTCAAGGGATCGGACTGGCTGGGCGACCAGGACGCCATCGAATACCTGGTCCGCAACGCCCCCAAGGCCGTCTACGAGCTCGAGCACTGGGGCGTGCCTTTCTCGCGCACCGACGAGGGCAAGATCTACCAGCGCGCCTTCGGCGGCATGACCCGCAATTTCGGCGAGGGTCCGGTGCAGCGCACCTGCGCCGCCGCCGACCGCACCGGCCACGCCATCCTGCACACCCTGTACGGCCAGTCGGTGCGCCGCGAGGTCGAGTTCTTCGTCGAATATTTCGGGCTCGACCTGATCATGCAGGACGGCGCCTGCACCGGCCTGACGGCGCTCAAGCTGGACGACGGGACGCTGCACCGCTTCCGCGCCAAGCTGGTGGTGCTGGCCACCGGCGGTTACGGCCGCGCCTACTTCAGCGCCACCTCGGCCCACACCTGCACCGGCGACGGCAACGCCATGGTGCTGCGCGCCGGCCTGCCCCTGCAGGACATGGAGTTCGTGCAGTTCCACCCGACCGGCATCTACGGCGCCGGCTGCCTGATCACCGAGGGCGCCCGCGGCGAGGGCGGCTATCTGACCAATTCGGAAGGCGAGCGCTTCATGGAGCGCTACGCCCCCTCGGCCAAGGACCTCGCCAGCCGGGACGTTGTGTCGCGCTCGATGACCATCGAGATCCGCGAGGGCCGCGGCGTGGGCCCGAACAAGGACCACATCCACCTGCACCTCGACCACCTCGACCCCGCCGTCCTGCACGAACGCCTGCCGGGCATTTCGGAGTCGGCCAAGATCTTCGCCGGCGTGGATGTCACCAAACAGCCGATCCCGGTGCTGCCGACGGTGCACTACAACATGGGCGGCATCCCCACGAACTATCACGGCGAGGTCCTGACCAAGGTCGGCGCTGACGCCGACACGGTGGTGCCGGGCCTGATGGCCGTCGGCGAGGCGGCCTGCGTCTCGGTGCACGGGGCCAACCGCCTCGGCTCCAACAGCCTGACCGATCTGGTCGTGTTCGGCCGCGCCGCGGGCCTGCGCTGCGGCGAGATCGTCGACAAGGCCTCGGCCGTCCCGGACGCGCCGGCGGCCCTGACCGACGCCCACCTCGCCCGGCTGGACCGCTTCCGCAACGCCAACGGTTCCACCCCGACGGCGAAGCTGCGCGTCGAGATGCAGCGGGCCATGCAGTCCGACGCCGCCGTCTTCCGCACCGGCAAGACCCTGGCCGAGGGCGTCGAGAAGCTGCGCGCCATCGAGGCTGCCAGCGCCGACATCCGCACCACCGATCGCGGTCTGATCTGGAACACCGACCTGGTCGAGACACTCGAATACGACAATCTGATCGCCCAGGCGGTGGTCACCATCGAGGGCGCCCTGAACCGCGAGGAAAGCCGCGGCGCGCACGCCCGTGAGGACTTCCCGAACCGTGACGACGCCAACTGGATGAAGCACACCCTGGCCTGGAAGGGCGTCGGCGAGACGGTGAAGATCGACTACCGGCCGGTGCACACCTACACGATGTCGAAGGACATCGACTACATCGAGCCCAAGGCGCGGGTGTACTGACCGTGCTGACCGGCGGCTGCCATTGTGGAAGCGTGCGCTACGAGGCCGATGGGGCCCCGGTCGAGCGCGCCCTGTGCCACTGTGACCTGTGCCGCCGCACCACGGGCGCGCCCGCCGTCGCCTGGTTCACGGTCCGCGAGAGCGATCTGCGCCTGACCGGCGAGCCGGTCCGCCACGCCTCGTCCGACCATGCCGAGCGCAGCTTCTGCGGCCGCTGCGGAACCCAGATCACCTTCCGCGACGCCGCTTACGAAGACCGCATCGACGTCACCACGGGCAGCCTCGACGATCCGGAGGCCTGCCCTCCGGTCGAACAGATCTGGGTCCGCAGCCGCCCGGCCTGGATGGCCACGGCCCACGCCCTGCCCGACGATCTTGAGAGGCGGCCGCGATGACCGAACCGACCCTTCGTCCGCCGATCCCGCCGCGGCGCTCCGCCGGGCTGAAGCTCCTGCTCGTCTGCGGCCTGGCGATGGTGATGAGCATCGCCGCCCTGTTCGTCTTCGCCCTGCTGATGGACCGGTCGCACCGGGCCGAGCAGGTGGCGCAGGAGGTCGGCGGCCTGATGGGCGGCCCGCAGACCTTCCTCGGTCCCGTCATCGCCGTGCCCTACAGCCGGCCCGTCGTCGAGGCGGCGCCTGCGAACGCCGAGGGCCGCGTCGCCAGCGTCCAGGCCGGGGTCTGGCACATCTTCCCTACCCGCGGCCGGGCCGAGGTCGCGACCGTGTCCGAGGTCCGCAGCCGCTCGCTGTTCAAGGTGCCGGTCTATACCGCCGACCTGTCCTATTCCGCCCACTTCGATCTCGGCGCCGCCGGGGCCGAGGCGCCGCGCGGGGCGGTTCTCGACTGGAGCCGGGCCGAGATCATCCTGGGCGCGTCCGACGCCCGCGGGGCCAAGTCGGACATCGCCCTGACCCTGGGCGGGCAGACCGTGGCCCTGACCCCCTCGCGGGTCGAACCCACGGCGCAGCTGTCGCTGTCGGACGAGGCGGGCGCCCCGCGCATCCGGGGGGAGGAAAGCCTGCGGCTGTTCGGCGTCCGGCTGCCCGAGGCCCTTCGCGCCGCCGGCGCCTTCGACGTCTCCGGCAAGGCCGCCTTCACCGGCGCCCAGCGCGTCGCCGTTCTGGCCTTCGCCGGCGCCACCGAGGCCGTCATTCGCGGCGACTGGCCGCATCCGTCCTACAATGGCGGCTTCCTTCCGGCCCGGCAGCAGGCCGCAGCGGACGGACCGGGATTCAACGCCAGCTGGACCGTTCCCTTCGTGGCCCGCGGCGTGCCGGTCGAGGGCGGCTCCGAAACCCTCGGCCGCCTCGGGGCCACCTCGCTGGGCGTGACCTTCGTCGAGCCCGCCAATCCGTATCAGTCGGTCAGCCGGTCGCTGAAGTATGCGCCCCTGTTCATCGGCCTGGTCTTCTTGGCCTATTTCCTGTTCGAGACCACCACCGGCCGCCGCGTCCACCCGGCCCAGTACATCCTCGTCGGCATGGCCCAGGTCATCTTCTACATGCTGCTGCTGTCGATCGCCGAGCACATCGGCTTCGACCAGGCCTTCGCCGTCGCGGCCTTCGCCACCGTCGCCCTGATTTCGGCGTATGCCGGCTGGACCTTCGACAGCCGGGCCCAGGGCATCAGGGCGCTGGTCGCCTTCACCTTCCTGTATGGCCTCATCTATGTGCTGATGCGGCTTGAGGACTACGCGCTGCTGGTCGGCGCCCTCTCCAGCTTCGCGGCCATCGCGGCCGTGATGTACTTCACCCGCAAGGTCGACTGGTACGGCCTCGGCGGCAACGATACCCGGGACATCGCCTGATGGTTCAGCTCACCCTCCCCCAGGGCTCCAAACCCACGACCGGCAAGGTTCACAAGGCCCCGCCCGGGGCCAGGAACGTGAAGACCTACAAGGTCTACCGCTACGATCCCGAGGTCGACGCCGACCCGCGCTGGGATATCTACGAGGTCTCGGCCGACGACCACGGCCCGATGCTGCTCGACGCCCTGATCCACATCAAGAACGAGATCGACCCGACCCTGACCTTCCGGCGTTCGTGCCGCGAGGGCATCTGCGGTTCGTGCTCGATGAACATCGACGGGCGCAACACCTTGGCCTGCACCAAGGGCTGGGAGGAGTGCACCTCCTCGACCATCGCCATCTCGCCCCTTCCGCACCAGCCGGTGGTCAAGGACCTGGTGACGGACCTGAGCCTGTTCTACGCCCAGTACGACTCGATCCAGCCCTACCTCCAGTCCGACGACGAGGACCCGGAGAGCGAGCGGCTGCAGACGCCGGAGGAGCGGGCCAAGCTGGACGGCCTGTACGAATGCATCCTGTGCGCCTGCTGCTCGACCAGCTGCCCCAGCTACTGGTGGAACCAGACCGACTACCTCGGCCCGGCCGCCCTGCTGCAGGCCTACCGCTGGATTTCGGACACTCGCGACGACGCCACGGACAAGCGTCTCGACGACCTTGAGGACCCGTTCAAGCTCTACCGCTGCCACACCATCATGAACTGCACCCAGGTGTGTCCGAAGGGGCTGAACCCCGCCAAGGCCATCGCCGAGACCAAGAAGCTGATGGTCTCGCCAAGCCGCAAGAAGACCGAGGCGGTCTGAGGTGCGCGCGGTCGTCCTCGGACTGGCGGCGGCCGTGATCGCGGGCGGGCCCGCGCTCGCCCAGGTCCGCCATGATCCCGAACTGGCCGCCGCCATCCGCATGGAGGCGGACGGCGGGGCCCAGGCGCGGCTGGAGCGGCTGGCGGAGTCCGGCGATCCCGTCGCCGTCGCGGTTCTCGAGGGCTATCAGGCCCTGTGGAGCGATCCGGGGTACCGCGGCATCGCCGCCGCCTGCACCCGCTGGGAGTCGGTTTCCGCCACCTCGGCCGAAGCGACCCACCTGACCGCAGCCTGCTTCGAGCAGGGTTCGCCGGACTGGCCCCAGGACAAGGAACGCGCCGTCGAACTGTACCGTATCGCCGGCGAGGCCGGTCTGGGGCGTTCCTGGTGCGCCATCGGCGGGCTGCACGCCAAGGGCTGGCTCGTCGAGTCCGATCCGGCGCTGGCGGTCGAACTGTGCCGCCGCGGCGCCGACATGGGCGATCCAGACGCCCAGGCCGATCTGGGCGGCCTCTATTACACCGGCGCCACCGTGCCGCAGGATTCCGCCGAGGCCCGGCGCTGGTTCGGGGCCGCATCCGCCGGCAATCATCGCAATGCCGACTTCGCCCTCGGCATGATCTACGCGGACGGCGACGGGGTGGAGCGGGACGCGGAGGCGGCCGTGCGCCACTGGACCCGCGCCCACGACCTCGGCCATCGCGGCGCGGCCGAACGCATCGCCGCCCTCTATCTGGCGCAGGCCGACTCCGATACGGAGAACCTCGACCTGCTCCGCCAGGCCGGGGCCTGGTACGACAAGGCGGGCCCGTTCCTGTCGCCGCGCGGCCAGGAGTCGCTGCGGTCGGTCCGCGAGCGCCTGTCAGGCGTTACGGGCGGGAACGACTGAAGATCGGAACGGAATGCCCAGGATCACCTACATCGAGCACGACGGCCGCGAGCATGTCGTGGAGGTCAAGAACGGCCTCTCCGTCATGGAGGGGGCGATCCGCAACAATGTGCCGGGCATCGACGCCGACTGCGGCGGCGCCTGCGCCTGCGCCACCTGCCACGTCTATGTCGATGAGGATTTCCAGGCCGAGACCGGCCGCGCCTCGGCCATGGAGGAGTCGATGCTGGACTTCGCCGAGAACGTGCAGCCGAACAGCCGCCTGTCCTGCCAGATCCGGGTCTCGGACGACCTCGACGGCCTGATCGTCCGTCTGCCCGAATCCCAGCACTGAGCCGGCGGGTGGGCCGCGCGCATCCCGACCTCGTCGATCTGGTCGGCCGGATGATCGCCGCCGGGCCGCAGGATCGTCCGCCCCTGATCGCCGTCGTCGGGGCCCAGGGCAGCGGCAAGACCACCCTGGCCCGGGCGGCGGCGGAGCGTTTCGGCGCGGCGCAGATCTCCATCGACGACGTCTATCTGACGCGGGCCGAGCGCGAGGCGATGGCGCGCGAGACGCATCCGCTGTTCGTTCATCGCGGCCCGCCCGGCACCCATGACCTGGCGCTGCTCCGGGACCTGATCGACCGCCTGTCGGCCGCCGGCCCGGTGGACGAGACCCTGATCCCCGACTTCGACAAGCGGGGCGACGACCGCTGGCCGGCCGGGCGCTGGCGGCGCTTCCGGGGCCGGCCGTCGGCGATCCTGATCGACGCCTGGTGCCTGGGCGTCGTCGCCGATGACGAGCCCGCCCTGGCCGAACCGGTCAACGCCCTCGAGCGCGAGCAGGATGCGGACGGAAGCTGGCGGCGGGCGGTCAACGCCTTCGTGGCCGGGCCGTACGCCGACTTCATCGCCGGCTTCGACGCCGTGCTGTTTCTCCAGGCACCCGGCTTCGAGGTGGTGCTGGACTGGCGCTGCCAGCAGGAGGCCGACCTGCTGGGCGTCGCTCCGGACGATCTGCCGCAGGCCGAGCGCCGCCGTCTGGGCGGCTTCATCCAGTATTTCGAGCGTATCACCCGGCGCATGCTCGCTGGCGGCGTCCGCGCCGACGTGACCGTGAAACTCGATCGAAACCGTCAGCCCCTGACTATCGTCCCATGACCCGACCCGAGGACCGCCGACTGGAGCCCCGCTCGGCCGCCAAAGCGCGCGGCCTCGTCGTCACGCCCGGTCTGGAGCTGCCCTGCCTGATCGTCGACCAGTCGAACTCGGGCGTCCGCCTGCGGCTGGACCGCAACCTCGCCCTGCCCGCGCGCATCCTGCTGATCGACATGGTCCAGGCGTCGGCGGCCGAGGCCGAGGTGGTCTGGCGCAAGGGACAGGAGGCCGGGGTGAAACGCACCGGCGCCGCCGCCTCGCTGCGCGGTCTGGTGCCGTCGCGCCTCGCCGCCGCCCGCGCCGCCTTTCTGCGCGCCGGCGGCCGCTAGGTTCAGACGCCGTCCGGCATCGTCCCCGCATTGATGGCGATGCGTCCGATCAAACCCTTGACGATCAGGTCCAGCGCCGAGCCCTCGCGATAATCCGCCGCGGCGACGAAATTGACCCGGTCCTCCGAGATCAGCCCGTAGATCTTCTGCTGGTCCCGCTCCGAATTGCGCGGGTCGTAGACGGCGATCGAGAAACCGCCCTTGGTGTGCATCATCTTCATGGTCGGCACGTCGGTGTCGCCGTCGCCGAGGAAGATCATTCGGTCGAACGGCACCGGCCGCACGTCGTCGGCCATGAAGCGGTTGATCTTCTCGTGCTCCCAGTGATTGAACACGCCCTTGTTGATGCGGAACAGATACTGGGTCTTGGTGGTGTAGTTGACGCCGACCGCCGGCCAGATCGCCACCCCGTTGACGTCGTAGACGAATTTCGACGCGAACACGTGCCGGAACTCCGGCCGGATCGGGCAGCCGTCGATCATCTCCTCGAGCCCCGCGGAGATGATGTAGTGCTCGATCTCCAGCCCGTATCGGCGGCCGACCTCGTTGATGCGCTCGAACCAGCCGCGGCCGGTCAGATCCGACTTCAGCCCGTCGAACAGCTTCACCTCCTGGCCGTGTTCGGCCAGCAGCTTGCGGGTGATCGGGTGATCGTTCTCCCGTGCCCGCTGCAGCATCAGCTGCATGTACATCAGGATGTTGTCGCCGTCGGCCTCACGGGTCAGCCGGTCGGCCTCGCCCCAGAAGTCGCCGACCCCCATGCCCACCGACGGGATGAAGGTCACCTCCTGCATGTTCCCCCGCGCCAGGGTGCCGTCGAAGTCGTAGATCAGCGCGGTCTTGAGGAGCGGGGCGGCGGCCATCGGGGCGTCCAAGTGGCGAGTGGCGAGTGGCGAGTGGTTAGTGAGTGGATCGGACCGAGTCAAAGAGCGCGAGGCGTCCTCGCCACTCGTCACTCGCCACTCGCCACTCCGAGATGCAACTCCGGCGCCGCCGCCACGCCGGCGGCTTCCAGCGGCAGGTGCAGGATGAAGGCCGCGCCCTTGCCCGGTTCGCTCTCCACCTCGGCCCAGCCGCCGTGCAGCTCGACCAGCGCCTTGACCAGCGCCAGGCCGACGCCGGGGCCGCCACGCTCGCGCTTGACGAAGCGGTCGAAGACGTGGGCCTGCAGGTGGTAGGGGATGCCCCGTCCCGTGTCCTCGACGCGGATGCGCACCTCCGTCGGGGAGGCCTCGGCGGTCAGGGTCACCGCCCCGCCCTCGGTCACCGCCCGGGCCGCGTTGTCGAGCAGATAGCCCAGTGCCTGGCCGACCCTCAGGGCGTCGGCCCGGATCGGCCTCAGGGCCCCGGAGCAGATCACGTTCAGGGTGGCGCCGCGGCCCTCGATGCGCTCGCGCACCTTCTCCGCCGCCGCCTCGAGCAGGTCGCAGACCCGCACGTCGCCCAGCGTCAGCTCCATCTCGCCGGCGTCGATCTGGGCCATGTCGAGCACGTCGTCGATGGAGGCCGCCAGCTGGCTGGCGGCGACCCGGATGGCGC
>JADGMW010000737.1_pt1 | contig 11337 bp, 7 predicted proteins | sample 8641801 | NCBI WGS metagenome assembly JADGMW01 (sample SAMN16272018, study PRJNA661076) | feces metagenome | isolation source: fecal sample from diarrhoea affected cattle A | host: Bos taurus | place: South Africa: Lokaleng Village, Mahikeng | collected 2019-09
TGCACGTTCCGCTGTCGCTCGAAGCGCAGCTGGAAGCGCGCGTGCTGATGATGTCGACCAACAACATCCTGCACCCCGCGAATGGTCAGCCGATCATCGTGCCGTCGCAGGACATCGTTCTGGGTCTCTACTATCTGTCGATCATGGCAGAGGGTGAGCCGGGCGAAGGCATGGCTTTCGGGTCTTATGCCGAGCTTGAGCACGCGCTCGACAACAAGGTCGTCACCCTGCACACCAAGATCAAGGCTCGCGTTCCGGGCTGGGATGCAGATGGCAAGCAGATCACCGAGATCGTGGAAACGACCCCGGGTCGCATGCTCATCGGCCAGATCCTGCCGCTGAGCCCGGCTGTGCCGTTCTCGACGGCCAACCAGCTGATGACCAAGAAGATGATTTCCAAGATGATCGACACCGTGTATCGCGGTTGCGGTCAGAAGGAGACGGTCATTTTCTGTGACCGTGTCATGCAGCTCGGCTTCAAGAACGCCTGTGACGCCGGCATCTCGTTCGGCAAGGACGACATGGTTATCCCTGCGTCCAAGTACACGATCGTGGATGAGACCCGTAAGCTGGTCGAAGAATTCGAGCAGCAGTACAATGACGGCCTGATCACTCAGGGCGAAAAGTACAACAAGGTCGTCGACGCTTGGGCAAAGTGCGGTGACAAGATCGCCGAAGAGATGATGAAGGGCATTGCTGCCGTTCAGATCGATCAGGAGACCGGTCGTCAGAAGCCGATCAACTCGGTTTACATGATGAGCCACTCCGGTGCTCGTGGTTCACCGGCACAGATGAAGCAGCTCGCTGGTATGCGCGGCCTTATGGCCAAGCCCGACGGCTCGATCATCGAGACGCCGATTACCGCGAACTTCAAGGAAGGCCTGAACGTTCTCGAGTACTTCAACTCGACCCACGGTGCCCGTAAGGGTCTGGCCGATACCGCTCTGAAGACCGCTAACTCCGGTTACCTGACGCGTCGTCTCGTCGACGTGGCCCAGGACGCAATCATCGTCACCGAGGATTGCGGCACCGAGCGCGGCCTGACCATGGAACCGATCGTCGATGCTGGCCAGATCGTGGCTTCGCTCGGCCAGCGCGTTCTCGGTCGTACGACTGCGGACGATGTGTTCCACCCGCTGACGGGCGATCTGATTGCTCCCAAGGGCACTCTGCTCGAGGAAAAGCACATCGACGTGATCGAAGAGGCTCGTATCCAGTCGATCCGTATCCGTTCGCCGCTGACCTGCGATCTCCGCCAGGGCTGCTGCGCTTCGTGCTACGGTCGTGACCTGGCGCGCGGTACTCCGGTCAACATCGGTGAAGCTGTCGGCGTTATCGCCGCTCAGTCGATCGGTGAACCCGGTACCCAGCTCACCATGCGCACGTTCCACATTGGTGGTACGGCACAGGTGGTCGACAGCTCGTTCCTCGAATCCGGCGCTGAAGGCAAGATCACCGTCCGCAATCCGAACCTCGCCAATGTCGAGGGTGGCAAGCAGGTGGTCATGGCCCGTAACGTTGCACTCGTCATCCTCGATGACGAAGGCAAGGAACGCGCCACGCACAAGGTGACCTACGGCTCCAAGCTCCTCGTCAAGGAAGGCGACAGCGTTCGTCGTGGCCAGCGTCTGGCCGAATGGGACCCGTACACCCGTCCGGTTCTGGCCGAAGTCGAAGGCGAGGTCCTGTTCGAAGACCTGCTCGATGGTGCTTCCGTTGCGGAAAACACCGACGAGGCCACCGGCTTCACCAAGCGCGTTGTCATCGACTGGCGCGGCAATCAGCGCGGTGAAGGCCTCAAGCCTGCTCTCGCCATTGCTCGTGGTGGTGCTGTGGCCAAGGTCGACCGTGGTGGCGAAGCGCGCTACTTGCTGTCGGTGGACGCGGTTATTGCCGTTGAGCCCGGTGAAAAGGTTGTCCCCGGTGACGTTCTCGCGCGTATTCCGCTCGAAAGCGCCAAGACCAAGGACATCACCGGCGGTCTGCCGCGTGTGGCCGAGCTGTTCGAAGCCCGTCGTCCGAAGGATCACGCCATCATCGCCGAGATCGATGGTACCATCCGCTTCGGCCGCGACTACAAGAACAAGCGTCGCGTCATCATCGAGCCGACCGAGGACGGTGCAGATCCGGTCGAGTACCTGATCCCGAAGGGCAAGCCATTCCATCTTCAGGAAGGCGACACCATCGAGAAGGGCGAATACATCCTGGACGGCAATCCTGCTCCGCACGACATCCTTGCCATCAAGGGCGTCGAGGAACTGGCACGCTACCTCGTCAACGAGATCCAGGAAGTGTACCGCCTGCAGGGCGTGTTGATTAACGACAAGCACATCGAAGTGATCGTTCGCCAGATGCTGCAGAAGGTCGAAATCGTGGATCCAGGCGAGTCTGGCCTACTCAAGGACGAGCAGCTCGACAAGCTGGACTTTGACGAGCTCAACGACCAGCTGGTCAGCGAAGGCAAGAAGCCTGCTACGGCCAATCCGGTGCTGCTCGGCATCACCAAGGCGTCGCTGCAGACCCGTTCGTTCATCTCGGCTGCTTCCTTCCAGGAAACCACCCGCGTCCTCACCGAGGCGGCAGTTTCCGGCAAGGCCGACCTGCTCGAAGGCCTCAAGGAAAACGTCATCGTTGGTCGCCTGATCCCGGCCGGTACCGGTGCTGGCCAGTCCAAGGCCAAGCTCATCGCGACCAAGCGCGACGACCTCATCCTCGAGGAACGTCGTCGTCAGGCCGAAACGGTGCAGCTCGCTGCTCCCAAGTAAGACTTGGGCACAATCTGAATAGGGAAGGGGCCTTCGGGCCCCTTTTTCTTTTCCGCCGCTCTGACTATGAGCGCGGCACCGCGCTCGCTCGCGGCCACCTCTTCCTTCTGAAATGGACATCATTCGCATTTGCGGGGCCTCGCGCCGCGGGCTTTCTCGCGCGCCGAACGGTGCCGCTTGACGGCACGTGCCAAAAATGGAATGTTTGTTGCGCCTGCCTTCCAAAATAGAATGGATGAGCTATTTCGGATTGCGGTTCACGAGGGAGGAAATCGATGAACAGACTTACCAAACGGCTCGCAGCCGTCGCTCTGGCCGCCATTACCCTGCCGGCCACCATTGCCCCGGCACTGGCTGAAGGCGAGCGGTTCGTGCTCGTTTCGCACGCCCCGGACTCCGACAGCTGGTGGAACACAATCAAGAACGCCATCACCCTGGCCGGGGAGCAGATGGGCGTCACCGTGGAATACCGCAATCCTCCCACCGGTGATCTCGCCGATATGGCGCGCATCATCGAGCAGGCCGCTGCGTCGAGCCCCAATGGCATTATCTCGACAATCGCCGACTATGATGTGCTGTCGGGCCCGCTCTCTGACGCTGTCAGCCGCGGTATTCCGGTCATCACCATCAATTCCGGAACGATCGAGCAATCCAAGGAAATCGGCGCGCTGCTCCATGTCGGCCAGCCGGAATATGATGCCGGCTTCGGTGCCGGTGAGAAGGCCAAGGCGGCTGGTGTCACCAACTTCCTGTGCGTCAATCACTACATTACCAATCCGGCGTCCGTCGAACGCTGCCAGGGTTTTGCTGATGCCATTGGCACCGAGCTGGGCAACCAGATGATCGACGCAGGGCAGGACCCGGGCGAAATCCAGTCCAAGGTCAGCGCCTATCTCCAGACCAATCCGGACACCAACGGCATTCTCACGCTCGGGCCGACCTCTGCCCATCCCACGATCGCGGCCCTGAACTCTAATGGCCAGGCTGGCGCCATCTTCTTCGGCACCTTCGACCTGTCCGGCGAAATCGCCACGGCCATCAAGGACGGAACGATCAACTTCGCCATCGACCAGCAGCCGTTCCTGCAGGGCTATCTGCCGGTTGTGGTTCTGACCAATCTCGCCCGTTACGGCGTCGTTCCCGGCAACTCGATCAACTCCGGCCCGGGTTTCATCACCAACGACAATATTGCTCTCGTCGAGCAATACGCTGGTCAGTACCGCTGACCATCCTCCCGCCCGGGGTGGCCGCTGTGCCGCCCCGGATGGAAGCCAGGACCGGCGCTGAGCGCCAATTCCCAAATTCGGAGACATGAAGATGGTTGGCCAGTCCACAGGGACGCCGGCGCTGGACGAACGTATCCAGCGACAGTCTACATTCCGCCGGGCCTTCATGCGCCCTGAACTCGGGGCTATGGCGGGCACAGTACTGGTGTTCTGCTATTTCGCCATTGTGGCTGGTGGCACCGGAATGTTCGCCGCAGACGGGATGATGAACTGGGGCGTGGTGTCGGCCCAGTTCGTCATCATCGCGGTCGGCGCCTGCCTCCTGATGATCGCCGGCGAATTTGACCTCTCGGTGGGCTCGATGATCGGCTTTGCCGGCATCGTCATTGCCTTGCTCAGCGTGCTTATGGGCTGGCCCATGTGGGCCTCCATCATCGCCGCTTTCATCGTCGCCATGCTGATTGGCGCCGCCAATGGCTATCTGGTTATCAAGACCGGCCTGCCGTCCTTCATCGTCACCCTGGCCTCGCTTTATATCCTGCGGGGCCTCACCATCTACCTGTCGATCTCCACCACGCGCCAGACCATTATCGGCGGCGTCCGGGATGCGGCCCAGGGCGATTGGCTGGCCGCGGTGTTCGGCGGCAAGGTCCTCGGCTTCGTCTTCTATTGGATGGCGGACATGGGGATGATCGCGACCTTCCAGGCCGGCAACAAGGCCGGGCAGCCGGTCGTCGACGGCATTCCCATGCTCATGGTCTGGGCCGTCATCCTGATCGTCTTTGCCCATATCCTCTTGACCCGCACCCGGTTCGGCAACTGGATCTACGCTGCCGGTGGCGATGCCAAGGCGGCCCGCTATGTCGGCGTACCGGTCGATCGGGTGAAGATCGCCATGTTTGTCTTCTCGGCTTTCTGCGCCACCGTATTCGCGACGTGTCAGGTCATGGAGTTCGGCTCGGCGGCCGCCGACCGTGGCCTGCTCAAGGAGTTTGAGGCCATCATCGCCGTGGTGATTGGCGGGGCGCTGCTCACCGGCGGCTATGGCTCGGTGATCGGTGCTGCCCTTGGCGCACTGATCTTCGGTGTCGTTCAGCAAGGCCTCTTCTTTGCAGGGGTCGAGAGCTCGCTGTTTCGCGTCTTCCTCGGCGTGATCCTGCTCCTCGCCGTCATCCTCAATACCTACATCCGCCGCCTCATCACCGGGGAGCGCTGAGCCATGTCCACTGCACCACTCATCGAACTCATCGATATCAAGAAGCAGTTTGGCCCGGTCATTGCGCTCAATGGCGTCTCTGTCTCGGTCATGCCAGGCGAATGCCATTGCCTGCTCGGCGACAATGGCGCTGGCAAGTCGACCTTCATCAAGACCATGGCCGGGGTCCACAAGCCAACCAGCGGCGAGATCCGAATGGGCGGCAAGAAGGTGGAGTTCGCCAATCCACGTGACGCGATGACCGCAGGGGTGGCGACAGTCTATCAGGACCTCGCCATGATCCCGCTCATGTCAGTCACCCGGAACTTCTGGATGGGGCGCGAACCCCGCAAGGGCTGGGGACCATTCCGGTTCCTCGATATGGACCAGTCCAACCAGGTCACCCTCGAGGAAATGCGCCGCATGGGCATCAGCCTGCGTGAGCCGGACCAGGCCGTCGGCACGCTCTCAGGTGGCGAGCGCCAGACCGTCGCCATTGCTCGCGCGGTCTATTTCGGCGCCAAGGTCCTGATTCTTGATGAGCCCACTTCCGCCCTGGGTGTGCGCCAGACTGCCAATGTCCTTGCCACCATTGATCGCGTGCGAAAGACCGGCATTGGCATTGTCTTCATCACCCACAACGTTCGTCATGCCATGGCCGTGGGGGACCGCTTTACCGTCCTCAATCGCGGCAAGACACTGGGGACTGCGGTAAAGGGTGAACTTAAGCCCGAGGAACTGCAAGATATGATGGCGGGCGGCGCCGAACTGGCAGAGCTCAGTGGCTCGCTCGGTGGCACGGTATAAGCAAATAGCTGAGGGGGCTGGGGATGGATACGATCGGGGTTGGCCTCATCGGCACGGGATACATGGGCAAATGCCATGCCCTAGCCTGGAACGCGGTGCTGCCTGTGTTTGGTGATTGTCCCCGTCCGCGGCTTGTGGGGCTGGCCGAGGTCGACGCCGATCTGGCCCGGTCGCGGGCCCACCAGTTTGGCTTCGAGCGTTCAACGGCCGATTGGCGGTCGCTGATCATCGACCGCGAGATCGAAGTTGTCTCCATCACCACCCCCAACGCCTTTCACGCTGAAATGGCCGTGGCAGCGCTGGAAGCGGGCAAGCATGTCTGGTGTGAAAAGCCGATGGCGGTTGGCTTCGCGGATGCTACCCGAATGGCGGACGCAGCCCGCAAAAGCGGCAAGGTCGCCATCCTCGGCTACAACTATATCCAGAACCCGCTGATCCGGCAGATCGGCCATATGATAGACGAGCGCGAGATCGGTGAGATCAACCACGTCCGCATCGAGATGGACGAAGATTTCATGGCCGACCCCGACGCGCTGTTCTATTGGAAGAGTGAAGCAAGCTCGGGCTACGGCGCCCTCGATGACTTCGCGGTTCACCCCCTCAGCATCCTGCAGGTGCTGTTCGGCACACCAACGCGCGTATTCGCGCATATGTCCCGCCCCTACGATGACAGGCCGACACAGGACGGTGGCAGGCGACGAGTTGAAACCTTTGATATCGCCAATGTGCTCTTCGAATTGGGTGGGATCAGCGGTGTCCTCGCCGTCAATCGCTCAGCTTGGGGGCGCAAGGGGCGCATCGCCATCCAGATCTTCGGGTCGACGGGAAGCATTGTCTATGATCAGGAGCGGATGAACGAGCTCCAGATCTACAAAGCCGGGCAGGGGGCCCAGAGCGGCTACACAACGATTCTCGCCGGGCCAGGTCATTTCCCTTACGATCGGTTCATTCCCGCCCCAGGGCATGGATTGGGTTTTAATGATTTGAAAGCCATCGAATGCCGGGAGCTGCTCTCCGCCATCGAGGGAAGGGAAGGCCGTGTCGTCGACTTCGATGCGGGTTTGGAGATCGAACGCTGCGTCCATGCAATGGCGCAAAGCCACGCGGAACAAAGGTGGATTGACCTTTGACGATCACTCGGCACCTGTCCCGGTCTGGGACGCTGCCGAACGGTTTGTTCCACCTTCGTCCAGTTCGGGTTTGGACCCCAGGGTGTCCCGAACACTAAAAAACGCAAGGCTCTCCTTCGGTTTTTTCACGAAAGAATCCTTGACGGAACGAGTCATCAGTTCTAAACAGCGCCTACCTTAGCGGTCGGTCGTGGTCGTCACACCGGGTCCCTGCCATCTAGCGCGGGAATCCAGGACAACCAAACACACTGTCGGGTAACTAGACGAAGCAAATCCATGTGCGCATGACTGCCGCCTGAAAAGGTGTGTGGTCCGCTGCAATAGAGGCGCTGCCGATCCTGAAAGGGTTCGGGTGAGCGCCACTTTGGTTTGTTTGTGTAGACCGTATATTTTTGGACCAATGGAAAGAGCGCAATGCCCACCATTAATCAGCTGATCCGCAAGCCACGCGCCAGCAAGCCAAAGCGGAACAAAGTTCCGGCCATGGAAGCTAACCCGCAAAAGCGCGGCGTTTGCTCTCGTGTGTACACCACGACCCCCAAGAAGCCGAACTCCGCTCTCCGTAAGGTGGCCAAGGTTCGTCTCACCAACCAGCGTGAAGTGATTTCCTACATCCCCGGCGAGGGGCACAACCTGCAGGAACACTCCGTGGTGCTGATCCGTGGCGGCCGCGTTCGCGACCTTCCCGGTGTTCGCTATCACATCCTGCGCGGTGTCCTCGACACCCAGAGTGTGAAGGACCGCAAGCAGCGCCGGTCCAAGTATGGCGCGAAGCGTCCGAAGTAAGGAGATCCTGAGTCATGTCCCGTCGCCACCGCGCAGAAAAGCGTGACGTTATTCCAGATGCCAAGTTTGGCGATCTGGTGCTCACCAAGTTCATGAACTCCCTGATGAGGGACGGCAAGAAGTCTGCTGCCGAATCCATCGTCTATGGCGCTTTCGACATTGTCGAAGCCAAGCTCAAGCAGGACCCGATCACCGTGTTCCATGGTGCTCTGGACAACATTCGCCCGGCCGTTGAAGTCCGGTCGCGCCGCGTGGGCGGTGCTACCTACCAGGTGCCGGTGGAAGTTCGTGTTGACCGTCAGCAGGCTCTTGCCATTCGCTGGCTGATCGACAGCGCCCGCAAGCGCGGCGAGAACACCATGCGCGAACGTCTGTCCGGCGAGCTCATGGACGCCATCAATGGCCGTGGTCAGGCCGTCAAGAAACGCGAAGACACGCACCGTATGGCTGATGCCAACCGTGCCTTCTCGCACTACCGCTGGTAGTAGGAGTACCTTATGGCACGCGAAATCCCGATCAACCTCTATCGTAACTTCGGCATCATGGCTCACATTGATGCTGGCAAGACCACCACGACCGAGCGTATCCTGTACTATACCGGCAAGAACCATAAGATGGGCGAGACCCATGATGGTGCTTCCACCATGGATTGGATGGAGCAGGAGCAGGAACGCGGTATCACCATTACCTCGGCTGCCACGACGACGTCGTGGAAGTCGCGTGACGGTGTGCAGCATCGCTTCAACATCATCGACACGCCCGGTCACGTGGACTTCACCATCGAGGTTGAGCGCTCCCTTCGCGTGCTCGACGGTGCCGTTGCGCTGCTCGACGCCAATGCCGGCGTTGAGCCGCAGACCGAAACCGTCTGGCGCCAGGCTGACAAGTACGACGTTCCGCGTCTGATCTTCGTCAACAAGATGGACAAGATCGGTGCGGACTTCTTCCGCTGCGTCGACATGATCGGCTCGCGCCTGGGTGCCAAGGGCATCCCTGTGCAGATCCCCGTCGGTGCCGAGACTGAGTTCAAGGGCGTCGTTGACCTGATCGAGATGAATGCTCTGATCTGGCACAACGAAGAGCTGGGCGCTCAGTGGGATGTCGTCGAGATTCCGGAAGACCTCAAGGCAACTGCCGAGAAGTTCCGTGAGCGCATGATCGAAGCCGCCGTCGAAATGGACGACGACGCGATGGAAGCGTACCTGAACGGCGAAATGCCCAACAACGACACCATTCGTCGTCTGCTGCGCAAGGGCGTTCTGGATACCAAGTTCTTCCTCGTCTATTGCGGTTCCGCGTTCAAGAACAAGGGCGTTCAGCCCCTGCTCGACGGCGTTATCGACTTCCTGCCTGCGCCGACCGACATTCCGGCCATCAAGGGCATCGACGCCAAGACCGAAGAGCCGATCGAGCGTCACGCTGACGACAACGAGCCGCTCTCGATGCTGGCATTCAAGATCGCCAACGACCCGCACATGGGTACGCTGACGTTCTGCCGCATCTACTCGGGTCACCTCGAGGCCGGCATCAACCTGGAAAACACCGTGAAGGGCAAGCGCGAACGCGTTGGCCGCATGTTCCAGATGCACTCGAACAGCCGTGAGCAGATCACCGAAGCTTTTGCTGGTGACATCGTGGCAATCGTGGGCCTCAAGGACACCACCACTGGTGATACCCTGGCGCCGACCAACTCGCAGGTTATCCTCGAGCGCATGATCTTCCCGGATCCGGTTATCGACATCTCCGTCGAGCCGAAGTCCAAGGCCGACCAGGAAAAGATGGGCCTCGCCCTGAACCGCCTGGCTGCTGAAGATCCGTCGTTCCGCGTCAAGACCGACGAAGAATCCGGCCAGACCATCATTTCGGGCATGGGTGAACTTCACCTCGACATTCTCGTCGACCGTATGCGTCGTGAATTCAAGGTGGAAGCCAATATCGGTCAGCCGCAGGTGGCTTACCGTGAGACGATCACCCGCAAGACCGAAAAAGACTACACCCACAAGAAACAGTCTGGTGGTTCGGGTCAGTTCGCCCGCATCAAGATCGTTGTCGAGCCGGGTGAAGCCGGTAAGGGTCTCGAATTCGTCAACGCCATCGTCGGCGGCGCTGTTCCGAAGGAATACGTCCCGGGCGTGTCGAAGGGTGTCGAATCGGTCATGGGCGCAGGCCCGCTGATCGGCTTCCCGGTGGTCGACGTGAAGGTCACCCTCGTCGATGGTGCATACCATGACGTGGACTCCTCGGTCCTCGCCTTCGAAATCGCAGGTCGTGCAGGCTTCCGTGAAGCCATTCGTGAAGCTGGCCCGAAAATTCTCGAGCCAATCATGAAGGTTGAAGTTGTCACGCCAGACGACTACATGGGTGACGTCATCGGCGACCTCAACTCGCGTCGTGGGCAGATCCAGGGCACTGAAAGCCGTGGTGTTGTCCAGGTCGTGAATGCGTTCGTGCCGCTTGCAAACATGTTCGGTTATGTGAACTCGCTGCGCTCGATGAGCCAGGGTCGTGCTCAGTACACGATGACGTTCGACCATTACGAGCAGGTTCCGCAGGCTGTTGCCGACGAAGTCCAGGCCAAGTACGCCTAAACACCAGCGCAAGCTATAAACTCAAACTGAAAGTCGGCGATTGCGCTGACGATTTTGGAGAAAAAAGATGGGTAAGGAAAAGTTTTCCCGCTCCAAGCCGCATTGCAACATTGGCACCATTGGCCACGTTGACCATGGCAAGACCTCGCTGACCGCGGCTATCACCAAGGTGCTGGCTGAAGCTGGTGGCGCTACTGCCCGCGACTATGCGTCGATCGATAGCGCGCCTGAAGAAAAGGCACGCGGCATCACCATCAACACCTCGCACGTCGAGTACGAGACGGAAAACCGTCACTACGCACACGTCGACTGCCCGGGCCACGCTGACTATGTGAAGAACATGATCACCGGTGCTGCCCAGATGGACGGCGCGATCCTGGTCGTGTCCGCCGCTGACGGCCCGATGCCCCAGACCCGTGAGCACATCCTGCTCGCTCGTCAGGTTGGCGTGCCGGCACTGGTCGTGTTCCTGAACAAGTGCGACATGGTCGACGACGCCGAGCTCCTCGAGCTCGTCGAACTCGAAGTTCGTGAACTGCTGTCCTCGTACGAGTTCCCGGGCGACGATATCCCGATCATCAAGGGTTCGGCTCTCGCCGCTCTTGAAGATTCCGACAAGAAGCTCGGCCACGACGCCGTGATGGAGCTGATGGCCGCTGTTGACGCGTACATCCCGCAGCCAGAACGTCCGGTTGACCAGCCCTTCCTGCTCCCGATCGAAGACGTGTTCTCGATCTCGGGTCGTGGTACGGTTGTGACCGGTCGCGTTGAACGCGGCATCGTCAAGGTTGGCGAAGAAGTCGAAATCGTCGGCATCAAGGCAACCCAGAAGACCACCGT
>JADGMW010000738.1_pt1 | contig 11336 bp, 10 predicted proteins | sample 8641801 | NCBI WGS metagenome assembly JADGMW01 (sample SAMN16272018, study PRJNA661076) | feces metagenome | isolation source: fecal sample from diarrhoea affected cattle A | host: Bos taurus | place: South Africa: Lokaleng Village, Mahikeng | collected 2019-09
CCCGGCAGCGCGGGGTCCATCGCGCTGCCGGGTTGGGAGATCGGAGCCGCGCAGGCGATCGGGTTCGAGGCGAGCCTGCGGGCGTTCTTCGCCGACTGCGCCGAGCGCGACGACTGTCCGTACGGCGGCACGGTGGATGACATGCTGGCCGATCTGGCCGCGTTGCTGGCCCGCGTCGACCGTGCTCCGGTCTCCGCAGCCGACGGCCGGCAGGTGGGCGCCGACACGCTCATGACCGCGATCATCCAGACCCTGTACGCCCCGGGCACGTGGCCGTGGCTGCGGGTGGCGCTGTCGGAACTGGAAGACGGCGACGCGACGGCTGTTCTCACCGCCGCGGATTCCTACAACCGCCGTGCCGACGGGGAATACCTCGACAACTCCACCGAGGCGTTCACGGCGTACAACTGCATGGATTACCCGGTCGAGTCGGCGGAGTCCGAGCAGGCGGCGGAGGAGCGCATCCGCGCGGGGGCGCCCACGACGGCCGACTACTGGTACGGCGCCGACGTGTGCGCGTTCTGGCCGGCCGAGCCGACGGGCACGCGCGAGCCCGTGACGGCCGAGGGCGCCGATCCGATCCTCGTGATCGGCACGACCGGCGACCCGGCCACGCCGTACGAATGGGCGGTGTCGCTCGCGGATCAGCTGTCCTCCGCGGTCCTGATCACGCGGGTGGGCGAGGGGCACACCGGGTACATGAAGGGCAACGACTGCGTGAACGAGACCGTCGACGCGTATCTGGTGGAGGGTGTCGTGCCGACGGCGGATGTCGTCTGCCGGTGACCCCCGGCGTGTTCGCGGGCGCCTCCGCGAGCAGGTAAGATCGATGATCGTGCATCGCGCAAGCGAAGCGCGCCACCTTAGCTCAGTCGGCAGAGCGATTCACTCGTAATGAATAGGTCAAGGGTTCGATTCCCTTAGGTGGCTCCACTTCCCCCCGACCGGAGGGCCCATGACGAACGCGATCGAGGCGATCGTCGAGATCCTCAGCTGGATCGGTCTCGGTATGGGCGCCCTCGTCGCCCTCCTGGCTCTGGTGATGTATCTGGTGGACGGCACGTGGGTGCCGGTGCGCGCCTTCGTCGAGCATGAGGGCGATGAGATCGTCCTGCGCTGGTTCGACGAAGAGGATGCGGTGAACTCGGCCCCCATCTCGGCGGCGCAGTGGCGCGACCTGGGCGGTCGCGGCACGGCGGAGGTCTTCGCCCGGCGGGGCTCGCGCAACCGGGTGCGGGCCGCCCGGCATTCCGGGGCGGTGCGGGGGCTCGTGCTCCTGGCCACGGTGCTGCTGGCCGTGGGCGCGGTGTGCCTGATCATCTCGGGCGTCATGCTGTTCCTCCGCTGAGACCCGGGCCGAATGGCGCGTCGCCACTTTGCTAGATAAGCTAGCGATATGTCTGCGTCGCCTCGCACCTCCCTCCGGCCACCCCGCTGGCTCCGTGTCTTCCTCCCCGCGGTGCTCATCCTGCTGTGGCTCGCCGGTGCGGCCATCGGAGGCCCGTACTTCGGCAAGGTGGAAGAGGTCGCGACCAACGACCAGTCGTCGTTCCTGCCCGAGTCCGCCGACGCGACGCAGGTCAACGAGCGCCTCGCCGACTTCCTCGGCGAGGGCAGCATCCCCGCCGTGGTGGTCGTGGAGGGCGACGGCGAGCTGACCGAAGACCAACTGGCCGAGCTGCAGACCCTCGCCGACGACCTGGCGGCCGTCGAGGGCGTGCAGGACGAGATCTCCCCGCCGATCGTGAGCGAGGACGGCCTGGCGGCGCAGGTCTTCGTTCCCATCGACAGCGAGGGCGAGGTGCGCGGGACCGTCGTCGAGCTGCGCGAGGTGGTCTCGGACGACCTTCCCGAGGGCCTCGAGGGGTGGGTGACCGGTCCTGCGGGGTTCACCGCCGACCTCGCCGAGGGCTTCCTCGGAATCGACGGGCTCCTGCTGATCGTCGCCCTGGCAGCGGTGTTCGTCATCCTGGTGATCGTCTACCGCTCGCCGCTGCTGCCGATCCTGGTGCTGATGACCTCCGTCTTCGCGCTGTGCGTGGCCCTGCTGGTGGTGTGGTGGCTGGCCAAGGCGGAGATCTTCGTCCTCAACGGCCAAGTGCAGGGGATCCTGTTCATCCTCGTGATCGGTGCGGCGACCGACTACGCCCTGTTGTACGTCGCCCGCTTCCGGGAAGCCGTCGCCGACGGGCAGGGGAGATGGGATGCGGTGGTCCGCGCGTGGCGCGGTGCGTGGGAGCCGATCCTGGCCTCCGGCGGGACCGTCATCGCGGGTCTGCTGTGCCTGCTGCTGTCCGACCTCGCCAGCAACCGGGCGCTCGGCCCGATCGCCTCCATCGGCATCGCGTTCGCCATGCTGTCGGCGCTGACCTTCCTTCCCGCCCTCCTGGCCGCCGTCGGCCGGGCCGCCTTCTGGCCGTTCATCCCGAAGGAGCCGGTGGCGCAGATCTCCGACGACCTGTCCCAGCCCGTCCGCGGGCTGTGGGCGCGCCTGGCGCGCTTCGTCAGCCGCCATGCCCGTCCGGTGTGGATTCTCAGCACGGTGGTGCTCCTGGCCGGATGCGTCGGGGTGACGCAGCTGAAGGCTGAGGGCGTGCCCGCCAGCGACTTCGTCCTGGGCTACTCGGAATCCCGCGACGGCCAGACCGTGCTGGCCGACCACTTCGCGGCGGGGTCGGGCAGCCCGACCTACGTGCTCGTGGGCGAGGACGACGCGCCCGACGCCCTGGCGGAGCTGGAAGACGCCGACGGCGTCGACAGCGTCTCGCTCGTCGTCGAGGACTCGCCCACCGGACAGGCCCCCGTCGCCCTGGAGGACGGCGAGCTCGCGGTGACGGCCTTCGGCCCGCCCGGCACCCCCGCCCCCGAGCCGACGGTGTCGGACGGCGAGCTGCTGTTCGCCGTGACGCTGTCGGATGCGGCCGACTCCGACGCCGCGGAGCAGACGATCCGCGACCTGCGCGCCGGCTTCGACGGCGAGTTCGGGGAGGGCGTCGTGCTCGTGGGCGGAGAGACCGCGATCGATGTCGACACCAACGACACCTCGATCCGCGACCGCACCGTGATCATCCCGGTGATCCTCGTGGTGGTCCTCATCATCCTGATGCTGCTGCTGCGTGCGATCCTGGCGCCGGTGCTGCTGATCCTGAGCACGGTGCTGTCCTTCGGCACGGCGCTGGGTGTCAGCGCCCTGGTGTTCAACTACGTGTTCGATTTCCCCGGCGCCGATCCCGCGGTTCCGCTGTACGGATTCGTCTTCCTCGTCGCACTGGGCATCGACTACAACATCTTCCTGATGTCCCGCGTGCGGGAGGAAGCGTTGCAGCACGGGACGCGCTCCGGCATCCGCCGGGGGCTGGTGTCCACGGGCGGGGTGATCACCTCCGCCGGTCTGGTGCTGGCGGCGACGTTCGCCGCCCTGGGCGTGATCCCCATCCTGTTCCTCGCGCAGATCGCGTTCATCGTGGCGTTCGGCGTCCTGCTGGACACGTTCGTCGTGCGCTCGCTGCTCGTGCCGGCTCTGGGCATCGACATCGGCCGCGCCATCTGGTGGCCGTCCAAGCGCCTGTGGCGCGAGGGTCCGGAGACGCGTGAGCCGGTCGCCGTGGGCGCTTCGGTGACGCCGTCCGAGCGCGGTGCCGAACCGGACGCCGGCACGGCGGATGCGAAGCCGGCGACCCGCCGCTCGCTGCGCCGGCGGTGACCAGACCGGACTGAGCGAGGCCGGACGGGCGCGAGCGCGTCCGGCCTCGGTACGCTTCTCACATGAGCAAGGCGCTTTTCCTCGTCGACGTCCAGAACGATTTCACCGAAGGCGGCGCTCTCGGCGTCGACGGCGGGGATGCGGTGGCCGAGCGCCTGTCGCGATTCCTGGCCGCCCACGCCGGCGACTACGACATCGTGGTCGCCTCGCGCGACTGGCACGACGGGGACAACGACAACGGCGGGCACTTCTCCGACCACCCCGACTTCGTCGACTCCTGGCCGGTGCACTGCGTCGCCGGCACGGCCGGGGCGGAGTACGACGAGCTGCTGGACACCAGCGCGGTCACCCACCATGTGCGCAAGGGGCAGGGAGAACCGGCCTACTCGCTGTTCGAAGGCGTGGACTCCGACGGGCGCACCGCCGCCGAGCTGCTGGAGGAACGCGGCATCCGCGACATCGACGTCGCCGGCATCGCGACCGACTACTGCGTGCGCGCCTCGGCGCTGGACGCCCTGGCGGCCGGACGCTCCGTCCGCGTCTTCACCGACCTCGTCGCCGGGGTCCACCCCGACTCCAGCGCGGCAGCCCTCGCGGAGATCGCCGCAGCGGGTGGGGAACTGGCCGACTCCGGCGTCTGACCCGCTGAGCTCCGGGCGGAGCGTCACCGGGGAAGACGGGCTGCCCGCTCGGGGTCAGAGCGCGGCGAGGGCGTCGGCGCAGGCCTGTTCGCAGCGGCGGCAGGCCTCAGCGCAAACGCGGCAGTGCTCGTGCATGTCGGCGTGCTGTTCGCACTCCTCCGCGCACTGCGCGCATGCCACGCGGCAGGCTTCGAGCACGGCGCGCAGCGTCGCGGCGTTCTCGCCCGTCAAGCGGGTCAGGACCCGGGCTGTGGTGTCGCACACGTCGGCGCAGTCGGCGTTGCGGCGGATGCAGGTACGCAGCTCGGCCACCATCTCCTCGGCCAGGCACGCGTCGGCGCACGCCGTGCAGGCCTGCGCGCACTCCAGACAGGCCTGGATGCAGCGGGCGAGCGCATCGGACGCATCCGAGGTCCCCGCAGCGGGGTGGGTGCGGCGCATCTCCTCGATGACGGTCATCTCTTTCTCCTTCCTGGTGCGCCCGGGCTCTCCGGGCCTTCGTGCGGACAGGCGGGTCAGGTGACCCGGCCGTCGCCGGGTCTCGACACCCGCAGCCAGCGGTAGCCGTACGCTGCGACCTCCAGCTCGACCGCGCCGCGCGCCCCGAGCGGCAGGCGGTCGGCCGCCAGCAGGTCGACCAGGACCGTCCCCTCCGGCTCATCCGGCAGGGCGAACGCGAGCGTCGCGGGAGTGCCGGTGAAGTTGTGGATCGCGACCATGCGCCCCACGTCCGCACGGAGGGAGTGGACGAGGATGCCGGGGACCTCGTGCTCCAGCACCTCGAACTCGCCCCATCCCAGTTCGGGGGAGATGCGGTAGCGGCTCGTCAGGTTGCGGAAGAAGTGCAGGAGAGAGTCGGAGTCCTCCAGCTGGTCGGCGACGTTCACGTGGGCGGGCGCATACCCGTCGCCGGGCGGCGCGGCGACCAGACGCGACGGCGGGGCGGTGGAGAACCCGCCGTTGCGGTCCGGTGACCACTGCATCGGCGTGCGCACGGCGTGACGCTTGTCGAGCTCGGCGTTCTCGCCCATGCCGATCTCCTCGCCGTAGAACAGCACGGGCGTGCCGGGCAGGGTGAACAGCAGGCTGTACGCCATGCGGATGCGACGCGGGTCGCCGTCGAGCATCGTCGGAAGGCGCTTGGTGATGCCGCGCCCGTAGACCTGCTGGCTCTCGTCGGGCGCGAGCGCATCGAACACCTCCTGGCGTTCCTCGTCGCTGAGTTGATCGAGGGTGAGCTCGTCGTGGTTGCGCAGGAAGTTCGCCCACTGCGCCTCCACCGGCAGCGCGGGCCGGGACGACAGGGCAGCCGCCAGAGGTGCGGGGTCACCGCGCACGAGCGAGAGGTAGAACGCCTGCATCCCCGCGAAGTCGAACTGCATCGTCAGCTCTTGCCCGTCGTCGGTTCCGAAGTAGGCGACCTGCTGGTCGTACGGCAGGTTCACCTCCCCGAGCAGGACCGCTTCGCTGGAGCGGCGCTGCAGGAATCGGCGGATGTCGCGGAGCATGTCGTGCGGGTCGCCCATGTGCTCGCCCTCGGGCACTTCGAGGAAGAAGGGGACCGCGTCGACGCGGAAGCCGGTGATGCCCAGCTGGAGCCAGAACCCGATCGTCTTGGCGATCTCGTCCCGCACTGCGGGGTTCGCGATGTTGAGGTCGGGCTGGTGCGGGTAGAAGCTGTGCAGATACCACTCGCCCGACTTCTCGTCCTTCTCCCACAGCCCGTCGGCTTCGCCCGGGAACACGGGGTTCTTCTCGCCCTTCGGGGGCGGATCGGAGCGCCACACGTAGAAGTCGCGGTAGGGCGAGGACGTGCTGCGCTTGGCGGCCTGGAACCACGGATGCCGGTCGGAGGTGTGGTTGACGACCAGGTCGACGATGACGCGCATGCCGCGGTCGCGAGCGGTGCGGATGACCTCGACGAGATCGCCGTGGGTGCCCAGGCGCGGGTCGACGCCGTAGAAGTCGGTGACGTCGTATCCGTCGTCGCGGTCGGGCGTCGGATAGAACGGCATGAGCCACACGCACGTGACCCCGAGCTGCGAGAGGTAGTCGATGCGGGAGGCGAGCCCCTGCAGGTCGCCCACCCCGTCGCCGTCGGAGTCGCGGAAGGTCTCGACGTCGAGGCAGTAGATGACCGCCGACTTCCACCACAGATCGCTCGTGTCGGTGATCCTCACAGCAGCTCCCTCAGTCGCGGCAGCAGCCGTTTCCGCGCCGCCTGGAGGAACGGCGCCTGGTCCTTGCCGACGTGGTGCAGGTACACGCGGTCGAAGCCGATCCGCGCGTGCTCGGCGATCCGCTCGGCCAGCTCATCGAGGTCGGGGGAGATGAACAGCGCCTCCCGCAGCTCGTGATCCTCCGGCTCGCCCGCGGCGGCGTCGAACTGCTCGGGCTGCTCGATGTTCCACGTCGCCGGGGGCGTCACGACGCCGTTGCTCCACTGGTCGCGCGCGATGGCGAGGGCCTCGGCATCCGTCTCGGCCCAGCTCAGGTGAACCTGCAGGATGCAGGGACCGGCGCCACCGGCCGACCGGTACGCAGACACGACGTCGCGCAACGCGTCGGGGGCCTGCAGCACGGTGGCGAGGCCGTCGGCCCAGGATGCCGCCCATCCGGCCGTCTCGGGGCTCACCGCCGTCGCGAACAGGGGAGGAGGCGTCGCCGGGAGCGTCCACAGCCGCGCCTCGTGGACCCGCACGAGGCCGTCGTGATCGACCATCTCGCCCTTCAGCAACCGCCGGATGACCGAGACGCTCTCGGCGAGCCGCTCGTTGCGCTCGTGCTTGGGCGGCCACGGCTGACCCGTGACATGCTCGTTCATCGCTTCGCCGCTGCCGAGGGCGGCCCAGAAGCGGCCGGGGAACATCTCCTCCAGCGTCGCGTACGCCTGCGCGACCACGACCGGGTGATAGCGCTGACCGGGCGCGTTGACGAACCCGATGGAGAAGTCGGTGCGCGCCAGGGCTGCGCCGAGCCAGCTCAGCGCGAAGCCGGACTCGCCCTGGCGGACGCCCCACGGCGCGATGTGGTCGGAGCACATCGCGCCGTCGAACCCGGCGGCTTCGGCCGCCACGACGTCGTCGAGGAGGCGGCTGGGCGGAATCTGTTCATGCGAGGCGTGGAATCCGAGGAACACCATCCCCCGAGTCTGTCGGTACGGACAGCGCGGTGGGAATGCGTTGCCCCGAACGCGTGTGTGCGATATCCGGCATATAGGGCTGGTCTCCTGTGATACTCAGTCCCATGAGGCCACCCCATCTGATCGCCGCGGCGGCCGTCGTCGTCGCCGCGCTCGCCGTTCCGACATCTGCGACCGCTTCGCCCGTCCCCTCGGAAACGGGGTTCATCACCGAGGGAGAGGTGCAGCTGCACACCGCGCCGGAAACCGATGAGGACTTCGATCCCGGCACAGTGTATTGGGAGGCGCAGTTCAGGTTGAGTGATGTCACCCTCCCGTATGTCGCGACGTGGGAGCGTGCGGAGGGGACGTGGACATCAGTGGATGAGGCGAAGGCGCATTTCGCCGACGCCGGCATCGTCGATGCGATCGCGGGGAGTCGCCAGTGCCAGCTGTCCGGCGTCCGCGACATCGCCGCGGGGACCTCCTCGTTCGAAGAGTTCCGGGCGCTCTCGGGCGCTCCCGGCGAGGGCTGGACGCTCGCTCCCGAGACATGGAAAGAGATCAACGCGGCGTGCGCCTACGAGCATCAGGACGGGTGGGAGTGGGCGTGGGAGCACACCCCCTCCACGCGCGACGAGGAGTCCGGCATCGTCACCGTGCGGATCCCGATCGACGTTCTGGGGGCCGGGGAGCACGAGCTGTTCGCCGTTCCTTACACGTTCGGGTTCGACCCCTCCGCCGAGACCGATGAGCTTTGCCGCGTCCACACGTGGCCCAACGGAGGTTGGGCGGCCCGGCCCTGCCGGTTCGAATGGTTGGAGACGGCGACGACCACGGTGATCGTGCCCGAGCCGCCGAGCGCTGCCCCGACGGACGCTCCGGCGGCGGACGCGCAGGAGTCGGCCGGTCTTTCTGCGATGCCCGTGCTGGTGGGGGTCGGAATCGGTCTGGTGGTCGTGGTCGGTGTGGTCGTCCTCATCGTCGTGATGCGGCGACGCACCCGGTCATAGCCGCCGAGCCCGGACGCGCCGGCTCACCGCGTGCGGTCGAGGGTGACCGCATCACCGACGCGCACCGTCCCGCCGCCGTCAGCAGGCAGGAGCAGCACGCCGAGGGTGGCCTCGTCCTGCGCGAACTGCGTGGTGAGGATGCGGAGGAGTCGCGCGTCGCGCTCGCCGGTGTCGGGGTTGGCCATGATCGCCGCGCAGCGTCCGATGGGGCGCTGCACCTCGAATCGCACCTCGCCGATCCGCACGTGCCCGCCCCAGCCGAGTTCCTCCCACGGGGCCGTGCCGTCGATCACGATGTTGGAGCGGAACCGGCGGTCATCCACCGGCGCCGGCACCGCCGCATCCACCGCCTCGACCGACGCCGCCCCGTGCAGGGAGACGAACCCGGCCGGGCGGTCCTGGAACCTCGACGTGACCCCGTCGCCCACGAGGCGCAGGGGCAGGACGCCCTCGCCGGCCAGGCGCCGGGCGTCGGGCGTTTCGGCGAGGAACGACGTGACCGCCTCCTCGAGCTCTCGGCGCCCCGCCGGGTCGAGCCCAGTGTCGGCCAGCACGCGCCCGCCGGCCGACAGGCGCACGCGCAACCCGACGTGGTCGTACTCCAGCCGCACGCGCGCCAGGGCGGGGAACTCCATGAGCGCGAGCCCGCGATCCTTCGGCCAGTACTCCCGCCCGTCCCGCATCTCGGGTTCGGATGCGGCGGCGAAACGGAAGGCGAGCACGCGGTCACCGGCGACGCGCCCGTCTCCCTGCACGACGAGCTCGTCCTGCCGCTCGGGCGTGAAGCCCTTCACCGGGTAGCGGTAGAGGGCGGCGACGGTGGGCACGCCTCATCCTTTCACCCGTCCACAAGCCTCAGAAGGCGACCTCGATCGTGGCGTTGGACTCGATCACCTCGCGGACGGCGTCGCTCGTGAACGCCTTCGTGAGTGCGGCGGTCGCCTCCGAGCCTTCGTCCTCTTCGCGGACGACGAGGTTGAGCGCGAACGTGTCGTCGAGCTCGGTGAGGAGCCCGTCGTCCTGCGGCGTGAGCCCGAGGGCTGCGATGTGCGAGGGCCACTGGAAGACGAGGTCGGCCTCGTCGTAGGCGGCGTTGAGCGAACTGATCGGCACCTGCAGGAACTCCAGCTCCTGCGGGTTGTCCACGATGTCGGTCACGGTCGCCTCGTACGGGTCGACCGCGGCATCCAGCGTGATGATGCCCTCCTCGGCCAGCAGCTTGAGCGCACGTCCGGTGTTCGACGGGTCATCCGGGATCGCCACCGTCGCGCCGGTGGGCAGCTCGGCGATGTCGGTGAGGGTCTTGGAGTAGAACGCGATGACGAAGTTGTACACCGGCTGCACGCCCACGAGCGTGCCGTCATTGCCGGCGTTGAACGACTCCATGTACGGCACGTGCTGGGAGAAGTTCGCGTACACGTCGCCGTCGTTGAGGATCGTGTTGGCCGTGACGTAGTCGGAGACCTCGACGAGCTCGATCTCGTACCCGTCCTCGATGGCGTCCGCGGCCGCTTCCACGACGTCGGTCATCGGCGAGGTGACCGCGGCGACCTGGAGCGTGACCGGAGCGGTGTCATCGCCCGCCGCATCCGCGCCGCCGGAGGCGCAGCCGGCGAGGACCAGCATCGCTCCCAGTGCGGATGCGACGATGCTGACTCGAGACGATCTCATGTGTTCCTTCTTTCCTGGGGTGGCTCGGTGGCGGGAGGGGGATCAGCGATGATCCAGCCGCACGGAGGTGCGATGGCCGACCGCCTGGATGGCGAGCACGCACGCGATGATGATGACGATCGTGAGATACATGAGGCCGTCGTTGTACTCCTGGTAGCCGTAGCGCATCGCGAAGTCGCCGATCCCGCCGCCGCCGACGACGCCGAGGACGGTGGAGTAGGACAGCAGGCTGATCGCGGCGGAGGTCAGGGCGTAGACCAGCCCTGATCGCGCCTCGGGCAGCAGTACGCGGAACACCGCCCGCGGCACCGTGGCGCCCATCGCCACCGCGACACGCGAGATGCCCGGCGGGATCTCGCGGAGGATCTGCTCGACCAGCCGCGCGTAGATGGCCACCGCGACGAAGCACAGCGGCAGGGTCGCGGCCTGCGTGCCGAAGCTCGTGCCGATCACGAAGCGCGTGAAGGGGATGAGGAAGACCACCAGGAGCAGGAAGGGGAAGGAGCGGACGATGTTGATGTACATGTTCGCCACCGACCACACCGCCCGGTTCTCCGCGATGCCGCCGCGCTGGGTGAGGAAGACGACCATCCCCAGCGGCAACCCGATCAGGACGGCGGCCAGGAGCGAGACCAGCAGCATGTACCCGGTCTCGCCCAGGGCCTCCAGCATGTCGCCGCCGTACTCGGAGAGCAGTTCGGTCACCGCGTTCACGGCATCAGCTCCCGCTTGACCTGCTCGTAGTACGTCGGCAGGCTGCGGTAGTCGCTCTTGACCACCGGGATCAGCTCGCGCAGCCGGCCCCCCTCCAGCAGCGCTGCGCGGTCGCAGATCGCCTTGACGACGTCGAGGTCGTGCGTGATGACGACCACGGTGGTGCCGAGCTTGTCGCGGGCATCCGAGAGCACCCGCAGGATCTCCGACGTGGTCGAGGCATCCAGTGACGACGTCGGCTCGTCGCACAGCAGGAGCGCGGGCCGCGCGACCAGGGCGCGGGCGAGGCCGACGCGCTGGCGCTCGCCGCCGCTGAGCTGTGCCGGGAAGGAGTCGGCCCGGTGCGACAGCCCCACGAAGGCGAGGATCTCGTCGACGGCGCTGCGCTCTTCGGTGCGGCTGAGCGTCGCGCCCTCGCTGCGCCGTGCCAGGTGCAGGGGGAGGGCGACATTGGCCCGCACCGTGCGGTTGCT
>JADGMW010000739.1_pt1 | contig 11321 bp, 9 predicted proteins | sample 8641801 | NCBI WGS metagenome assembly JADGMW01 (sample SAMN16272018, study PRJNA661076) | feces metagenome | isolation source: fecal sample from diarrhoea affected cattle A | host: Bos taurus | place: South Africa: Lokaleng Village, Mahikeng | collected 2019-09
CGCCCTTGAGCATCGGCTCGATGTGCCGCTTCTTCTGCGCCTCGGTGCCGAACTCGAGCAGCACCGGAGCGGGCATGCCCAGGCCGATGACGAACGGGCCGACCGGCATCCGGAAGTCGGCGGCGACCTCGTTGAACGCCAGCTGCTCGGCGGTGCCGAGGCCCTGGCCGCCGTACTCCTTCGGCCACGTGATGCCCGCCAGGCCGGCCTCCCACAGCCCCTTCTGGAAAGCCTTGGACTCCTCCAGCGACGCGCCGCCGCTGTTCTGGGCGTTCTCGTCGAACGGCTTGGCGTTCTGCTGGAGCCAGGCCAGGGCCTTGGCCCTGAATTCGTCGACCGACATGGTGATGAGCCTTTCCTGCGGGGGGTGCCGGCACGGCTGCAGGACGTGCCGGTCGGTGCCGAGGTGACTCGGCGAGGACTGTGACCGCCGACCCAGAACGCGTTCTGCTTGTGACGGAGGCCTCATCGTCGTTGCCGGGTCCGACGGCTGTCAAGGAGCCACCGGACCTCACCGGCTCAAATACCGGTGCGGACCGGACTCAGGTCAGCAGTTTCTGGGCGGCGAGCCGGATCCGCTGGACGGCCTCGTCCGCGGTCAGCCACCCGTTGAGCCAGTCGATCGTGCAGCCGATCCACAGCGACTCGACCATGTGCAGCGCGAGGTACTCCTCGTCGGTCACGTCGTGGTCGGGGCCCCAGGCGCCGGCGGCGGCGACGTCGACGAACGTGGTGTCCTGGGCGCGCTGCGGCGTCCGGGTCTCGTGCGCGCCGAAGGGCACCGGCGACTGGCGCACCGAGAGGGCGGCGTGCGCGAACCCCGGGTCGTTGCGCATCGCGTGGAACGCGCGGGCGAACACCTCGCCGGCCCGCACCTCCGGCGTCGCGCCCCGGGGACGACGGCGCTGGACGTCCTCGTTGAGCTTGGCCATCTCGTACCGGATGGCCGCCAGCAGCAGCTGCTTCTTCGACGGGTAGTAGCTGTAGAGCGTGGCCAGGGCGACCTGGGCGATCCGCGCGACCTCGCGCATCTGGACCGCCTCGTACCCGCCCTGGCCGGCGAGCTCGATCGCCACCCGGATGATCCGCTCGACCCGCGCGGCCTGGGCCTCCGAGGTGCGCCCGGTCAGGCGCTCCCCGGCCTGGCCGGCGTCGGTGTCCACCGGGACAGGATCCCGCACGTCCCGCGCCGGATTCACGGCCGCCGGTTGGTGAGCACCAGGCTCCCGGCGGCGGCGAAGAACATGCCGACGCCCTGCACGAAGCTGATCCCCACCCCGGGCACCTGGGAGAAGGCCTCGCCGCGCAGCTGGCGGACCGCCTCCTGGATGGCGAACATGCCGTACATGCCGGTGTGCGTGTAGGACAGCCCGCCGCCGTTGGTGTTCATGGGCAGGGCGCCGCCCTTGCCGGTGTTCCCGTCGGCGATGAAGTCGCGCGACTCGCCCCGGCCGACGAAGCCGAGGTCCTCCAGCATGTAGAGCGGGAGGTGCGCGAAGGCGTCGTAGGCCATGAGGTGGTCGACGTCGTCGTGCGTGATGCCGGCGGTCGACAGGGCCTCGGCAGAGGCGAGGCGGAAGGCGCGGAACGAGCCCGGGTCGGCCATCTGCGACACGATCGGGCCCTCGGCGGACTCGCCGGAGCCCAGCAGGTAGACCGCCCGGTCGGCGGCCGGCAGGTCGGCGGCCCGCTCGGCGCTCATCAGCACCAGTGCGCCGCCGCCGTCGGTGACCACGCAGCACATGTCCTTGGAGAACGGCCAGGCCACGGGCGGCTGCTCCAGGACGGCGTCGACCGTGGTCGGGGTGCGGCGGGAGGCGCGCGGGTTGCCGATCGCCCACTCGCGCTGGGCGACGACGACCTGGGCCAGGGCCTCGCGGTCGAAGCCGCGCTCGTGCAGGAAGCGCAGCGCGGGCACGGTGAAGGTGGAGTACGGCGTCTGCGCGCCGTAGACCGCCTCGAACTGGCCCTGCGCCGACGACGGGTTCGGACCGCGGCCGCCCACCCCGACCCGGGACCGGCCGGACTCGCCGTGGGTCACCAGGACGACGTCCGCGGCACCGGCCGCGATGGCCGCCGCGGCGTGCCGGACGTGCAGCATGAAGCTGCAGCCGCCGACCATCGTGCCGTCCAGCCAGCGCGGGGTGATGCCGAGGTGGTGGGAGACCTCCATGGCCAGCGGGCCGGCCGTCGCGACGCCGTCGACGTCCCTGGCCGTGAGCCCGGCGTCGGCGAGGGCGTTGCGCGCCGCCTCCGCGTGCAGGTTGAGCATGGAGATGCCGGGCAGGCTGCCGATCTCGGTGGTCTCCGAGGCGCCGACGATCGCGATCCGCCCGCCGTGCATGGAGGTGGTGGTCATCGGGTTCCCTCCGCGGGGGTGAACATCGGGATCGCGTGCTCGCCGCGCTGCTCGAACGTCACGCGCAGCGGCAGGTCCAGGGGCAGGTTCTCGGGGAGCGGCTCGACCCCGACGATGTTGGTCATCATGTGCGGGCCCTCCTCCAGCTGGACCAGGGCGATGACCAGCGGCGGGTCCGTCGGCGGCAGGGGCCGGTGGTTGATCACGTAGGACAGCAAGGTCGCCCGGCCGCTGGTGACCCGCCACTCCACCTCCGCCGACCCGCACCGGGGGCAGAAGGGCCGCGGGTAGAAGAAGAACTCGGTGCATGCGGTGCACTGCTGGATGCGCAGCTCACCGGCCGCCGCCCCCTCCCAGTACGGAACCGTCTCGGGGGTGGGGAGTGGAGTCGGACCGGGCATCGGCCGTCCCTTCGGCGTCGGTGGCCGGGTCGTGGGGCGCGGACCGGGCACGCACTCCCTCTTCCCTAAGCAGAACAAGTTCTGGCAGCATCGGCGCTACCGCGGCCGGCTGTCAATCGTGAGAGCCCCCCTGGCGTGCGGGCGGGACGACTCACGGGAGCAACCACATGAGCAGGACACTCGAAGGCCGCGTCGCGATCGTCACCGGCGCGGGACGCGGGATCGGCGCCTCGATCAGCCGCCTCTTCGCCGAGCAGGGCGCCAAGCTCGTGCTCAACGACCTGGGCGCCGGCCCGGACGGGACCGGTGGCGACGAGGGCCCGGCCCGCGAGATCGCCGAGGAGATCAACCGGGCCGGGGGAGAAGCGGTCAGCGACGGCGGCGACATCGCCGACACCGCGACCGGCAAGCGGCTGGTCGACCTGGCCGTCAGCACCTACGGCAAGCTCGACGTCCTGGTCAACGTGGCGGGCATCCTCCGCGACAAGATGATCTTCAACCTGGACGACGAGGACTGGGACGCCGTCATCCGGGTCCACCTGCGCGGGCACTTCAGCACCATCAAGCCCGCCACCGCCTACTGGCGCGAGCAGCGCAACCCCGACGGGCACTACCGGATCATCAACTTCACCTCCGACTCGGCGCTCCAGGGCTCGCCCGGCCAGCCGAACTACGCGGCCGCCAAGATGGGCATCATCGGGCTGACCGCGTCGGTGGCCAACGCGCTGGGCCGCTACGGCGTCACGGCCAACGCCATCGCCCCCGGTGCGGCCACGCGGCTCACCGCCACCGTGCCGCAGGAGAAGCGGCTGGGCGGCGGCGAGCGGCCCGCCGCTGACGACTCCCGGTCGCCGGACAACATCGCGCCGATCGTGGCCTACCTGGCCGGCGAGGAGTCGGACTGGATCTCCGGGCGCACCCTCGGCGCAGCGGGCTACGGCGTGACGCTGTGGAACAACCCCGAGGTGCGGGCCTCCATCTCCTCCGACGGCGCCTGGGACCTCGACGACCTGGCCCGCCAGATGGAGAAGGAGATCCGCCCGCTGGCCGACGGGCTGCACCCGTCGATCTTCATGTCGCAGGTCCCGAAGTAACGCTGCCGGACGTCGAGCACACGAGGAGGGGGTCCGGCATGCGGATCGGATACGGACTGCGGGGCACGGGCGCCGACGTCGTCGACGAGGCGGCGCGGGCCCGGGACCTGGGCTTCGACGCGCTCACCACCTCCGAGGTCGCCTACGACCCGTTCCTGCCGCTCGCCGTAGCGGCGGGGTCCTCGGGCGGCATGCGGCTGGAGACGCACATCGCCGTCGCGTTCGCCCGCAGCCCGATGGTCACGGCGAACGCGGCGCACTACCTCCACCTGATCTCGGGCGGCCGGGCCGTTCTCGGGCTGGGCACGCAGATCAAGCCGCACATCACCCGCCGGTTCGACATGCCCTGGAGCAGCCGGCCGGCCGCGCAGATGCGCGACTACCTGGGTGCCCTGCACGCCATCTGGGCGGACTGGAACACCGGCGAGCCGCTCGGCTTCCGCAGCGAGCACTACAACCACACGCTGATGACCGACATGTTCCGGCCGGAGCCGCTGCCCACCGCCCCCGAGGTGCACCTCGCCGCCGTGGGCCCAGTCATGACCCGGCTGGCCGGCGAGCTCGCCGACGGGCTGATCCCGCACGCCTTCAGCACCCCCCAGTTCTTCTCCGAGGTCACCCTGCCCGCGCTGGAGGAGGGGCTGGAGCGGTCGGGCCGGTCGCGCTCGGACGTCGTCGTGCATTGCCCGGGCTTCGTCGTCGTCACCGGGGAGGCGGGGGCGGCGGAGTCCGACCTGCTGGCGCTGCGGCGGCAGATCGCCTTCTACGGCTCCACGCCCGCCTACGCCGACGTGCTGCGCCGCGCCGGGCGAGGCGAGCTGCACGACCGGCTGCACGCGCTGTCGGTCGGCGGCGATCCGGAGCGCTGGGAGCGGATGGGCGACCTGGTGGACGACGAGCTGCTCGACGCGTTCGCGGTCATCGGGCCGGCGGCGAAGGTCGCCGACGAGCTCGCCCGGCGCTACGGCACCGGCATCGACCAGGTGCACGTCGTCCCGCCGGAGGGCACGACGGCCGAGACGCTGGCCGCGTTCCGGGCCCGCCTGGCCTGATCCCGTTCAGCCCCAGGCGCTGGGGTCACCGGAGGCGGGCGGGGTGGTCCGCGGCGTGAGCCGGGCGTTGGGCAGCGGCGGGGCGGGCAGTCGCTGCACCTTCCCGGTGTACCCCTCGACCTGCCCGAACCGCTCGGAGCCTGCCTCCCACTCGTCGCGGTAGCCGACGATCTCCTCGTGGGTGCGGCCGATGAAGTTCCACCACATCACCACCGGCTCGTCGAACGGCTCGCCGCCCAGCAGCATCACCCGCGCGGGCCGGTCGCCGGGGTTGGTGACGGTCAGCCGGCGCGCACCCGGGGGCAGGTAGCCGAGCTCGGCGCGGGCGAGCTCGGTGTCGTTGTCGGTGCCGCTGTCGGTGTCGCCGACGGCGACCGGCCCCTGGTCGACGAGCACGCCGTGCTCGAACGTGGGATCGACGTCCAGCACCAGCTCGGCGCCCGGCTCGATGACCAGCTCGGCGCCCAGCAGCGGGGTGTGGGTCGGCACCGGTGAGGTGGAGCCGGCCAGCGACCCGAGCAGCACCCGGACGACGCCGCCGTCCAGCCGGACGACCTCGGGCACGTGGTGGACGAACGACCGGGGCGCGTGCCGCGCCGCCTCCGGCAGCGCCGTCCACAGCTGGACGCCGTGCAGCGTGCCCGCGCCCGGGGTGGAGACCTCGGAGTGGGCCACCCCCGAACCGCCGGTCATCAGGTTGAGCTCACCGGGCCGGACGATCGCGTGCGCCCCGGTGGTGTCGCGGTGCTCGATCTCCCCGCTGAACAGCCAGCTGACCGTCTGCAACCCGGTGTGCGGGTGCGGGGGCACGTCCATGCCGCCGGTCAGCGCGACGTCGTCGGGGCCGTAGTGGTCGGCGAAGCACCACGCACCGACCAGGGACCGGGCCCGTTGCGGCAGGGTGCGGCGGACCGTCATCGCCCGCGGCCCGCCCAGCGGGACCTCTCGACTGGTGACCACCTGGACGTCGCTCACCGCAGCAGCCTGGCACAGGCGGCGGGCGGCGGTCCCCGCGCCGCCGTGTGCGACCGTGTCGGGCGGGCACCGGTGGGGACAGGGGGGAACGCGATGGGACCGTGGGCACGCCTGACGGCACGCTTCGGCCGGGCGCGGCGCTCCCGCCCGACCGGCCCGTCCGATCCGTCCGCCCCGCTCACCGCGGCCTACGCCGAGCAGCTGGCCCTGCTCCAGTCCGCCCGCCGCGGCCTGGCCGACATCGTCACCGCGCGGGTGCGGATGGAGCAGCGGACCGCCGAGCTGCGCCGCCGCGCCGCGGACCTGCACGCCGACGCCGAGCGGGCCGTGGACGCCGGCGCCGATGCCCGCGCCCGGGAGGCGCTGGTCGAGCAGGCCGCGTTCACCGGTCAGCTCCCCGAGCTGGACGCGCAGGTCGGCGCGCTGCGCGCGCAGGAGGACGAGCTCCAGGCCGCGGTGCAGGCCCTCGCCGCGCGGGTCGAGGCGCTGCGCATCCGGACCGAGTCGGCCACCGCCCAGCACACCGCCGCGGAGGCGCAGGCCCGGATCGGCGGCGCCCTGGCCGGCCTGACCGGGCTCTCCGGGACGGTCGACGGCGCCCTGGCCGACCTCGAGGACCGCACGCTGCGTGCCCGGGCGCAGGCGGACGCCTACGCCGAGCTCGCCGTCACAGCCGCACCCGACGGCCCGTCCGCGGCCGCGCTCGGCGGCCGGGCCGCCGCCGAGGCGGAGGCGGCCGCCGATGCGGAGCTGGCCCGGCTCCGCGATCGCCGCGACCCCGGGACGCCCGCAGGACCGTGAGCAGCGCAGCGCCCGGAGGCACCTCCGATCCGGCCGACCTGGGGTTCGGCGGCACCGGCTTCCCCGGCACCTGGCGACGGCACCAGGCCGCGGCGCTGGACGCGGTGGACGCCGCCCTCGCCGCCGGCCGCAGCGCCACCTACCTGGTGCTGCCACCCGGCGCCGGCAAGACCCTCGTCGGCGCCGAGGCAGCCCGCCGGCTCGGCCGCCGGACCCTGGTGCTGGCGCCCAACACCGCCATCCAGGCCCAGTGGCTGGACACCTGGCGGCGGTCGTTCACCCCCGCGACGGTGCCGGCCGGCCACGACCGCGACCTCGGCTCCCCGCTGACAGTGCTGACCTACCAGGCGCTGGCCACCTTCGACCCGGACACCGAGGTGACCCCCGACGGGGGTCGCCGCCGGCGCTCCCGTGGCGAGACGCTGGCCGGGCTGCATCCCAACGGGCGCGCGCTGGTCGAGGCCATGCGCGCGACCGGACCCTGGACGCTCGTGCTGGACGAGTGCCACCACCTCATCGAGGTGTGGGGCCGGCTGATCGCCGACCTGCTCGCGCTGCTCACCGCCGACCACGGGGACGTCGCCGTCATCGGGCTCACCGCCACGCCGCGGACCAGCCTCACCGCGGAGCAGGCGGCGCTGGTGGAGGAGATGTTCGGCGGGGTCACCTACGCCGTCTCCACCCCGGCCGTGGTGAAGACCGGGGACCTGGCGCCGTTCCAGGAGCTGGCCTGGTTCACCGGGCCGACCCCCGACGAGGCGCGGTACATCGACTCCGAGGCGCTGCGCTTCGAGGAGCTGCGCACCGACCTGCTCGATCCCTCCTTCGCGTCCGTCCCGTTCCTGGGGTGGTGCGACACGCGCTTCGTCCGCCGGCAGGCCGCCGGCTCCGCGGCGCCGGTGCCCTGGTCCCGGGTGGAGCGGGAGACCCCGGAGCTGGCCGACGCGGCGCTGCGCCTGCACTCCGCCGGGCTGCTGGCGCTCCCCGACGGTGCCCGTGTCCGCGAGCAGCACCGGGCCGCGCCGACCGCCGAGGACTGGGTGGCGCTGATCGAGGACTACGTGCGGGGCTGCCTGCAGGAGTCCGGGAACCCGGACGACGCCGCCGCGGTGCAGGCCATCCGGGCCGCGCTGCCCGCGGTGGGCTACTCGCTCACCCGCCGCGGCGTCCGGGCGGGCACCTCGCCGGTGGACCGGGTGCTGGCGCGGTCGGCGGCGAAGACCGCGGCGGTGGCCGGCATCCTCGCCACCGAGACCGGCGTGCTCGGCCCGGCAGTGCGGGCGCTGGTGCTGTGCGACTACGAGCGGGCCGGCGCCCAGCTGTCCGCCCGGCTGCGGGGCGTGCTCGACGAGCAGGCGGGCTCCGCGCGGCTGGTGCTGAGCCGGCTGGCCACCGATCCGGTCACCGGGGGACTGGACCCGGTGCTGATGACCGGGCGGACGGTCGCCGCCCGCCGGGACACCGCGGCCCGGCTGGTCGCGGCCCTCCGGGCGGCCGACCCCGCGCTGGACCTCGACGACGTGCCCGTGGACGGCGACCCCGCCGACGTCGTGGAGGTGACCGGCCGCTGGAGCTCGCGCCGCTGGGTGCCGGCCGTCACCGCCTGGTTCCAGGGGGAGGAGGGCCGGGTGCTGATCGGCACCCGGGCGCTGCTCGGGGAGGGCTGGGACGCCGCCCGGCTCAACGTGGTGATCGACCTGACGTCGGCCACGACGTCGACCGCGGTGGTGCAGACGCGGGGGCGCGCGCTGCGCCGGGACCCTCGCATGCCGGACAAGGTGGCCACCACCTGGAGCGTCGTCGCGGTCACCGCCGCCCATCCCAAGGGTGCGGCGGACTACCGCCGGTTCGTGGCCAAGCACGACGGCTTCTTCGCCCTCGACGCCGACGGGCAGTGTGCCTCCGGGGTGCCGCACGTCGACGCCGACCTGTCCCCGTTCGCGCCGCCGCCGGCGGAGCTGTTCGAGGAGCTGAACGTCCGGATGCGGGCACGGGCGGCCGACCGGGCGGCGACGCGCGCCGCCTGGCGGGTGGGGGAGCCGTTCGAGGACGTCGAGGTGGCCAGCGTGCGGATCCGCCCGGCCCGCCCGCTCGACGTCACCGGGGACGCGGTCCACCGGCTGGCGCCGGCCCGCCGGCTCCGGTCCGCGCCGCCGCTGGTCCTGACCGGCGCCGGTGCCGGGCTGGCCGCCGGGCTGGCCACCGATCTGGCGGTCACCGGCCCCGGCGGGCACGTCGCGGCCGCCGCGCTGACCGCCGTGGGGGCGGGCGGGGGATCGGTGGTCACGACCGTCCGCCTGCTGGGCGCGGCCGACGACACCTCCGGGCTCGCCGACGTCGCCGCCGCCGTCGCCGACGGTCTGCAGGCCGCCGGGATCGTGCCCGCCGGAGCGGGGTCGGTCCGGGTGCAGCCGGCGCCGGACGGCACCTACCGGGCGCTGCTGGACGACGTCGACGAGGCCGCCTCGGCCGCGTTCGCCGAGGCGCTCGACGAGGTGCTCGCCCCGCCGGCCGCGCCGCGCTACCTGGTCTCCCGGCTGAGCCTGCACCGGCCCGCGGACCGGCGGGGCGCCTACCGGCTGGCGGTGGGGCGGCTGTTCCGCCGTCCGCTGCCCGCGGGTGAGTCCTGGCACGCGGTGCCCGCGGTCCTGGCCGCGAACCGGGCCCGCGCCGAGGGCTTCGCCGAAGCCTGGTCCACGCACGTCGGACCCACCCGATTGCTGAGTGCGGCCTCTCCGGAGGGCGCCGGGGTGCTGGCCGCCTGCCGCGGGGCGGACCCGTTCGCCGTCACCACCCAGCTGCGCACGGTCTGGCGCTGAGCGCCCGGGGCACTCGGCCGGAGGACTGCGGCAGACTCTCGGCCGTGCTGCTCCGTCGTCCCCGTCGTGTGCTCGTGCTCGGGGGAGCGCGGTCGGGCAAGTCCTCCTACGCCGAGCAACTGCTCGCCCGGGAGCGGGCGGTCGACTACGTGGCCTGCGGCGCTCCCGCGGGCCCGGGCGATCCGGAGTGGGCCGCGCGGATCGCGCTGCACCGGGCCCGGCGGCCGTCGTCCTGGCGGACGGTGGAGACGCTCGACCTGCCGTCCGTACTCGGGGCGGCCGGTCCGCCGGTGCTCGTGGACTGCCTGACCACCTGGCTGGCCGGCGCGATGGACGAGTGCGGTGTGTGGTCGGCCGAGGCCGGCGCCGACGACCGGCTCGCCGCGCGGGTCGACGGCCTGCTGGCGGCCTGGTCGGCCACCGGCCGGCGGGCGGTCGCGGTCAGCAACGAGGTGGGCGGCGGCATCGTCCCGGACACCGCGTCGGGCCGCCGCTTCCGCGACGAGATGGGCATCCTCAACGCCCGCGTGGCCGCGGCGTCCCAGCGCGTCTTCCTGCTGACCGCCGGGCTCCCGCAACGGTTGCGCTGACCATCCGTTTCGACTCCGGAATCTCCGGGAACGTCGGCAGGCAGCCCTCCGACTTCCCGGGGGGTGGTGGTCCCGCGGCCCGGTGAGGGCGCTGAGGCAGGGGGTCCTGCGTGCGAGCGATGGTCTACCGCGGTCCGTACAAGATCCGGGTGGACGAGAAGCCGATGCCGGCTCTCGAGCACCCGAACGACGCGATCGTCCGGGTCACCCTCGCTGCCATCTGCGGCTCCGACCTGCACCTGTACCACGGCCTGATGCCGGACACCCGGGTCGGGCACACCTTCGGCCACGAGTTCATCGGCGTGGTCGAGCAGGTGGGCTCCTCGGTCGAGAACCTCCAGGTCGGCGACCGGGTGATGGTGCCGTTCAACATCTTCTGCGGCTCGTGCTGGTTCTGCGCCCGCGGCCTGTTCAGCAACTGCCACAACGTGAATCCGAACGCGACCGCGGTCGGGGGGATCTACGGGTACTCGCACACGACCGGTGGTTACGACGGCGGGCAGGCCGAGTTCGTCCGCGTCCCGTTCGCCGACGTCGGCCCGACGCGCATCCCCGACTGGATGAGCGACGAGGACGCCGTCCTGCTCACCGACGCGACCGCCACCGGGTACTTCGGCGCGCAGCTCGGCGAGATCGCCGAGGGCGACACCGTCGTCGTCTTCGGGGCGGGCCCCGTGGGTCTGGTCGCCGCCCAGTCGTCCTGGCTGATGGGCGCCGGTCGCGTGATCGTGGTGGACCACCTGGACTACCGGCTGGACAAGGCCCGCGACTTCGCGCACGCCGAGACGCTGAACTTCGCCGAGTACGACGACATCGTCGTCGAGCTCAAGAAGCAGACCGACCACCTCGGTGCCGACGTCGCCATCGAGTGCGTGGGCGCGGAGGCCGACGGCAACCTCCTGCAGCACGTCGCCGGCGCGAAGCTCAAGCTGCAGGGCGGCTCACCGGTCGCGCTCAACTGGGCCATCGACGGCGTCCGCAAGGGCGGGACGATCTCGGTGATGGGCGCCTACGGGCCGATCCCGAACGCGGTGAAGTTCGGGGACGCGCTCAACAAGGGGCTGACCCTGCGGATGAACCAGGCCCCGGTGAAACGGCAGTGGCCGCGGCTGTTCGAGCACGTCCGGAACGGTTACCTCAAGCCCAGCGAGATGGTCACCCACCGCTTCCCGCTCGAGGAGATCGCCGAGGCCTACCACGTCTTCTCCAGCAAGCTGGACGGCTGCATCA
>JADGMW010000742.1_pt1 | contig 11291 bp, 13 predicted proteins | sample 8641801 | NCBI WGS metagenome assembly JADGMW01 (sample SAMN16272018, study PRJNA661076) | feces metagenome | isolation source: fecal sample from diarrhoea affected cattle A | host: Bos taurus | place: South Africa: Lokaleng Village, Mahikeng | collected 2019-09
GGGGCTGCTGGTGCTGGTCGGGGTCGAGCGCGAGGACGACCAGGCCCGCGCGGACAAGCTGCTGCACAAGCTGCTGCGATATCGGGTATTTGCCGACGACGAGGGGCGAATGAATCGCTCGCTGAGCGACATCGGCGGAGGGTTATTGCTGGTTTCGCAATTCACCCTGGCGGCCGACACCCGAAGCGGGCTGCGTCCGGGTTTCTCCAGCGCTGCCGCGCCCGAATTGGGCGAGGCGCTGTACGACTATCTCGTGCAACAGGCGCGGGCATGCCATTGCGAGGTGGCCTGCGGCCGCTTCGGTGCCGACATGCAGGTGCACCTGCAGAACGATGGGCCGGTGACCTTCCTGCTGGAGAGTTGAAGGGGCATCGGCTAATGCGAACGCTTTAACGGCCCGCATGCGACTGCTGAAATAGGCTGCTTTTCGCGATTGTCGTCTGTCCGAGGCGTCTGGCCATTCTGCAGCCTCTTCCGCAAGGGCCATCGTAACCGCGCGAAGCACGCATGCCACAGTCGGTCTCCCGCTGTTCGGGAGACGTCCAGAGCTAGCGGCCCGACGGCTCCAGGCCGTTCTCGTGTAGCCAGGTCACCGCGTATTCACGCAGCTGAACGGACTGGTAGTCGAGCCAGGCCTGGCGCACGTCCGGGAAGTCCTCCAGCTTGAAGTCGAAGGTCCGCAGCGGTTTGCGGCCGCGCAGGGCAGTGCTGAGCACGGCGTGGGCGTTGGGGTCGTGCTGGGTGAACAGGAAGGCTTCGCGCATGGCGATCGACTGGGGCAATCCGAGCGGGTCGATATGCAGGAAGCGATCCTGCTGGACGTCATACTTCTCATCGGCGCCGGGCACCGATTCGCCGGGAAACACCGCGCGGATCTCACCGCTTTCCAGGTCGAGGTAATGCTCGCAGGCGTCGCGCGCATCCAGAGCGTATTCGAGGCGGTGCAGGTCAATGGTCAAGGGTCGCATGGCAGGTACTGCTTGTTGGGGCTCAGAGGGTCTGACCCGTTCGTTCCCATTGCGTGCATTACGTTCATCGGTACTGGTTCGCAATCTGACGAGATGGGCGCAGAAAACGGGACTGGCAGGCCGCTTTCAGTCGGATTTCCCTCAGAACAGTCGGGCCAGCAGGGCACTGACGGCGGTTTCCACCCGCAGGATCCGATCACCCAGCTGCACCGGGGCGAGACCGGCCTCGGTCAGCTTCTCGACCTCATAGGGAATCCAGCCGCCTTCCGGGCCGATGGCGAGGGTCACCGGCTGTGTCACGGCGCGAGGGCAGGTGGGGAAGTCGCCAGGGTGGCCCACCAGGCCCAGAGTGCCGTCGGCGAGTTGTTGCAGGCGGTCCTCGACGAAGGGCTTGAAGCGTTTCTCGATCACCACCTCGGGCAGCACCGTGTCGCGCGCCTGCTCGAGGCCGAGGATCAGCTGTTCGCGAATCGCCACCGGTTCGAGGAAGGGCGTCTGCCAGAAGCTCTTTTCCACCCGGTAGCTGTTGAGTAGCACCAGCCGCGGAACGCCCATGGTGGCGACTGTCTGCAGCACACGGCGCAGCATCTTTGGTCGCGGCAGGGCGAGCAGCAGGGTGATCGGCAGCTTGGCGGGAGGTGGCTGGTAGAAGGAAACCTGCAGTTCGGCACAAGCGGCATCCAGGCGCACCAGGCGGCCCTCGCCCATCTCGCCGTCGAGCAGGCCGACCCGCAGTGTCTCACCTGCTTCGGCGCGATGGACCTCCTGCAGGTGCGTCAGGCGTCGATCCCGCAGGATCACCCGGTCGTCGGCGACGAAGTCCGCCGCCTCCAGCAACAGCAGGTTCAAGGGCGGGAAACAGGCGGCTGGTCGCGCTCGGGCTTGTCTTCCTCGGCATCGCCGCGAAAGGCCGGTTCACGCCTGCTGATCATGCTGCCGCAGATCAGCCCGGCCTCGAACAGCAGCCACATCGGCACGGCCAGCAGGGTCTGCGAGAACACGTCCGGCGGGGTCAGGATCATACCGACCACGAAGCAGCCGACGATGACGTAGGGGCGGCTCTTGCGCAGGGTTTCCACGTCGACGATACCGACCCAGATCAGCAGGAAGGTCGCCACCGGAATCTCGAAGGCCACGCCGAAGGCGAAGAACAGCGTCAGTACGAAATCCAGGTACTGGCCGATGTCAGTCATCATCTCGACGCCTTCGGGCGTCACGCTGGCGAAGAAACCGAACATGATCGGGAAGACCACGAAATAGGCGAAAGCCATGCCGGCGTAAAACAGGAAGATGCTGGATATCAGCAGCGGCACGGCGATGCGCTTTTCATGCTTGTACAGCCCGGGCGCGATGAAGCCCCAGATCTGGTGCAGGATCACCGGCATCGAGAGGAACAGCGCCACCATCAGCGTCAGCTTGAACGGCGTCAGGAATGGCGAGGCGACCCCGGTGGCAATCATCGTCGCGCCTTCCGGCAGGTAGGTTCGCAGCGGCGCGGCAACCAGCGAGTAGATCTGCTGGGAGAAGTAGAACAGGCCGGCAAACAGCACGACGATGGCCAGCACGCAGCGCAACAGGCGTTTGCGCAGTTCGGTCAGATGGGCGATCAGCGGCATTTCCTGATCGTTGCTAGCGTCTTGGCTCATGGTTCAGGGGATCGATCCGGACGAGGTGAAGGTGCGGGTTCGGCAGGCTCTGCCGGCGGTGTCGGCGGCGCCGCTGCCGTCGGAGTGCTGGCAGGCGCGGACGCCGTCGCGGAAGGCTTGGGCGAAGGCGGCATGATGCTTTCCTTCATCTCCCGTTCCAGTTCGAGGATGCGCTCGTTGTGCAGTTGGCGACGGATCTCGTCCGCGCCGATCTCACGCTCGACCTCGGCCTTGATGTTGCTGAAGCTGCGTTTCAGCCGCCCGACCCACAGGCCCGCGGTACGCACTGCGCCAGGAAGCCGCTCGGGGCCGAGGACGAATAGCGCCACCAGCCCCACCAGGAGCAGTTCCGTGAAACCGATATCGAACATGGAGCCTCAGTTCTTCTTGGTCGGTTCTTCGACCTTGCGGGCTTCGGCATCGATGGTGTGGCTCTGCTTTTCTTCGACGTTGGGCTTCTCCTCGTCGGTGCCCATCGACTTGCGGAAGCCCTTGATCGCATCGCCGAGGTCGGAGCCCAGGCCCTTCAGGCGCTTGGTACCGAACAGCATGATGACGATCAGCAGGACGATCAGGAGTTGCCAGACGCTAATTCCACCGAAACCCATGGTGCTACCTCCGAGATGAATCAGTTGTTCGGGCGTGCGGCTTTTTCCGCATGTCCGGAAAGACCGAAGCGACGGTCCAGTTCGTCCAGTACCGCCTGCGGATGCTGGCCGAGTGCGGCGAGCATGACCAGGCTGTGAAACCACAGGTCGGCGGTTTCGTAGATCAGTTCACGGGCGTCGCCGCTGACGGCAGCATCCTTGGCCGCGAGGATGGTTTCCACCGATTCCTCACCGACCTTCTCCAGAATCTTGTTCAGGCCCTTGTGATACAGGCTCGCCACGTAGGAGCTGTCCGGCTCCGCGCCCTTGCGGGCCTCCAGTACCTCGGCCAGACGGGTGAGGGTGTCACTCATGCTTGTGCTCCGCATAGATGGCGTGGGGGTCCTTCAGGACCGGCTCGACGGTTTTCCATTCGCCATTTTCGAACACCCGGTAGAAGCAGCTTTCCCGTCCGGTATGGCAGGCGATGCCGCCCAGCTGCTCGACCCTCATCACGATCACGTCGGCGTCGCAGTCCAGGCGCAGCTCGTGCAGCTTCTGGATATGCCCGGATTCCTCGCCCTTGCGCCACAGCCTGCCGCGCGAGCGCGACCAGTACACCGCACGCTGCTCCTGGGCGGACAGCGCCAGCGACTCGCGATTCATCCAGGCCATCATCAGGATACGCCCGGTCTGATGGTCCTGCGCGATGGCCGGGATCAGGCCATCGGCGTCCCATTTGATTTCGTCCAGCCAGTTCATCGGTGTCTCCCTGCAATGCGTCAAGTTTGCCAGCCTCACCGGCAGCTGGCTATCGGCGTAAGACGATGTAAAGACCTGCAGCCAGCATCAGCCAGGCAGGCCAGGTGGCAGCAGCCGTGAAACTGTCGGCGCCGGCCCCCAGCACGGCCCCGCCGCCGAGCAGCGCTGCGCCAATCAGCCGCAGCGGCCAGCCGTGATGGCGCTCGCGCCAGGGGGGCTCGGGATTGTTCGCATGGGGCTGCGACATGTGTTCGAGCAGCTCGCGGGCCATGCCTGCCAGATGAGGGATCTGCTCGACCTGGCCCTGCACGTTCTTCAACAGTTGCTTGGGGCTCATCCGCTCACGCATCCAGCGCTCCAGGTAGGGCTGGCCGGTGCTCCACAGGTCCAGGTCGGGGTACAGCTCGCGGCCCAGTCCCTCGATGTTGAGCAGGGTCTTCTGCAGCAGCACCAGCTGCGGCTGGACTTCCATGTTGAAGCGTCGCGCCACCTGGAACAGGCGCACCAGCAGCTGGCCGAAGGAGATGTCCTTGAGTGGCTTCTCGAAGATCGGCTCGCACACGGTGCGGATCGCCGCCTCGAACTCGTTGACCTTGGTTTCCGCCGGCACCCAGCCCGAATCGATGTGCAGCTGCGCCACCTTGCGGTAGTCGCGCCGGAAGAAGGCCATCAGGTTGCGCGCCAGGTAATCCTGGTCTTCCGGGGTCAGGCTGCCGACGATGCCGAAGTCCACCGCAATGTACTGCGGGTTCCAGGGCTGATGGGTGCTGACGAAGATGTTGCCGGGGTGCATGTCGGCATGGAAGAAGCTGTCGCGGAACACCTGGGTGAAGAAGATCTCCACGCCGCGCTCGGCCAGCTGCCGCATGTCGGTGCGTTGCTCGGCCAGCTTGGTCATGTCGGTCACCGGCACGCCGTAGATGCGCTCCATCACCAGCACGCGCGGGCGGCAGTAATCCCAGTAGACCTGGGGCACATAGAGCAGTGGCGAGTCCTGGAAATTGCGCCGTAGCTGGCTGGCGTTGGCCGCTTCGCGCAGCAAATCGAGTTCGTCGTAGATGGTCTTGGCGTAGTCGTCGACCACTTCCACCAGGTGCAGGCGACGGGCATCGATGGAGGCGCTTTCGGCCGCCCGGGCGAGCATGAACAGCCAGGCCAGGTCCTGGCTGATGATCGGCTTCAGATTCGGCCGCACCACCTTGACCACCACCTCCTCGCCGGTGCGCAGCCGTGCGGCGTGCACCTGGGCCACCGAGGCCGACGCCAGCGGCTTGTTGTCGAAGCGTGCGAACAGTTCCCCCACGGTCGCGCCCAGCTGCTGTTCGATCAGCGCAATGGCGGTGGCCGAATCGAAGGGCGGCACGCGATCCTGCAGCATCGCCAGTTCCTCGGCGATGTCCAGCGGCAGCAGGTCGCGGCGGGTGGAAAGGATCTGCCCGAACTTGATGAAGATCGGGCCCAGGCCTTCCAGTGCCAGGCGCAGGCGTGCCCCGCGGGTCAGCTCGCTGCGCCGCCGGGGCAGCCAGCGCCAGGGCAGCAAATAGCTGGTCGCGCGCAGCCACCAGGGCATTGGCAGATCGAGGATAATGTCATCCAGGCGGTAACGGATTACCACCAGCAGGATACGGAACAGGCGGCGGGTGGCAGCGAACAGCTTCATTCGGCTTGATCTGGTTTCGGGGAGTAGGCGAGGCGCTCGACGCGCGCCTCGAGGCGGTCGAGCATCATCTTGAGTCTGTCCAGTTCGTCGAACCGGGCTTCGGCCTCAAGCGTGCCGACCAGCGTGCGTGCCTCTTCATTGAGGTAGTCGGCCAGGTCCTTGCGCAGGCTCTCGCCGCTTTGCCGCGCCCAGGCCAGCGGGCGGCGCAACCCCGAGCCCAGCAGCTGCGTGCCGACCGGACCGAGCCAGCGGGACAGCTCGTGTTCCCAGTCCAGTTCAAGGTCCTGCAGCACTTCGGCCAGCTGCATCAGTGGCGCGCTGTCGCCGTCGATCTCGACATCCGGTCCGTGCAGCACCGCGGTCTTGTTGCGGCTCACCGCCAGGCGGCTGAGGCTCGAGGCCGGCGCGCGCAGGCGACAATCGGCCTCGCTGCCCCATTCGGTGGCCAGGCGCAGGCCTTCGCCGTCGGCCAGGACGAACAACCGCCAGGCCGGCGCCGTGCAGTCGATCTCGATCACCTGGCCGCTGAGCCGTGCCAGGCGCGGCAGCGCGGTCGGGTCCAGGCGCAGCAGGCGATTGATGCCGCGTTCGGCAGCGGCCAGCACGGCGAGCTGCAGCATCAGGGTTTGATGCCGCGATGCAGCGCGACGATGCCGCCGGTCATGTTGTGGTAGGTGACGCGCTCGAAACCGGCGTCGGCCATCATGCCCTTCAGGGTTTCCTGATCCGGATGCATACGGATGGATTCGGCCAGGTAGCGGTAGCTGTCGGCGTCATTGGTGATCAGCTTGCCCATCATCGGCAGCAGGCTGAACGAGTAGGCGTCATAGGCCTTGGAGAACAGCTGGTTGGTGGGCTTGGAGAATTCCAGCACCAGCAGGCGGCCGCCCGGCTTGAGCACCCGCAGCATGGACGCGATGGCGTCTTCCTTGTGGGTGACGTTGCGCAGGCCGAAGGCGATGGTGACCACGTCGAAGTGATTGTCCGGGAAGGGCAGCTTCTCCGCGTCCGCCTGGACGAAACTGATATTGCCGGCCACGCCCTTGTCCAGCAGCTTGTCGCGACCGACCTTGAGCATCGAGGCATTGATGTCGGCCAGCACCACTTCGCCAGTAGGGCCGACGATACGCGAGAACTGCCGCGCCAGATCGCCGGTGCCGCCGGCGATATCCAGCACCCGGTTGCCGTGACGCACGCCCGACAGCTCAATGGTGAAGCGCTTCCAGAGGCGATGCACGCCGCCGGACATCAGGTCGTTCATCAGGTCGTACTTGGCCGCTACCGAGTGGAAGACTTCCGCCACCTTGTGCGCTTTTTCGCTCTCCGGCACGTTCTTGTAACCGAAGTGGGTGATGGGTTCTGCGTCATGCTCTTTGCGAGGATCGGTCATGTCACTGTCACCGGAAGAATGTGAGCGGCATTCTAAACCTAAATGGCGTGTAGCCGACAAAGGCGCGGGAGGCTTGAATGTGGGGCGAAAAGTCCGACGCGCAGGCCGGTCTCGGCCAGGATTGTCGCAACCGGACGCTGCTCAGCCTCCGGCATCGGGCGGCTTTGCTATAGTGCGCGCCCTCATTCGGCCAGCAGTCAGGAGTCGCCATGGCCCGCATCATCGTCGAACGTTCCCATACTCTCGGTCGCGAGGCGGCTCGGGAGAAGGCCGAGCAGCTGGCTGCGAAACTGGCACGAGACTACGGCGTCAGCTGTCAGTGGCAGGGCGACGTGCTGGCCGTGCGGCGCAGCGGGGCGGACGGGCGAATCGAAGTGGAAGAAAGCCGCGTCAAGGTGCTGCTGAATCTGGGGCTGCTGCTGTCCGCCATGGGCAGCAGCATCCAGAGCCAGATCGAGCGAGCGCTGGATCAGGCACTGCAGGCCTGAAGCCGGGCGGATCGCTCGCCAGGCTTTCACCCTTTCCCTAACGCGGCTCGGGCGGCCCTGAGCTTCAGAGGCGGAAGCGGCCGATCTGCTGCTGCAGTGCGTTGCCCAGTTGCGCCAGTTCGGTACTGGCCCGCGCGGTTTCATCGCTGGCAGTGGCCGTCTGCATGGAAATGTCGCGCACGCTGATGACGCTGCGGTTGATCTCCTCGGCCACGGCGCTCTGCTGCTCGGCGGCTGCCGCGATCTGCTGGTTCATGCCCTGGATGGACGAGACGGTGCCCGCGATCAACTTCAGGGCATCGCCGGCGCTGCGGGTCAGCTCCACGGTGCTGGCGCTCAGTTGCTGGTTGTCGCGCATCAGCTGGCTGGCGCTCTGGGCGCTGACGTGCAGGGTACCAATCAGCTTTTCGATTTCCTGGGCCGACTGCTGGGTGCGCTGGGCCAGCCCGCGTACTTCGTCAGCAACCACCGCGAAGCCACGGCCGGCTTCCCCTGCGCGCGCCGCCTCGATGGCGGCGTTCAAGGCCAGCAGGTTGGTCTGTTCGGCGACGGCCTTGATCACGTCCAGCACGCTGCCGATGGCATCGCTGTCGCGGCGCAGGTTCTCCATGGCTTCGCTGGTGCGGTCGACCTGCGCCGCCATCTGCTCGATCTGGGCGATCGCTTCGCCCACCACCTGCTCACCCTGCAGGGCCTGCTGGTCGGCCTCGACGGTGGCCTGGGCCGCGTCCACGGCGTTGCGCGCAACTTCCTGTACGGTCGCCGCCATCTCGTTGACGGCCGTGGCGACCTGATCGGTCTCCTGGCGCTGGTCGTTCACGCCGGCGCTGGTTTGTTCCGTCACTGCGGAGAGCTCCTCGGCGGCGGCGGCAATCTGCGCCGAACTGTCCCCTATGTTGCCAATCAGGCCGCGCAGGCTGCGGCGCATGTCCTGCATGGCGAATTGCAGCTGGCCCAGCTCGTCGCGGCGATGCTCGGCATCTTCGCCGGTCAGGTCGCCGTCAGCGATGCGTTGCGCCATGGCCAGGGTCTGGCGCAGCGGCAGGATGATCAGGCGGGCAATGAACCAGGCCGCGAGCACGCCGAGCAGGATACTGGCGAGCGCGGTCAGCAGCGTCTGCATGCGTGTATGTTGCGAGTCGCCGAGCATCTTTTGTTGCTGGTTCGCATACATTCGCTGGCTGACCTCCAGCAGTCCGTTGATGCCGTCACGCAAGCCCGTACGAGCCGCGAGGGTGGCGTCCATGCCGACCTTGAAGGTGTCGATGGCCTCCCGATAGTGCTCCAGGCCCGCGGCCATCCGCAGCAGGTGCGTGTGCTGATCCGCGGGGAGCAGGGCGCGCAGTTCGGCTGCCTGCTGGTGGGCGCGGTCAAGACCGGCGAAGGCCAGCTGCGCGGCAGCGTCGGTGTGCTGGAAGATATAGCCGCGTACCAGGTAGCGGCTTTCCAGCACGCGCCTGGTCAGTTCCGCCAGCGAACGTGCCTGGCGGACCACCAGCGCATCCTCCGGAAACTGTTCCAGCGTGTCGAAGATCTGGACTTCCAGCTCGCCCAGCGCCTTCAGTGCCGCACCCGCGCTGCTTACCATCACGCCGCGGCTCTGCTCGCGCTTTTCATGGGCCTGCTGCAGAGTCTGGAAGGCCCGGTCGATGTCGTCGGTCTGTGCGAGCAGGGTGCTCAGGTCGCGCTGATCATCGGCCGATGTGAATCGGGGCTGGATAACGCCCAGTTCGTCGCGTATCGCGCGGACCTCGCTGTGCACGGCTTCTGCATGGGCGGCGCTGGCATCCTGCTCGAACAGGATGCGGGCAGCGTCCAGGATTTGGAGCATCTCCTGGACCTGGGCCAGGGACGTCTGTTTCTGATTGCGATCCAGCAGATTGTTCAGACTGGTGAACGCGATGACCGATACCAACAGCGTCAGCACGATCATGAAGCAGAAGCCGAAGCCCAGCTTGCGCGTGACGGAAAGGTTGGCGAAGAAACGGGACATGGCAGAAGGGCTCCAGAGGGCGAGGCGTGGCGCATGCGCGCCTGATTGGGGCGGCGCAGTCGGGAAGAGCTGCCTGCACGACAGGGCAGGCAGATCGATCCCTGCCAATAGCGACCGCTGGGGCCGATTTCTTAATCAAAAAGTAGGGCTATTACCGGATTCCGACGGGCGGGCCTCGGTAGCCACGCCGAGGCGTGAGGCGCGGCGCATGGGCAAGTCGCCTCTGAAGGACGGGAATGTTGGACCGTAAGGGCGGGTGCCGCAGGCGCGGCGCCCGTTCAGAGCATCAGGCGGACAACGGATTCGCTGGGGTCGCGCGACTGGCCGGCGCGCTCGAGGGCCTGCAGGTAGTCTGCCCAGAGCTGCTCCTGGTTGCGCGCCAGGTGATCGAGGTAATCCCAGCTGAACAGGCCACTGTCGTGGCCATCGCTGAAACTGAGCTTCAGCGCGTACTGCCCGGCCGGTTCTACGCCTTCCAGCGCGACGTTGATCTTGCCCGTCTGTAGCACCGGATTGCCGTGACCCTGCACCTCGGCCGAGGGTGAATGCACGCGCAGGAATTCCGCCGGCAGGACATGGCGTTCGTCCGGGCCGTACTCCAGCTCGAGGGTCCGGGAAATCTTGTGCAGCTTGATGGCGGTGGGGATGCGCATGGGAATAACCGAACAGAGGCGATGGGCCGGAGACTGAGCGGGGACGCATCGCGTCCGGCTCCAGCTCCGGCCTTCAGCCGGTTTAAAGAATGTAGCGCGACAGGTCTTCGTCCTCGGCCAGCTCACCGAGATGGCTGTTGACGTAGTCAGTGTCGATGCGGATCGGCTGGCCATTCTGCTGCCCGGCCAGGTCGCCGGCGCTGAAGGAGACTTCCTCCAGCAGGCGCTCCAGCAGGGTGTGCAGGCGGCGGGCGCCGATGTTCTCGGTCTTCTCGTTGACCTGATAGGCGATCTCGGCGAGCCGCTTGATGCCGTCCTCTGCGAATTCGATCAGCAGTCCTTCGGTCTTCAGCAGCTCGCGGTACTGCTCGGTGAGCGAGGCGTGCGGCTCGGTAAGGATGCGCTCGAAGTCCTCGGGCGACAGCGCCTTGAGCTCGACGCGAATCGGCAGGCGACCCTGCAGCTCGGGCACCAGGTCGCTGGGCTTGGACAGGTGGAAGGCGCCGCTGGCGATGAACAGGATGTGGTCGGTTTTGACCATGCCCAGCTTGGTGTTGACCGTGCTGCCCTCGATCAGCGGCAACAGGTCGCGCTGCACGCCTTCGCGGGAGACGTCGGCGCCGCTGGTGTTGCCGCGCTTGGCGACCTTGTCGATCTCGTCGATGAAGACGATGCCGTTCTGCTCCACCGCCTCCAGTGCCCGGGCCTTGAGTTCTTCCTCGTTGACCAGACGCGCGGCCTCTTCGTCGCGCACCAGCTTGAACGCATCCTTGATCTTCAGCTTGCGGCTCTTCTTCTTGCCCTTGCCCATGTTGGCGAAGAGGTTCTGCAGCTGGTTGGTCATCTCCTCCATGCCGGGCGGGGCCATGATCTCGACGCCGGCCGGGCTGTCGGCCACTTCGATGTCGATTTCCTTGTCGTCCAGTTGGCCTTCGCGCAGGCGCTTGCGGAACAGCTGGCGGGTGTTGGAGTCGTTGCTCTGCATCGGCTCCTCGCTGAAGCCCACCGGGCGTGCCTGGGGCAGCAGGGCGTCGAGGATGCGCTCTTCGGCGGCGTCTTCGGCCCGGTGCTGCATCTTCTGCACTTCCTGTTCGCGCAGCATCTTCAGCGCAGCATCAGCCAGGTCGCGGATGATCGACTCGAC
>JADGMW010000432.1_pt2 | contig 11287 bp, 8 predicted proteins | sample 8641801 | NCBI WGS metagenome assembly JADGMW01 (sample SAMN16272018, study PRJNA661076) | feces metagenome | isolation source: fecal sample from diarrhoea affected cattle A | host: Bos taurus | place: South Africa: Lokaleng Village, Mahikeng | collected 2019-09
CGAGTCCGCGCACGCGACGGTGGCGAACGCCCTCCTCGGCCCGATCGAGCGCTGACTTTGTGGTGGCCACCCTGCCGATCCGGCTGGCAGGGTGGCGCGATGACGATGACGATGACGACCGACGTGGCGGGATGGCCCCTCGCGGGCTTGCGCGTGGCGTGCCGCGACCTGGAGCTGAGGTACCTCTCCGACGAGCTGCTGCACGATCTCGCCGCGGTGGCCGCTGGCGGAGTGCACGCGCCTGACGTGATGCCGTTCACCAAGCCGTGGACGCGCGGGACGCCCGAGGAGGTCGCCCGGAACGTCCTCGTCTATCAATGGGGGCTGCGTTCTGAGCTGACGCCCGCGAAGTGGTCGATCGAGCTCGCCGTCGTCCTCGAGGGGCGCGTCGTGGGGGTGCAGGGGATGTACACCCGGGATTTCGCGATCACCCGCGAGGTGACGACCGGCTCGTGGCTGGGCCTGCCCTTCCAGGGGCGCGGCACCGGCGCCCGGATGCGCGCCCTCGTGCTCCAGCTCGCCTTCGACGGGTTCGGCGCGCAGCTCGCACGGACCGAGGCATTCGTCGACAACCCGGCCTCCAACCGAGTCACGCGCAAGCTCGGCTACCTGCCTGACGGCACCGTGACCTCCGTGCGCGACGGTCAGCGGGCGGTCTCGAACCGGTACCGGCTCGACCGGGAGGGCTGGGACCGTCGCGCAGCGGCGGGCGGCTTCGTGCTGGAGGGCGTCGAGCTCCACGGGGTCGACGAGGCGCGGCGGTTCCTCGCGATCGACGAGGGCCCGCACATCGCCTGAGCCGCCTACCCCAGGATGTTGACCGCGCGCGCCACGACAAGGGCGATGGTCACCAGCGCGATCACCGACTGCAGCAGCATCGTCAGCTTGGCCCAGCGGGTCAGCGGCTGGGTGTCCGCGGGCCCCCAGGTGGTCGCGTTGGTGAACGCGATGTACAGGTAGTCCACGAACGACGGCTCCCAGTGCGGATCGGCGACGTGCGGGGTCGCCATCTGGGGGAACAAGAAGTCCGGGAACGGTCGCGTGCCCGCCGCGCGCGCGGCCGGGCCACCCCGGTCGAGCTCCCAATACCAGAGCGCGAACACCAGCACGTTCGTCAGGTAGACCGACGCGCCGGCCCACAGCAGCGAGCCCCCGGTGCGGGCGGGGCCGGACACGAGCAGGACGACCAGGTGCGCCGCGGCCACCCCGTTCCCGAGGCTGACCAGCGCGATCAACACGAGCCCAGAGAGGCGCAAGGGGCCAGACGTCCGAGTGATGTGCCGGGGGTTCAGCACGAGCAGCACCACGAGCAGAAGCGCCTCGACTCCCGGTAGCAGGTAGCGCGGCTGCGGCATGACGTCGGTCGGCAGCGAGAGCTGCAACGCGATCGCGACGCCGATCGCGATCAGCACAGGCCAACGGACCTCGCCACGTGTGGCCCGCCGCCACGCGGGGACCACGGGCTTGCCGTCCTCGTGCACCACGGGGTTGACGGCAGCCGCCGCGCTGGCGAGGTGCTCGAGCCGTGCGATCTGGTCGCCGAGCGCCCGGGGCGTGGCGGGCTCCTCCGGTGTCGGCCCCGGCATCGGCTGCCGACGTGGCAGGTCTGGCGGTGTGGCCCCCATGGCGCGCCCCCTCACTCATCGGCCGGTGATCGCGGCACTGCTCACGATGCCAGCAGGTCGCGCACGGCTCACCAGCGCCGGGAGCGCCACTCCGCGAGGTGCGGGCGCTCGGCGCCCAGGGTGGTGTCCCGCCCATGCCCTGGGTAGACCCAGGCGTCATCGGGCAGGGCGCTGAACAGGCGCTGCTCGAGGTCGTCCATCAGGCTGTCGAAATCCGGCCCGCCCGAGGTGCGCCCGGGCCCTCCCGGGAACAGGGAGTCGCCGGTGAGCACGTGCGCGCGCCCCGGAGAGGCGCCCGGGGCCCGCGCGTCGGAGGGCTCTCGATAGACGAGGGCGATCGAGCCCGGGGTGTGGCCCCGCAGTGCCACCACCGCGAGGGCCAGGTCGCCCAGTCGCAGCACGGAGCCGTGGCGCAGCCGCCCCTCGACGCGGACGCCCGCCGCGTCCGCGATCGCGTGCGCGTCGTCCACCCCGGCGTGCGTCCTGGCGCCGGTGACGGCGACGACCGAGGCCAGGGCGCCGATGTGGTCGTGGTGGCGGTGGGTGGTCACGATGCCGTCGAGCCGAGCCTCCGGCGACCCCTCCCGGATGAGCGCCAGGAGCCGGTCCGGGTCGGCGGCCGCGTCCACGAGCAGCTGGGCCCCTGTGCGGCGGCAGGTCAGCAGGTAGGTGTTGTTGTCCATCGGGCCCACCGACGCCTTGCGGATGGTCAGGGCGTCCAGCTCGCGCACGTCCGCGGGGCCGCCCGGGCTCACGTCGCCGGTGTAGGTCATCGTCATCCTCCGAGCAGGGGTGGACGGCCAGGGGCTGGGTCGGCGGCCCGGCCCGTCGTGGGGCGGGCGAGCGCCCGTTCGACGCTCTGCGCGGCCTGGACCAGTGCCAGGTGCGACAGCGCCTGCGGGAAGTTGCCGACCATCCGCCCGCCGACGGGGTCGTACTGCTCCGCGAAGAGTCCCACATCGTTGCCGAGGCTGATCAGCCGGCCCAGCAGCGCGTCCGCCTCGTCGGCCTCGCCGCTGCGGGCGAGTGCGTCCACGAGCCAGAACGAGCAGGCGAGGAACGGGTGCTCGCCGCTGCGCATCCCGTCGTCGACGCGATCGGCGCGGTAGCGCAGCAGGAGCCCGGGCGCGACCTCGAGCTCCTCGCGGATCGCCGCGATGGTGCCGCGCACACGGGGGTCGTCGGGTGGAAGGAACCCCACCTGGACGATCTGCAGGAGCGCCGCGTCGGTGTGCGAGGACCCGTAGTGCTGCGTGAACGTGCCCCGGCCGGCGTCGAAGCCGTGCTTGAGCACGTCCAGCCGGATCGCGGCCCGCTCCGCGCGCCAGCGTTCGAGCGGGCCGGGCAGACGGTGCTCCTCGACGGCGCGCACCGCGCGGTCGAGCGCCGCCCACGCCATGACCTTGGAGTGCGTGAAGTGCCGCGGGCTGCCCCGGACCTCCCAGATGCCGTGGTCCGGCTCGCGCCAGTGGCCGATGAGCTCTGCGACGAGGTGCTGCTGCAGCGACCAGGACTCCGTCGTCTCCCGCAGCCCTGCCGCGCGGGCGGACTCGAGCGCGACCATGACACCGCCCAGCACGTCGTTCTGCCGCTGCCCGACGGCGGCGTTGCCGATCCGCACCGGGCGGGACGACGCGTAGCCGGCCAGGTGGTCGAGGGTGGTCTCCGGGAGGTCGCGCCGGCCGTCAGACCCGTACATGATCTGCAGGTCCGCGGGGTCGCCCGCGACCGCGCGGAGCAGCCAGTCCCGCCACGCGGTCGCCTCGGACCGGTAGCCGTACCCGAGCAGCGCGTCGAGGGTCATCGCGGCGTCCCGCAGCCAGCAGTAGCGGTAGTCCCAGTTCCGCTCGCCCCCGAAGGACTCGGGCAGGGAGGTGGTGGGCGCCGCGACGATCCCGCCGGTCTCCTCGTCGGTGAGCATCCTCAGCACCAGCAGCGAGCGCACGACCGCCTCGCCGTGGGGCCCGTCGTACTGGCAGAGCCGCGACCACCGGGCCCAGCGCTGACGCGTCTCGGCGAGCCGCTCGGTGACGGGGAGGCGGCGCGGGGCGCGGCGCCAGGAGCGGGTCCACGTGGACGCGAGCTCCACGACCTCGCCCTCGGCGAGCCGGAACCGGTCGACATGGGCGCGGCCGGCGCCGTGCGGGAGGCGCGTCCCGCGCAGCAGCAGCGAGTCCGGTCCTGCGATGGCACGGATCGTGTCGTTGCCCTCGTGGTCCTCGACGTGATGGACCCACGGGACGATCGTGCCGTAGCCGAAGCGCACCACCCACTCGTGCAGCACGTCCACGGACCCGCTCAGGCACTCGATCCGCCGCACGAGGTCGGCCCGCCCGTCGCCGAGCGGCATCGCCTCGGTGACCAGGGCCGTACCGGTGGGCGAGGTGTAGGTGGTCTGCAGGACGAAGGAGTCGCCGAGGTAGGCGCGTCGCACGTCGGTGGCGTCCGGCACCGTCAGCAGCCAGTGGCCGCGGCCGGGCCCTCCGAGCAGCGCCGCGAAGCAGGCGGGGGAGTCGAAGCGGGGGAAGCAGAGCCAGTCGACCGAGCCGCGGCGGGACACCAGGGCAGCGGTGTGGCCGTCGCCGAGCACCGCGTACTCGCCGATCGGCTCCGATCCGCCGCGTGCCATCTCCCCATCATGGTCCGCGTCGGCCGGGCGTGAGACCTCCGCCACACTTCGAACACCTGTGCGATGTCAGGGCGTCGCCTTACCATGTCCGGGTGAATGATCGACTGATCGTGCAAGGAGCCCGCGAGCACAACCTGCGCAACGTCGACCTCGATCTCCCCCGGGACTCGCTCGTCGTGTTCACGGGGTTGTCCGGGTCCGGGAAGTCGTCCCTGGCGTTCGACACCATCTTCGCCGAGGGGCAGCGGCGCTACGTCGAGTCGCTGTCCGCGTACGCGCGGCAGTTCCTCGGGCAGATGGACAAGCCCGACGTCGACTTCATCGAAGGGCTCTCGCCTGCCGTCTCGATCGACCAGAAGTCGACGAACCGCAATCCCCGCTCGACCGTCGGGACGATCACCGAGGTCTACGACTACCTGCGCCTGCTGTTCGCGCGCGCGGGCACCCAGTTCTGCCCGGTGTGCGGCGAGCAGGTCACGGCCCAGACGCCGCAGCAGATCGTCGACCGGCTCCTCGAGCTGCCCGAGGGCACCCGCTACCAGGTCCTGGCGCCGGTGATCCGCGGGCGCAAGGGCGAGTACGCCGACATGTTCAAGGAGCTGCAGTCCAAGGGCTTCGCCCGGGCCCGGGTGGATGGCGAGGTCGTGCAGCTCACCGACCCGCCGGCGCTCGAGAAGAAGCTCAAGCACGACATCGAGGTCGTCGTCGACCGGCTGGTGGCCCGCGAGGGCGTGCAGCGTCGCCTGACCGACTCGGTGGAGACGGCGCTCGGGCTCGCCGGAGGCCTGCTCGTGGTCGAGATGGTCGACGCGGACAAGGACGACCCCGAGCGCGAGCGCCGCTTCTCCGAGCACCGCGCCTGCCCCAACGACCACCAGCTCGCGCTCGAGGAGATCGAGCCGCGCACGTTCTCGTTCAACGCGCCGTATGGCGCCTGCCCCGAGTGCACCGGCATCGGCTCTCGGCTCGAGGTGGACACCGACCTGGTCGTCCCCGACGAGGACCTCTCCCTGGCCGAGGGCGCCGTCGCCCCCTGGTCGCAGACGTCGAGCGAGTACTTCCTCCGGGTGCTGACCGCACTCGCGAGCGACCTCGGCTTCTCGATGGACGTGCCGTGGCGCGCGTTGCCCGAGCGGGCCAAGAAGGCCGTGCTGTACGGCGAGAACCACGAGGTCCACGTCCGGTACAAGAACCGCTGGGGCCGCGAGCGGCAGTACTCGACCGGCTTCGAGGGCGCGGTGACCTTCATCGAGCGCCGCCACAAGGAGACCGAGTCCGACTGGAGCAAGGAGCGCTACGAGGCCTACATGCGCGAGGTCCCGTGCCCGGTGTGCCAGGGCGCGCGGCTCAAGCCCGAGGTGCTCGCCGTCCGGGTGGACGGCCGCTCGATCGCCGAGGTCTGCGACCTGCCCATCCGCGAGGCGCGCGACTTCCTCGACGGCCTGCGGCTCGGCGAGCGCGAGCGCGCGATCGCCGTCGAGGTGCTCAAGGAGATCCAGGCCCGCCTCGGGTTCCTGCTCGACGTCGGGCTCGACTACCTGTCGCTGTCCCGCCCCGCCGCGACGCTCTCGGGCGGCGAGGCGCAGCGGATCCGGCTGGCGACGCAGATCGGCTCCGGGCTGGTCGGCGTGCTGTACGTCCTGGACGAGCCGAGCATCGGCCTGCACCAGCGGGACAACCGCCGGCTCATCGAGACCCTCACCCGGCTGCGGGACCTGGGCAACACGCTCATCGTCGTCGAGCACGACGAGGACACGATCCGGGCAGCCGACTGGATCGTCGACATCGGTCCCGGCGCCGGCGAGCACGGCGGGCACGTCGTGCACTCCGGTGACTTCGCCGGTCTCCTGGCCTCGCCCGAGTCGATCACGGGCGCCTATCTCTCCGGCCGGCGGGCCATCCCGATGCCGGCCGAGCGGCGACCGGTCGACCCGGCGCGCCAGGTGACGGTGGTCGGCGCGCGGGAGCACAACCTGCGCGGCATCGACGTGTCGTTCCCGCTCGGCACGCTCACCGCCGTCACGGGGGTGTCGGGCTCCGGCAAGTCGACGCTGGTCAACTCGATCCTGTACACGGTCCTCGCGAACGAGCTCAACGGGGCCCGCCAGGTCGCCGGCAGGCACAAGCGGGTGACCGGAATGGAGCACCTCGACAAGGTCGTGCACGTGGACCAGGGGCCCATCGGCCGCACGCCGCGCTCCAACCCCGCCACGTACACCGGGGTCTGGGACCGCATCCGCAAGCTGTTCGCCGAGACCACCGAGGCCAAGGTCCGGGGCTACACGCCCGGCCGGTTCTCGTTCAACGTCAAGGGCGGGCGCTGCGAGGCGTGCTCGGGCGACGGCACGCTCAAGATCGAGATGAACTTCCTGCCCGACGTGTACGTGCCGTGCGAGGTCTGCCACGGCGCCCGCTACAACCGGGAGACCCTCGAGGTCCGGTTCAAGGGCAAGAACGTCGCGGACGTGCTGGACATGCCGATCGAGGAGGCCGCGGAGTTCTTCGCCCCCTTCTCCGCGATCTCGCGCCACCTGCGCACGCTCGTCGACGTCGGGCTGGGCTACGTGCGGCTCGGGCAGCCCGCGCCGACCCTCTCGGGAGGCGAGGCCCAGCGCGTGAAGCTCGCGACCGAGCTGGCGCGGCGCTCGACCGGCCGGACGATCTACGTGCTCGACGAGCCGACCACAGGCCTGCACTTCGAGGACATCCGTCGGCTGCTGGAGGTGCTGCAGTCCCTCGTCGACAAGGGCAACAGCGTCATCGTCATCGAGCACAACCTCGACGTCATCAAGAACGCCGACTGGGTCATCGACATGGGCCCCGAGGGTGGCAGCGGCGGCGGCATGGTGGTCGCCGAGGGCACCCCGGAGCAGGTGGCCGGGCACGAGGGGAGCCACACGGGCACGTTCCTCGCCGAGGTGCTCGAGCCTGCCGAGGTCGCGATCAGCGCCTAGGCCTCGGAGGCCCCGACCGCCGCGGTGGGGCGGGTGCGCGCCGGGGACGGCTCGTACCGCACCGGGAAGTTCACCGAGCGGGCGATGAAGCAGTGCTCGTGGGCGCGCACGTGCAGGGCGTCCAGGCGGGCGTCGTCGACGGCGCCGCCGTCCCGTGCCCGCGTCCCCGCGGCGAGCGTGACGGACGGCCGCAGCACCACCTCGGTGAACTGGCCGTGCCCTGCGGCCTCGACCCGCATCGTGCCGTGGGCGCGGTCTGTGTACCCGGTGACGACCACCCCGTCGGCCGCCGCCAGGTGGAGGAACCACAGCATGTGGCACTGCGCGAGGGCCGCGACCAGCAGCTCCTCGGGGCTGTAACGCGTCGGGTCGCCACGGAACGCGGGATCCGAGGACCCGGGGAGCGGGGGCTTGTCCCCGACGCGCACGTCATGGTCGCGGCTGTACGAGGTGTAGCTCGTGGTGCCGGAGGCTCCGGCCCCCGTCCACACGATGTCGGCGGAGTAGGTGTGCAGGGGTCCCATCGCGCCACGCTAGCGGTGCGGCCGGGGGCGTGGGCCGTGTTCGAGGTCAGGAGCGCGAACTAGGCTCGTGCGCATGGCCGATCCCGCGACCTATCGTCCCGCACCCGGTGAGATCCCCGACTCGCCGGGCGTCTACCGGTTCCGCGACGAGCACGGCCGCGTCATCTACGTCGGCAAGGCGAAGAGCCTGCGATCCCGGTTGAACAGCTACTTCCAGGACGTCGCGGGGCTGCACCAGCGCACGCAGCAGATGGTGACGACGGCGGCGTCGGTGCAGTGGACGGTGGTGGGCACCGAGGTCGAGGCGCTCGCCCTCGAGTACTCCTGGATCAAGGAGTTCGACCCCCGCTTCAACATCAAGTACCGCGACGACAAGTCCTACCCGTACCTGGCCGTGACCATGTCGGAGGAGTTCCCCCGGGTCCAGGTGATGCGCGGCGCCAAGCGCCCGGGCACCCGCTACTTCGGGCCGTACGGGCACGCGTGGGCGATCCGCGAGACCGTCGACCTGCTGCTGCGCGTCTTCCCGGTGCGGACCTGCTCGGCCGGCGTCTTCAAGCGGGCGAGCCAGCAGGGACGTCCCTGCCTGCTGGGCTACATCGACAAGTGCTCGGCGCCGTGCGTGGGCCGGATCTCGCCCGACGACCACAAGGCGCTCGCCCAGGACTTCTGCGACTTCATGGCCGGGGACACCGCGAAGTTCACGCGCCGCCTCACCCAGCGGATGAAGGAGGCGTCGGCTGACCTGGACTTCGAGCGCGCGGCTCGTCTTCGCGACGACATCGCCGCGCTCGAGCGGGCCACCGAGAAGAACGCCGTGGTGCTGCCCGACGGCACGGACGCCGACATCTTCGCCCTCGTGGGCGACGAGCTCGAGGCCGCGGTCCAGGTGTTCCACGTGCGGGACGGGCGGATCCGGGGGCAGCGCGGCTGGGTCGTGGAGAAGGTCGAGGACGCCGCCGACGAGGACCTGGTCGAGCACCTGCTGCAGCAGGTGTACGGCGGGGAGGACGAGGCCGGGCGCGTCGACGGCGAGCGGCGGGGGGACACCCGCGCCGTGCCGCGGGAGGTGCTGGTGCCGGTCCTCCCGCCAGACGTGGAGCAGGTGCAGGCGTGGCTCACCGGGCTCCGGGGCAGCCGTGTCGAGGTGCGCGTGCCCCAGCGCGGCGACAAGAAGGACCTCGCGGAGACGGTCCGCCGCAACGCCGAGCACGCGCTCGCGCTGCACCGCACGCGCCGCGCGGGCGACCTCACCACGCGCAGCCAGGCGCTCCGCGAGATCCAGGAGGCGCTCGAGCTGCCCACCGCCCCGCTGCGGATCGAGTGCTACGACGTCTCGCACAACCAGGGCACGTACCAGTCGGCGTCGATGGTGGTGTTCGAGGACGGCCTGGCGCGCAAGAGCGAGTACCGGCACTTCTCGGTGCGGGGCGCCGAGGGCGACGGCGCACGGGACGACACCGAGGCGATGCACGAGGTCATCACCCGGCGGTTCCGCCGCTACCTCGCCGAGCGGGTCAACGCCGGCGACCTGGAGATGGGCGCCGACGAGGACGGCCATCCGCGCTCCGGCCCGATCGACGAGACCACCGGCAAGCCCGTCCGCTTCGCGTACCCGCCGAACCTCGTGGTCGTCGACGGCGGCCCCCCGCAGGTGGCGGCCGCCGCGGCCGCGCTCGCCGAGCTGGGGATCGACGACGTGGCGCTGTGCGGCCTGGCCAAGCGGCTCGAGGAGGTGTGGCTGCCGGGGGAGGAGTACCCGGTGATCCTGCAGCGCAGCTCCGAGGGCCTCTACCTGCTGCAGCGGGTGCGGGACGAGGCGCACCGCTTCGCCATCAACGCCCACCGCAAGCGCCGGAGCAAGGGCATGACGGTCTCGGCCCTCGACTCGGTGCCCGGGCTCGGTCCAGCCAGGTCCGCGGCGCTGCTCAAGCACTTCGGGTCGCTCAAGCGGCTGCGCGCGGCCTCGGTCGAGGAGATCGCCTCGGTGCCGGGCATGGGGGAGCGGACCGCCGCCGCGGTGGTGGCCGCGCTCGCCACGCCCTCGCCTGCCGGAGCCACGCTCACCTGAGCGCGCCTGGCATGCTGGGGCCATGTCAGACGAGCCGTCCCCCATCACGGTGCCAGCCGGCATCCCCGCCCTCGAGGCAGCAGCCGAGGCTCCTCGCCTGGAGAAGCCCGAGGTCCTGATCATCACCGGCATGTCGGGCGCCGGCCGCACCCGTGCCGCCGCCGTCCTCGAGGACCTCGACTGGTACGTCGTGGACAACCTCCCCGCGCAGATGCTCACGCACCTGGTCGGGCTGATGGCCTATGGCTCCGGAGGCGGCCTCCAGCAGCGGCTCGGCGCGGTGGTCGACGTGCGCGGGCGGGAGTTCTTCGCGGACCTGGAGCAGGTGCTGTCAGGGCTCGGAGAGGCGGGCATCGACTACCGCGTGCTTTTCCTCGACGCCTCGGACGAGGTGCTCGTGCGCCGCTTCGAGCAGGTCCGGCGCCCGCACCCGCTGCAGGGCGACGGGCGCATCCTGGACGGGATCGGCGCCGAGCGGGCGATGCTGCGCAGCACGCGCGAGCGCGCCGACGTGCTGATCGACACCTCCGAGCTCAACGTCCACGACCTCGCCCGGGAGGTGCGCGCCGCCGTCGCCGGCGGCAGCTCCGACGCGCTGCGGGTCAACGTCGTCTCGTTCGGCTTCAAGTACGGGCTCCCGCTGGACGCCGACCATGTGGTGGACGTCCGGTTCCTGGCGAACCCGTACTGGATCACCGAGCTGCGCCACCTGTCCGGGCGGGACGCGCCGGTGCGCGACTACGTGCTGGGCCTGCCGGGCGCGCAGACCTTCGTCGACCGCTACGTGGACGCCCTGGAGCCGGCCCTGGCCGGCTACCTGCAGGAGGAGAAGCGGTACCTGACGATCGCTGTGGGGTGCACGGGCGGCAAGCACCGCTCGGTGGCCATCAGCGAGGCCATCGCGGCACGCTTGCGCGACCGCGGCGCCCGGGTGACCGTCTCGGCACGGGACCTCGGCAAGGAATGAGCGCGCACGCGGGCGCCGCCCCCGCGTTCGTCGCGCTCGGCGGGGGGCACGGCCTCTCGGCGACGCTCTCGGCGCTGCGGCTCATGTCCGACCAGCTCACGGCCGTGGTCACGGTCGCGGACGACGGGGGCTCGTCTGGGCGGTTGCGGGACGAGCTGGGCGTGCTGCCGCCGGGGGACCTGCGGATGGCGCTCGCGGCGCTCTGCGACGACTCGGAGTGGGGCCGGACGTGGCGAGACGTGCTGCAGCACCGGTTCTCGTCCTCGGGCGACCTCGACCATCACGCGGTGGGCAACCTGCTGATCGTGGCGCTCTGGGAGCTCCTGGGCGACACGGTCGAAGGCCTCGACTGGGTGGCGAAGCTGCTCGGGGCCCGCGGCCGGGTCCTGCCCATGGCCGCCGTCCCGCTGGAGATCGAGGCCGACGTCGACAAGGGCGACGGCGTGACCTGTGTGGTCCGTGGGCAGAGCGCCGTGGCGGTGGTCGGCGAGCGCATCACCCAGGTCCGGCTCGTCCC
>JADGMW010000743.1_pt1 | contig 11278 bp, 10 predicted proteins | sample 8641801 | NCBI WGS metagenome assembly JADGMW01 (sample SAMN16272018, study PRJNA661076) | feces metagenome | isolation source: fecal sample from diarrhoea affected cattle A | host: Bos taurus | place: South Africa: Lokaleng Village, Mahikeng | collected 2019-09
CATCGGGATGACCCAGGAGTACCGGCACCGGACGGCGACGCCCACCTTCCTCGTCACGCCGCGGCGCAACCGGGTGGTGTCGGCGAAGCTCGCGGCCTACGCGCTGGTCGCCGTGCCCTTCTCGCTGGTGGTGCTGGCGGTCGACGTGGTCGTCGCGGTGGTCTACGCCGGCGCCCGCGGAGCCGCACCGGCGCTGGACCGCGAGAACCTGGAGACCCTGGGGTCCTCGCTGCTGGTCCTGGTGGTCTTCACGATCATCGGCGTCGGGGTCGGGGCGCTGGTGCGCAACCAGGTGGGCGCGATCGTCGGCTCGCTGGTCTACCTGTTCGTGGTGGAGGGGATCGTCTCGGCCATCGGGGCGATCCGCGACATCTACAAGTGGCTGCCCGGCGGCGCGGTCCAGTCGATCACCACGGACTTCGAGACGCCCGGGCTCCTGGAGCCGTGGCAGGGCGGCCTGCTCCTGCTCGGCTACGGCCTGGTGGCCGCGCTGCTGGGCACCCTGCTGGCCGTCCGGCGCGACATCGTCTGACCCTCCCGCCCGGTGTCGCCGCCGGGCTCCCGACGCGGCCTCACCAGTTCCTGGGTCGCGTCGGAGGGCGGGCGTAGACTGCCCGCTCGACCCCGATGCCCCGAAGACGCAGTCCAGAGACGAAGAAGGCACTCGACCCCGTGTCAAGCGAGAACTCATCCCGGCCGTCCGCCCAGTCCCCGGTGACGGGCTTCGGTACCAACGAGTGGCTGGTCGAGGAGATGTACCAGCAGTACCAGTCCGACCCCTCCAGCGTGGACCAGGCCTGGCACGAGTTCTTCGCCGACTACCGGCCCGGCAGCCCACTCGACGGCGGTGCCCGCCAGAGCGCCCCGGCGGCCGCCCCTGCGGCCACGCCGGCACCGGCCGCGAAGGCCGCGCCCGCCGCCCAGGCCGCTCCGGCCGAGAAGCCGGCGGCGCAGGCACCGGCAGCCGCCACCCCCAGGATCGAGCCGAAGACCGAGGCGACCGTCGTCGCCCGCGCGGCGGACCGGACCGACCAGCAGAAGCCTGCGGCACCGGCGCCGAAGCCGGCCACCCCCGCGCCCGCCACCGGTGCGCGTCAGTCGCCGCTGCGCGGCGCGGCCGCCGCGGTCGTGAAGAACATGAACGCCTCGCTCACCGTGCCGACGGCCACGAGCGTGCGCGCGGTGCCGGCCAAGCTGCTGGCGGACAACCGCATCGTCATCAACAACCACCTGAAGCGGGCCCGCGGCGGGAAGATCTCCTTCACGCACCTGATCGGCTACGCGCTGGTCCGGGCGCTCGACGACTTCCCGAACATGAACAGCGCGTTCGCCGAGGTCGACGGCAAGCCCGTGCACATCCAGCCCGAGCACGTGAACTTCGGCCTGGCCATCGACCTGCCCAAGCCCGACGGCTCGCGGTCGCTGGTGGTCGCCTCGATCAAGGCCGCCGAGGAGATGGACTTCGCCGCCTTCTGGGCCGCCTACGAGGACATCATCCGCCGGGCGCGCGCCAACAAGCTGACGATGGAGGACTTCTCCGGCACCACGATCAGCCTGACCAACCCGGGCACGATCGGCACCAACCACTCGGTGCCGCGGCTGACCGCCGGCCAGGGCGCGATCATCGGCGTCGGGGCGATGGAGTACCCGGCCGAGTTCCAGGGGATGAGCCCCGACGCGCTCACCGAGCTGGGCATCTCCAAGATCATCACGCTCACCTCGACGTACGACCACCGCGTCATCCAGGGCGCGGAGTCCGGCGACTTCCTCCGCCGCCTGCACGCGCTGCTGCTCGGCGAGGACGGCTTCTACGACGACGTCTTCCGCTCGCTGCGCATCCCCTACGAGCCGGTCCGCTGGCTGCCCGACGTCCGGGTCACCAACGAGGGGCAGATCGAGAAGGAAGCCCGGGTCATCGAGGTCATCGAGGCCTACCGGCGCAACGGCCACCTCATGGCCGACACCGACCCGCTCGAGTTCAAGGTGCGCACGCACCCCGACCTCGACATCCGCGAGCACGGCCTGACGCTGTGGGACCTCGACCGGAAGTTCCCCGTCGGCGGCTTCGCCGGCGAGCGGATGATGGCGCTGCGGGACATCCTCGGCGTGCTGCGCAACTCCTACTGCCGCACCGTCGGCGTGGAGTACATGCACATCACCGACCCCGAGGAGCGCGAGTGGCTCCAGCAGCGCATCGAGGTCACCCACGAGCAGCCCGACCGCGAGAAGCAGAAGCACGTGCTCGGCCGGCTCAACGCCGCCGAGGCGTTCGAGACCTTCCTGCAGACGAAGTACGTCGGGCAGAAGCGGTTCAGCCTCGAGGGTGGGGAGTCGGTCATCCCGATCCTCGACGAGGTGCTCATCGCCGGCACCGACCACGGCCTGGACGAGGTCGCCATCGCCATGGCGCACCGCGGCCGGCTGAACGTGCTGGCCAACGTGCTGGGCAAGAGCTACGCCAAGATCTTCGGCGAGTTCGAGGGCAACATCGACCCCGGCACCGTCCAGGGCTCCGGTGACGTCAAGTACCACCTCGGCGCCACCGGCACCTTCCGCAACCCGTTCCGCCCCGAGGCCGAGATCGCCGTCTCGCTGGCCAGCAACCCGAGCCACCTGGAGACGGTCAACCCCGTCCTCGAGGGGATCGTGCGCGCCAAGCAGGACATGATCGACAAGGGCGAGCAGGGCTTCACCGTGCTGCCCGTCCTGCTGCACGGCGACTCCGCCTTCGCCGGTCAGGGCGTCATCCAGGAGACGCTGAACCTCTCCCAGCTGCGCGGCTACCGCACCGGCGGCACTGTGCACGTCGTCATCAACAACCAGGTCGGGTTCACGACCAGCCCGGCCTCGGCCCGGTCGACGCTGTACTCGACCGACGTCGCCCGGATGGTCAACGCCCCGATCTTCCACGTCAACGGCGACGACCCGGAGGCCTGCGTCCGCGTGGCCCGCCTGGCCGTGGAGTACCGCCAGACGTTCAAGAAGGATGTCGTCGTCGACCTGGTCTGCTACCGCCGCCGCGGCCACAACGAGGGCGACGACCCCTCGATGACCCAGCCGCTGATGTACGACATCATCGACCGCAAGCGCTCGGTCCGGAAGCTCTACACCGAGGCGCTGGTGGGCCGCGGCGACATCACCCTCGAGGACGCCGAGGAGGCCCTCAAGGACTACCGCGGCCAGCTCGAGCGGGCCTTCGCCGAGACCCACGACGCCAAGGACGCCTCCAAGCCGGCTCCGGCCATGGACCCGCGCACCGCCGAGGAGTCGCAGGTCCCGACGGCGATCACCCCCGAGGTGCTCAAGGCCATCGGCGACGCGCACGTCTCCTTCCCGCCGGACTTCACCCCGCACCCGAAGCTCAAGAAGATGCTCGAGCGGCGCGCGGCGATGGTGACCGAGGGCGGCATCGACTGGTCGATGGGCGAGCTGCTCGCGTTCGGCTCGCTGCTCATGCAGGGCATCCCGGTCCGGCTCGCCGGCCAGGACTCCCGCCGCGGCACGTTCGTGCAGCGCCACTCTGTGCTCATCGACCGGGAGACCGCCGCGGAGTACACCCCGCTGGCCAACCTGAGCGAGGACCAGGCGAAGTTCTTCGTCTACGACTCGCTGCTCAGCGAGTACGCCGCGCTCGGGTTCGAGTACGGCTACTCGGTGGCCCGGCCCAAGGCCCTCGTGCTGTGGGAGGCGCAGTTCGGCGACTTCGTCGACGGCGCGCAGATGGTGATCGACGAGTTCATCAGCTCCGGTGAGGCCAAGTGGGGCCAGCGCTCCGGCGTGGTCATGCTGCTGCCGCACGGCCTGGAGGGTCAGGGCCCCGACCACTCCAGCGGTCGCATCGAGCGGTTCCTGCAGCTCTCGGCGGAGAACAACATGACCGTCGCCAACTGCACGACGCCGGGCAACTACTTCCACCTGCTCCGCCGCCAGGCGCTCTCCGACGTGCACCGGCCGCTGGTCGTGTTCACGCCGAAGTCCCTGCTGCGCGCCAAGGTGGCGGTCAGCCCGGTCTCCGACTTCACCGACGAGGGCTTCCGGCCCGTCCTGCCCGACCCGGGTGTGGCGGGCACGCCGCTGGACGGCTCGGCCGTGCGCCGGGTGCTGCTGTGCAGCGGCAAGGTCGCCTACGACCTGATGGCGCAGCGCGAGTCCCAGGGCTCCGCCGACGTCGCCGTCGTCCGGGTCGAGCAGCTCTACCCGCTGCCGGCCCAGCAGATCGCCGAGGCGCTGGAGCAGTACCCCAACGCCACCGACGTGGTGTGGGTGCAGGAGGAGCCGGCGAACATGGGTGCCTGGCAGTTCATGGCCGTCAACCTCCCCGAGCACCTGCCGCAGGGCCGGACGTTCCGCCGGGTCAGCCGGCGCGCGTCGGCCAGCCCCGCGGTCGGGTCGGCGAAGGTGCACGACGTCGAGCAGCGCCAGCTGGTCGCCGAGGCCCTCGCGGAGTAGCCGTCATGTACTTCACCGACCGGGGCCTGGAGGAGCTGACACAGCGGCGCGGCGAGGAGCAGGTCTCCCTCGCCTGGCTGGCCGACCAGCTCCAGGCCTTCGTCGACCAGCACCCCGACTTCGAGGTGCCGGTCGAGCGGCTGGCCACCTGGCTGGCCCGCGGCGGCACCGACGACGTCGACGACGAGGACTGACCCCACACCACCCCACGAGATCGGCGATCCCGCCCCTCCGAGCCCCTCGGAGACGGCGGGATCGCCGATCTCGTGTGCGTTGCGGGACAGGTGGGCGCGCCTCGGCCACCGGGTGCGAGGCAGGCCGCACGCTGGGTGGATGCTCGGTCACTCTCACGCGCTCTCCGGCCTGGCGGTGGGTGCCGCCACCCTCCCCTGGGCGCCGGTCGACGGCACCGTCGCCCAGATCTCCTGGGTCGCCGCGGTCGGCGGCTTCGCGATGCTGCCGGACCTCGACCAGCGCGGGTCCACGGTCTCGGACATGTGGGGCCCGGTGACCGACGTCCCCTCCGGAGCGATCGGCCGGCTGGCCCGTGGGCACCGCTGGGGCACCCACGACGCGCTGCTCGCCCCCGCGGCCTTCGGCGGGCTGGCGATCCTGGCCGAGGACCGCTACTGGTCCAGCCTGCTGCTGATGGCGATGGCCATCGGCCTGGCGCTGCGGGCACTGCACTTCGTCATCCCGGGCCGCACGGAGAACACCGTGGTGGGCAACCTGGTGCTGTCCTGGGTGGGCGCCTGGCAGCTGCTGGAGCACAGCCCGGCCCCCACCTGGCTGCCGTGGGCGGTGGCCGCCGGCGTGCTCACCCACATCGTCGGGGACGCCATCACCACGGCCGGAGTGCCCACCCCCCTGCTCTGGCTGGTCACCCGGAGGCGGCTCACCCTGCTGCCGCTGCGCACCGGGGCGACCGTCGAGAAGACGGTGCTGGTCCCACTGTTCCTGGTCGCCACGGTCGCCTTCCTGTGGCTCAACACCGATGTGCAGGAGACGTTCGACCCGCTCGTCGACCGGTTCGTCAGCACCGGCTGAGAGCATCGTCGGCATGACCCCGATCGAGCGCACCATGCCGCCGCTGCAGGCCGACGAGCGCGCCACGCTGGAGGGCTGGCTGGACTTCTACCGGGCCACGCTGCTCGGGAAGTGCGACGGGCTGTCCGACGCCCAGTTGCGCACGGCGTCGGCACCGCCGTCGCCGATGACCCTGCTCGGCCTGGTGCAGCACATGGCCGAGGTCGAGCGGAACTGGTTCCGCCGGGTGCTGGCCGGAGAGCAGGTGCCCGCCATCCACGACCCCGGGGCGGACACCACGGGAACCGACGGCGGCTTCGACCTCGCCGACGACGCCACGTCCGCCGGCGCCCGCGCCACCTGGGAGGGCGAGGTGGCGCGGGCACGGGCGAACTGCGCGGACCGGGATCTGGCCGCGACCAGCCCCTTCGGAGAAGGGGAGGTCACGCTGCGCTGGATCTACCTGCACATGATCGGCGAGTACGCCCGGCACGCGGGCCACGCCGACCTGATCCGCGAGCGGATCGACGGGGCCACCGGCGTCTGAGCCCGGTCCGGGGCTCCCGGGGCGGGTGACTCAGACCGTGACGTGCTGCTCCCGGGCACAGGCGGCGACGGCCTCGGCGACGGCGATCGCCACCCGCCGGTCCAGCGGGCTGGGCACGATGTAGTCAGGCCGCAGGTCCTCGCCGACGACACCGGCGATCGCGGCCGCGGCCGCGAGCTTCATCTCCTCGGTGATGCTCGTCGCACCCGCGTCGATCGCCCCGCGGAAGACCCCGGGGAAGGCCAGCACGTTGTTGATCTGGTTCGGCAGGTCGCTGCGCCCGGTGGCGACGACGGCGGCGTACCGGGCGGCCATCGTCGGGTCCACCTCGGGGATCGGGTTGGCCAGCGAGAAGACGATGGCGTCGGGGGCCATGGCGGCTATCGCCGACTCGGGCACCGAGCCGCCGGACAGTCCCAGGTAGACGTCGGCGCCCACCAGCGCGTCGATCATGGACCCGGCGTGACCGGACCGGTTGGTGTTCTCCACCAGCCAGCGCTTGCTCGGCGTGAGGTCGCGGCGGCCGGCGTGCAGGACGCCCCGCGAGTCGGCCACCACCAGCTCCCCCACCCCGGCCTCGAGCAGGATCTTGGTGCAGGCGACACCCGCGGCACCGGCTCCGGACACCACCACGCGCAGGTCACCCAGCGTCCGCCCGGTCACCGTCGCGGCGTTGCGCAGCGCCGCCAGCACGACGATCGCCGTCCCGTGCTGGTCGTCGTGCATCACCGGGATGTCCAGCGCCTCGCGCAGCCGCGCCTCGACCTCGAAGCAGCGGGGGGCGCTGATGTCCTCGAGGTTGATGCCGCCGAAGGAGGGGGCGATGGCCACGACGGTGTCCACGATCGCGTCCACGTCGGTGGTGGACAGCACGATCGGCACGGCGTCCAGGCCGGCGAACTCGGAGAACAGGCAGGCCTTGCCCTCCATCACCGGCATCGCGGCCGCCGGACCGATGTCCCCCAGGCCCAGGACGGCGGTCCCGTCGGACACGACCGCGACCACCCGGGAGGACCAGGTGAAGCGGCGGGCGAGCTCCGGCTCGGCGGCGATGGCGCTGGAGACCCGGGCGACCCCGGGCGTGTAGGTCAGCGAGAGGTCGGCGATGGACTCGATCCGGCGGGTCGGTACGACCGAGAGCTTCCCGCCCTCGTGCACCGCGAACGCCGGATCCCCGGCGAAGCGGTCGTCTCGTGCAACGTTCTCCGCAACCCGCTCACTGCTCATGGATGCAAGAGCGTAACCGTGCCCCGGAGGGCGCCTGCCGCTACCGTGCCCCCGTGAAGATGCGCGAACTGGCGGTGCCCGACAGCTACGTGGTCGACCTGGTCCCGCACGGTGACGCGCGGGGCAGTTTCACCGAGTGGTACCGAGCGGACGTCATGTCCCAGATGGTGGGACACCCGCTGACCCTCGCCCAGGCCAACCACAGCGTCTCCGCCCGGGGTGTGCTGCGCGGGGTGCACTTCGCCCTCGTCCCGCCCGGGCAGGCCAAGTACGTGTACTGCCCCGCGGGCCGGGTGCTCGATGTCGTCGTCGACGTGCGGGTCGGCTCTCCCACCTTCGGCGCCCACGACACCGTCGTCCTGGACAGCGAGGAGCCCCGCGCGGTGTACCTCGGCGAGGGGCTGGGCCACGCGTTCTGCTCACTGGCCGACGGCAGCTCGCTGACCTACCTGGTCTCCAGCGGCTACGACCCCACCCGCGAGTTCGGCGTCCACCCGCTGGACCCGGCGCTGGACCTGCCGTGGCCGGCCGACCTGGAGTTCGAGCTCTCCGCCCGGGACCAGGTGGCACCCACCCTGGCGGAGGCCGCCGAGCAGGGCCTGCTGCCGACCTATGAGGCGAGCACCGCCCGCTACGCCGAGCTCCGGAGCCGCTGACTCACTCCGCGAGGATCTCCGGGGCCGGCGGGAGCGCTCCCGGCCGCGGCCAGAGCCGCGCCACCACCCGCCCGACGACGACGGCGACGCCGAACGCGCGGCTGTCGTCGGCGACGAACGGGTTGTCGCCCTGGACGAAGTGTCCGCCGTCCACCGCCCGGCGCACCCGCTTGACGACGAGCAGCTCCGGCCGCGCCGGGAAACGGGCCAGCACGACCTCGCCCTCCCGGACCGAGCCCGCGTCCCGGACCCGCCGCACGAGCAGCCGGTCACCGGACCTGACGGTGGGCGACATGGAGGGACCGCTCACCCGGGCGAGCGCCCAGGCGCTGCCGAGCGGTGGAACCTGCTGGTCACCCACCCTGTCGTCCCCCTCCACCGCGGGTAGGGTCGCAGACGAACCATTTCCACGACATCCGGAGGCACCTCCATGCGTCTCAACCGAATGTTCTCCGCCGTGGAGGCCACCGCGCACTGCGACCTCCCCTGCGGCGTCTACGACCCCGCCCAGGCCCGCATCGAGGCGGAGTCCGTCAAGGCCATCCAGGAGAAGTACCAGGGCAGCGACGACGAGGTCTTCAAGATGCGCGCCGTGCTCATCAAGGAGCAGCGCGCCGACCTGGTCAAGCACCACCTGTGGGTGCTCTGGACCGACTACTTCAAGCCCCCGCACTTCGAGAAGTACCCGGAGCTGCACGAGCTGTTCAACAAGGCGACCAAGCAGGCCGGCGCGGCCGGCGGCAAGGGCAGCATGGACCCCGCCGAGGGCCAGAAGCTGCTCGACTACATCGCCCAGATCGACAAGATCTTCTGGGAGACCAAGGCCGCCTGAGGCGACCGCGCACACCTGACGATTCGGCCGCTTACGGCGTAAGCTGCCGAACCGACGACCTACACTGCCGGGTCGCCCTCGCGAGGGCGACCCGGCAGTCGTCTGTCCTCCACCTCTGGGCGCCATTTCGCGCAGCCGCCTAGGGTTCGCCCATGCGCGGCTCGGAGGACGTGGTGATCGACGTCGGCGCACTGCTGCAGAAGGTGGAGGCGGCACCCCCGATCGAGGCCGTCGAAGTGGTCGCAGCAGAACTCGGCCGGATGGTGCGCGCCCGCACGGTCGCGCTGCTCATCACCGACTTCACCGGGCGGGCCGTCGTGCGGCTCACCTCCGCCGGGCCGGTCTCCGGCGCCCGCAGCCACGGGGTCGAGCAGGCCGAGACCCTGCCGCTGGAGGGCACCCGCTACGAGCAGGTGCTGCGCACCCAGCGGGTCGACGTCGAGTCGACCGGCACCGGCGCGCGGGTGATCGTCCCGGTCACCGACCGCGGCGACGCCATCGGGCTGCTGGAGATGGAACTGCCGGCGCCCCCCTCCGAGGGGAACATCGACGACATCGGCGCCGCGGCACACGCGCTGGCCTACGTCATCATCGCCGCCCGCCGGCACACCGACGTATTCGAGTGGGGCCAGCGATCCGCGCCCTTCGCCCTGGCGGCGGAGATCCAGCGCCGGCTGCTGCCGGCCTCCTACACCTGCGAGGCCGGGCAGTTCACCCTCGCCGGCTGGCTGGAGCCGGCCAGCGCCGTGGGTGGTGACACCTTCGACTACACCCTCGAGCGCAGCCGCCTGCAGATCTCCATCACCGACGCCGTGGGCCACCAGGTGGAGGCCGCGCTGCTGGCCACGCTGCTCGTCGGCAGCCTGCGCAACGGCCGTCGCCGGGGTCTGGGCATCGGCGCGCAGGCTGCCTACGCCAACGACTCGCTGGCCGAGAACGCCCCGCCCGGGCAGTTCGTCACCGGGCAGCTCCTGGACGTCGACCTCGCGACCGGCGACGCGCTGATCGTCAACGCCGGCCACACCCTGCCGCTGCGGCTGCGCGGCGGGCGGGTCGAGGAGGTGGACCTGCGCGTCGAGGCACCGTTCGGCGTCCTGCCCGGCAAGGCGTTCGACGTGCAGCCCCTCCCGCTGGAGCCCGGCGACCGGATCGTCTTCCTCACCGACGGCATGCTGGAGCGCAACGCGGCCACCCTCGACGTGGCGGCCGCACTGGCCGGTAGCGCCGATCTCCACCCGCGTGAGGTGGTGCACGAGCTGGGGGCGGCGGTGCTGCAGGCCACGGGGGGCGACCTCAAGGACGACGCCACGATGGTCTGCCTGGACTGGTACGGCGGGCCGCAGCGCGACCGCCGGACCGAGTACGGAGCCGATCGCGGGCGGGCCTCGGCACCCGGTACCGCGGCGCACACGGACTGACGCGACGCGCGGCCGGTACGGTGCAGGCACGATGCGCATCGATCGGGCCGGGTGGCCTTTCCTCACCGGACCCCTGGTCCCCGCCGCTGCTCTGGCAGCTCTCGGACGCCGGACCGGCCGACGGGGGCTCCGCGCGGCGGTCTGGCCGTTCCTGGGGCTCTCCGCCTACATGGCGCTGTTCTTCCGCGACCCCGACCGGCGCTGCGATCGCGAGCCCGCCGGCCCGGACGAGGTGCTCTCGCCCGCCGACGGCGTGGTCATGGTCGCCGGCGAGCCGCAGGAGGGCGTGGCCCCCGAGGGCGACTGGCAGCAGGTCAGCGTCTTCCTCTCCGTCGTCGACGTGCACGTCAACCGCTCGCCCTACCGCGGCGAGGTCGTGGAGAGCTCCTACCGCCCGGGCAGCTTCCTGGCGGCCTACCGGCGCGAGTCCGCCCACCGCAACGAGCGCAGCGAGCTGTGGCTGCGCGACGGCGACCGGCAGGTCGTCTTCCGCCAGATCGTCGGCGTGCTGGCCCGCCGGATCGTCACCCGCACCGGCGTCGGCCGGCGGCTGGCGACCGGCGAGCGCATGGGCCTGATGAAGTTCGGCTCCCGGATGGACGTCTTCGTGCCGCCCGAGTGCGAGCTCACCGTGACGAAGGGCCAGCGCGTGCGGGGCGGCGAGACCGTCATCGCCCGCTGGCCCGCCTCCCGCTGAGGCCCCCGGTGCCGACGCGGCGCACCGCTACCGTCGAGTTCGTCCGGGGATCGGTCCGGGGCTCCCGGCGACGGGCCCTGGCGACCCTCCCGAGCCTGTTCACCCTCGCCAACATGGGCTGCGGCTTCGGGGCGATCCTCGTCTCGATCCGGGGCGAGCACGGGGTGGCCGCCGTGCTGATCGGCCTCTCGGTGCTCTTCGACATCCTGGACGGCGCCGTGGCGCGCAAGGTCGGCGCCGTCACCCCGTTCGGCCTGCAGTTCGACTCGCTGGCCGACCTGGTCTCCTTCGGCCTGGCCCCCGCGCTCGTGGCCTTCACGCTGTTCTCCGAGGGCCGGGACGAGTGGGACGTGCTGGGGTGGGTGGCCTGCTTCCTCTGGGTCGCGTGCGCCGCGATCCGGCTGGCCCGGTTCAACGTGACCATCG
>JADGMW010000663.1_pt2 | contig 11275 bp, 12 predicted proteins | sample 8641801 | NCBI WGS metagenome assembly JADGMW01 (sample SAMN16272018, study PRJNA661076) | feces metagenome | isolation source: fecal sample from diarrhoea affected cattle A | host: Bos taurus | place: South Africa: Lokaleng Village, Mahikeng | collected 2019-09
AGGTGCCGGGCGCCTCGTTCACCGTCGGCCGGCTGCGGCTCCCCCGCGCGGTGCTCGCCGTCGTCGCCGGGCTGAGCTTCGGGCTGGCCGGGGTCACCTTCCAGACCATGCTGCGCAACCCGCTGGCCAGCCCGGACGTCATCGGGATCAGCTCCGGGGCCAGCGCGGCCGCGGTGGTCGGCATCGTGCTCCTGTCGCTGGACGGCACCGCCGTGTCCACCCTGGCCGTCGTCGCGGCGCTCGGCGTGGCGCTGCTGATCTACGTCCTGGCCTTCCGCGACGGCGTGGCCGGCACCCGGCTCATCCTGATCGGCATCGGCGTGGGCGCGATGCTCAACAGCGTCGTCTCCTACGTGCTGTCCAAGGCGGGCCAGTGGGACTACCAGGAGGCGCTGCGCTGGCTGACCGGAAGCCTCAACGGCACCTCCTGGACGGCGGTCGTCCCGGCGCTGATCGCGCTGGCCGTGCTGGCGCCGGTGCTCCTGGGGCAGACCCGGAACCTCTCCGCCCTGCAGCTCGGCGACGACACCGCCGCCGCGCTGGGCGTCCGCGTCGAGCGCACCCGTTTGATCGCCATCGTGACGGCGGTCGGTCTGGTCGCCTTCGCCACCGCCGCCTGCGGCCCGATCGCCTTCGTGTCCTTCCTCGCCGGGCCGATCGCAGCCCGGATCGTGGGGCCCAACGGCTCGCTGCTGGTGCCGGCCGCCCTGGTCGGGGCACTGCTGGTGCTGGTGGCCGACCTGGTCGGCCAGTTCGCCCTCGACACGCGCTTCCCCGTCGGCGTCGTCACCGGGGTGCTGGGCGCGCCCTACCTCATCTACCTGATCGTCCGCACCAACCGGGCCGGAGGCTCCCTGTGAGCGGACCGCGCGAAGGGAACGCATCGTGACGTCCACCCACACGCTCGCCGCCGAGGGGCTGACCCTCGGCTACGGGGAGCGCACCGTGATCGACGGCCTGGACCTCGTGGTCCCGGCCGGCCGGATCACCGCGATCGTGGGGGCCAACGCCTCGGGGAAATCCACGCTGCTGCGCTCGATGTCCCGGCTGCTCACCCCGCGCGCCGGCCGGGTGCTGCTCGACGGCCGGGCGGTGCACCGGATGCCGGCCAAGGAGCTGGCGCGCACGCTGGGCCTGCTGCCGCAGTCCCCCATCGCACCCGAGGGCATCACCGTCGCCGATCTGGTCGGGCGGGGGCGCCATCCGCACCAGGGCGTCTTCTCCCGCTGGAGCCGGGAGGACGACGCCGCCGTGGCCGCGGCGCTGGAGGCCACCCAGACCACCGAGCTGGCCGAGCGCGCCGTCGACGAGCTCTCCGGCGGGCAGCGCCAGCGGGTCTGGATCGCCATGGCGCTGGCGCAGCAGACCGATCTGCTGCTGCTGGACGAGCCGACGACGTTCCTGGACGTCAGCCACCAGATCGAGGTCCTGGACCTGCTCACCGATCTGAACCGGGTCCGCGGCACGACGATCGTGATGGTGCTGCACGACCTCAACCTGGCCGCCCGGTACGCCGACCACCTCGTGGCGCTGGAATCCGGGCGCATCCACTCGACCGGCGCGCCGGCCGCGGTGCTCACGGAGGAGTGCGTGCGCGCGGTCTTCGGGCTGGAGAGCCGGGTCGTCACCGATCCGGTCTCCGGGTCACCGCTGATGCTGCCGATCGGCCGGCACCACGTCGCGACGACGGCGCAGGCCTGAGCGGGGTCAGCCCTCGATGACCCGGTGCGGGCGGCTCTCCAGCTGACGGTCGGGACCGGCGACGTAGCGGTTGACGTGCTGCTTGCTCTTCGGCGGCCCGTCGTTGGCCATGATGACTGCGATCCACGGCAGGATCGTCCCGAGCACGGCGAGGACCAGCATCAGCCAGACGATCTGGTAGAAGACCGCGGCGAGGATCAGGCAGACGACGCGGATGCCCATCGTGAGCGCGTAGCGCTTCTTCCGCGCGGCCTGCTCGTCGTAGTGGCTGATCTGGGCCTCGGTGATCAGCACGGGCTCCGGCCGGCCCGGCCGTGGGGACTGCTGGCTGCTGGCCACGGGCTTTCTTCCCTCCGCCGGCCGGTGGACGGGGGGCGAGTGCCCCGGCGCTGGACCGGATCCGCGCCCCATGGTGCCACCGCCGAGGGGGGTCGTGCAGAGCCCGACGAACCCCGGGGATCCGGCTGCCCGGGGCCCCTCCGGCCGGGCCAGACTGGAGTGCGACGACGGTCACCGCCCTGCCGGCGGGCCGGCCGGTACGTCGGACGAGGAGGTGGCCGGTGGCCGCGGACGAGGTGACCGCCCAGGGGCGGGTCGTGGTCGGGGTCGACGGCTCGGCGGAGTCGACGAGCGCCGCCGTGTATGCCGCCGGGTGCGCCCAGCGCCGCGGTGTGGGGTTGCTCGTCGTGCACGTGACGCCCCGCCGGGTGGCCGGCGACGCGGTGCCCATGACCGACCGGGAGATCAGCGAACGGTTCGACGAGAGCGCGACCGCCCTCGTGCAGGCCGCCGCCGATGCCGTGCGGGAGGCGACCGGCCTGACCGAGGTGACGGCGGCGGTGGTCGACGACTACCCGGTCGACGGGTTGCAGGCCCTCTCGTCCGACGCCGCGCTCGTCGTGACCGGTCGCCGGGGCACCGGCGGGCTGGCCGGACTGATCCTGGGCTCCACCGCCGGCGCGCTGGTGCAGCACGCGCACTGCCCGGTGATCGCGCTGTCGGACGAGCCCGCCGCCTCGCCCGACCCCCGGCAACCAGTGGTCGTGGGGGTCGAGGGGCGGCCCGGTGACGCCGAGGTGCTGGCGTTCGCCGTCGCCGAGGCCACCTCGCGCGGCGCCGATCTGGTGGCCGTGCACGCCTGGAGCGGCCCGCAGGTGCCGATCGTCGGCGGGTTCGGGCCGCTGGTCGACTGGACCGCGGTGGAGGACGGGGCACGGCAGGTCCTGGCCGAGGCGGTGGCGCCGTGGCGCCGGACCGGGTCGGACCTCCGGATCGAGGAGGTCGTGGCCCGGGACCACGCGGCGAGCGCGCTGCTGGCCGCATCCGGTGAGGCCGCGCTGCTCGTCGTGGGCCACCGGCACCGCCGGCGGCTGGCCCGGCTCGGCTCGACCACGAACGGGCTGCTGCACCGGGCGACCTGCCCGATCGCCGTGGTGCCGATCCACGAGCAGCCGGGCGGCACGCCCGCGCCCTAGGCTCGGGTCACCTGCCGTCAGACCGTCGAGGAGGGGCCGTGCGCGCTCAGGAGGTCATGACGACGGACCTGGTCACCGTGGCTCCGGACACCTCGGCCAAGGTGGCCGCCGAGCTGCTGGCCGACCGGGGGTTCGCCGCGCTCCCGGTGGTGGACGCCGAGGGCCGGGTGGTCGGCATCGTCGCGGAGGCCGACGTGCTGCGCGGCCGGCTCCCCCGCGACCCCCGGCTGCACCTCCTCCGGCGCGAGGACGACACCGAACCCCCGGCCCTGGTCAGCGGCATCATGACCGCCGAGGTGCACAGCGTGGAGGCCTCCGCGGACGTGGCCGACATCGCCCGCTTCTTCGTGGACGCGCGGATCCGCAGCGTCCCGGTCACCGACCGCGGCCGGCTGGTGGGGATCGTGAGCCGCCGCGACCTGCTGCGCACGCTGCTGGTGCCCGACGACAGGCTGCGCGGGGAGCTGCTGCGGCTGATCGCCGACTACACCGGCGAGACCGACGCCTGGGACGTCACCGTGACCGACGGGTTCGCGACCATCCGCCGGACCGCCGGAGCGCACGACGTCCCGATGGAGACCGAGGAGCGGGCACTGCGCGCCCTGGCCCGCACCGTGAGCGGCATCGTGGGCGTCCGGGTCGAGGCCGCGGACGACGACTCCGGGGCCGGCTGAACCGTTCCCCGTCCCGGACCGCGACCGCGCGACGGACAGCCCTGCATGCCCGGGAGGGTTCCGCCGACCGGGCCGGTGGTGCCAGTCTGACACCGCCATCGGCGGAACCCGCCGGTCTCGTGACAGCGGAGGCCTCACCGTGCCCGGTCCCGGAGTGTCTGAGCAGCGCGACGCGTCGACGGCGCTGTCCGCCATGGAACTGCCGGAGCTGCTCCGGGAGGTCCAGCACCTGCTCGACGCGTTCCTCACCGTCTCCACCGGTCTGGACCTGGATTCGATCCTGCGACGCCTCGTCGAGGCAGCCACCGGCCTGGTCGAGGCGCGCTACGGGGCGCTCGGGGTGCTCAGGGAGGGCGGTGGGCTGGCCGCGTTCATCCACGTCGGCATCGACGAGGAGACCGTCTCCCGGATGGGCTCTCTGCCCGAGGGGAAGGGGGTGCTGGGCCAGCTGATCACCGAGCCGGACCCGCTGCGCATCCGGGACCTGGGCAGGCACCCCTCGTCGGTGGGCCTCCCGCCGCACCACCCCGAGATGCACACCTTCCTCGGGGTGCCCGTGCTGGTCCGCGGGGAGGTGTTCGGCAACCTCTACCTCACCGAGAAGACGCACGGCGAGTTCACCGCGGAGGACGAGGCGGTGCTCACCGCGCTCGCCGGCGCGGCCGGGATCGCCATCGACAACGCCCGGCTGTACGAAGAGGGCGAGACGCGGCGCCGGTGGTCGGGCGCGGTGTCCGACATCCGGCAGGCGCTCCTCGACAGCGCCTCGCCCGAGGACGCCCTGGACATGGTGGTCGCCCGCGTCTCCGAGGTCACCGGCGCGGAGGGCACCTGGCTGCTCGCCGGCCCCGACCTCGTCGACGGGCTGTACACGGTCATCGTCCAACGCGGCACCGTGGACCTCGAGGACAAGGTCGGCCATCGCCTCCGCGCCGAGGACAGCCCGGTGGTCTCCGTCGTCGAGGCGTCCGGCTGCGTCGAGACCGTCGACGTGAGCACGCTGCCCTACCAGGGGTGGAACGACCACATCCCGTGGGGCTCGTGCCTCGGCATCCCGCTGCGGGGCGTCGACGCCGGTTCCTACGTGATCGTGCTCGCCCGGCAGGCGGGGGCGCCCGCCTTCCCGGCGGCCCTGCGACCGGCCGTGGAGGTGTTCGCCGACCAGGTGACGGTCGCACTCGACATGGCCGCCCGCCAGCAGCTCGCCCGCCGGCTGGACGTGGTCGAGGACCGCGACCGCATCGCCCGCGATCTGCACGACCTCGTCATCCAGCGGGTCTTCGCCGCCGGTCTCGGGCTCCAGTCGGTCCTCCCCCGGCTCGATGACGCCAAGGTGCACGCCCGGGTCCAGGCCGTGATCGGGCAGCTGGACGACACCATGCGCGACATCCGGACGACGATCTTCGACCTGCACGCGACGGAGACCGCCGACGGGGTCGACAGCCTCCGGCAGCAGGTCCTGGACGTCGTGACCAGCACGGTGGGCGACGCCGTCGCGCCGACGGTCCGCATGGCGGGCGCCATCGACACCCTGGTCACCGGCGAGCTCGCCGCCGACGTGCTCGCCGTCGTCCGGGAGGCGGTGAGCAACGTGGTGCGGCACTCCGGGGCCCGGCACGTCGTCCTCACCCTCGATGTCGGGAACGACATCGTCCTGGACGTCGTCGACGACGGCCGGGGCATCGACGAGGGCGCGGCCCGCAGCGGCCTGCGCAACCTCGAGGACCGGGCCAACCGCTGGGGCGGTGAGGTGAGCGCGGGCCCGCACCCCGACGGGGGCACCTCCCTGCGCTGGTCGGCCCCGCTGCGCTGAGCGCCGTCCGGCCCGGGATCGAGCGCCGCCCCCCGGGCTCGCGACGGCGGGCCGTGGTCCCGGGCGGAGCGGGACCTCGGGCACTCGTGCGCCCTCCGGCCGGGATGCAGGCTCGGCCGGAGAGGGCCGCGGCCTGTCCGGGTCTCGCCGGTCCAGGACCCCGCCGTGGTGGATGCCGTTTCGGGAGGAGCAGAGGTGAACGCCGAACCTGGTCAGTGGATCGTCGTCCGTGGCCGCACGCTCGACGCCCCCACGCGCGAGGGGTTGATCGAGGAGGTCGCGCACGCGGACGGGTCCCCGCCCTACGTCGTCCACTGGCTGGACGACGACCGGCGCAGCCTGGTCTTCCCGGGCCCCGACGCGGCAGTGGTCCCGGGCCGGCCCTCAGCCGCCGCGACCGTGAGAGCCGGCCGCTGACCGGGAGGACCCTCGTCGCGATCCGGGCCGTCCACACGGTGGTCTGGGCGTCGGTCGAGGCCTGCATCGGGTACCTGTTGTGGTCCGGCTTCCGGGGGCGCACCGACCGGCGGGACCGCGTGGCTGCCGCGGTCGTGGCCGGGGAGTGCCTCGTCTTCGCGGGGAACGGCTTCCGCTGCCCCCTCACCCAGCTGGCCGAGCGTGCCGGAGCTGCCGACGGCTCGGTCACCGACATCTACCTGCCGCGCTGGTTCGCCCGGAACCTCCCGGCGATCCACGTACCGCTGCTGTTCCTGGTCGTGCGCCTGCACCGCCGCCCTAGCCGGCGTCGGCGTCCTTCTCCTTCTCCTTCTCCTTCTCCTTCTTGGCCGCCGCCTTCTGCTCCTGCTTGAACCGGCGCACCTCCGCGAGCGACTCCGGGCCGGTGATGTCGGCGACCGAGCGACGCGACCCGTCCTCGCCGTAGGCACCGGCGGCCTCGCGCCAGCCGGCCGGGGTGACGCCGTACTGCTTGCCGAGCAGAGCCAGGAAGATCGACGCCTTCTGCGCGCCGAACCCGGGCAGCTCCTTGAGCCGGCGGAGCAGGGTCCTGCCGTCGGGGGCGTCGGCCCAGAGGTTCTCCGCCCGGCCGTCGTACCGCTCGACCAGCAGCCGGCAGAGCTCCTGGGTGCGGCCGGCCATCGAGCCGGGATAGCGGTGCAGCGCGGGCGGGCCCTGGAACAGTGCGGTCAGCTGCTCGGGGTCCATGCCGGCCAGCTGCCCGGCGTCCAGGGCCTGCACCCCCAGCCGGTCGGCCAGCAGCCGCGGGCCGGAGAAGGCGCGCTCCATCGGGAACTGCTGGTCCAGCAGCATCCCGATCAGCAGCGCGAGCGGGTCGCGGCCGAGCAGCTCGTCGGCGGCGGGGTCCTGGGCGATGCGCAATGTCGGCACACCGGAGATGGTGCCGTACCCCGTCGGCCGGGCAGTCCCGCCCGAGCGCGAGGGTCGTCGTGACCGCAGCCGGCGTCGCGCGCGTCGCCGCGGCTGAGCGCGGTGACGCACCGGCCCACCGCCTACTCCCGGATCTCCATCCCGGCGATCAGGTCCCCGCGCAGCGTGTACGCGTGGGTCACGTCCTGCTCGGACAGGAGGGTCCCGGCCCGGTCGCGGACGACCTGGTGCACGCGGACGGCGAGCACCCCGTCCGGTTCGAGCGCGACCCCGAGCGGAGTCACCTCCGGGTCGATCAGGGACCACTGCCGCTCCCAGTAGTCCCGCACCTCGGCGCGGCCGTGGACGACCCCGCCCTCCCAGCCGTTGGGCCAGGCCACGTCCTCGGTCATCCGCGCGAGGAGGGCGGGCACGTCGCGCCGGTTGAAGGCCGCGTAGATGCCCGCGACCCGGGCGGCGAAGTCCGGGGCGGCGTCGGGATCGGCCATGCGCCATCGTGCACCCGCCGACGAGCGCGGCGGAAGGGCGACGGCCCCCGCCGGCACAGGATGGCGGCGCCCTCCGACGGCGCCCGCGCACTCACCTGCCGGACAGCACCGGCACGGGGACCGCGACGTCGCCGGCCCCGGCCACCGGGCGGGCAGGGCGATCCGCACGCGGCCGGCGCTGCACGATGACGACCGAGGCCAGCACGAGCAGGCCGCCGACTAGCTGCAGCGGGGTGAGCAGCTCCCCCAGGACGCTCGCCGCCAGCGCCGCGGTGACGACCGGTTCGAACGTCGACAGGATCGCCAGGGTCGAGGGGCCGGTCCGCCGCAGCCCCGCGAAGAAGGTGAGCATCGCGACGACGGTCGACACGACGGCGATGCACGCCACCCACAGCCACCCGGCCGGCCCGAACCCGAGGTCCACACCGCCGGTCAGGAGCGCGCGGACGGAGAGCGTCGCCGCGGCACCGACCATGACCAGCAGCGCCAGCGGCACCGGCGCGAGCCGGTGCGCCACGGTGTCGGACACCAGGATGTAGGCGGTGAAGACGGCGGCCGCGCCGAAGGCGAGCCCCACCCCGATCGGGTCGAACTGCAGCGCCCCGGCGCCGAGCAGGACCAGCAGCGTGCCACCCGAGGCGACCAGCACCGCCACCGCCCGGGCCCGCGTCAGCCGCTCGCGGCCGAGCAGTGCGGCGGCGACGGTGACCATCGCCGGGTAGGTGTAGAGGACCAGGGCCGAGAGAGAGGCGTCGATCCGCTCCAGCGAGGAGAAGAACAGCGTCGCCTGCGTCGCGTACCCGATCGCGCCCAGGCCCAGCGCGGTGAGCACGACCCGCCGGGGGATCCTCCGGCGCTGCGTCGATCGCGCGTCCCTCCCGCCGGACCGCAGCTCCGGCCGCAGCGCGAGGACGGCGCCCAGCACGAGAGCCGCCAGCGTGAAGCGGAGCAGCAGCAGCGCATCGGTGGAGACGCCGGCGGCGTGACCGAGCTTCGCGAAGACCGCCATGGCGCCGAAGGCGGCGGCCGAGAGCAGGCAGAGGAGAGGACCCACGGCCACCAGGTTGCGACCGATTTCCGTTCACGTCCAGTGACGCTTGCTCGGGTAGACGCGTTAGCTTCACTACATGGTCGATCTGGATCTCCGCCGCCTGCGGATGCTCCGCGAGCTGCAGGAGCGCGGCACCCTCGCCGCCGTCGCGACCGCGCTGGGCTACACCCCGTCCGCGGTCTCGCAGCAGCTCGCCGTGCTGGAGCGGGAGATGGGGCTGCGCCTGCTGGAGAAGGCCGGCCGCGGGGTGCGGCTGACGGACGCGGGCCACCGGCTGGCGCAGCACGCCGGGATCCTGCTCTCCGCCGCGGAGGCGGCGCGGGCGGACCTGGAGTCGCTGACCGGCCAGGTCCGCGGCACCGTCCGCGCCGGCGGCCTGCAGTCCGCGACCCGCCGCCTCCTGGTCCCGGCCGTGACCCGCATGCTCACCGAGCATCCGCAGGTCCGGGTGGAGGTCTCCGAGCTGGAGCTGGAACAGGCCCTCCCCGAGCTGCGGCTGGGCACCCTCGACGTGGTCATCAGCGACGAGTACGACGGCCATCCCCGCCCCCGGCCTGCCGGGCTGCACTTCGAGCTGCTGCACCAGGAGCGGCTGCAGCTCGTGCTGCCCCCGGCCCACCCCGCCGCGCGCGACGGCGGCCCGGTGGCGGTGGCCGACCTGCGGGAGGACGTCTGGGTGGCCGCGGCCGCCGGCACCGGCCACCACGCGGTGGTGGTCGGCACCTGCCGCTCGCTCGGCGGCTACGAGCCCGATCTCCGCCACCGGTCCAACGACGCCGACGTCCAGCTCGAGCTGGTCCGTACCGCGGGCGCGGTCGCCCTGCTCCCCTCCCTGGCGCTCCCGGCGGCCGATCCGGCCCTGGCCGTCCGGGACGTCGCCGAGGCCGACGTGGGCCGCCGGTTGATGGTCGTCACCCGGGAGGGCCTCACCGCCCGCGCGCTCGACCCCTTCCTCCACGCCGTCCGGGACCAGGCGGACCGGCTCGGCGGGCCACCCGCGGCATAGCGCCTGGTGGTGGCGCGCCTGGCGGTGGGGCGCCTGGCGGTGGGGCGCCCTGGCGGTGGGGCGCCCTGGCGCTGGGCGGCGGCCCGGCCCGTTGCCCGGCCCTTCCCCGGGACGACGGGCCGTGGTTAGGGTGGGCGCGCATGGCCGAGGCCATGTGCGGGAGCTCGGGACCACCGGGCTGAGAGGGCGGCTGACGCGCCGCCGACCGCTGGAACCTGTCCGGGTAATGCCGGCGTAGGGAGCCCGTATGCGCACACCTGTCCCCGCCTCCCGGCTCGCCGGGCTGCACGTGCTCACCGATGCCGGTGCCGGGCAGTCCGCGATCGACGCCACCACCGCTGCGCTGGCCGCCGGAGCGCCGGTCGTGCAGGTGCGGGCGAAGGGCTGCACGGACCGCGTGCTGCACGACTTCGCCGCCGAGCTGGTCGCCCGGTGCCGGGCGGCCGGTGCGCTGTGCCTGGTCAACGACCGGGTGGACGTCGCCCTGGCCGTGGGCGCCGACGGCACGCACCTGGGCGCCGGGGACCTGCCGCTGTCCGCGGCCCGGCGGATCGCCGGCCCGGGGCACCTGCTCGGCGGCACCGCGCGCGAGCCGGTGCTGGCGCGGGCGCTGGTGGCCGAGGGCGCTGACTACCTGGGAGTGGGCCCGGCCTGGCCGACGACCACGAAGACCGGCCTGCCCGACCCCCTGGGACCGGCCGGCATCCGCGCCGTCGCCGCGGCGGTGGACGTGCCGGTGATCGCCATCGGCGGCGTGACCGCCGCCCGGGTGGCCGACCTGCTCGCCGCGGGCGCCGCGGGCGTCGCGGTGGTCGGGGCGGTCGCGGCCGCGCCCGACCCCGCCGCGGCCACCACCGAGCTGCTGCGGGCCCTGGCGGGCACCGCCGCTCCCGCCGGCCGGTGAGCGTTCCGGACACCGACGTCCTGGTGGCCGGTGGCGGGGTGATCGGCCTGGCCGTGGCCTGGCGCGCGGCCCAGCGCGGACTGTCGGTGACGGTGGTGGACGACGCTCCCGGCGAGGGCGCCTCGTGGGCCGCCGCCGGCATGCTCGCCCCGGTCACCGAGGCCGGGTACGGCGAGCACGAGCTCACCCGACTCGGTCTGGCCTCGCTGGACCGCTGGCCGGCGTTCGCCGCCGAGCTCGAGCGGGCCACCGGGATCCCCGTCGGCCTGCGCACGACCGGCACGCTGGTCGTGTGCTTCGACGAGGACGACATGCGCGAGCTCGACGCCCTGCACCGCTACCGCGGGGAGCTGGGCCTGGGCACCGAGCGGCTGACGCCTCGGGAGGCCCGGCGACGGGAGCCGTCGCTGACCCCGCGCGTCCGCGGGGGGCTGCTGGCGGCGGGTGACGCCTCGGTCGACGCCCGCGCCGTGCACGCGGCGCTGCTCGCGGCGGGCACCGCCGCCGGGGTCCGGCTGGTGCGGCAACGGGCCGAGGCGCTCACCGTCGAGAACGGCCGGGCGACCGGGCTGCGGCTGGACGACGCGACGACGCCCACCGCGCGGGCGGTCGTCCTGGCGCTGGGTGCCCGCAGCGCCACCCTGCCCGGCGTGCCACCGCTGGGCGTGCGGCCGGTGAAGGGCCAGATCCTGCGGCTCGCCGGCGCCGAGGGCCTGCTCGAGGGCACGGTGCGCGCGCTGGTGCGGGGCCGGCCGGTCTACCTGGTCCCCTACGGCGGGGACCGGCTGATCGTCGGCGCCACCACCGAGGACCGTG
>JADGMW010000744.1_pt1 | contig 11274 bp, 15 predicted proteins | sample 8641801 | NCBI WGS metagenome assembly JADGMW01 (sample SAMN16272018, study PRJNA661076) | feces metagenome | isolation source: fecal sample from diarrhoea affected cattle A | host: Bos taurus | place: South Africa: Lokaleng Village, Mahikeng | collected 2019-09
CGAGCCCGAGGGGTGGCGATCGGTTTGCGCAAGCTTTGAGCTAGTCCTCGTCGTCGATATCGCCGTCGAACGGGTGCAGGCGCTTTTCCAGGTGCACGCTCATGAACGGCTCGTGCGCCTCGCGGCCATCCGGCCGCAGCGCCAGGATCCGGTAGCCCTGTTTTTCATAGAAACGGACGGCCAGCACATTGTCGGCCGGGGTTTCGAGTTGCACCCTTTCGGCACCCTCGAGCTCGAGCATGCTTTCCATGCGCTGCAGCAGCGTCGAGCCGATGCCGTGGCCCTGCAGTTCCGGCATGACGAACAGATAGGGGATATAGGCGCGCCGCGCCGCGCGGGAGCACCAGGCCACCACGATACCGTCGACCTCGGCCACCACGATGCGCGACAATGTCTCGGACACCACCCTTGTCAGCCGCCGCTGTTCGGCCTGCTGCAGCCCGGCGCGCTGCGTCAGCAACGGGAATATCCCGCTCTCCCACGCGCGATAGGCGATATCGGCCAGCCGGCGGGCATCAGCCGGTTCCGCTTTGCGAATGGAAATTCCTGGCATGGTGGCCTCCTGCCAAAACCTAGCCGCGGCGCCGCGCCGCGATGATGCCCTTCTCGTAGTTGATGTTCCAGCCGATCAGGGTCCGCCACACAAGTTCGGCCTGATCCTCGTCAAGATCAAGTGCCAAACTGCGTTCGCGGACCTTGGCGATCACCGCCTCGATCCGCACCGGATCATGCGCCTCATGCGGATCGGTCTTGATCTCGGCCATGCGCGTCACATAGCGGTGCCGCTCGGCAAAGAGGTTGAGCAACGCCTGGTCGATGCGATCGATCTCGGCGCGGACGTCGTCCTTGGTGGCACAGGCTTCGGGCGATTTGGCTTCGGTCACGGCATGTCCAGTCAGTTTTGCTGTTGCGGGTTTGCACCGGACCGGCCGCAATTTCAACCGCCCGGCTTGCGCAATTGGTCTTGGCGGCGCTATCAAAACGGCATGTCTAGTCAGTCTGAAACCGCCTGAAGCCCCGTCCAACTGCGACGGGGCATGAATGAACCTCTTGGCCGTCGTGCGGGATGCCGGCGGCCGAGCACGTTTGTTCGCAGGTCTTTGACCTGCCAGTCCAGGCAACTGACTTCATGGATATTTCACGAGACGAACAGCGGGTGCTCCATGCACTCGCGCAGGGCGGCCGCATCGCGCTGCTCAGGAACGAGGCCGGGAAGGTCACGGGCATCGAGTTTTTCAACCGCGACGGCTGGCTGATGAACCAGTGCAGCCTGCTGCTGTTCCGCAAGCTCAAGGCCAAGAAGGTGATCAAGTCGTCGGGCGGCCAGCCCTACCGCATCACCAGGCGCGGCCTGGAACTGGTGCGGAGTGAAGTGGATAACCGATAGCGTATCCAGCGCTCCATCGAGGATGGCCGGCAACCGGCCGGCCATCCGGCTTGCCTCTAGCGCGTTACTGCGCGGCCGATGGCAATAATGATGCAGGCGCCGATGAAGCCTGCAATCAGGTAGCCGATCCAGCCACCAAAGGAGATGCCGAGCAGGCCCAGGATCAGGCTGGCGACGATCGCCCCCACAATCCCCAGCACGATATTCATGACCAGCCCGGTATTGGTCTTCATGAACATCTGGGCCAGCCATCCGGCGACACCGCCGATGATGATAGCCGCAATCCAACCTACGCCATCAAATCCCATTTCATTCCTCCTCATGTGGACTCACCACATGCAAGAGCCTGCCACAGCCGCCGCGGAACGCAAAATTCGCTCACACAGGCCCTCCGGCCACGCCGCGGATAAAGGCGCCCACCAGCGCGCTGGCCGGCTCGGCATGCGTCTCGAGCAGGAAGTGTCCGCCGTCGAGAATATTAGTGCCGGGTGACCTCGCTCAGGGCCGCAGCGATGTGTTCCCATTCGCTGCCGACGCTGGCCGTGGCGCGCTTCTTGCCGGCGCGGCGATACCAGTAGTCGGCATTGCCCATGTCCGCCTCGATCCAGTGCATCAATGCATGCACCCAGTCGAAGGCCTGCACGCCTTCCATGGTCTGGACGATGTTGTGCGCCTGCTCCCATTCGGGACCCACCCGCAGCCCGCCCTTCTTGAGCCACCACAATGCCTGCAGTGGCATGCTCAGGTCCTTGGGTGGCTCGGACCAATCGAGCGTGGTGAATATGTCAGAGGCCATCGGCGAAACCCTCGTCGGCCCGGACGCCGCACGCGGCGGGGTCACAACCAATTTCAATTTGTGCATTTGGGCCAAATAAGGCGGATCGGCGTCGGGATCAAGTGGCGCCGCCCTTTGTGCTTACCACCACGGCGTCGGCGTAAAGCCACCGCCGGCGGCTTTCTCGATCACGCGGCCCGCTGCAAACAGCGTTTGCTCGTCGAACGGCTTGCCGATCAGCTGCAGGCCCAGCGGCAATCCCTTGCCGTCCTTACCGGCCGGCACTGCGATGCCGGGCAGGCCCGCCATGTTCACCGTCACCGTGAAGATGTCGTTGAGATACATGGCGACCGGATCGGCCGCCAGCGCCTCGTCGCCGATGCCGAAGGCAGCCGACGGCGTCGCCGGCGTCAGGATGGTGTCGACGCCGCCCTTGAAGGCATCCTCGAAATCCTTCTTGATCAGCGTGCGCACCTTTTGCGCCTTGACGTAATAGGCGTCGAAATAGCCCGCGCTCAGCACATAGGTGCCGATCATGATGCGCCGCTTCACCTCGCGGCCGAAACCGGCGGCACGGGTGAGTTCGTACATGTCCGTGATGTCCTTGCCCGACACGCGCAGGCCATACTTGACCCCGTCATAGCGCGCGAGGTTGGACGAGGCCTCGGCCGGCGCCACGATGTAGTAGGCCGGCAGGGCATATTTGGTATGCGGCAGGGAAATGTCCTTGACCGTCGCGCCCTCGGCCTTGAGCCATTCCAGCCCCTGGCTCCACAGCTTCTCGATCTCGGCCGGCATACCGTCCATGCGGTATTCCTTCGGCACGCCGATGACGAGCCCCTTGACGCCGCGCTCCACCGCCGCGGCGAAATCCGGCACCGCAATATCGACGCTGGTCGAATCCTTGGCATCGAAACCCGACATCGAGGTCATCATCAGCGCCGCGTCTTCGACGGTCCGGGCGATCGGGCCGGCCTGATCGAGCGAGGAGGCAAAGGCCACCGTGCCCCAGCGCGAGCAGCGGCCATAAGTCGGCTTCATGCCCACCGTACCGGTAAACGCCGCCGGCTGGCGGATCGAGCCGCCGGTATCGGTCGCCGTCGCCCCAGCGCAAAGCCAGGCCGAAACCGCCGCCGCCGAACCACCCGAGGACCCGCCCGGCACCAGCTTGGCATTGCTGCCTTCCGCGCGGAACGGGCTCACCACCGGCCCGTAATAGGATGTCTCGTTGGACGAGCCCATGGCGAACTCGTCCATGTTGAGCTTGCCCAGCATGACCGCGCCATCGCGCCAGAGATTGGCCGTCACCGTCGATTCATATTCCGGCTTGAACCCATCGAGGATATGGCTCGCCGCCTGCGTGTGCACGCCCTTGGTGGCGAACAGATCCTTGACGCCGAGCGGAATGCCCTCGAGCGCCCCGCCCTGCCCCTGCGCCAGCTTCTCGTCGCTGGCCTTGGCCATGTCGAGTGCCTTGTCCGGCGTCACCGCCACAAAGGCGTTGAGGCTCGGATTGGCTTTCTCGATGGCATCCAGATAGGCACCGGTCAGCTCGGTCGCGGTGAAGCTCTTGGCCTTGAGCCCCTTGCGGGCTTCGGCGAGCGAGAGTTTTGTCAGGTCGGTCAAAGCAAAGCCTTCATTCGTTAGGCGGCAGTCGAGGTTTCTATCGGCATCTCGAAGAAAGCCGACCACTCGCTGTCCGGATAGTCGAGAAACGGTCCGCGCGGGGTAAAGCCGCTGCGTGTATAGAGCCGGTGCGCCTCGGCCATGCCGGGGCCGGTGCCGGTTTCCAGCATCAGCGTGGCGAGGCCCTTGCTGCGCGCCAGGGTCACGATGGCCTCCAGCAGCGCCGATCCGACGCGCTGGCCGCGCACTTCGGGCAGGGTGAACATGCGCTTGACCTCGCCCAGCTCGGGCGAGTGCACCTTGAGGGCGCCCATCCCGACGGCCGTGCCGGTATCTTCACGCGCCACGAACAGTGTCGTGTCGGCGCCCGCCATCTGCTCGACCGTCATCTTGAACTGGAATTCGAGCGGCGACAGCGGGATCAGGTGGTCGTTGAGCTGGGCCACCAGCCCGCGCACATCGTCCTGCAGCGGCGTCTCGATGGCGATGGAAACGCCCATCTATTCCACCACCTTCGGCACCATGAAGAAATTGTCTTCGCTCAGCGGTGCATTGCTCACGATCTTGTCGGCATAGCCGCCATCGCTCACCACGTCGTCCCGGCGCCGCAGTGCCATCGGCGTCACCGAGGTCATCGGCTCGACGCCCTCGACATCGACTTCGCCCAGCTGCTCGACAAAACCCAGGATGGCGTTGAGCTCGTTCTGATAACTCGCCACTTCAGCCTCTTCGATGCGGATACGCGCCAGGCGCGCAATGCGCTTTACGGTGGTGGCGTCGACGGACATGGCGGAACTCCAGAAACAGCGGCTCGATTTGGGCCGTTATTAGCAATGCGGCGGCACAAAAGACAATGAAAATGGCTGATGACCCGGATCAGGCTTCCAAGGCAAGCCCGGCCTGCAGCGCCACCAGCCCGGTTCCATCCAGCAGCTCGCGTAGCGCCGCGACCGCCGCGTCCACGGCAGCCTCTGTTCCGGCCAGCACCAGCAGCCGCGGCGGCGAGCCCTCCAGCAGCGCCCGGCCCCGCTCCGCCATCTGCGCGCCGTCGACCAATAGCACGATCACCGCGCCATCCGCCCAGCGCCCCAGCTCCGGCACGGGCCCGCTCATCAGCAACAGCGGCGCCTCGCCCATGGCATCCACCAGCAGGGCACCCTCTCCCGCCGACCACGCCTCGACGGACGGTAGCGTTTCGCTCTCGTCCAGCAATCGCCCCGGCCGGCGCGGCTTCCAGCCCTTAGGCTCCACAGCCACCAACGCGGCGCCAAAACCCTCGATCACCCGATCGGCGCCCGAAACCAGCTCGGTCGCATCGATTCCAGCCGGCGCCCCATCGGGATCCACCACCAGAATCGTCCCGCCGATATGCACCCGCATCGTGGTGCCGCCGAACCAGGTGAGTTTCATGCCCGCTTTCCTATCGCCAAACTGTGCGCCAGCCTATAGGACGAGCCGACACTGGCAAGCGAGCCTGCAATGACCGACGATTTTGCCAATCCGCTCGAAGCGATTCCTGCCCAGGGCAGGATCATGGGCCTCGATCTGGGCACCAAGACCATTGGCATCGCCATTTCCGACGGCATGCGCTATTCGGCCACCCCGCTCGAAACCATCAAGCGCACCAAGTTCACCCAGGATGCCGAGCGCATCATCGAACTGGTCGCACAGAACCAGATCGTCGCCATCATCCTGGGCCTGCCGCTCAACATGGATGGCTCGGAAGGCCCGCGCGTGCAGTCGACTCGCGCGTTTGCCCGCAATCTGGCGCAAAAGACCAGCCTGCCCATTGCCTTCTGGGATGAGCGTCTCTCCACTAGCGCCGTCACCCGCATGATGATCGAGGCCGACATGCGCCGCGACCGTCGCGCCGAAGTGGTCGACAAGCTGGCCGCCAGCTATATCCTGCAGGGCGCGCTGGATCGGCTGCGTCGCTGACCGCAATGTCATCCCGGTCGGTATCTCACCGGATTCACCTCTGCATGTGATTTCGGCCACATAATTCGTCCCGCACGCTTGCCCCCGCCCCTCCCCTCCGATAGACCGCAGAAAATATCAGGGACTGGAGTGCATGGCCCAAGCACGCGCGGCGCAAGCCCCAACCACGCCCGCCGGTTCATCCGGCGATTTCCCCCCATTCAGCCAGCGTCATCTGCTGTCGATCGCCGATCTCAAGCAACATGAGATCATCGACCTGCTCGATCGCGCCGAGCGCATGGTTCCGGTCTCCCGGCAGGAGCGGAAAAGCCATCCGACGCTGTCCGGCAAGACCCAGATCAACCTCTTCTTCGAACCGTCTACCCGCACCCAGGGCTCGTTCGAAATTGCCGGCAAGCGCCTTGGCGCGCTGGTGATGAACATGTCGGTCAAGACCAGCTCGGTCTCCAAGGGCGAGACCCTGGTCGATACCGCCACAACCCTCAATGCCATGCGCCCCGACGTGATCGTGGTCCGCCATTCGGCCGCCGGCGCGGTGGAACTGCTCAGCCAGAAAGTCGGCTGCGCCGTCATCAATGCCGGCGACGGCGCCCATGAGCACCCCACCCAGGCATTGCTCGACGCGCTCACCATCCGCAATCACAAGGGCCGCATCTCGGGGCTCACCGTGGCCATCTGCGGCGATATCGCCAATTCCCGCGTTGTCCGCTCCAACCTGCTGCTGCTCGGCGCGCTCAATGTCCGCACCCGCGTCATTGCCCCGCGCAACCTGCTTCCCGCTGGCATCGAACACCTGGCCACCGAAGTCTTCACCGACATGCGCGAAGGCCTCAAGGACGCCGACGTGGTCATGATGCTGCGCCTGCAGCATGAACGGGCGAATGGCCGCATGATCCCCTCGGTCCGTGAATACTATCGCTTCTATGGTCTCGACGCCGAGAAGCTGGCCTTCGCCAGGCCCGACGCCATCGTCATGCATCCCGGCCCGATGAATCGCGGTGTCGAGATCGATCCGGCCATTGCCGATGGCCCGGCCTCGGTCATCACCGATCAGGTGGAAATGGGCGTTGCCGTGCGCATGGCCGTGCTCGATGCGCTCCTGCCGGCAGGAGATGCGCAATGACCCGCCCCCTGCTCATCGAAAATGCCCGTATCGTCGATCCGGCTTCCGGCACCGACGCCAGGGGCGCCGTGCTGGTCGAGGATGGCCACATCGTCGATATTGCCCTTGGTGCGCCCATCGGCGTGCCCGACGGTGCCGAAGTCATCAATGCCAACGGCCTGATCCTGGCGCCCGGCCTCATCGACATGCGCGTCTTCACCGGCGAGCCGGGCAAGGAATATCGCGAAACCCTGCTATCGGCGGGCGATGCCGCAGCCTCTGGCGGCGTCACCAGCTTCGTGATGATGCCCGATACCAGCCCGGTCGTGGACGATGGTGCCCTGGTGGATTTCCTTATTCGCCGGGCCAGGGCCACGAGCAAGGTCAATGTCCTCCCCGCCGGCGCCATAACCAAGGGCCTTGAAGGCCAGGAGATGACCGAATTCGGCCTGCTCCAGGAGGCCGGTGCCGTCTGCCTCACCGACGGTCGCAATTCCATCCAGTCGCCGTCCCTGCTGCGCACCGTCATGAGCTATGCCGCCAATTACGGCATGACCATCGTGCATCACCTCTCCGATCGCAGCCTGACCGGCGACGGCGTGATGAATGAGGGCCTCTTTGCCACCATCCTGGGTCTCAAGGGCATCCCGCGCGAGGCCGAGACCATCCCCTTGGCCCGTGACCTGCAGTTGGCCGCGCTCACCGGCAGCAAATATCACGCCGCCCAGCTCTCCTGTGCCGCCTCGATCGAGCTCATGGCCGCAGCCAAGAAGCGTAACAGTTCAGTTACGGCAGGGGTTTCCATCAACAACCTCGCGCTTAACGAGAACGACATCGGCCGCTACCGCACCTTCTTCAAGCTCTCGACGCCCCTGCGTTCCGAGGATGATCGCCAGGCCGTGATCGAAGGCCTGCGCAACGGCACCATCGACACCATCCATTCCGATCACGATCCGCAGGATGCCGAGGTGAAGCGCCAGCCCTTTGCCGAGGCATCCGATGGTGCCATCGGCCTCGAAACCCTTCTGGCCGCCGCCCTGCGCCTCGTTCATTCCGGCGATGTCGACCTGCTCACCGTCCTCCGCGCCATGACCCAGCGGCCCGCCGAAATCCTGGGCCTGGCCTCCGGTCGCATTGCGAGAGGCGCACCGGCCGACCTGATCCTCTTTGATCTCGATTATCCCTGGCAGGTCAGCGAAGGCGATTTCCGGTCGAGATCGCGTAATACCGCCTTTGAAGGCGCGCGACTCGCTGGCAAGGTGATGCGCACCATCGTGGGCGGCCAGACCGTCCATATGCATACGGAGAGCTGAGCCAATGGACGTGACCCTGATCTACGCCGCCATCCTCGGCTATCTGTGCGGCTCGGTGCCCTTCGGCCTGCTTTTGACCCGGGCCGCCGGCCTGGGCGATATCCGCGCCATCGGCTCGGGCAATATCGGCGCCACCAATGTGCTGCGCACCGGCAATCGCTGGATCGCTGCGGGCACCCTCGTCCTCGATGCCGCCAAGGCCGCCCTCCCGGTCCTCGTCGCCCGCTACTATTGGGGCGAACATGCGGCCATGCTGGCGGCCATCGGTGCCGTTGTCGGCCACTGCTTCCCCGTCTGGCTCGGCTTCAAGGGCGGCAAGGGCGTCGCAGTGATGATTGGCTCGCTCCTCGCCCTGTCGTGGCCGGTTGGCCTCATCTTCTGTGCCGTCTGGCTGCTGATCGCCTTTGCCCGCAAGATGAGCTCGCTGGCCGCACTGACCGCGGCTGCTACCGCGCCCATTTTCGCCTATGTCGTCGTCGACGAATGGCTGGCGGCCACTGCCGCCGTCATTGCCGTGCTGCTCTTCTTCCAGCATCGCGAGAACATCGTCCGGCTGATCCGCGGCACCGAGCCCAGGATCGGCTCGGAAAAGAAGGCGCAATAGGCCTTGGCGCCGCTGCCGGGTGCCACTCTCACCGACCGGCAGCGCATCGCCTGGCTGCGCTTGCTCCGGTCCGACAATGTCGGCCCGGCCACCTTTCGCCAGTTGCTCAACCGCTTCGCCTCTGCCGAAGCCGCGCTCGATGCCCTGCCCGGACTGCTCAGGCGCACCGGCAAGGCCCTGCGCATCACCAGTCAGTCTGAGGCCGAGGATGAGATCGCGGGCCTTGCCCGCTATGGCGCCCGCCTCGTCGCCAGCGGCGAACCCGGCTACCCGGACCTCCTCAACCACATTCCCGCCGCGCCGCCCCTGCTGACGCTGGCTACCGGCCCGAACCTCGACTGGCAGCGCACCGTGGGCATCGTCGGCGCCCGCAATGCGTCTGCCGCCGGCATCAAGATGACCCGCCAACTGGCCGGCGATCTCGGCGACCGCGGCTACACCGTGGTGTCAGGCCTGGCCCGTGGCATCGATACTGCCGCTCATCGCGCCACCCTCGCCACCGGCACCGTCGCCGTGCTGGCCGGCGGCTTCGACCAGATCTATCCCTCCGAGAACATCCCGCTCGCCCACGATATTCTCGATCAGGGCGGTGCCCTGGTGACCGAAATGCCGCTGGGCTGGGAACCTCGGGCCCGCGACTTCCCCAGGCGTAACCGGCTGGTTTCCGGTCTCTCTCTGGGCATTGTCGTGGTGGAAGCGGCCAAACGAAGTGGTTCGCTGATCACCGCCAGGCTGGCGCTGGAGCAGAACCGCGACGTCTTCGCCGTGCCCGGCTCCCCGCTCGATCCACGCGCCGAAGGCGGCAATGCCCTGATCCAGCAGGGAGCGCGGCTCGTCACCTGCGCGCAGGACATCATCGACACGCTGGGCAGCGCCGATCCGTCCCGCAACGCGCTCTTCGACCGCGACTGGGAACCCGACCTGGTGCCCGAATCCCCACCTCCCACCGACGACGACAAGTCCCGTCTGCTCGCCGCCCTTGGCCCTACCGCGGTCGATGTGGATGAACTGCTCCGCCAGACCGGCCTCACTGCCTCCGCCATGCAGATGCTGCTGCTCGAGCTCGACCTGGCCGGTCAGATCGAGTGGTCGAGCGGGCAATTGGTGGCGCTCCGCTACTAGCGGTCCGGCCTACCGCCCACCCTCGAGCTTGCGGTGCCGCTGGCCAATGCCACCCGTTCCGTAGGGATAATCCGACATTTCCGGCTTGCTGACTTCGCTCAGCCGCGCAATTTCTTCGCTACTCAGGCTCAGCGAGGCCGCGCCGAGGTTGTCCGCCAGCTGCTCGGTCGTCCGCGCGCCCAGGATTACCGATGTCACCGCTGGCTGCGCGGCGACCCAGGCCAGCGCCACCTGCGCCATCGTTGCCCCGCGCGCCTTGGCAATATCCTCCACGGCGCCGATGACCTCCCAGGTCCGTAGGTTGGCATTGCGTTTCTCGAACGCTTCCATGCCGCGCTTGGGGTTTTCGCCCAGCCGCGTCGCGCCTGTCGGCATCTTGTCGCGCTTGTACTTGCCCGACAGCCACCCCCCGCCCAGCGGCGACCATGGCAGCAGGCCGATCTGGGCATCGAGTGCCGCCGGCACGATCTCGTGCTCGATGTCGCGCACCAGGAGGTTATATTGCGGCTGCAGCGTCACCGGCGGCTGGTAGCCATTGGCCTTGGCCAGCCACGCCGCCTTGGTCAGCTGCCAGCCCAGAAAGTTCGAGAAGCCGTAATAGGCAATCTTGCCGTTACGGATCGAGTCGTCGAGAAACCGCAGCGTTTCCTCGAGCGGCGTCAGCGCGTCGAAGGCATGCATCTGGTAGAGGTCGATATGCTCGACGCCCAGCCGCTTGAGCGAGGCGTCCAGCGCCTCGCGCAGGTTCTTGCGCGAGAGGCCGAGATGGTTGGGGCCATCGCCCATCGGGAAGCGGCCCTTGGTGGTGATCACCAGGTCGCGCAGCCCCGTCGGCTTGGTCTTGAGCCAGCGCCCGACGATCTCCTCGGAAACCCCGGCGCTATAGACATTGGCGGTATCGAGGAAATTGCCGCCCGCGGCGACATAGTCGTCCATCAGCCGGAACGACGTTGCCTCGTCCGACTCCGCCCCAAAGGTCATGGTGCCGAGGCAGTAGGCCGAAACGACGGCGCCGCTATTGCCGAGCTTGCGATATTCCATAGCAAAATCCTCCTGAACAGCCGGCAATGTCTGGCGGACGGCAGGCACCGGGAGGCGCGGCCAGTCGGGCGGGGCAATGCGGCGGGGCGAGGCGCGAATGCGCCTCACCAATCCTGCACATCTGGTATGGCAGATGCAAGGCGGCGAACCACCGGGAAAGCCCTGCAATTTTCCTCTCTCTAAGAGAGAGCCGCCGCGCGCCATTTCCGGCCCGTTGACACCTTCCTTCCGCTTCACCATGTTGCGCCACTTCTCATCAAGCGTTGCGGAACGGAAATTCCATGCAGGTCGTCGTCGTTGAAAGTCCGGCTAAAGCCAAGACAATCAACAAATATCTCGGCTCAGGCTATGAAGTCCTGGCCTCCT
>JADGMW010000747.1_pt1 | contig 11250 bp, 10 predicted proteins | sample 8641801 | NCBI WGS metagenome assembly JADGMW01 (sample SAMN16272018, study PRJNA661076) | feces metagenome | isolation source: fecal sample from diarrhoea affected cattle A | host: Bos taurus | place: South Africa: Lokaleng Village, Mahikeng | collected 2019-09
CCCTCACCGGTCGCACCCTGCGCGAAGCCGGCGAGGGCGAGCACGCCGAGGAGACCGAATCCGCGGATGCGCCGGCCGCATCCGCCCAGCCGACAGGAGCATCCCGATGACCGCATCCGCCTCGCAGACCGCCGTGCGCGGCAGCGCCGCACGCGACACGTGGCACGTGCTCACGCGCGAGCTCAAACCCGTCGTGCGCGATCCGTTCACCCTCATCTTCAGCCTCGTGCAGCCGCTGGTGTTCCTGGGGCTCTTCGCCCCGCTGCTGATCGGCAGCTCCGGGGCTCCCGCGTCGGAGACCCTGCAGTGGTTCGTGCCCGGCGTGCTCGTCATGATCGTGCTGTTCGGCACGGGCGCGACGGGATCGAACCTGCAGTACGAGATGATGACCGGCTCCCATGAGCGCACGCTGGTCGCCCCGCTCGTGCGGTCGTCGCTGCTCGTGGGCCGCGCACTCAAGGAGATCGTGCCGATCCTCGCGCAGTCGCTTCTCATCGTGCTGATCGCATGGCCGTTCGGGTTCTCGATCCACCCCGCCGGGCTCGTTCTCGGGCTCGCGCTGCTGGCGGTGTTCGGGGTGGGCCTGGGGTCGCTGTCGTACGCCCTGGCGCTGGCGACGAAGGATCGCGAGTGGCTGTTCTGGGGCGTGCAGCAGACGCTCATCTTCCCCCTGCTGATCCTGTCGGGGATGCTGCTGCCCCTGGATGCGGCGCCCTCCTGGATGCGCGTGGTGGCCGCGGTGAACCCGATCAACTGGGTCGTGCAGGGGGAGCGCGCGCTGTTCGCGGGCGACCTCGGCGCCTCCACCGTGGCGTGGGGATGGGTGTCGGCGCTGGCGCTCACGGCGGTCGGGCTGCTCGTGGGAATCCGGGCGATGGGACGCTCGCACTGACCCGGGCCGGCGGCCCGCCCCGCGCGGACAAAAGCAGGGGTCAGAGGGCGCTAGCGTTAGGACATGGCGACGGCGACGCGCAACGGGGTTCTGGCGATGATCGTCGCCGTCCTGCTGCTGCTGAGCGGTGTCGCCGTGGCGTTCGGCGTGGACGCCTCGCTCGCCGCGAACGGGACCCCCGACGCGGTTCCCGTCCCCGGTCTGGCCGATCCCACCCTGGTGTGGATGGCCCGCGTGCTGCTCGTGCTCTCGGTGGCGTGGGTCGTGATCGGCATGGTCGCTGCGCGCACGCGCCTGGTGCGCCGGCCGGGAGCTGCCGGCGCGCGCGCCGCGTGGCTGGCCTCCACCCGTCCATGGCGTGCGCGGGAGTCGACGCTCGGGATGCTGCCGCTGGACCGCTGGCTCATGATCCTGGTGCCCGGCGCGCTGCTGGTGGCCACCCGCGCGGTGCAGACGGCGCTGCTGGGCTGGGTGGACCTCGTCGTGGCGCTGGGCGGATGGCTCGTCTTCGCCACCGTCGTGCGGCTGCTCATCCGGCAGCGGTCGCCGTGGCCGGTGATCGCCGCCGTGGGCGGTGTCGTGGTGCTGCGCTGCGTGCTCGCCCTGGTGGCGGTGTCGATCGGCGGTCCCGCCGCGTTCTGGTCGGAGTTCTGGACCGACGCCGCCGCCCGGTGGGCCTACCTCGTGCCGTCGGTCGCGCTGGCGGCGTGGGCGTTCGTGGCCGCGGTGTGGGCCCTCGTGGCGCAGTTCGGCCGCCGTCAGGCGTGGGGCATGGTGCTCGCCGGGCTCGGTGCCGGGCTCGCCGTTCCGTCGGCGTTCATCGGGATCGCCGGGATGCGCGCCGTCGCAGACGCGTGGAGCGGACAGCTCCCCGGCATCCGCCCCGACGTCGCCGCCGTGCTGGGCGACGCATCCGGCGCGTGGTGGGCGGTGGCGGTGGGCGTGCTGATGCTGGTCGTCGGGCTCGCCCTGCGCCTCGTGCGGCCGCGCGACGCCGATCCGGCAAGTCCCTGGCGCTGAGCTGCCGGGCCGGGCATACACTGACGCCACTGTGAGGTATGCGATCCCGGAAGGGGATGTCATGAGCGACGCCACCACCGCGGTGCCCGAACGGCGCCTGCTGTCCAGCTTCACCCAGTACCCCGACGCACAGGCCACCGTCGACCGGCTCTCCGACGCGGGATTCCCCGTCGAGCGGGTCGCGATCGTGGGCCACAACGTGCGCATCGTCGAGCAGGTCACCGGCCGCATGACCAACGGACGAGCCGCCGGCTACGGCGCCGCCACGGGAGCGTGGTTCGGTTTGCTGATCGGACTGCTGTTCGGGCTCCTCGCCCCGCCGCTGACGTGGCTGTGGCTCCTGCTGTGGGGCCTCGTGCTGGGCGCCATCTGGGGCGCCGTGTTCGGGTTCATCGGACACTGGGTCACGCGCGGCCGCCGCGACTTCGCATCCACGCAGAAGCTCGAGGCCGAGCGGTGGGACGTCATGGTCGACGCCGACCAGCTGCTCAAGGCGCAGTCCACGCTCGGCGCACCGCCCGCCGCCGCCCCCGCCGCATCCGCGCCGCCCGCACCCGCCGCCGCTCCGGCCTCCGCTCCCGCGGCGCCGCCTTCGGCTCCCACGGCACCGCAGACGCCTCCGCCGCCGGCCGGACCGCCGGCCTCCTGAGCCGGGCCGGGCCCTGAGCCCGGCGTGCCCAGGTTCGCCGCCTGTGCGGTCCAGGCACCGGGCTGGCTGTCAGGGCCCCCGCCTAGACTGAACGGGCCATGACCGACGCATCCACGCCCCTCATCGTCGGCGGCGATCGCGGTCCGCAGTTCGGTGTGGAAGCACCGCGCGCGGACGACGATCTGCTCGCCGGGCTCAACCCGCCCCAGCGTGAGGCCGTGACCTATCGCGGCCCGGCGCTGCTCATCGTCGCGGGCGCCGGCTCCGGAAAGACCAGCGTGCTCACGCGCCGCATCGCGTCGCTCCTGCGCAGCGGTGAGGCGTGGCCGAGCCAGATCCTCGCCATCACGTTCACCAACAAGGCCGCCGGCGAGATGCGCGAGCGCGTGCGGCAGCTGATCGGCGACCGCGCCGAGGGCATGTGGATCTCGACGTTCCACTCCGCGTGCGTGCGCATCCTGCGCCGCGAGGCGCAGCAGTTCGGGTTCACCAAGGCGTTCACGATCTACGACTCCGGCGACTCGCGTGCGCTCATCAAGCGCCTCGTCAAGGAGCACGAGGGGGATGCGTTCGGCCTCACGCCCGCCGGCACGCAGAGCCGCATCTCCAAACTCAAGAACGAGCTGGCCGACGCGGAGTCCTACGCGCGGCAGGCGAACATGAGCGACCCCGTCGAGCGGGTGTTCGTGGAGATCTTCTCCGCGTACCAGCGGGCCCTGCAGCGGGCGAACGCGTTCGACTTCGACGACCTCATCGGCCAGACGGTGTACCTGTTCCGGGCCTTCCCGCACGTCGCCGACGTGTACCGCCGCCGGTTCCGCCACATCCTCGTCGACGAGTACCAGGACACCAACCACGCCCAGTACGCCCTCATCCACGAGCTGACCCGGCCGATCGGGTCCGACGCCGGACCCATCGCCTCCAGCGGCGGGATGATGATCTTCGACGCCGACCCGGCCGACGATCCGGCCAAGGCGCCGGCGTCGCTGACCGTCGTCGGCGACTCGGACCAGTCGATCTACGCGTTCCGCGGCGCCGACATCCGCAACATCAGCGAGTTCGAGCGCGACTATCCCGGCGCCAAGGTCGTGCTGCTCGAGCAGAACTACCGCTCGACGCAGAACATCCTCTCCGCCGCCAACGCCGTCATCAGCAACAACTTCGACCGCAAGGAGAAGCGGCTGTGGACCGACGTGGGCGCCGGTGACCCCATCATCGGGTTCACCGGGTACTCGCAGCACGACGAGGCGCAGTTCGTCGCCGACGAGATCGAGGCGCTGCGCAAGGGCGGCGTCGACTACAGCCAGATGGCCGTGTTCTACCGGACCAACTCCCAGTCGCGTGCGCTGGAGGAGATCTTCATCCGCTCCGCGATCCCGTACAAGATCATGGGCGGCACGAAGTTCTACGAGCGGGCCGAGATCAAGGACGCCATGGCGTACCTCGTCGCCGTGGCCAACCCCGCCGACGAGATGGCGGTGCGCCGCATCCTGAACCGGCCCCGACGCGGCATCGGCGACGTCACCGAGACGGCGATCGCGCGGTACGCCGCCGACGAGCAGATCACGTTCCGCGACGCGCTGGCCAACGCCTCCGCGCTGGGCGTCGGGCCCAAGCTCCAGCAGGCGATCGCGCACCTGGACGCCGTCCTCGCCGAAGCGCGGGAGATCATGCTGCCCGCCTCCGGTGAGCTGGCGCCGCCCACGGCCGTCGCCGACGGGCTCACGCTGCTGCTGAACAAGAGCGGCTACTTCGACGCGCTCCGCGCGAGCCGTGACCCGCAGGACGAGGCGCGGCTGGAGAACCTCGACGAACTCATCGCGGTGACCCGCGAATTCGCCCGCAACAATCCCGAGGGCACCGTGGTCGACTTCCTCACGGAGGTCGCCCTCGTCTCCGACGCCGACGACCTCGAGGATGCCTCGGGCTCGGTGTCGCTCATGACCCTGCACACCGCGAAGGGCCTGGAGTACGACGCGGTCTTCCTCACCGGCGTCGAGGAAGACCTCCTCCCGCACCGGATCTCGGCGGGGGAGCCGGGCGGTCCGCAGGAGGAGCGGCGCCTGTTCTACGTCGGCATCACGCGCGCCCGCAAGCGCCTGTACCTCTCCCTCGCGATGACGCGCGCGCAGTTCGGCGAGGTCTCCGTGGCCATGCCGAGCCGCTTCCTGCAGGAGATCCCGGCCGACCTGGTGGACTGGCGGCAGTCGCCGGGAGACGTGAATTCCCGCGGCGGAATGCAGTCGCGGGCGCTCAATGCGCGTCCGCGGCGCCCCGGGCAGGGACGCTACGGCGACGACCTCGTGCCGAAGTCGTCGGCCATCGACAAGTTCCCCAACCGCATCCCGGCGAAGGTGCGCGACAACGGCGACATGGAGCTGGCCCCGGGTGACCGCATCCGCCACGACGACTTCGGCGAGGGCCAGGTCGACGCCATCACCGGCGAGGGCGCCAAGCGCGTCGCGCACGTGCGGTTCGAGAAGGTGGGCGCCAAGAAGCTGCTCGTGAAGATCGCCCCGATCACCAAGCTCTGACGCCGCCGCGCCGCGGTGGTTAGGCTGGCGGGGATGGCTCTCTTCTCCCGCCGAAAGAACTCCCCGCCCGCCGACGTGCCCGACGAGGGGATCGAACCCGGCGAGCAGCCGGTCGATCCCGAGCGCGAGGGCGGGAATCCTCCGGCCGAGGCGGACGCGCCGCAGGCGCCCGCGGTGGGGATCTCCGTCTCCTCCTTCCGCGGCATGGGCGCCGGCGCCGGTGCGCCGACCGCGGCACCCGTGAGCGGCGCCGGCGATCCGGGAGAGGGCACCTCAGCCCCGGAGGGTGCGCCGGCAGCGGCTGCAGCATCCGGCTCCGACGCACCGGACGCACCGCGCCGTCTCCCGCCCCGGCGGCCCGTGCCGGCCGAGGCGCCCGAGCCCACCTCGACCGTGCCGGGGCTCCGCGACAACACGCTGCTCGTCCAGGCGCTGGCCGGGCTCTCACCCAAGCCCACCGGCCCGGAGCTGATGAACGTCGTGCGACAGCTGCTGCAGGGGCACCTGTTCCTGCGCGTGCAGGGCGACGCGCGCGAGCTGCTGTCGGCGGGCAAGTCGCTGCCGCTGTCGGTCGCGGCGGTCGGAGACGACCGCTACGTGCTGGCCTACAGCGGCGGGGCGGCGCTCCAGGCGAGCGTCCGCGCCGACGGCGACGTGAAGACCTCCGCGATGGGTCAGCCCGTCCTCGCCGTGCTGCGTCACGTCCTCTCCGGCGATTTCGCAGGCCTCATCCTCGACAACAACTCCGGGCCGGCGCGGGCGGTGCTGCCCACCGCGGTGCTCCAGCGCGCCGTGGACGATGCCGACGAGGCGCTGCGCATCAAGACGCTGCTGAGCGCGCCGCGCACCGACGCGACCGCGAGCGAGGTCGTCCTCGCCATGACGGAGGCGCCGCTGTGGGTCGCTGTGCAGCGGACGCACGAGGGCGGTCCGTTCGGCGTCGCCGAGACGCGCACCGCCGAGGGCGAGCGCTACCTCGAGGTGTTCTCGCACCCGCTGGAATCCGTCGCGCTGGACCGCGGTGATGCGGCCGCGCCGATCCCGCCGGCACGCCTGGCGACGGCTCTGGCCCGCGACCCGCAGCTCACGGGCGTGCTGGTCAACCCGGCCGGCCCCTGGATCCGGCTCAGCCGCGCCGACCTCGCGCCGCTCCTCGCCCTCGCCGAGTAGCTCCCACCCGGAGGCGGCACTGCGGAGGGTGACGGATGCGGTGGGCTCCCGCTAGCGTCGGAGCATGGCGTCACCGCGCATCACGCTGACTGTTCCCGGACCGCACGGAGACCGCGAGGTCGGCATCTCCAATCCCGACCGCGTGCTGTGGCCCGAACAGGGCATCACCAAGCGCGAGCTGGCGGAGTACTTCATCGCCGTCGCCGAGCCGTTCCTCGCCGCCAACGGGAACCGGCCGGTGTCGCTGGAGCGCTTCCCCGACGGCATCGGCGGGGAGAGCTTCTTCTCCAAGAACCCGCCCAAGGGCGCCCCCGACTACGTCGAGGCCGTGACCGTGACGTACAACAGCGGCCGGAAGCATCCGCAGCTCGTGCTCACCGAGATCGCCTCGGCGGTGTGGGCGGCGCAGATGAACACCATCGTCTTCCACCCGTGGGCCTCGCTCGCCGGCGACCCCGACAACCCCGTCGAGCTGCGCATCGACCTCGACCCGCAGCCGGGCACGGGGTTCGCCGAGGCCGTGACCGCCGCGCACGCCCTGCGCGAGGTGCTGCGCGAGGCGGACCTCGAACCGTGGATCAAGACGAGCGGCAACCGCGGCCTGCACGTGTTCTGCCCGATCGAGCCGACGCACGAGTTCCTCGACGTGCGGCACGCCGTCATCGCCGCGTCGCGCGAACTGGAACGGCGCATGCCCGACCGCGTCACGACGGCGTGGTGGAAGGAGGAGCGCGGCGAACGCATCTTCCTCGACTTCAACCAGGCCAACCGCGACCGCACGATGGCCGGGGCCTACTCGCCGCGGCAGTCGCCGAAAGCCACCGTGTCGACGCCGGTGTCGTGGGACGAGCTGGATGCGGTGGATCCCTCGGCCTTCACCGTCCGCACCGTCCCCGAGCGCCTCGCCACGGTCGGCGACCCGTGGGCGGGCCTGCTCGAGCGGCCCGGTCGCATCGACACGCTCCTGGAGTGGTGGCAGCGCGACCTCGACGACGGGCTCGGCGAGCTGCCGTTCCCGCCGGACTTCCCGAAGATGCCGGGGGAGCCCCCGCGCGTGCAGCCCAGCCGCCTCAACCCGGAGAACTGGCCCAAGGAATAGCCGGACCTGGCGCATCGGGCTCCCCGCACGCGAGACTGGGCACGTGCAGCTCCCCGTCATGCCGCCCGTCGCCCCGATGCTCGCGAAGTCCGTCTCGGACATCCCCGACCTCGGGCACACGGAGCCGAAGTGGGACGGGTTCCGCACGATCGTCTTCCGTGACGGCGACGAGGTGATCCTCGGCAGCCGGAACGAGCGGCCGATGACCCGCTACTTCCCGGAGCTGATCGAGGCGATCCGGGCCAACACCCCGCCGCGGTGCGTCATCGATGGGGAGATCGTCGTGGTCACCGGCGACCGTCTCGACTTCGAGGCGCTGCAGCAGCGGGTGCATCCCGCCGACAGCCGCGTCCGCATGCTCGCCGAGCAGACCCCGGCCTCCTTCATCGCCTTCGACCTGCTCGCCCTCGGCGACGCTGACCTCATGGACCGCCCGTTCGCCGAACGTCGCGCCGGGCTCGTCGAGGCGCTGGCGGATGCTGCCGCCCCCGTCTTCGTCACCCCCGCCACCGGCGACATGGCCCGTGCGCGTGAGTGGTTCGACATGTTCGAGGGCGCGGGCCTGGACGGCGTCGTCGCCAAGCCGCTGGGCGGGACGTACCAGCCCAACAAGCGGACGATGTTCAAGATCAAGCATGAGCGCACCGCCGACTGCGTCGTCGCCGGCTTCCGCTGGCACAAGACCGGCGACGTCGTCGGCTCTCTGCTGCTCGGCCTCTACAACGACGACGGGCAGCTGCAGCACGTCGGAGTGACCGCGTCCTTCTCGATGGCACGGCGCAAGAGCCTGCTCGACGAACTCGCGCCCTACCGAGACGTCGACCTCGACACGCACCCGTGGGGCGGGTGGGCCGCGCAGGGCGACCGGCCCGACCTGCCGGGCGCGGGCAGCAGGTGGAACGCCGGCAAGAGCCTGTCGTTCGAGCCGCTGCGCCCCGAGCTCGTCGTCGAGGTCGCGTACGACCACATGGAGGGCGACCGCTTCCGCCACATCCCCAGCTTCCGCCGCTGGCGCCCCGACCGTGATCCGCGCTCGTGCACGTTCGACCAGCTCGAAGAAGCCGCGGACTTCCGGTTCTCGGCCATCTTCCCCGAAGAGGGAGGCCTCTCGTGACCACACCCGCCCCGCGGTCGCAGCAGGCTCTCGCCGAGCGGATCCGCGTGCTCCTGACCGCCTACCCGGATGTGCGCGAAGTGCGCATGTTCGGCGGTCTGTCGTTCATGGTGAACGAACGGATGGCCGTGGCCGCCGGCCGCGTCGGAGACCTGCTCGTGCGCGTGAATCCTGCCGACTACGACGCCCTGCTCGAGGACGGCGGCGTTCCCGCGTTCATGGGCAAGGACCGGCCGATGGGGCCGGGATGGCTCAGCGTGCCGTCCGAGCGCGTCCAGGACGAGGCCGACCTCGCGCACTGGCTCGACGTCGGCATCCACTCCGGCGACGCGAAGGCCTGAACGGCTGCCGGAGCGTGCGGGCATGCGTCAGGTCGTCTTCCTCCGCAACGTGAACCAGGGCCAGCGCGGGCATCCCTCCACGGCTGACATCCTGTCCGCGTTCGCCGACGCGGGGTACCCGGATGCCGCGACCTACCGCAGCAACGGCACGGTCGTCGTGAACGCGGAGATCGACGACGAGGGCGTGGCCGACGTGGTGGCGGCGCTCGCGGTGCGCAGCGGCGAGAAGCGCTCCGCCCTGCGCCTGCCGATGGCGGAACTCTCCGCCATCGTGCGCCGCTTCGGGGACGAACCGGCTCGCCGCGAGCTCACCGTGCACGCGGCCGGCGCCGTCGCCGCCGATGATCCGCGGCTGAGAGACGAAGCCGAGCGGTGGGGATGCCGCGTGCTGGGCGCCGGCGACGGCTGGGTGGTCTCCGCCCACGACCGCGACGAGGGGGTCAGCGCCACGCCCGCGCTGGAGCAGGTCACCGGGATGCCGGCGACCTCGCGCGGTCTGCGCACGATCGTCGGCCTGGTGAACCGGTTCGGCGACTGACAGGCCGGGGATCTCCTGGCGGTCAGGCCTCGAGCGTCTTCGGGCGTGCCCAGCGGGCGGGACGGTCCGGGCCGTCCCACACCTGGATGACCCCCCACGCGGCGGCGGTGATGGGGACGGCCAGGACCGCGCCGACGATCCCGCCGACGACGGTGCCCACGGTCAAGGCGACCAGGATGACGAAGGCGTGCAGCTTCATCGACCGGCCCATCAGGACCGGCTGGAGGAAGTTGCCCTCGAGCTGGTTGACGAGCACGACGATCCCCACGACGATGAGGGCGATGAGCGGGCCGTTGGCCACGAGCGCCACGAGGGCGGCGAGGATGCCGGCCACCGTCGCGCCGACGATCGGGATGAAGGCGAGCAGGAAGACCAGCACCGCCAGCGGGATCGCGAGGGGCACCTGCAGGATCAGCAGGCCGATGAGGATGCCGATGGCATCCACGGCCGCCACCGTCGCGGTGCCGCGCACGTAGGCGCCGAGCACCGTGACCGTCTTGTCGCCGATGCGGCGGGCGCGCACGTAGTTCTCGCCGCGGAAGGGCCGCAGGAGGAACTCCCACATCTGGGGTCCGTCTTTGAGGAAGAAGAACAGGATCGTGATGAGCAGCACGAATCCGGTCACGAAGTTGGCCACGGCACCGACACCGGCCAGGGCGCCCGAGCCGAACTGGGCGCTCGTGACGAAGTCGGTGACGGTGTCGACCAGCTCATCGAGCTGATCGGGCTGCACGAAGTCGAAGGGGAGGGTCTGCACCCACGCGATGAGCTTGCGGAAACCGTCCTCGGCCTGCGCGTAGAGGTCGTTCCACTGGTCGCGCACGGCCCACACGATGAGCCAGCCCAGCGCGGAGAGGATCACCACGATCGCCAGCAGCGTCGCGATCGTCGCCAGCAGCGAGGGCACGCCGCGCCGCCGCATCCAGCTCATCACCGGGTTGAACGCGCACGCGAGGATCAGGGCGATGACCAGCGGAATCGTCACGAGTGTCAGGGCCTGGATCGCGAAGATGATCGCGCCGGCGACGACCACCACGACGATGATCTGGATCGAGCGGATGCCGAGTTTGCCGAGGGTGTCGGCCCACAGGCTCCACGGTGCCGCGGTGGCCTTCAACTCGACGTCTTTCGACTCCAGCTGCACGCGCTGCGGGTCGTTGCGGAACCATGCCATGGGATGAGGCTAATGCCCTCCGCCGGATGCCGCGGCGAACCCGGGACGATTACGCGAACGCGCTCATGCCGGTGATGTCGCGTCCGAGCAGGAGCGCCTGCACGCTCTCGGTGCCCTCATACGTGTGGATCGCCTCGATGTCGGCCATGTGCTGCATGACGCCGTTCTCCAGCAGGATGCCGTTGCCCCCGAGCAGATCCCGGGCCGTCGCCGCGATCCGGCGGGCGGTGCGCGTGTTGTGGTACTTCGCGAGCGACGCCTGGGTGGGACGCAGGCCGCCGGCCGTCTCCAGGTCGGCCAGACGCCGGCAGTACAGCTGCATCGCGGTGAGGTCGGCGAGCATCTGCGTCAGCCGCTCCTGCACCATCTGGAACTTCGCCAGCGGCTTGCCGAACTGCATGCGCTGGGTGGCATAGGTCAGCGCCGCCTCGTAGCAGGCCGTCGCGTGCCCGAGTGCCGACCACGCGACGCCCGAGCGCGTGGAGTACAGCACGGTGGAGGCATCCTTGAAGCTCTTCGTGCCCGGCAGCACGGCGTCGGCGGGCACGCGCACGTCGTGGAGGGCGATGTGGGCCTGGTGGATGCCGCGCAGCGACGCCTTGCCGGTGATCACGGTGCCGGTGTACCCGGGGGTGTCCTGCTCGACGAGGAAGCAGCGCACGGCGCCGTGGTCGTCGGCGCCCTCGTCGTGCACGCGCGCCCACACGAACGTGACGCCG
>JADGMW010000103.1_pt1 | contig 11241 bp, 8 predicted proteins | sample 8641801 | NCBI WGS metagenome assembly JADGMW01 (sample SAMN16272018, study PRJNA661076) | feces metagenome | isolation source: fecal sample from diarrhoea affected cattle A | host: Bos taurus | place: South Africa: Lokaleng Village, Mahikeng | collected 2019-09
ACAACCAGGGTGTCTTCGACGTGTACCCGCCGAACGTCCGCGCCGCGCGCTCGTCGCACATCATCACCGGCCTGCCCGACGCCTACGGCCGCGGCCGCATCATCGGCGACTACCGCCGTGTCGCGCTGTACGGCATCGACGCGCTGGTCCAGGCCAAGAAGCTCGAGCGTGCCGCGCTCGACATGGACCGGTCGACCGAGGACGTCATCCGCGACCGCGAGGAGAACTCCGAGCAGATCCGCGCCCTGCAGGAGCTCAAGGCCATGGCCGCCTCCTACGGGTACGACATCTCCGGGCCGGCGACCACCGCCCGCGAGGCCGTGCAGTGGCTCTACTTCGCCTACCTGGGCGCCGTGAAGGAGCAGAACGGCGCGGCCATGTCCCTCGGCCGCACCTCGACCTTCCTCGACATCTACCTGCAGCGCGACCTGGCCGAGGGCCGGATCACCGAGGAGCAGGCGCAGGAGCTCATCGACGACCTCGTCATCAAGCTCCGCATCGTGCGCTTCCTGCGCACCCCCGAGTACGACGCGCTCTTCTCGGGCGACCCGACGTGGGTCACCGAGTCGATCGGCGGCCTCGGCGAGGACGGGCGCCCGCTCGTCGCGAAGACCTCGTTCCGGTTCCTGCAGACGCTGTACAACCTGGGCCCGGCCCCCGAGCCGAACCTCACCGTGCTGTGGAGCAACCGCCTGCCCGAGGGCTTCAAGAAGTTCTGCGCGCAGGTGTCCATCGACACCTCCGCCATCCAGTACGAGTCGGACGAGCTCATCCGCCAGGCGTGGGGCGACGACGCGGCCATCGCGTGCTGCGTCTCCGCGATGCGCGTCGGCAAGCAGATGCAGTTCTTCGGCGCCCGCGTCAACCTGGCCAAGTCGCTGCTGTACGCCATCAACGGCGGGCGCGACGAGATCACCGGCAAGCAGGTCGCCCCGGTCAGCGCGCCCGTCGAGGGCGACGTCCTCGACTTCGACGACGTCAGCGCCAAGTTCGACACGCTGCTCGACTGGCTCGCCGAGACCTACGTCGACGCGCTGAACTGCGTGCACTACATGCACGACAAGTACGCCTACGAGCGCCTCGAGATGGCCCTGCACGACCAGGCCATCCTGCGGACCATGGCGTGCGGCATCGCCGGCCTGTCGGTCGTGGCCGACTCGCTGTCGGCCATCAAGTACGCGACCGTGCGGCCCGTCCGCGACGAGACCGGCCTGATCGTCGACTACGCCACCGAGGGCGACTACCCGACGTACGGCAACGACGACGACCGCGCCGACGACATCGCCGTGGCGATCGTCCGGTCGTTCATGGAGAAGATCCGGGCGCAGAAGACCTACCGCGACTCGCTCCACACGCAGTCGGTGCTGACCATCACCTCGAACGTCGTCTACGGGAAGAACACCGGGAACACCCCCGACGGCCGCCGCCTCGGCGAGCCGTTCGCACCGGGCGCCAACCCGATGAACGGGCGCGACACCCACGGCATGCTCGCCTCGGCGCTGTCCGTGGCCAAGCTGCCGTACTCCGAGTCGATGGACGGCATCTCGCTCACCTCGACGGTCGTGCCCTCGGGCCTCGGCCGCACGCGTGAGGAGCAGATCGCCAACCTGGTCGGCCTGCTCGACGGGTACAACGTCTCCTCCGGCTACCACGTGAACATCAACGTGCTGAACCGCGAGACGCTCGAGGACGCCATGGAGCACCCCGAGAACTACCCGCAGCTCACCATCCGGGTCTCGGGCTACGCCGTGAACTTCACCCGCCTGACGCGCGAGCAGCAGCTCGACGTGCTCTCGCGGACCTTCCACGGCAGCCTCTGACCGACCGGGCCGCGGCGGGTGGATCCCAGCTCCACCCGCCGCGGCCCGCACAGCCCGCCCTCGTCCCGCCTGAGGAGCACGCCATGAACGCGACCAGCACCGCGCCGCGCGACGCCGACTGCGGCGCCCCGGTGGTCGAGCTCGGGCTCCCCGTCATCGGAGGCTCGCACCACCGCTCCTCGGCCGGCACCGCAGGCCTCGACAGCTCCGAGGCGAGCCGCTCCGAGCGCTTCGCCCAGATGCGCGCCGGCGAGCTCGGGTCGCTGCACTCCTGGGAGCTCGTGACCGCGGTCGACGGCCCCGGGACCCGCCTCACCACGTTCCTGTCCGGCTGCCCGCTGCGCTGCCTCTACTGCCACAACCCCGACACCATGGAGATGCGGCGCGGGGAGCCGATCACCGCCGACGAGCTGCTCGCGCGGATCGCGCGCTACCGGCCCATCTTCGAGGTCACGGGCGGCGGCCTCACCATCTCCGGCGGCGAGCCGCTCATGCAGCCGGCCTTCGTCGCCCGCGTGCTGCGCGGCGCGAAGGAGATGGGCATCCGCACCGCCGTCGACACCTCCGGGTACCTCGGCGCGCACTGCACCGACGAGATGCTCGACGACATCGACCTCGTCCTGCTCGACGTGAAGTCGGGCATCCCCGAGACGTACCGCAAGGTCACCGGCCGCGACCTGCAGCCCACCCTCGACTTCGGCCGCCGGCTCGCCGCCCGCGGCACCGAGATCTGGGTCCGCTTCGTGCTGGTCCCCGGCCTGACCGACGCCCCGGAGAACGTCGACGCCGTCGCGGACTACGTGGCCACGCTCTCCACCGTCAGCCGCATCGAGGTGCTGCCGTTCCACCAGATGGGCCGCGACAAGTGGGAGTCGCTCGGGCTGAGCTACGAGCTCGAGGACGCTCAGCCGCCGAGCCCCGAGCTCGTCACGCGCGTCCGCGACCAGTTCCGCGACCGCGGGCTCACGGTGTACTGAGGCTCACGCCCCGCCAGACGCGACGAGAGCCGCGGCGCGTCCGACGCGCCGCGGCTCTCGTTCACCTGGGTGGTGGTGAGGGCGCCGAGGTCACCGACCCGGCACGTTCGCCACGCCGTCGTCGAGGAGGCGGCGCCCCAGCTGCTTCTGGGAGTAGCCGGTGCGGTCCAGGTACGGCGTGATGCCGCCCAGGTGGAACGGCCAGCCGGCGCCCAGGATCATGCACAGGTCGATCTGCTCCGGCCCGGCGACCACGCCCTCGTCGAGCATGAGCCCGATCTCCTCCGTGAGGCCCGCGAGCACCGCGTCCAGGACCCCCGGCCCGTCGAGCGGCGACTCGTCGCCGGAGGCCTCGAACGCGTCCTGGATCGACGGGTCCACCTCGAGCTCGGCGCCCTGGCCGTCCGGCTCGGGCACCACCCGCCGCTTCTCGGCGGCCAGGCGCTCCAGGCCGGGGGAGAGCGGGTAGCGGTCGCCCAGGTCCTCGTGCAGCGAGCTCAGCACGTGCAGGGCCACCGGCAGTCCCACCAGCTGGATCAGCGCGAACGATCCCATCGGGAGCCCGAGCGGCCGCAGCGCCGCGTCGGCCACCTGCACCGGCGTGCCGCCCTCGACCGCGGCGGCCACCTCGGCGAGCATCCGCAGCAGCAGGCGGTTCACCACGAATCCTGGCCGGTCGGCGACACCCACAGCCGTCTTGCCGAGGTTCTTCGCCAGCGCGAACGCCGTCGCGACGGCGGCGTCGTCGGAGGCGTCCGTGCGCACCACCTCGATCAGCGGCATCTGGGCCACCGGGTTGAAGAAGTGGATGCCCACCACCCGCTCCGGGTGACGCAGGTGGGCGGACATCTCGGTGACCGACAACGCCGAGGTGTTGGTCGCGAGGACCGCGTCGGGGGCGATGACGTCCTCGAGCTCGGCGAAGACGCGCTGCTTGAGCGACATCACCTCGGTGACCGCCTCGATCACCAGGTCGGCGCCCGCGAGCGTGCCGAGGTCGGTGCTCACCGAGATCGACGCGAGCACCCGGTTCGCCTCGTCAGGGCGGATCCGGCCCTTCGCGGCCTGGGACTCGACCATCGAGCGGATGCCCGCCAACCCGGCGGCGACCCGCTCGTCGTCGACCTCCCGCATCACCACGGGCACCTTGAGCCGGCGTGCGATGAGCACGGCCAGCTGCCCGGCCATCAGGCCGGCGCCCACGATCCCCACGGTGCGCACGGGCCGCGCGAGGGCGGCGTCGGGCGCCCCGGCGGGCTTGCGGGACTTGCGGGTGGTCAGGTCGAACGCGTACAGGCCGGCACGCAGCTCGTCGGACATGATCAGGTCGGTCAGCGCGTCGTCCTCGGCGGCGAACGCCGCGTCCCGGTCGGCGTCCCGCGCCGCGGCGACCAGGTCCAGCGCCCGGTAGGGCGCCTGGCGGGCGCCGTGCAGGCGCTGGTCGAGCTGGTGGCGGGCGCCCGCGACCACGGCCGCCCACTCGTCGGCGCCCTCGATCTCCCGACGCTCGACGACCACCCGGCCAGCGAGGACGTCCGCCGTCCAGGCCAGCGACCGCTCGAGGAAGTCAGCGGGATCGAACATCGCGTCCATCAGGCCCAGGCGCACCGCCTCGGCGGCCTTGGTCATCCGGTTGTTCGCCAGGGGGCGCGTGAGGATCATCTCGAGAGCGCCGCGGACGCCCACGAGCTGCGGCAGCAGGTAGCAGCCGCCCCAGCCGGGCACCAGGCCCAGGAAGGCCTCCGGGAGCGCCAGCGCCGTGACGTCCCCGGCGACGGTGCGGTAGGTGCAGTTGAGCGCGAGCTCGAACCCGCCGCCCAGGGCGACGCCGTTGACGTACGCGAACGTGGGCACGGCCATCTCGCCGAGCATCCGGTAGGTCTCGTGGCCCAGCTCGGCGATGCGCCGAGCGCCCGACTCGTCCGTGAGGTGGCTGACGGCCGTCAGATCGGCCCCGGCGGCCAGGTAGTACGGCTTCCCGGTGACCCCCACGGCGACGATCTCGCCGTCGGCGGCGCGCTGGCGCAGCGTGGACAGCACGCCGCGCAGCTCGGTCAGCCCCAGGGGGCCCAAGGTGGTCGGTTTGGTGTGGTCGAGCCCGTTGTCGACCGTGACCAGCGCGAGCGTGCCCGCGCCGCCCGGGAGCGGGACATCCCGCACGAGGGCGTGGGCAACGCGCTCCGGTCGGGGCCCGGCGGTGGTGGCGGTCATCGGTCGCTCCCGTCGGTCGTCGTGGCGGAGGGCTCGTAGTCGGGGTGGTGCGGGTTCTCCCAGATCACCGTGCCGCCCTGGCCAAGGCCCACGCACATCGTGGTGATGCCGTAGCGGACGTCCGGGCGCTCGGCGAACTGCCGGGCGAGCTGGGTCATCAGCCGTACCCCTGACGAGGCCAGCGGGTGGCCCACGGCGATGGCGCCGCCGTAGGGGTTCACGCGCGGGTCGTCGTCCTTGATGTCGAACGCGTCGAGGAACGCCAGGACCTGCACGGCGAACGCCTCGTTGATCTCGAACAGCCCGATGTCGTCGATGGTCAGCCCGGAGCGCTCGAGCGCCTTGCGCGTCGCGGGGACGGGGCCGATGCCCATGACCTCCGGCTCGACGCCGGCGTAGGCGAACGTGACCATGCGCATCCGCACCGGCATGCCGAGCTCGACCGCGGTCTCCTCGGCCGCCAGCAGGCACGAGGCCGCGCCGTCGGTCAGCGGCGCGGACGTGCCGGCCGACACGCGGCCTCCGGCGCGGAACGGCGTCTTGAGGCGCCCGATGTCCTCCAGGGTGGCGCCCGGGCGGGGCGGCTCGTCAGCGGTCGCGAGCCCCCACCCGCGCTCCGGGTCGCGCAGGGCGACGTAGACGAGGTCGGGCGTGACCTTGCCCGCGGCGAGCGCGGCCGCGTACTTCGCCTGGCTGGCCACCCCGTACGCGTCGGCGCGCTCGCGCGTCAGCGCCGGGAAACGGTCGTGGAGGTTCTCGGCCGTCACCCCCATGTTCAGCGCGTCCGTGCTGACGAGCCGCTCGGACAGGAAGCGGGGGTTGGGGTCGGCCTCGAACCCCATCGGGTGCCGGCCCATGTGCTCCACGCCACCGGCGATCGCGACGTCCTGGGCGCCGAAGCCGATCGCGGCGGCTGTCGACGTCACGGCGGTCATGGCGCCGGCGCACATGCGGTCGATCGCGTACCCGGGGACGGTCCGTGGAAGGCCCGCGAGCATGGCGACGGTGCGACCGAGGGTGAGGCCCTGGTCGCCCTGCTGGGTCGTGGCGGCGATGGCCACCTCGTCGACCCGCTCGGGAGGCAGCTCGGGGTGGCGGCGGAGGATCTCGCGGATCGTCTTGACGGCGAGGTCGTCGGCACGGGTGTGGGCGTAGAGCCCGTCGTCCCGTGCACGCCCGAACGGCGTGCGGACGCCTTCGACGAAGACGACGGGGCGGACGGCACGGGCGGATGCGCTAGGCATCGAACCTCCAGGCGGGGACGTCGGTGTCCGGGCGGCGGTCTGGTCAGACACGCCGATTCCGACCGTACCCGGGACGAAGGTCCCGCACCAGCCCCAAGTTACTCGCGAGTAACTTGGGGCCGGGCGAAGTTCAGGCGGTGGCCTCCGCCAAAGCCGCCGCGAGCCGTGGCGCCACCAGCGACACCTGCCACTCCCGGGCCCCGCCCGCAGCGAGGAACTCTGCGATCGACGGCTCGTCCAGGGGATTCGGTGGCGTCCAGCACAGGCGGCGCAGCAGATCGGGCTGCAGCAGGTTCTCGGTGGGCACCGAGTGCTCCTGGGACAGCTCGCCGACAGTCTCCCGCGCGACGGCCAGGCGTGCGGCGGCCTCGGGGTCGCGGTCTGCCCACGCGCGAGGCGGCGGCGGGCCGTCGGACTTGGGGCCGCGCACCGAGGGAAGCTCCGACTCCGGGAGCGCGAGGCCGCGGTCGATCGCGTGCTGCCACAGCGTCGCCCGGCGCCGCGTCCCCTTGCCGGAGAACGCCGGCAGGGCGACCAGCTGCGGCACCGAGCGGGGCAGCGCCTGGGCAGCCGCCACGATGGCGTGGTCGGGGAGCACGCGGCCGGGGGAGATGTCCCGCTGGCGGGCGTTCTCGTCGCGGGTCAGCCAGAGCTCCCGGACGACCGCGAGCCGTCGGGCGTCGCGGATGGCGTGCAGGCCGGAGACCCGGCGCCACGGCTCGACCCGCGGGGCAGGCGGCGGCGCGAGGCGCACGGCCTCGAACTCCTGGGCGGCCCACTCGGCCTTGCCGGCCACGGCCAGCCGCTCCGCGAGGATCTCGCGCAGCTCGACCAGGACCTCGACGTCCAGCGCGGCGTAGCGCAGCCACTGCTCGGGCAGCGGGCGGGTCGACCAGTCGACCGCTGAGTGCTCCTTCGCCAGGCCCAGCCCCAGCAGCTCGGCGACGACGGCCGCCAGGCCGACCCGCTCGAGGCCCAGCAGCCGTGCGCCCAGCTCGGTGTCGAACACGCGCGAGGGGCGAAGGCCCTGCTCGGCCAGCCCGGGCAAGTCCTGGGACGCGGCGTGCAGCACCCACTCCACGCCGACGAGGGCCTCCGACAGCGACGACAGGTCGGGCAGGGCGATCGGGTCGATCAGCACCGTCCCGGCGCCCTCCCGGCGCAGCTGCACCAGGTACGTGCGCTGGCCATAGCGGTATCCCGAGGCCCGTTCCGCGTCCACCGCGACAGGGCCGGTCCCGGCGCCGAAGGCCTCGACGACGCGCGCCAGCTCCTGCGGCGTGTCGACGACAGGGGGGACCCCGTCGGCCGGCTCTGTCAGCGGGACCACCTCGAGGGCGGCCGGCACGTCATCGCTCACCGTCAGGGCGGGGATGGGGTCCTCGGGCAGGTCGGGCTGTTCGGGGTCATGCGTGGCGCCGTCGGCGCCCGGTGGATCGGGGAGCATGACCTCCACCGTAGGCGCTCCAGCCGGTCGCGGTGCGCACGCCGCGCATGGCCTGCGCGTGGACGCGTGGTCCGGGCAGCGCGCGTCGTGCGTCAGGGGATCAGGCCCGAGCGGATGGCGAGGGCGACCAACGCGGCGCGATCACCCGTGCCGAGCTTGCGCGAGATGCGGGCCAGATGGCTCTTCACGGTCAGCGCCGACAAGCCGAGCAGCTCGCCGATCCGGCGGTTGCTGCACCCGTCCGCGACCAGGGCCAGGACGCCGAGCTCCCGGGCCGTCAGGTCGGCCCGGACAGGCGCCACCGCGGCGGGGACTGCCTGCGGCACCGACGGGTGCGCCTCACCGGCGACAGCCCCGCGCAACCCGCCGGCGAGCAGGCCGACCAGCTCGCGTCGCGCCGCGCGTCGTGCGAGCAGGATGACCCGGCCCGATCCCCGACGGCGCACGTTGCGCACCAGGATCTGGCCGTCGCCGTCCGCGAGGTCGGTGACGACCACGCACATCTGACCGAAGCCGCGGCGGCCCGGGGGCTGCTCGGGCGCAGCCATGGGCGACCGGCGCGCGACGGGCGGCGCTCCGCGCACGACGGTCGCGCTCCTGCGCAACGGCTCGATGCTCACGTGGTTCTCCTGGCGACGGTTTCGGTACGTATCCGAGCCATCGGCAGCGCGGGCGCAGACCTTGAGCGTCCAGGGGCAGCTCGTCACAGCGTCCCGTCATCGCGGTGCACGCGTGCGCGACCGGGCGCCTGCCTGTGCGGCGGGTCGGGTCAGCGACGACGTGGCAGGGGCACCACGCCGGCGGGCAGCGGGGGGAGCCCCGCCGCGCTGCACAGCAGCACGCTCCAGGCGCGCAGGTGCGGGGCCAGGTCGTCCTCCAGGGCGGTCCAGCTGAACCGCAGCTCGAGGTCCACCTGGTCGGGGCGCCCTTCGAGGGCGCCGAAGCTCTGGGAGAGCACCCGCGTCACCGTGCCGCCCGCAGCGTGCGGGTTGGCGTCCACGCCCGTGAAGGACTCGTTGAACCAGCTCCAGGCGACGTCGGCGAGCATCGGGTCCGCGCCCACCTCCGCCTCGAGGGACGCGCGCACCAGGGTCACGAGCCGGAATCGGCCGTCCCACGCCACCTGGCCGTCCGGGTCGTGCAGCACCACGAACCGGCCCGAGGCGAGCTCGGCCGCGTCGGGGTCGCGTCGCGCCGAGCGGACCTCGGCCGTCAACGCCGCGCTGAACGGCGCGATGCGCGTGGGGCCGGGGACCTCCTCGAGCGCGATCTCGGGCCGCATCCGCACGCCGCGCAACGATCTCAGCGCTCGGACGAACTCGACAGGGGCGCCGTCCGGACCAGGGGGGATCACGTCTGCGAGCGTACGGGCGGATCCTGGCGGTCTTGCGGTACGGCACGCCGCACAGTGCGCTCACGTGCGCGGCTAGGCTGGCGTCCGGCAAGAAGACCCCCAACGCGCTGCCCGAACCCGCCGGGCGGCAGGTGACGAAGTGGAGCAACCGCGCATGACGGCAGCAGGAACCGCCCCCGCAGGAACGGCCCAGATCGGTGTCACCGGGCTGGCAGTGATGGGGCGCAACCTCGCGCGGAACTTCGCGCGGCACGGCTACACGGTCGCCGTGCACAACCGCTCGTACGCGAAGACCCAGTCGCTGATCGAGGAGAACGGCGACGAGGGCGCCTTCGTGCCGTCGGAGTCGATGGCCGACTTCGTCGCCTCCCTCGAGCGGCCCCGCAAGGTCGTCATCATGGTCAAGGCCGGAGGCCCGACCGACGCCGTCATCTCCGAGCTGGTCCCGCTCCTCGACGAGGGCGACATCGTCATCGACGCCGGCAACGCCCACTTCCCGGACACGCGCCGTCGTGAGGCCGAGCTCAAGGCCCACGGCCTGCACTTCGTCGGCACAGGCGTCTCGGGCGGTGAGGAGGGCGCCCTGCTCGGCCCGTCCATCATGCCCGGCGGCTCGCGCGACTCCTACGAGGTGCTCGGCCCGATCCTCGAGGACATCTCCGCCAAGGTCGACGGCACGCCCTGCTGCACGTACGTGGGCCCCGACGGCGCCGGCCACTTCGTCAAGATGGTGCACAACGGCATCGAGTACGCCGACATGCAGCTCATCGCCGAGGCCTACGACCTGCTGAAGCAGGGGCTGGGCGCCTCCGCCGCCGAGATCGGCGAGATCTTCCGCACCTGGAACGAGGGCGACCTCGAGTCCTTCCTCATCGAGATCACCGCCGACGTGCTCAGCCACGTCGACGCCGAGACCGGCCAGGCGTTCGTCGACATCGTGCTCGACCAGGCCGAGCAGAAGGGCACCGGCCGCTGGACCGTGCAGAACGCCCTCGACCTCGGCGTGCCGATCACCGGCATCGCCGAGGCCACGTTCGCGCGCGCTCTCTCCGGCTCGGTCCCGCAGCGGACCGCCGCGGTGGGCGTCCTGCCCGCCGAGACCACGCCGTTCGACGTGGTCGACCGCGACGCGTTCATCGAGGACGTGCGGCTGGCGCTCTACGCGTCCAAGGTGGTCGCGTACTCGCAGGGCTTCGACCAGATCGCCGCGGCCAGCGCCGAGTTCGGCTGGGACATCGACCGCGGCGCGATGGCCCGCATCTGGCGGGGCGGCTGCATCATCCGCGCCCGGTTCCTCAACCGCATCACCGAGGCGTACGAGCGCGAGGCCGAGCTGCCGCTGCTGCTGGCCGACCCGTACTTCGCCGGCGCGGTGGGCAACGGAGTGGCCGCCTGGCGCCGCGTGGTGTCCCAGGCCGCGCTGGCCGGCGTGCCGACGCCCGCGTTCTCGTCCTCGCTCGCCTACTACGACGGGGTCCGCGCCGAGCGGCTGCCCGCCTCGCTGATCCAGGCGCAGCGCGACTTCTTCGGCGCGCACACCTACCGGCGCACCGACAGGCACGGCACGTTCCACACCGAGTGGTCCGGCGACCGCGCCGAGCACGACGCGTGAGCGAGCAGATCCAGCCCGTCATCCTGGGCGCCGACATCGGCGTCTACGCGCTGGCGCGGTCCTTCCACGAGGCCTACGGCGTGCGCTCCGTCGTGGTGAGCGGAGCCGCGCTCGGCCCCGTCGCCCACTCGCAGATCATCGACAACGTCCTCGTCGAGGACGGGCACGACCCGAGGCAGCTCGTCGACCGGCTGGTCAGCCTCGCGGCCGAGCTGCCGGGCAAGCGCCTGGTGCTCATGGCCAACTCCGACTGGCTGGTCCGCGTCGTGGTGCAGCACCGGGCCGAGCTCGAGCCGCACTACGTCGTGCCGTTCCTCTCCGCGGACCTGCTCGAGCGGATCTCAGACAAGGCCACGTTCGCCGAGATCTGCCAGGACCTGGGCATCAGCGTCCCCCGCACGATCGTCCAGGACTTCGCGCAGGCGGGGGAGGACGGATGGGCCCCCGCCCCCGTCGACATCTCCTACCCGCTCATCGCCAAGGCCGCGAGCAGCGCCGACTACCAGGACGTCGAGTTCGCCGGCAAGAAGAAGGTCTTCGAGATCCAGACGGCCGCCGAGCTGGACGAGCTGTGGG
>JADGMW010000180.1_pt6 | contig 11227 bp, 9 predicted proteins | sample 8641801 | NCBI WGS metagenome assembly JADGMW01 (sample SAMN16272018, study PRJNA661076) | feces metagenome | isolation source: fecal sample from diarrhoea affected cattle A | host: Bos taurus | place: South Africa: Lokaleng Village, Mahikeng | collected 2019-09
GAGTCCGGCCCCGAGAACGAATGCCGCCTTGCCCTTCATGTGCTTCCTCCACCTCTTCGGCTCTGAGACTGCGTGCTGACGAGCGTAGGCGGGGCCCACGCCGCCCGCCTCCTGGCAGGCGCGGTGACCGGATCCGCATCCGGGGGCGCGCGACGGTCACGCCATGAGCGCCGAGCCCCGCTCGAACAGCCCGTGCGCCGCGGAGCCCTCAGGGAGGACGAGCGAGACGCGGGCGTCGCCCAGCACGAGCGTCGCGTCGATGGCGCCGTGGTAGCCGTCGTGCGGGGCGATCTGGACCGCGTCGAGGGCGCCGAACGGCACCAGCAGGCGCGACGCGGAGTGGACGGGCGCCTTGCCGCGCACCAGCCAGCCGTGCCGGCCGAAGACCTCGAGGGCGACGTCGTCCCCAGCGACGACCGCGCCGTGGAGGGTCATGGGCGAGAGGACGTGGAGAGCGCGCCGGGCCGCGCCCGACGCCCCCGCACCCCGGGGCGCGACGAGCCGGCGGCCGTGCCATGCCCAGGGGACCAGGCCGGGGAGCCGGCCCGCGATGCTGGCGTAGTCGCCGACCAGCGACATGTCCTCACGGTCGAGGGCCAGCGGGGACCGTTCGCCGGCCTGCGCTGCCGCGGCCGTCGCGAGGGCGTCGCCGTAGCCGCCCGACCACCCGTATCCGCCCGACTGCGCCGGGAGGACGTCGCCGCGCAGCGCGTCGACGAGCTGGGCGATGCTCCGGCGCCCGGACCCGTTGTACCCCAGGGACAGTGCCTGGCCGTCGCGCGTGAGGATCGTCAGGCGGCCGTCCAGCATGCTCACCACGTCGCGGATCGCCACCACCTCGTCGATGGCCACCGTGCGCACGTCGTACCCGGACGGGACGGGCCCACGGCGCTCCCGAGGGGCGACGCGCCTGCTCAGCACCGTGAGCTGGCCGGCGCCCAGCACGAGCAGGTGGTCGTACAGGTCCATGTCCGGGGTCGCGTCACGCCGCGTGATGTTCCGCGGCACCTTCAGCACCAGGCGCGCGGAGCCCAGGTCGATCGGGTGGTCCCGGTACAGGCGCGGGACGTCGTCCTCCACGCGCACCTCGTCGATCCAGGGCCCGAACCGGTCGTACTCGCTCGTCCCGGCAGAGATCGCCATGTGGGCTCCTCGCTCCCAACGGCCCCGCGCCATCGCGGATCCGGGCCTCATCCTCGCAGCCGCCCGGCGGATCTCCGCGCACATCCGCGGTCTGGGGACTCACTCCCCCGCGAGCAGCGGCAGGCGCCGCACGCTGCGGAACTCGCGCCGGCTGCCGTCGACGGGGTCCGTGAACGCGATCTCCCCCGCGAGCAGCTGCAGGGGGCGGCTGAAGTCGTCCACCGGGACGTCGCGCACCACCGGGTACAGCGGGTCGTCGATGATCGGGATGCCCAGCCCGTGCAGGTGCAGCCGGAGCTGGTGGGTGCGGCCGGTGCGAGGGGTCAGGCGGTAGACGCCGCGGCCCTCCACCTCCGACTCCAGCTCGACCAGCGTCTCGGCGTTGACCGGCGCACCGGGCGCCACCTGGGCCTGCCACGCGCCGCGCTCCTTGTGGATGTGGTTGCGCACCACGATCGGGAAGTCCAGGCCTGGGCGGAGCGGCGCCAACGCCCAGTACGTCTTGTCGACCGCACGGTGCTCGAACAAGGACTGGTACGGCCCCCGCCATCGTGGCTCGGTGGCGAGCATCAGCAGTCCGGAGGTCACCCGGTCCAGGCGGTGCAACGGCGACAGGTCGGGCAGGCCCAGCTCCGCGCGCAGGCGCACGACGACGCTCTGCAGCACGTGCCTGCCCCGCGGGATCGAGGAGAGGAATGCGGGCTTGTCGACCACCACCAGGCGGTCGTCGCGGTGCACCACGTGGATGGGCGCCGTGACCTCGGCCTCGTCCTCGCGCAGGTCGCGGTGGAACCACACGAACTGGTGGTGGGCGAAGGGGTCGTCCTCGCGCACGGCGCGGCCGTCCTCACCCACGAAGCGCTGCTGCGCGAGCATGTCCGCCACATCCACATGCTCGGGCAGCCGGTGCCGCAACCAGGCTCCCATCGTGGCCCACTCGTCCACGCGGGAGCGGTCCCGATCAGGGGTGCGCAGCCAGGCGGCACTCAGGCCGTGGCGGGCCGGCACAGGAGATCGGGGAGGCACGGGGCGATGCTACGGGCCGATCCTCGGCACACCTGGCGGCCACCCGCTCGGGTGATAAACGCCCGTCGTAGGGCTGAAAAGGCACAGCGGACCTCAGGACGGGAACACCCCGGCCGATCGGACACCCAGCGGCGCCAATCGAAGGACCCCCCATGCGCACCACCGTTCCGACCGACCTCACCACCCCAGCCAAGGGACGCTCGAGGCTGGGCTTCACCCACAGGTCGGTCCAGACGCAGATCCTCTCGGTCGTGCTGCTGCTCGCCGTGGTCACGCTGAGCGCCGGATGGCTCGTCCTCGCCAATCTGCGGTACGCCACGAACGACATGAAGCGCCTTGTCGATGTCCAGACGACCACCGTGGAGCTGCACGGCGTCGTCGAGAAGAGCGAGGTCACGGCGCGACTCGCGGTGGCCCAGCTCGCGGCGCTGCAGGACCCCGGGCTCATCAAGGTGTGGCTCGCCCGGCAGGACGCGAACGACACGGTGCTCCACCAGGCCATCGACGACTTCTCCGAGTCCTCCTCGACAGAGATCGAGAGCTGGCCCCGCTTCGTCGAGGCGTACGCCGCGTGGGAGGCCGCCCGGGACGCGCAGCTCGTCCCCGCCGCCCTCTCGGACGACCCCGCGCTGTTCACCCGCCTCTCGGAGCAGGTGGGCCAGCCGTTGGTCAACGCCTACGAGGACGAGCTCGAGCTCGTGCACAACGAGGTCGACGCCTACGTGGCCGGGATCGCCGAGACGAGCCAGGCCCGCACCTCGCAGGCCCGGGCGGTCCTGATCGTGTCCGTCGTGATCGCGGTGCTCACCGCTGTGGCCCTCGGGATCGCCGTGGCCCGCCGGCTGCGCGCCTCGGTGCTCGAGGTGCGCGGCGCCATCTCCGCGATGGCCGACGGCGACTTCACCGTCGAGGCGCACGTCTCCGGGAACGACGAGGTGAGCCAGATGGCGCGGGCGCTGACCGTGGCGCAGGGCGCCGTGCGGTCGACCCTCGCGGGAGTCGCACAGACCGCGGACGCGGTGGCGGCGTCCGCGGAGGAGCTGTCTGCGGCGAACGTGCAGGTGGCCGCCGGATCGCAGGAGACCAGCGTGCAGGCCGGCGTGGTCGCGGCCGCCGCGGAGCAGGTCAACCGCAGCGTGCAGTCGGTCGCCGCGGGCACCGAGGAGATGGGCGCGTCGATGCGGGAGATCACGCTGAACGCTGAGGAGGCCGCCCGGGTCGCCGCACACGCCTCCGGCGTCGCCGCCGCGACCAACGCCCAGGTCGCGAAGCTCGGCACGTCCAGCCAGGAGATCGGCAACGTGGTCAAGCTGATCACCTCGATCGCGGCGCAGACCAACCTGCTGGCGCTGAACGCCACGATCGAGGCGGCGCGGGCGGGCGAGGCAGGCAAGGGGTTCGCCGTGGTCGCGGGCGAGGTCAAGGAGCTGGCCTCCGAGACGGCCCGGGCCACCGACGACATCGCCCGCCGCGTCGATGCCATCCAGGCCGACACGTCCGGGGCGGTGGCCGCGATCGGCGAGATCGGGGAGATCATCGCGAGCATCAACGACTACCAGGCGATGATCGCCTCCGCGGCCGCGGAGCAGACTGACACCACGAACCAGATGTCCCGCGGCGTGGGCGACGCCGCGTCGGGCTCCGGGAAGATCGCGGCGAACATCGTCGGCGTGGCCTCGTCGGCCGAGTCGAACGCCGTCGTGGTCGGGCAGATGGGCGCCGCCGTGGACGACCTCGCGCGCATGTCCGCCGAGCTGCGCACACGGGTGGCGGCCTTCACCTACTGACACCCCAGCGACTCGGGAGACCGGCGGCCCTCAGGTCCTGACGACGGCCACCGACCCGCGCGAGCGCAGCGGCATGGGGAGCCGGTGCACCTGGCCCGGCTCGTCCCCCGCGCCGTGCTCGACGGCCTCGATCAGCAGCTCGACCGCTCGTCGTCCGAGCTGCTCGTGGGGGATCGCGAACGAGGAGACGCCGGGTCGCAGCCACTCGGCGAGCGAGTAGTTGTCGAACGAGACGATCGAGACGTCGTCGGGGATGGTGAGCCCGGCCTCGTGGAGCGCCTGGTACGCGCCGAACGCCAGGCGGTCGTTGAAGCAGATGATCGCGCGCGGGCGCGGGTGGTCCCGCAGCAGGTCGTTCGTCGCGCGCCAGCCGTTCGGGGGCAGCCAGTCGTCGCAGAGATGCCCGGACGCGGGTTCGAGCCCGGCGGCGGTGAGGACCTCGCGGATCCCGGCGAGCCGCTCGATGCCTGCCACGGTGCTGGGCGGCACGTCCTGCGGGTCGGGCCCCGCCCCGATGAGGTGGATCTCCCGGTGGCCGGCGTCGAGGAGGAGGCGCGCGGCGGCGCGTCCCGCCTCGATCTCGTCCGGGACGACGGCGGGCGCGCTGGTGGGCTCGTCCGGAAGGGTGTTGAGCAGCACGGTCGGAATCCGGTCGAGCACCGTCGGAACCGCCCGGGTCCGCGTGAACATCGACGTGAGGATGATGCCGTCGACCTGCCGGTCGTGCATCGCCTCGAGCAGGGCGCTCTCGATCTCCGGGTCGCCCTCGGTCTCACCGATGAAGAGCATGAAGCCGTGGTCGCGGGCGGCCTCGATGGCGCCTTTGATCATGTCGCCCGCGAGCTGCGACGTCGCCACGGTGTCTGACACCAGGCCGAGCGTGCGGGTCTTTCCTTTGCGCAGCCCGATCGACACGATGTTCGGCCGGTACGAGAGGTCGCTGGCCGCCTCGCGCACCCGTTGTTGGACGCGCTGGGAGATGCGCAGCTCGTCGCCCCGACCGGAAAGCACCAGGGAGGCGGTCGGCGACGACACACCAGCGGCACGTGCCACATCAGCCAGCGTCACACGGCTGTTCTCCACCTGACTCCCCTCGTCGTTTCGGGATCCTAGACGGGCCCGCATTCCGCAGGGCGATGAACGCGGTTCGCCGGCCATGCGACCTTCATTCCCCGCAGATCGGGCGTGATCGATCTGTGATCCCCACAGGCTTGACATTGCCCATCACGAATCGAGAGCATCCTTGTGCTAAGCCGATTTAGCAACCCGATCCCGTCAGGACCGGATGCGCTTCGATGAAAGGGAGACAACGTTGTCTCGAACCAATAAGCGGACCCGGCGCAGCACTGCCACCGCGGCACTGTGCCTTGCGAGCCTCGTCACCATCACAGCCTGCAGCGCGCCCGGCGCCACCACGGGTGACGACACCACAGCCCCCACCGCCAACTCCAGCACCCCCGGCGAGGCGCCCACCTGCGGCACCGAGGATGTCGTGCTCAGCGCGTACATCGAGACGGGCTTCCCCCTGCCCAAGGCCCTGGCTGAAGAGTTCACCGCACAGCACCCCAACGTGACCTTCGACATCCGCGAGGACCAGTTCGCCGTCATCACGCAGAACGCGCCGCGAGTCCTCGCCGACAACCCGCCCGACCTGATGCGCCTGCCGCAGATGTCCGACCTCGCGAAGGACGGGCTCCTGCTGGACCTCGACCCGTACGCGGAGGCATTCGGGTGGGACGAGTGGCCCGCCTCGCAGCTGCTGCAGATGCGCGTCGACGACGAGGGCCGACGCGGCGACGGCCCCCTGTACGCGATGGGCCTGAACTACTCGATGACCGGCGTCTTCTACAACAAGGAGATCGCTGCCCAGATCGGCATGACTGAGCCCCCGCAGACCCTGGCCGAGCTCGACGCGCTGCTGCAGAAGGCCAAGGACGCCGGCTTCAACCCGATCGGGCAGTTCAACGGCGGCGCGACGGGCGGCCTCGCCTTCCCGCTCCAGGCGCTCATGGCCTCCTACGGCGAGGCGTCGAAGATCAACGCCTGGACCTTCCAGCAGCCCGGCGCGACGATCGCCACCCCGGAGAACATCAAGGCCGCCGAGCACCTCGACTCGTGGATCAAGGCGGGCTTCTTCGCCGACGACGCCAACGCGCTCGACTACGCGACGATGATGAGCCGGTTCATCGACGGCAAGTCGCTGCTCAACTTCAACGGCGACTGGGAGTCGGGCAACCTCGACGCCCAGATGCCCGGGAAGGCGGGCTTCTTCCTACTCCCACCGGTCGAGGAGGGCGGGAAGGTCGGCGCGATGTCCGCGCCCCTGACCTACGGGATCTCCGCGAAGGCCAAGAACGCCGACTGCGCCGCGTACTTCCTCGACTGGATCGCGACGAACGACGAGGGCCGGACGATCGCCGTCGAGATCGGCGGATCGCACCCCATGGGGCAGACGGGCGCCTTCATGCCCGACGTCGACCCGGAGTCCGTCACCGCCCAGACGTTGGCCGCAGGCACCACGATCGGCGAGGACGACGGCGCGATGGAGTTCATCGCCAACGCCACCGGTGAGATCTACGCCAAGAGCTGGACGCCGAACCTGCAGAAGCTCGTCGCCGGCGAGCAGACGCCCGAGGGGCTCCTCACCGCCGTGCAGGCCGACTACGAGACCCAGATCGGCAGCTGACATGACAGCGACGACCGGAACGACCGGTCGCCGCGAGACGGTCGAGCAGTCCGCGACCAGCCAGGAGGCCAGGCGCCGCGCCCTCAAAGCGCGGCGCCTGCGCCGGGGCTGGGCGGCACTCGCCCTCGTGGTGCCCGCGGCCCTCTTCTACGGCGTGTTCGTCCTGCGGCCACTCGGCCTGACATTCCAGTACTCGTTCTACGACTGGAACGGCGTGACCGAGGCGACGTGGGTCGGATGGGACAACTACACCCGCCTCGTCGGCGAGAGCGAGATGCTCGGCTCGATCGTCAACGCGCTCGAGCTCATCATCTACTTCTCGTTCGTGCCCGTGATCCTCGGGCTGTTCGCGGCGGCGACCATCCGCAAGTTCGCCACCAGCCGGCTCGCGATCATCTCGCGCACGGTGCTCTTCCTGCCCCAGGTGATCCCCTTGGTCGCGGCGGGCATCATGTGGACCTGGCTGATGGCCTCTGATGGGCTGGTCAACCAGATCCTGCGCGCGATCGGCCTCGGCTCGCTCGCGCAGGCATGGCTCGGCGACTTCGACACGGCACTGCCCGCCGTCGGCGTCATCGGCGCCTGGGTGGCGCTCGGCCTGTGCATGCTCCTGCTGCTCGCCGGCATGACGAAGATCGACCCCGCGCTCTACGAGGCGGCACGCATCGACGGGGCCGGAGCCGTCCGCGAGTTCTTCGCGATCACCCTCCCGAGCCTGCGCCAGGAGATCGGCGTGTGCGTCACGGTGACGGTCATCGCGGCGCTCGCCAGCTTCGACATCATCTACATCTCGACCCAGGGCGGCCCGGGGAACAGCACCCTCGTGCCCGGGCTGGAGATCTACTACCTGGCGTTCTTCAGCCGTGAGATCGGACAGGCATCCGCCCTCGCGGTGGCCTTCATGGTCCTCGTGCTGGCGATCGTCCTGCCCATCCAGCGACTCACCAAGGACAGTGACTCATGATCGCCTCCCGCCAAGAGAAGTGGGTGGGCAACGTCCTGTTGGTCCTCCTGATGGCAGTGACGATCGTCCCGTTCCTCACGCTCTTCGTCACCGCGCTGCACCCGGCGGGCACCTACCCCTCGGGTCTCGAGTGGCCCGATGAGCCGCACTGGGGGAACTTCGCCTCCGCCTTCCAGGCCGCGAACATGGGCAAGCTCCTCATGTCGAGCGTGCTCATCGTCATCGGCGTGGTCCCCGTGGCGCTGATCATCGCCACCCTGGCGGGCTTCGCGCTGGGGCACCTGCGGCCACCCGGGCACCGGTGGATCTTCCTGGTGTTCCTGCTCGGCCTCACGCTGCCGTTCCAGGGCGTCATCGTCCCGCTCTACTACCAGATGCGAGAGTTCGGCCTGCTGAACACCCGGTGGGCGATCATCCTGCCGCTCATCGGGCTGTACATGCCGTTCGCGGTGATGTGGATGCGCGCGCACTTCGTGAACATGCCGACCGACCTCTCCGAGGCGGCCCGGATGGACGGCGCCACCACCTGGTCGCTGTTCACCAGGATCCACCTGCCGCTGTCGTTGCCCGCCCTGTCGTCGCTGGCGATCCTGCTGTTCCTGTGGACCTGGAACCAGTTCCTCCTGGCGGTGGTCCTCGTGGACGACTCGACGAAGCGGACCATGGCCGGCGCCCTGGGGGCCTTCCAGGGGCAGTACGGGACGGACATCCCCCTGCTCTGCGCGGGGTCGATCCTGATCCTCACGCCCACCCTGATCGTGTTCCTCATCTTCCAGCGCCAGTTCGTCTCCGCGCTCCTGCAGGGAGCGATCAAGGGATGAGCGATCGACTGCCCCCGTTCGATGCCGAGATCTCCCTCGCGATGGCCGAACGGGCCGACATCGTGACCTCGCTCGCCCCCGACGAGATCGACGCGCTGCGCGCCCGAGCGACGCCGCCGGACATCCACGCGGTGGCCACTGAGGCCGGCTGCACGGTCAGCGAGCACCGTGCGCCGGGACCCGACGGGGACGTGCCCGTGACGCTCGTCCGTCCCCAGGACGACGCCGGGCCACTGCCCGTCCTGCTGCACCTGCACGGCGGTGGCCTCATCGCCGGCGCCGTGTCCGACAACGTCGACGCGGCCCTGGCCGTGGCGCCCGGATGGGCGGTCGCGTCCGTCGACTACCGGCTGGCGCCCGAGCACCGGTACCCGGCAGCGGTCGAGGACGCGTACGCAGCGCTCCTGTGGATCGTCGCGGACGCCGAGCGCCTGGGGATCGATCCAGCCCGCGTCGTCGTCACCGGCGTCAGCGCCGGCGGCGGGCTGGCCGCCGCGCTCGCGCTGCTCGCGCGCGACCGCGGTGGCCCGCCGGTGCTCGGCCAGCTGCTCGTCTACCCGATGCTGGACGACCGCAACGACAGCGGCTCAGGCCATCAGATGTCCGGAGCGGGCACGTGGGACCGGCACGCCAACGCGACCGGCTGGGGCGCGTACCTCGGCGCCGCCGCGGGCGGTCCCGACACCCCCGGGCACGCCTCCGCGGCCCGGGCCAGCACTCTGGACGGCCTGCCCCCGGCGTTCATCGACGTCGGCTCGGCCGAGACCTTCCGCGACGAGTGCGTCCAGTACGCAGCCCGTCTCTGGGCCGACGGCGGCGACGCCGAGCTGCACGTGTGGCCGGGCGGCTGCCACGGGTTCGACGGGCTCGCCCCCTCGGCACGGCTCTCCATCGCGGCCCGCGCCGCACGCGCGAGCTGGCTCGAGCGCCTCCTGGCACGCGCGTCGAGCCTGTCGCCGACCTCCGAGGGTGTCCTGCCCGACCCTCGCCCGCCGTTCCGCACCCTGACGGAGTCCCACCCGTGAACACCTGCCCGCCCCAGCTGATCGCCTACGCCGACCGCCTCGCGGGGAGCGTCTCCGGGCTCACTGACCTGCTCGACGGGCCGCTCGCGGGCGCGTTCGGCGGGGTGCACGTGCTGCCGTTCTTCACCCCGCACGACGGCGTCGACGCGGGCTTCGACCCCCGCGACCACACCACCGTCGACCCACGGCTGGGGACGTGGGACGACATGCGCAGGCTGGCGCAGGGCCGCACGGTCATGGCCGACCTGATCGTCAACCACGTCTCCGTCGAGTCCGAGCAGTTCCTCGACGTCCGCGAGCACGGTGAGGAGTCGCCCTGGGCGCCGATGTTCCTCACGCTCTCGTCGGTGTTCCCCGACGGCGCCACCGAGGCGGACCTGGCGCGTGTCTACCGTCCCCGGCCGGGCCTGCCCTTCACCACGATGACGCTGGGCGGCGAGCGGCGACTGGTGTGGACGACGTTCACCTCCGACCAGGTCGACATCGACCTGCGCGCCCCGGAGGCCTGGGACTACCTGGACTCGGTGGTCGACGCCCTCACCGCCGGCGGCGTGACCCAGATCCGGCTCGACGCGGTCGGGTACACCGGGAAGCAGGCCGGCACCGACTGCTTCATGACGCCCTTCACGGACGAGTACACCGAGCGCATCGTGCAGCGGGCCCATGCCCGGGGCGCGTCCGTGCTGGTCGAGGTCCACGGCCACCACACCCAGCAGATCGAGATCGCCCAGAAGGTCGACCACGTCTACGACTTCGCGCTGCCGCCGCTCGTGCTGCACGCGCTGACCGCGGCGGACCTCGAGCCGCTGGCGCACTGGCTGCGGATACGCCCCGCGAACGCGATGACGGTGCTCGACACGCACGACGGCATCGGCATCGTCGACGTCGGGCCCTCCGACCTGCGCCCCGGTGAGCCGGGGCTGCTCACGCCCGAGCAGATCGACGCGCTCGTCGAGGCGATCCACCAGAACAGCGGCGGCTCCTCACGCCTCGCCACCGGGGCGGCCGCCTCGAACCTGGACCTCTACCAGGTCAACTGCACGTTCTACGACGCCCTCGGACGCGACGACCAGCGGTACGTGCTCGCCCGCCTGATCCAGCTGTTCGTCCCGGGCATCGCCCAGGTGTACTACGTCGGCCTCCTCGCCGGAGAGAACGACCTGGACCTGCTCGCGCGGACGGGCGTGGGCCGAGACGTCAACCGCCATCACTACACGCCCGACGAGATCGCGCTCCACCTCGAGCGCCCCGCGGTCCGCGCACAGCTCGACGCCTTGCGCGTCCGCGCCACCCACCCCGCGTTCGACGGGACGTTCACCTGGGACCTCCAGGGCACGCAGGGCCGACTGACGTGGACCGCTGGGCACGAGCAGGCCACGCTCGACTTCGACGTCGCCGACGGCGCGTACCTGATGGCGGTCAGTGCCGTCGACGGGGCCGTCGACATCGTGTCGGCCGGGAGCATGGCGTCGCCCGTCGGCTGACCACTGAACGGCGCGGCCCACAGGAGCCCAGACCGCGTGCTAGCACGAGGCCGCCTATCGCGGCCTCGTGCCAGATGCCTATCTGGACTCCGTCGACAGCAGCGACCGTCGTAGGCCGTGCCTGTTCCAGAAGAGCGTGGCTGGAGGCGAGCGGTCAGGCGCCCTCGGCGCGCCCCTCGCGCCAGTAGCCCATGAACGCCACGGACCGCCGGTCGACGCCACGCTCACTGACCAGGTGGCGGCGGAGCTGCTTGATGACGCCGGCCTCGCCGGCGAGCCACGCGTACAGGT
>JADGMW010000748.1_pt1 | contig 11198 bp, 10 predicted proteins | sample 8641801 | NCBI WGS metagenome assembly JADGMW01 (sample SAMN16272018, study PRJNA661076) | feces metagenome | isolation source: fecal sample from diarrhoea affected cattle A | host: Bos taurus | place: South Africa: Lokaleng Village, Mahikeng | collected 2019-09
GGGTCGGCCGCGGTGACGAGGGCCGAGCCCCGCCAGGTGACCGATCTGGTCCTGGCGATGGCCGGGATGTGGGCAGCAGGCATGCGCCGTCCGGCCCCGCCGGGGCTGCCGACCCTCCGGGCGTTCCAACGGCAGTTCCACGCCGCCGCGCTGACCTGGGGGATGCGCCGCGTCGCAGCGGGACTCTGCTGACCGAGCGGGGCTGACCGTGCCGGTTGGGCGCGGCCCGACCGGCTGGTATCTTGTGAGGCCGGTTCGTGTGCGCGCCGTCCTCGCACGGCACAGCGCCCGAACGCAGGTCTTCACGAACGATTGTCAGAAGTACTCCCTCCTGTCGAGACACCGAGGCTCACGCGTGGCGAACATCAAGTCCCAGCTCAAGCGGATCAAGACCAACGAGAAGGCGCGTCAGCGCAACGTGGCCGTGAAGTCCGCCCTGAAGACGGCCGTCCGGCGGGTCCGCACCGCGGCCGAGTCCGGGGACTCCGCCGCCGCGGCCGCCGCTCTGACCACCGCCAACAAGGCGCTGGACAAGGCCGCCAGCAAGGGCGTCATCCACAAGAACCAGGCCGCCAACCGCAAGTCGGGTCTGGCGAAGCTCACCGCCGGTCTCTGATCCGGCTGCCGCGTCCTCGCGACGCGGCCGCGACGAGCCCCTCCCCTCGCGGGACGGGGCTCGTCGGCATTTCCAGGGTGGCGCCGCTCTGGCCCATCGCGGTGATCCAGCGGCTCGGCCGACGGCCCGGCTGTCGACGGCCCGGCCGTCAGCGGCCGCCGGGCACCCGCCCGCGACCGGTCGAGGTACGGATGTCGACGATGCGGCGCACCGCCCGCTCCAGCGCGTAGTCGGCGCTGGCGGCGGCACCCTTGACATCGGCATTGAGCCCCGCGACCACGCCGATCGCCTGCTGCAGTCCGTCGATGCTCCAGCCGCGGGACTGCGCCTGGGCCTTCTTCACCTTCCACGGGGGCATCTTCAACGTCCGCGCGAGCTCACCGGGATTCGTGGAGCTCAGCGACGCGACCCGGGCCGCGGTCCGCACGCCGTCGGCGAGGGCATCGGCGATCAGGACGTGCGCGACGCCGCGCTGCAGTGCCCAGCGCAGCATCTCCAGCGATCCCTGGCGGTCACCGACCAGCACCCGCTCGGCGACGGTGAACCCGCCGACCTCGGCCTGGCCGCGGTGGAACCGGGCGACCGCGTCGGCATCGATGGTGCCGCCGAAGTCCGAGACCAGCTGGCCGGCCGCCGCCGACAGGGCACGCAGGTCGTTGCCGACGGCATCGACCAGCGCCGTCAGCGCGTCCCCGGTGATCCGCCCCCCGAACGTGCGGACCTCGTTGCGCACGAAGGCGGCACGATCACCCGCGGAGCTGATCTTCGGGCACTCGTCGACCGCCGCACCAGCCGCGACGAACGCCTTGACCAGCGCTTCGTTACGCTTTCCGCCGGAGTGCACGATGACGAGGGTGATGTCGGGATCGGGCTCCTTGGCGTAGGAGACGAGGGCCTCGGCCAGCACAGCGGCCGACTCGTGCACCCCGGTCACCACGACCAGGCGGTGACCCCCGAACAGCGAGGGCGCCAGGACGTCGGCCAGCTGACCGGGCGGCAGGCCCTGAGCGGCCAGCTCGTGCACCTCCGCGTCGGGGTGCCGCTCGACCACCGCCATCCGCACCGCGCTGACCGCCCGGGCACGGAGCAGTTCCTCCTCGCCGGTCACCACCCGAAGCCGTGAGGTCGGTGGAGCGGACGCGGCGGCGGGCATGTCTGCATGTTCCCACGGAGGACCGACAGCGCCGGCCCGGCTCCGGTGCCCCGCGCCCTCGTCCCGGGCGCTCCGGAGGGCGTCTCAGGGGCTTCGGAGGGCGTAGTGCGCGAGCACGGCGCCCGTCGCCGAGGGGCGCAGGGAGAGCAGGTCCAGGCGCCGCCCGGCCGGCCCCTCCCCGAACAGCCGTCGCCCGGTGTGCGCGAGCGTCGGCACGGTGACCAGCCGCACCTCGTCGACCATTCCCGCCGCCAGGAGGGACTGCGCCAGGGTGATGCTCCCGTGCACCCCGATGTCGCCGCCCGGCTGCGCTCTGAGCCGGGCGACGTGGTCCTCGGCGGACCCCTGGACCGCGACCGCCCCGGACCAGGCGACGGGCAGCGGCGAGGACGTGAACACGTGCTTCGGCGTGGAGTTGATGAACGAGGCGAACGGCTCGATGTCCGAGGACGGCCAGTAGCCGGCCCAGTAGTCGAAGGTCCCACGGCCCAGCAGCACGTCGCTCTGGGAGGAGATCACCTCGCCGAGGTTGGCGAAGACGTCGGCGTCGACGTCGAACATCCAGTTCCCCGGCTCCTCGGCGACGCCGTCGAGGGACATGAGTTCGTAGAGGACGACTTTCCGCACGCGCTGCTCCTGCCATCCGTTTCGGGTCGTACTGCAGACGCCGGCCGGCGGCGCGACTCATCGGTCGAGCCGGTCGGCGTCCGGTCCCGCCCGGGCTCCGGGCGGCCACGCCCCACTCGTCCGCGGATCCCACGACGGCGACGTCACCCTGCTGGTCGGTCCGGTGCACCCGCATGCCGGCCCGCGCCAGCTCCTCCAGCAGGGTGCGCGCGGGATGGCCGTACGTGTTGTCCGCGCCCACGGAGACCAGCGCGATCCTGGCACCGCTGGCGGCGAGGAAGTCCGGGTCGGCGTCCGCGCTGCCGTGGTGCGGCACCTTGAGCACGTCGGCGCGGAGATCGACCCCGCTGCGCAGCAACCGGCTCTCCGCCTCGGCGCCGAGGTCCCCGGTGAGCAGGATCCGGATGCCCCGGACGGTGGCCCGCACGACCAGCGACAGATCGTTGGGGTCGGCCGAGGCCGTCGCCCGTTCGGGGGCAGGTGCCAGCACCTCCAGTGCCACCGCTGCCTGCTCCCAGCGGTCGCCGGGCTGCAGGCGGGCGAGCTGGGCGCCCGACCGGCGGGCCAGCGCGTCGACGGCGGGCAGCCGGTCGTCGGCCGGCGACAGGGCGCCGGTGGCGAGCACCCCGACGTCCCGGCCGCCGAGGGCGCCGGCGAGCCCGTCGACGTGGTCGGCGTCCAGGTGGGACAGCAGGACCAGTGGCAACCGGTCGACCCCGAGGTCGGTCAGGCAGCGGTCGACCGCCGCGACGTCGGGGCCCGCGTCGATCAGCACCGCCTCCCCCGGTCCGACGGGGAGGACCAGCGCGTCGCCCTGACCCACGTCGCAGGCGACCACCACCGTGTCCGGTGGCGGCCAGCCGCGCACCACCTGGCGGACCGGCCAGCCCACCAGCAGCAGACCGGCCAGCCCGGCCAGGGCGAGCGGCCGGAGCCGCGGATACCGCCACAGCGCCCAGCCGCCGCCGAGCAGCAGGGCCGCCAGCAACGCCGCACCCCGCGCCCCTGCCGGCCAGCCGGGTGCCGCGTCGGGCAGCTGCGCCGCACGCTCGGCCACGAGCACCAGCCAGCGGGTCGGCCACCCCGCCCCCCAGACCAGGGCATCGCCTCCGGCCGGCACCACCGCACCCACGACGGTCGCCAGGATGCCGAGCACCGTGGCCGGTGCCACGGCCGGTGCGGCCAGCAGGTTGGCCGGGAGCGACACCAGGCTGACGGTTCCGGAGAGAGCCGCCACGAGTGGTGCCGTCGCCAGGCCCGCGGCCGCACTGACGGCCAGCGCATCGGCGGCCGGTGCGGGCACGCCACGTTCGCGCAGCTGCCTCGACCAGCGCGGCGCCACCAGGACGATGGCGGCGGTGGCGAGCACCGACAGCGCGAAGCCCGGATCGCGGGCCAGCCCCGGGTCGAGCAGCAGCAGCACGCAGATCGCCGCCGCGAGAGCCGGCACCGCGACCCGGGCCCGACCGGACGCCAGGGCCAGCAGCGTCACCGCCCCCATCGCCGCCGCCCGCACCACGCTGGGCTCCGGGCGGGCGAGGACGACGAAGCAGACCAGCGCGACACCGCCGACGACCGCCTGCACGCGCCGGTCGACGGCCCGCCTGCGCAGCGGCCAGAGCACCGCCGTGATCGTGATGGCCACGTTCGCACCGGAGACAGCGGTCAGGTGCGACAGCCCGGCGCGCCGGAAGTCCTCGTCGAGCACCGGATCCATGCGCCGCGTGTCCCCGACCACCAGGCCGGGCAGCAGCCCGGCCGGACGCGGATCCAGCAGCCGGGACGCGGAGTCGGACAACCCGTCCCGCAGGCCACCGGCGAGCTCCTGCCAGCGGTCGGACCTCCCGGTGACCGTCGGCGGCCCACGGGCGGACAGCACCGCCACGACGTCGTCGCCGGAGCGGGGCGCCGAGGTCCCGGCACGCACCCGCAGCGGCTGGCCCGGCAGCAGGTCCCGCCACCCGTCGGCCGGCGCGAAGAGCAGCACCGGGGCCTCCAGGCGTCGCACCGCCCCGTCCTCGTGCAGAGCGGTCACGGTGGCATCGACGACGACCCGCGGCCGTCCTCCGCCGGTGAGCAGGTGTGGATCGCCGTCCAGCTCGAGGTCCACCGTGACGTCGCGTTGCCCGTCGGCCAGCGCCCGGAGCGGCGATCCTTCGCGGGCCGCGCCGCGGACGGCCGCACCCGTGGCGGTCACTGCCGTCGCGGCGAGGACGGCCAGGAGCAGCGCGGCAGCCGCCCCCCGGAGCCCTCGCACGCGCCACCCGGCCGCCGCGGCCGCCACCGCCACCCCGGCGAGCAGCACCGGGCTCAGGAACAGGGCGGCGAGGCTGATCCCCCAGACCGTGCCGGCCGCGGGGACGAGCCGGAGATCGGTCCACTGCCAGCGCCCGTCCCCCGGCTCCGGCTCACTCACACGACCACCAGCTCGGCGAGCTCCGCGGCGATCGCCGGCCCGATGCCGGGCACGTCGTCGAGCTCGTCCACGCTGCGGAACAGCCCCTGCTCGCTGCGATGGGCCACGATCCGCTGCGCGAGCACCGGACCGATGCCGGGCAGCGTGTCGAGGTCCTGCGCCGTGGCGGTGTTCAGGTTCACCGGGCCGCCGACCCCGCTTGCGGTACCGGCCACGAGCGGTGAGCTCGCACCGGCACCCGGCACCCCGACCGCGATCTGCTGGCCGTCGCTGACCACCGCAGCGAGGTTGACCGCAGCCGGATCGGTACCCGGGAGCAGGCCGCCCGCGGCCTCGACAGCGTCGGCCACCCGCGATCCGGTGGGGACGGCGACCAGGCCCGGGCGCCCGACCGAGCCCACCACGGCGACGACGACCGTGGTGGCGGTCCCGGCCGCCTCTCCCACCAGCGGGCCGGGCGCCGGCGCCGACGTCGTCAGGGCGCTCCCCTCGAGGTCCGGTGGTGCAGGTGCCACGCGGGGCCGGTCCAGCCAGGTCCCCCCGATCACGGCGAGTGCGGCCAGCAGGGCTGCCATCCAGAGCGCCCGTGCGCCCCGGCGGCCGGGGTTCCACCGCACGGCCGGTCCGGGAGCGCGGTGCCGCCCGAGTCCCGCTGGGCGCCCCCGCTCCACCTCGCCGTCGAGGTCGTCGTCGGGGGTGTCGAGGACGTCGTCGGGGACGTCGGGATCCCGGTCATCGGCGTGCGGGGTACCGGCCGGCCCGTGCCGATCCCACGCGCTCCCGGGCCGACCCGGCCAGGACACGCCGCCGGTCGTCCCGCCCTCCGGCCGGTCCTCGGGCACCCAGCCGCCGCGGGACCCGTCGTCGAGCAGAACCCGCAGCCGGGCGCGGATCACATCGGCGTCGTCAGCGCGACGAGGGACCTGGCGCATCCCCGGGACGCTAGGAAGGCCGACCGCCGCCCGGAGGCCCCGGAACGGATCTGTGGACGGGGCTCACGCCTGTGGACGCCCCGGCCCGTCCCGTCGTCCGGCGGGGCCAGGGTGCCGGCATGTCTCAGCGCGCCGCCTCCGCCCTGCCCCTCCTCGGACGGGGGTCCGTCCTACTCCTCCTCGGAGGAGGCTCCGTCCTCCCCTGGCGGTTCCGCGCCCGCGTCCGGGTGCGGTCTCTCGACGGCACCCAGCTCCGGGCCGCTCTCGTCGTCCACGAACGGCGAGACGACGACGCCGACGGCTCCCGGCCCCACGTGCGCGCCGATGGCGGCGCCCAGTTCGCTCACGTGCAGCTCGACCGCGGTCGGTACGTGCTCGCGCAGCTCGGCCGCCAGCCGCTCCGCCTTCTCCGGCGCAGCGAGATGGTGCACCGCGAGGGAGACCGGGGCGCCCGCGACCTCCTCGACGACGCGCTGCACCAACCGGTTCAGGGCGCGGGCGGAGGTGCGGACCTTCTCCAGCGGGACCACCCGGCCGTCCTGCACGTGCAGGACCGGCTTGACCGCCAGCGCGGATCCCAGGAGTGCGGCAGCCGCACCGATGCGGCCGCCACGACGCAGGTGCTCCAGGGTGTCGACCACGAAGAAGGTGCGGGTCGCGGCCGCCGTCCGGCGGGCGACCTCCGCGACCGCGTCCGCGTCGGCGCCGGCATCGGCGGCCCTGGCGGCGGCCAGCACGGCGAAGCCGTTGCCCATGGCCGCCGAGCGGCTGTCCACCACAGTGACGACGTGCTCGCCGACCTGGGAGGCGGCCAGGCGGGCGGCGTCCCAGGTCCCGGAGAGCTCGGCGGACAGGTGGATGGACACCAGGCGGTCCGCGCCATTGTCGAGAAGCCGGCGGTAGGCCGCGACGAAGTCCCCGGGCGTCGGCCGCGACGTGGACACCCGCCCACCCCGCGTGTTCAGCACCTGCGCGACGTCGGCCGAGTCGACCGACTCCCCCTCGGTACCGGAGCGGCCGGCCAGGACCACGTACAGCGGCACGACGTCGATGCGGTACCGCTCGAGCAGCTCCGCAGGCAGGTAGGCCGTCGAATCGGTCACGACGGCTACGGGCACCCGGCGAGGCTAACGCGCACCCGGCCGCACCTGGCGACCGCGCCCGGACGTCGTTCCTGTGGGGGACCTATGCGGAGCTCCTCCGCGGATCAGACAGCCGCCTCGGCGTCCTCGGTGGGCCCGGGGCCACCCGCCTCGGCACCGGGACGTGCGGAGCTGCCCTCCCGCGTCCCGGCGAGGTCGGGCGCGGTCACGTTGTGCCGCATCAGCCGCCAGGAGCCCGACTGCTCCTGCAGTTCGCTCCAGGCGCAGTTGCCCAGGGGGCCGAACACCCGGCGCTGCCCCGAGCCCAGCCCCAGCAGCCGCTCGATGAGCCGGCCGCTGGTGCCACCGTGCGTGACCACGACAGCCACCGGCGCCGGCGGCAGCTCGGCCAGCGCCGCGAGGGCGCGCTCGGCCACCTCCTCGGGCGACTCACCGCCACGCCCGCGCACCGGACGGCCGGCCAGCCAGTCCGCCAGCTGGTCGGGGTGCCGCTCCCCGACCTCGTCACGGGTGAGCCCCTCCCAGGTGCCCATGCCGTTCTCCTGCAGCCGGGGGTCCAGCCGCAGCGGCACCCCGAGGAACCCGGTGAGCGCCTCGGCGGTGGCCGCCGCGCGCACCAGGTCGCTGGAGACCACCACCGAGTCGGCGTCGAGCGACCCGGACGCCGCCAGGAAAGGGGCAGCCTCGGCGGCCTGGCGGCGGCCGACCTCGTCCAGCGGCGGATCCATCCGCCCCTGGAACCGGCCGGACGCGTTCCACTCCGTCCGCCCGTGCCGCCACAGGATCAGCCGGCGCACGGGCAGGGCACGCAGCTCCTCGGAGCGGCTCACCGGTCGGTGGGGTCCTGGACCGGTACCTCGTCCTCGGCGTCCGACGGCTCGGCCGGTGCCTCCGACGCCTCGACCTCGTCGGACGGGTCGGCCGGGTCCCCGACGTCCGAGGGGTCCTGCGGGTCCTGGTCGGCGGCCGGCTCGGCCCCCTCCTGCGCCGGGAGGGCGCTGTCGACGAAGGGGATCGTCGGGCAGTCCTTCCACAGTCGCTCGAGCGCGTAGTACGCGCGCTCGTCGGCGTGCTGGACGTGGACGACGACGTCGACGAAGTCCAGCAGCACCCAGCGGTTCTCGGTCATGCCCTCGCGGCGCACAGGCTTGATGCCGTGCTCGCGGAGGCGCTCCTCGACCGCGTCCACGATCGCCTGGACCTGGCGCTCGCTGGGCGCGGAGGCGAGCACGAAGGCGTCGGTGATCGCCAACCGCTCGCTGACGTCCACGATGGAGACGTCGGTGGCGAGCTTGTCGGCGGCCGCCTGAGCGGCGAGCTGCGCGGTGTCCCGCGCCTCGGCCGAGGCGGTCATCTTGGTACCTCCTGGAGAGTGGATGGGGTGTCGTTGTCGGGCGCGGGACCGGCCGGCGGGCGGAGGTCGGGAACCCCTGCGGCACCGGCGGACGCGAGGCCGGACGGGCCTGGCTCCTCGCCGCCGCTGACGGCGGCCGGCGCCCGCCTGCGCAGGCCCTCTCGGTAGAGGCCCCGCTTCTCGATGTACTGGACGACGCCGTCGGGCACCAGGTACCAGATCGGCATCCCCCGGGCGACGCGGTCCCGGCAGTCGCTGGAGCTGATGGCCAGCGCCGGGATCTCCACGAGACTGACCCGCCCGGCGGGCAGGTCGGAGTCGGCGAGGGTGTACCCCGGCCGGGTGACCCCGATGAAGTGGGCCAGGTCGAAGCACCGGTCCCCGTCGCGCCAGGTCATGATCTGCGCGAGGGCGTCCGCGCCGGTGATGAAGAAGAGCTCGGCGTCCGGTCGCTGCGCGCGCAGGTCGACCAGGGTGTCGTAGGTGTACGTCGGACCGCCCCGGTCGATGTCGACCCGGCTGACCGAGAACCGCGGATTGGACGCCGTCGCCACCACCGTCATGAGGTAGCGGTCCTCGGCGGGGCTCACCTGGCGGTCGCTCTTCTGCCAGGGCTGACCGGTCGGCACGAAGACGACCTCGTCGAGCCCGAAGAGCCCCGCGACCTCGCTCGCGGCCACGAGGTGTCCGTGGTGGATGGGGTCGAACGTTCCACCCATCACGCCGATCCGCCCGCCTGTCACCGGCCGAGCGTATCCGTGCCCGGGAGTACCGGGGCCGCCCGGACCGGCCACCTGCGCAGACGAGCCCACGCAGGTGGCGGTCAGGACGCCCCGAGCCGCGGCGACCGGCTCCCCCGTGCAGCCGGTCGCGGGCGTCTCCGCCCTGTCGCGGTCGGGCGGCGAGGCGACCGTGCGGCCCCCCACCGCGCTGACCAACGGCCCTGGCGCCCAGGGGTTACGCGCTGGTACAGGAATTGCTCCGAAACGTCTCCCGGACGTCCACGTGCAGGTGCCGGAGCCCCGCGATCGACATGTCGACCAGTCGACGAACCGGCCGGTCGACATGGGTCCACGTCGACTCGGCGACCGGGACCCCCGGCGACGGCCGGCCCCTCCGGCCCACGTGCCCGAGAGCACCGGAGGCCGGACCGGGCGACCCGGTCCGGCCTCCGATGAGCCGGAACTCAGAGCTTGGTGATGAAGTCCGCCAGCTGGGAGGCGTTGCGGCACTCGACCATCTCGATGACCTCGCCGTAGCGGTCGGCGGCGGAGTCGCCACTCCCCCACTGCCGCTGCGGCTCCGGGTTCAGCCAGTACGCCGAGCGGGACCGGCGCACCATGCTGGCCAGCAGCGGCACGGCGGCCGGCCGGTAGTTGGTCCGGCCGTCGCCGAGCACCAGCAGCGAGGTCTTCGGCCCGATCGCCGAGGCGTACTTGTCGGCGAACACCTCGAACGCGGTGCCGTAGTCGCTGTGTCCGTCGAACGCGACCACCTTCGCCTCGGTACCGATCCGCCTGACGGCGTCGGCCACGTCGGCACCCGGGCTGAAGAAGCGGGTCACCTCGTCGGTGGAGTCCACGAAGGCGAAGGCCCGGACGCCGGTGAAGTGCTCGCGCAGCGCCTGGGTCAGCATCAGGGTGAAGTGGCTGAAGCCGGCCACCGAGCCGCTGACGTCGCAGAGCACGACCAGCTCGGGCTTGTGCACCTTGCGCGGCCGGTGGTGGGTGACCACCGGGACGCCGCCGGTCCCCAGCGAGGCCCGGACCGTCTTGCGGAAGTCCAGCCGCCCCTGCCGGCCGATCTTCCGCCGCGCGGAGAGCCGGACGGCCAGCCGTCGGGCCAGCGGCGCCACCGTCCGGCGCAGCTCCGCCAGGTCGGTGGACTGGGCCCGCAGGAAGTCGATCTGGTCGGCCAGCGGGCGGACGGCGTTCTTCGCGACCCGGTCCCGGCCCTTCTCGTCGGCGGTGCGCCGCCGCACCTCGGTCTCCACGGCGTTCTTGAACGCGTCCACCCGTTCGCGCACCGTCTGCCGCGCGACCTGCTCGTTGAGCCCGCCGCGGTCCCCCTCGGCGAGCAGCCCGGCGAGCAGCTGGGCGACGAGCGTGTCCGGCGAGAGGGCGCGCATCACCCGGTAGGAGAAGTACGACTGCCCGGTGGGGCTGGGCTGCCCGCTGCCGAGCCGGTCCACGGCCTGCCGGGCGAACCGGCGGATCGCGTCCTCGTCGCCCTCGAGCAGCAGGTCGAACAGCTGGTCGCGCATGAGCTTGGCCAGCGCGGCGTCGTCCTGCCGCGGGCCGCCCTGCGTCGGCTCACCCGGCTCCCCACCCTCCTCGGACTCGTCGGACGAGTCGTCGGTCGGGCCCGGCCGGTCGCTCAGCGGCCACCACAGGTCGAACAGGACGTCGTAGGCCGGGCGCTGGGCCGCCCGCTGCAGCAGCACCGCAGCCAGGCCGTGCCGCAGCTGCTCGCGCTCGAGCAGGTCGACGACGGTCAGGATCTCGGCGGCATCGACGGCCTGGCTGATGCCGACCGGGATGCCGGCAGCACGGACGGCGCGCACGAATCCGTCGAGGTGCCCGGCCAGTCCGCCGAGCTCCTGCGCGCGGGTCACCGGCGCGCTCATCAGTTGAGCCGGAGCTCAGCGGCGGCGCGCTCCTGGTCGCTGGCGTGCTTGAGCACGACGCCCAGCGTGGAAGCCATCGCACCCTCGTCCAGGGTGTCCAGGCCCAGCTCCAGCAGGGTCTGTGCCCAGTCGAGCGTCTCGGAGATCGACGGCGACTTCTTCAGCTCCATCGCCCGCAGCGCGCGCACCGTCTTGATGAGCTGCTCGGCCAGCCCCGGGGCGAGGTCGGGCACCCGGGAGAGCACGATCTCGCGCTCGCGGTCGGCGGAGGGGTAGTCCAGCGCCAGGTAGAGGCAGCGGCGCTTGAGCGCCTCGGACAGCTCGCGGGTGGCGTTGGAGGTCAGGATGACCATCGGCCGGCGGGTCGCGGT
>JADGMW010000465.1_pt1 | contig 11182 bp, 10 predicted proteins | sample 8641801 | NCBI WGS metagenome assembly JADGMW01 (sample SAMN16272018, study PRJNA661076) | feces metagenome | isolation source: fecal sample from diarrhoea affected cattle A | host: Bos taurus | place: South Africa: Lokaleng Village, Mahikeng | collected 2019-09
GCGTGGACCTCGGTCAGCGCGCCTTCAGCGGTCTGGACCACCGAGATGCCGTCCTGGGCGTTGCGGGCGGCGACCTTGAGGCCACCGACCTGCGAGCGCAGGCCCTCGGAGATCGCGAGGCCGGCAGCGTCGTCCGCCGCGCGGTTGATGCGGAAGCCCGAGGAGAGCTTCTCGAGCGACTTGCTCAGGTCGTTCTGCGTGTTCGACAGGTTGCGGTACGAGTTGACCGCGGCGATGTTCTGGTTGATCGAGAGACCCATGATGAACGTCCTCCTTGAGGGGTCTAGTGCTGCCCATCCGTGGGCACACCTCCCTCATCGGGCCGGCCGCCCCACTCCTGAGGAGTTCGTGCGGTTTTTTTCTCCGGCCGTGCGCGCGGGCGGCGCTCAGGCGCTGGTGAGCCGCGACGGCGCCCCGACGGCGCGACCGCTGTCCGCGCCACGGCGCGGGGTCGGCACGGAGGCCGCCTCGGTCATGGCCGCGCGGTTCGCCGAGGTGGCCGCGCGAGCAGCCACCGCGGCGAAGTACGTCTCCCGACGTCGTTCGGCGACGCCCTGCGGGCGCTGGCCGGTGGTGACCAGGTCAGGGTCCAGGCTCGCGTTGAGGCCGTCGCGGAGCAGGCCGAGCGCCTCGGTGCGCAGCTGGCTGATCCGGGACTGGGTGACGCCCATCTCGGCGGCGAGCTCGGCGACCGGGCGGTCGTGGAAGAACAGCTCCTCGACGACCTGGCGCAGCCGGTCGGGCAGCGTCTCGACGCCGGCGCGCAGGTAGCGCATGCGCTCGCTGATCAGCAGTGCCTCCTCCGGGCCGGGGCTGTCGTCGCTCAGCAGGTCCGCGACCGGGTTGACCGTCGCGTCGATGCTGAGCACGCGGCGGTCGGCGTCCTGGCGGGCCTGGTCGACGGCGGTGACGTCCGTGCCGAGGGCCTGGGCGAGCTCCTGGCGCGAGGGGGCGCGACCGAGCGCGCCGGTCAAACGGTCGTTCGTCGCCGCGAGCTCGCGGGCGCGGTGGCGGGCTCCGCGGGTCGCCCAGTCCATCGAGCGCAGCTCGTCGAGCAGCGCCCCGCGGATGCGCAGCGCGGCGTAGCGCGCGAACGGCACCCCGGTCGACTGGTCGTAGGCGCGCGCTGCCAGCACGAGGGCCAGACTCCCGGCGGACGCGAGCTCGTCACGCGTCACGGTCGGGGGCACCCGGGTCATGACCTCGCTGACGTGGTACCCGACCAAGGCCAGGTTCGCGACCACGAGGTCGTCGGTGGGGTGTCCGGAGGCTGTCACCCGTGTTCTCTCGACCACCGCCCCGAGCTGCTTGAGCCCGTCGCGCAGATCCCCGCTGGCGTCGCGCATCGGGCGAGGATGACGAAGCGGACGATTGCGGACGGTCGAATCGCCCACAGGAGGCGCATCAGGAGATCCCGCCACGACCGATGTGACGAAGGTCACATCGGTCGTGGCGCCTGGCTCGCCGACGCGGTGAAGACGCAGGACAGTCGTCCATGACCCCGGGTCGCGCGCATCGGCGCCGACCGGATCACCCCATCGAGTGCACATCACCCCCCGCGAAAAGGTCATGACCTGGGCGCCGCATCCGATCAGGAAGCCAGAACCCGGCGCGGACCGCGCCGAACGACGAGCGAGAGGCGGTGGCCAGGTGGTCCTCAGCCGGCTGTCCGACGTGCTGTGGCAAGAACGGCGCCTGCTCGAGCTCCTGCTCTTCAAGCTGGAGGAGGAGCAGCTGATCCTCACCAGCGGACGCACCCGCTGGCTCGGCCATGCGACGCGCGAGGTCGAGTCCGTGCTCGAGCAGATCCGCGAGGCGGAGCTCGGCCGCTCGATCGAGGCCGAGGCCGCCGCCGCGATGCTCGGCGTGGACGAGGACACCAGCCTGCTGACCTTGTCCCAGCACGCTCCGAGCCCGTGGGACGAGCTGCTGCGCGCGCACCGCGACGCCTTCGTCGCCCTCACCTCCGAGATCTCCCAACTCGCCAACGGAAACCGCGAGCTGCTGGCCATGTCGCACCGTGCCACCCAGGAGACGCTCATGTCCTTGCAGGACACGGTGCAGACGTACGCGCCCCACGGCCTCGCGCCGGAATCCGACCGCAGCGCCCAGCTGCTCGACCAGTCTTTCTGAGAGGCCCCCCACGTGAGCACCTTCTCCGGACTCGGCACCGCGCTGAGCTCGCTGATCGCCCAGCGCCAGGCCCTTGAGGTCTCGGGGCAGAACATCGCCAACGCCAACACCGTCGGCTACACCCGCCAGCGCGCCGCGTTGTCCTCGCTGCCCGCGGCTCAGCTGCCGTCGATGTTCTCCACGACGAACGGCCCCGGCTACGGCACGGCGGTGACGGACATCGCGCGGCTCAACGACGTGTTCCTCGACGCGCAGGTCCGCACCACCACCGCCAGCAGCTCCTACCTCGGCGCACGCGCCGCGGCGTCGAAGCTGCTCGAGACGAACATCGGCGAGCCCGCCGCCACCGGGCTCGCGACCCAGCTCACCGACCTGTGGGCGGCCTTCCAGGACGTGGCCAACGCGCCCAACAAGGAGTCGTCGCGGGCCGTGCTCCTGGAGACAGCCGCAGCCGTTTCCGACCGCATCGCCACCCTGTACACCGCGGCGGACACCCAGTGGACGCAGGCCCGCACCCAGACGGCATCGCTGGTCGAGAAGGCCAACACCGCGGCGGCGAACATCGCGGACCTGAACAAGCGCATCCTGGCCGTCGAGAACTCGGGCTCGAGCGCGAACGAGCTCAAGGACCAGCGGGACCTGCTCGTCACCGAGCTGTCGGGCCTGGTCGGCGCGACCACCCGCACCCAGGAGAACGGCCAGATCGACGTCCTCGTCGGGGGCAACATGATGGTCGACGGCTCGAAGACCCGTGCGCTCGCGGTGACCGGCGCCGCCGGGTTCAGCGACGCGACCGGCGGCGCGGACGTGCGGGTCGTCTGGGCCGCCGACACGTCCCGCTCCGCGGGGCTCGAGGGCGGCCAGGTCGCCGGCCTCCTGTCCGTGCTCGCCCCTCCGGGCCCGAACGGCACGGGCGGCCTGCTCACGGAGGCCGCGGCCTCCTACGACAAGCTGGCGACCCAGATCGCGACCCAGGTCAACGCGCTGCACAGCCAGGCGCTGACCACCACCGGCGCGCCGGGTGGCGACTTCTTCGCCTTCGAGGCCGGCCGGCCGGCCGCCCTCGGCCTCAAGGTCGCGTTCGACGACCCGGCACTGGTCGCGGTCGCCGCCCCGGGCGCCGGCGCGCTCGACGGCACCTTCGCCGACAAGATCGCCCAGCTCGGCGCAGCCGTGGACGGCCCCGACGCGGCCTGGAGCGCCTTCGTCGTCCAGCTCGGCGTCAGCACCGGCAGCGCCGTGTCGCGCGCCACCGCGGCCGAGGCGACCCGTGCCTCCGCCGCCGCGCAGCAGGTCGCGCAAACCAGCGTCGACACCGATGAGGAGACGGTCAACATGCTCGCCTATCAGCGCGCCTACGAGGGCGCCGCGCGGGTGCTGAGCGCGATTGACGAGATGCTCGACACCCTGATCAACAGAACCGGAATCGTGGGGCGGTAAAGATGATCAACCGTGTGACACACCAGTCCGTCCAGCGCTCGACGCTGGCCAACCTGCAGCTCAACCTGTCGACCATGGCCGACCTGCAGGCGAAGATGTCCAGCGGCAAGAAGATCAACGTGCCGTCGGACGACCCTGCCGGCGCCTCCGACATGCTGCGCCTGCGCGGCGAGCAGCGGGTGCAGAACCAGTACAAGCGCAACGCCGACGACGGCAACGCCTGGCTCACCACGATCGACAGCGCGCTGCAGACCAGCTCCACGACGCTGCGCCGGGCGCGCGACCTCGTGGTGCAGAGCGGCAGCGGCGCGATGAACACGCCGGCACGCGAGGCGATCGCCGTCGAGATCGAGGGCCTGCGCGACGAGCTGCTCCAGCAGGCCAACACCACGTACCTGGGGCGCACCGTCTTCGCCGGCACCTCCGACGCAGGGGTCGCCTTCACCGTCGACGACACCACCACGCCCCCGACGTACTCGTTCACCGGGGCGGGGTCCGCGACGGTCGAGCGGCGGGTCGCCGACGCGACCACGATCCGTGTCGACGCCGACGGCGCGAAGATCTTCGGCGACGGCGCGCAGTCCGTGTTCGCACTTCTCGACACGATCGCGGCGACCCTGCGCACCCCGGGCGGCGACGCCACAGCGCAGCTCGACGCGATGGACTCACGCTTCGAGACGGTGCTCACCGAGCTGTCGGCCGTCGGCGCCCGCCAGACCCGCGTGATCAACGCGCAGACCGGCCTGGCCGAGAGCGCGCAGACCACCAAGGCCCAGCTCTCCGCGATCGAGGACATCGACCTGGCCGAGATCATCCTCGAGCTCGGCATGCAGGAGGTCGCCTACCAGGGCGCGCTCGGCGCCGCGGCCAAGGTGCTCCAGCCCAGCCTGATGGACTACCTGCGATGAGCGCCGTGGCGGTGGCTGCCAGCCGCATGGAGACCGTGGTCCCGCACGAGCTGCGGCTGCGGGCCCCGCTGCCGGGGCTGCCCGGTCACGAGACGTTCACGCTGGACGCGCTGGATGACGAGGGAACGCTGTTCGCCATGCGCAGCGCCCCCGCGGGCCGCCCCCCGGTGCGGCTGTTCGTGGTCCCGCCGCGACTGTTCTTCCCGGACTACGCGCCGCGCGTCGAGGCCGAGGCCAGCGCACTGGTCGGTGGCCACCCGGCGGAGCACCTGCTGCTGGTCGTGGTGCACCCTGCCGACGGCGGGTCGCCGCACACGGCGAACCTGCTGGCCCCGCTCGTGGTCAACCCCAGCACCGGGGCGGCCGTGCAGACGGTGCTCAACGACGACTGGCCCCTGCACGCGCCGCTCGGCTGAGCCGCACGCGCTTCCGCCTGGAACTGCGCAAGCGTTTTCACTCATCTCCGCAGGGGGCAGGCCGATCAGACGGGTGTCGTCAGTTGACCGCCCGCCATCCCCAAGGGGGATCTGTCCATGAGTGTCCTCGATGGTCGCAACCCGGCCGCACGGGTCAGTGAGATCACCGTCCTGCGGCAGCCCGTGGTGCACTCGGACCGGACGGTGTACGGCTACGCCATCCGCGTGGTCGTGCTGGACGCCGATGGCGCGGCCTTCCCCGAGCACCAGGTCGAGCACCTCATCGAGGCGGAGTACGAGAAGCTCGACCTCGCAGCGCTGGCCGGTGATCGCGCCGTCCTGCTGCGCGCCACCAGCCGACTGCTCACCGGCGACCTCGATGTGCCGACCAGCCCGCACGGGGTGGTCCTCGAGCTGTCCCCCCTGCTCGCCCAGCGCGCCGACGCCCGCCTGCTCGTCGACGCGGCCCGGCAGCGCGGCGCGCGCATCGCGTTGGCCGACTACACCGGCAGCTCGTCGCAGGACGAGCTGCTCCCCCAGGTCGACCTGGTCAAGGTGGACGTGGCCCGGGGACCCGACCGGGTCAGCGAGCTCGTGTCCCGCGCGCACGCCGCGGGCGCCTCGGTGATCGGCGAGCGCGCCGACAACCGCGAGCGGATCCGCATCGGCCAGCAGGCCGGCATCGACCTGCTCCAGGGGCCCATGTTCCAGCGGCACCCCGAGACCACGGGGCGCGACTTCTCCGCCGGTGAGCTGCAGTGCCTCGAGCTGATGCAGCTGCTCAGCGGGGAGTCCATCGACCAGGCCGCGGTGGTGCGCGTGGTGAGCTCGGACCCCGAGCTCGCGATCCGCGTGCTGCACCTGGTCAACTCGAGCGTCTACGCGCTGCGCCGTGAGATCGACTCGGTGCACCAGGCCGTGGTGCTCGTCGGCCCCCAGCAGCTCGCAGCCCTGGCCATGGCCTCGCTCATCGACGCCCGTCCCACCACCGTGGGCGCGCTCTGGGCCACCCTCACCCGGGCGCTGACGTGCCGCGCCCTCACCGGCGACGACGCCGCCTACACCGTCGGACTGCTGTCGGCTGTCGCCTCTCAGCTGGGCATCGCCACGTCCGACCTGGTCGGCCGCACAGGCGTCTCAGCCGATGTCGCGCACGCCCTCAACGAGCAGACGGGCCCGTACGGCCCCACCCTCGCGGCCGTCCTCGCGCACGAGGAGAACGACGTGGACGGCGTGCGCGCCACCGGCCTGGAGCCCTACGACGTGGCCCACGCGTACCTCGCGGCCGTCCCCGAGGCGCTCGCCACGGCCACGTCCTTGGCGGTCGGGTCCCGGTCCTAGCGGCGCGGCGACGTAACCTGGTGACCGTGCCATCACTGATCGAGGTCGTGCTCCACCCGGAACGCCGCAAGGCGAACCCGGAGCCCGTGCCCGTCAGCCTGCGCCCGGTGTTCCTGGTCGGCATCGCCGCCTGGCTGGTCGCGCTCGCCGTCGCCGCCGTGCTGTGCGCCCGCGGGGTCATCGACTCCACCGCGATCTGGGTCTGCCTGACGGGCGCCTTCCTGGGCGCCGCGGGCTACGTGTGGTCGAGGCGCCCCGGCCGCTGACCGCTCACTCCAGGTCCTCACGGGAGCGCACTGCCCGCCGGCTCGGCGGGATCTCGATCCCCGCGCGCCTGCGGGTCGTGGCGTTGGCGTGCGGCGACCAGCGCGGCGTCCACCGGGCCAGGGCCGCCGCCCCGAGCAGGCCCAGCCCGCCGATGGTCGCGATGCCCGCCGCGAGGCTGCCGAGCGCGGCGCCCGCCGACACCACCAGCGGCCCGGCGGCGGCGCCCGAGTCCTGGAGCAGCCGCCACGCCCCGAGGAACTGCGAGCGTCCCCGCAGCGGGGCGACATCCGCGCCGAGCGTCATGAGGATGCCGGAGCCGATGCCGTTGCCGAGACCCATGACCATCGCCACGACGGCGAGGCCGGCCAGGCTGTGCGTCAGGGGCAGCGCGGCGATGCTCAGCCCCAGCACGAGCATCGACGGCACCGCCACCCACAGCCGCCCGCGCCGGTCCATGACGCGTCCTGCCGGGTAGAACAGCAGCATGTCGACGGCGCCGGAGAGGCCGAAGACGAGGCTCGTGGCCGTCGGGGAGAGCCCGATGTGCTCGGACCACAGCGGCAGCACCACCTGCTTGCTGGCCCGGACGGCGCCGACCAGCACCACCGCGGAGCCGAGGGTCGCGAGCACCCGCCAGTGGCGGGCGAGCACCGACGCGGTGGAGACGCGGGGGCCGGCGCCGCGTGACGGGCGCGGGCCGCCTTCGACGTCGGGCACCAGCAGCACCACCACCCCCGCCGCGAGGGACGTCCCGACCGCGAGCCAGAAGACGCCGCGCAGACCGGTCCAGTGCAGCACCGCCGCCCCGAGGAACGGCCCGAGGAAGGCGCCGATGCGACTCACGCCGCCGAGCGTCGACATCACCCGGGCGCGGTTCACCACCGGGGTGATCTCGGTGAGGTACGAGTGCCGTGCCAGGTGGAACACCGAGCTCGCAGCCCCGGTGACGAGCACCGCGGCGCCGAACGTCGCCAGGTTCGGCGCGAGGGCGCACCCGGCCAGCGTGACCAGCGCCAGGACCGTGGCCACGAGCATCGCGCGCCGGTCCCCCACCCGCGCGGCCAGCGCCCCCGCGGGCATGTCGCCGAGCACCTGCCCGACACCGAGCAGCGCCACCAGCACGCTGGCGCCGGCGAGGGTCGCGCCGAGGTCGGAGGCGGTGAGCGCCACGACGGGCAGGATCGCGCCGAGGCCGATCTCGAAGACCAGGCTGGGCGCCAGCACGCCGGCGAGGACGGCGCCGGAGGACAGCGACGCCGACCGGGCGCCGCCGGGTTCGGGCGCGCCAGGTCCGGGGCCGCCCGGCTCGGTCGGCTCGACCGGCGTCATCCAGCCGCCTGGAACGGGTCCAGGGCCGCCTCGACCCGCAGCTCCTCGGCACGCTCCGGCTCGGTGAGCACCAGCTCCACGGCGTGCCGCGCCCAGAAGCGTCCGGCGGCCTGCGCCAGCCCGCGGGCGAGCCCGGCGAGCTGGGTGGCGTGGACCACCGCCGTCTCGCCCTCGCCCTCGACCCACCAGTCGACGGGCACGCCGTCGACCCGCAGCGTCTCGTGCTCGACCCAGGTCGCCGGGGCGCCGGGCAGCAGGTCCAGCACCGCGGCGGGGGTGGGCGCCGGGGCCGAGCCGTGGTCCGCGCCCTCGTCATCGTCCTCGGCGGCGTCGTCCGGGTGGACCTCGTCGTCCGGGTCGACCCGCCCGTCGGCGAGGTCGGAGGCGAGCGGCAGGTCGAGGAGCGCGGCGAGGGCCTCCGCGGCTGATCGGGGGGCGGCGTCGCGCGGATCGGCCGACGTGGCGCCGGTCGGCGCCGGGCCGTCGACCACCGGGGCGGGGATCAGCGCCGCGACGTCGGTGCGCTGCAGCCACATCGGCGCGTCGGCCACCGCCATGTCGTCGGTGTCGGCGACCTGCGCCTGGTCCGCCGAGGTGAGCGCAGGCAGCAGGTCGACGTCGCCGGGGCCGTCGTGCGGCGCGTGCCGAGCGATCCAGGCCCACGTGCGCCACAGCCCCGCGGCGAGGGCGAGGTCGACCGGGGACCCCACGTCGCCGAGCCCGTCGAGGACCTCGCCCCACGCCGAGGCGTCGAGCCGGTGCAGGTCGGCGACTCCGCCGAGCGCGCGCTGCGCGTCTGTGTCCAGGCCGGCCACGGCGGCCGGCGCGGCGGGGAGCAGGCTCCGCGCGGCCGGCTCGGCGTCGCGCGGCGCGAACGGCCGACCGAGCCCCAGCGGCGCCCGCGTGCGCAACCACCACGCCGTGTACGAGGGGGCTGCGCGGCCCACGCCCTCGGCCCGCACCGGGTCGAGGAGCGCCGAGCGCAGCCGCGGCGAGCTGGTGAGCCGCTCCAGCACGAGCGGCCACGCGTCGTCCCGCACCGCGTCCAGATCGGCGACGGCCGTCACCTCGGCGACGTACGAGCCGGAGCCGAGCACCCGGGCCAGCTCGGCGACGTAGTCCTCCCAGCCGTCGAGGGACTGCGCCACGAGCTGGTCGGCGGCGTCGGCGTCGAGGTCGAGGGCATCGGGATCGGCGACGACATCGCACACCCGGACCGTCGCCAGGTCGTCGCGGACACCGGCCGCGACCAGCACCTCGGCGCCCCAGCGGTCGAGCGCGCCGACCTCCACAGCCGCGAGCACGCGCGGGTCCAGCAGCCGGTCCGCCTCCGAGCCCGGCAGCAGCAGCCCGTGGGCCGGGGTGGGCTCGCCGTCCGCGGCGGGCAGTGTGAGCAGGCCGAGCCAGGCGCCGATCTCGGAGGGGAGCGCCTGGGCGGCTCCCTCGCCCGACTCCTCGAGCGCCGCCGCGACCAGCGCCAGCACGGCGTCCGTCACCTCGTCCGCGAGCCGCAGGTCGTCGTCGTCCGCCTGGTCCAGCACCGCCTGCCGCACCGCGGGGTGCGCGAGCAGCCCGGCCGCGTCGGCAGCGGTGGCGCCAAGCCGCTCGAGCAGCGGGTGCGCGGCGTCAGGGTGCACCACCCGCAGCCCCCAGCGGGACAGCACCTCGAACGCCACGTCCTGCGCGTCGACCCCGGCACGGGTGTCGCGCAGCACCAGCCCTCGCGCGCCCCGCACCACCCGGCCGTCGGCCAGCGGCACGGGCAGGGCGCCGAGCTGCTCGCGGACGTCGGACTCCGTGGCGACGGGGTCGAGCGCGGCGTACAGGTCCCTCCAGCGCCCCGGATCGGCGCCGCCCGCGGCGGGCAGCTCCTCGACCAGGTCGGCCAGCTCGCGCAGCTCCACGCCCAGCGTCCGAGCGGCGGCCTCCGACCCGGGCGGCACGCGCACGAGCCCTGAGGCGTGCGCGGCGAGCGCCGCCACCGCCCCGGGGTCTCGACCGGCAGGCCCGGCCAGCGCCACCGATCGGCCCGGCTCGAGGAGCGCGCCCGAGGCCGCGTCCTCGTCGCCCGGGGCGAGCCGCGCGGCGGGGACGAGCAGCGGCGTGCGCGCGAGCCGCTCCACGAGCCGCTCCCGCAGGGCGCCGTCCAACGCGCCGGCCGGGAGCCCGGTCGGGACCAGGGCCAGCGGGTCCTGCCCCGACCCGGCGAGCGATGTCGCGAGCTGGGCGTACACGTCGGCCGCGTGGTCCAGCACCGCCTCGGTGAGCGGCCCGCGGGCCACGTGGCGCCGCGCGGGGTCGAGCGGCACGGTGGCCACCAGCAGGGCGGGGACCGTGCACGGCTCATCGGTGGGGGTCGGGGCGTGCACCACGCGCTCCCAGTCCGCGCCCGCTCCCGCGACCGGCACCGCCCAGGTCACCCGCCAGGCCCGGGCGTCGCGCTCCTCCACGGGCCGGTCGGCCAGCAGGGCCAGGTCGAGCTCGCCCTGCGCGGAGGCGACGTGCCAGCGCTCCCCGACTGTGGCGACGCGCCGCACCGGCTGCTCCGCGCCGTCGTCCTCGACGACGATCTCGACCAGGCCGGGCAGCGCCAGCAGCAGCGGGTCCCCGACGCCCCCGAGGAGGGCGCGGACCTCGTCGGTCGCGACCTCGTCTCGCAGCTGGAGCACCACGGCGGTGTCGTAGCCCGTGGGAGGGGTCCCCTCCGCGGGCAACGGCAGCCGCAGCGCGGGCAGCGAGCCGTCGCGGCGGCGCACCTCCTCGGCGAGGCCGGGAACGTCCGCGCTGGCCCGCGCGAGCAGCTCGCGGGTGTCGGCGAGCGAGAACCGCACCCCGCCCGAGGTGGACAGGACGGAGATCTCGTCGGCGACGGCGCGCACCGCCGCGAACCCCACGCCGAACCGGCCGACGAGGGCGGGCCCGCCGGCGCCAGCCGTGCCGCGCTTCGCCGAGGCGCGCATCGACGCGAGCGAGGCGACCCCTGCGGCGTCGAGCGGGGCGCCGGTGTTCGCGGCCACCAGCACGGCGCCGCCCTCGGTCACGGCGAGACGGAGCAGCAGCCGGCCCGGCACGCCCGCGCGGGCGGCCGCGTCGGAGGCGTTCTGCGCGAGCTCGACGAGCACCCGGTCGCGGTAATACCCGCGTGCGTGGTCCTCCTCGGTGTTGGCGTCCTCCCGCAGCCGTGCGGCTGACGCCCGCCACGCCTCCAGCACGGCCGCGCGCAGCGCCGCCGTGTCGAAGGCGTCCGAGGTCACCGGTCCGGGCTCAGCGCGTCGGCGCCCGGCTCGGCGGAGTCGGCCGGCGCCACCTCGGCGGTGGCCTCCTCCTCAGCGGTGGCCGCGTCGGTGG
>JADGMW010000749.1_pt1 | contig 11145 bp, 8 predicted proteins | sample 8641801 | NCBI WGS metagenome assembly JADGMW01 (sample SAMN16272018, study PRJNA661076) | feces metagenome | isolation source: fecal sample from diarrhoea affected cattle A | host: Bos taurus | place: South Africa: Lokaleng Village, Mahikeng | collected 2019-09
CCTGGAGGAAGGCGATGTTGGTGGAGACGCCGCGGATGCGGAACTCCGCGATCGCCCGGCGGGCCTTCTCCACCGCCTTGTCGAAGGTGCGGGCCCGGCAGGTGAGCTTGGCCAGCATCGAGTCGAAGTGCGCCGAGACCTCGGCGCCGGTGTAGGTGGTGCCGCCGTCGATGCGCACGCCCGCACCGCCGGGGGAGCGGTAGGTGGTGATCACCCCGGTGTCGGGGCGGAAGTTGTTGGCCGGGTCCTCGGTGGTGATCCGGCACTGCAGCGCCGCGCCGCGCAGGGTGACGCTCTCCTGGCTCAGGCCCAGGTCGGCCAGGGTCTCCCCGGAGGCGATCCGCAGCTGGGCCTGGACCAGGTCGACGTCGGTGACCTCCTCGGTCACCGTGTGCTCGACCTGGATCCGCGGGTTCATCTCGATGAAGACGTAGTTGCCGGCGGGGTCGAGCAGGAACTCCACGGTGCCGGCGTTGCGGTAGCCGATCTCCCGGGCGAACCGGACGGCGTCCGCGCACATCCGGTCCCGCAGCGTGGGATCGAGGTTCGGCGCCGGAGCGATCTCCACGACCTTCTGGTGGCGGCGCTGCACCGAGCAGTCGCGCTCGAAGAGGTGGATCACGTTGCCCTCGGCGTCGGCGAGGATCTGCACCTCGATGTGGCGGGGGTCGACCACCGCCTGCTCGATGAAGACCGTCGGGTCGCCGAAGGCGCCCTCGGCCTCCCGCATGCACGCCTCGAGCGCCTCGCGCAGATGCTGAGAGCCCGGGCCGGGCTCGGCGACACGGCGCATCCCGCGACCACCGCCGCCGGCGACCGCCTTCACGAAGAGCGGGTACGGCAGCGCGGAGGCCGCCTCCACCAGCGCGTCGACGTCGGTGGAGGGCTGCACGCTGGCCAGCGTGGGCACCCCGGCGGCCTTCGCCGCCGCGATCGCGCGGGCCTTGTTGCCGGTCAGCTCGAGGACCTCGGCGCTGGGGCCGACGAAGGTGATCCCGGCGTTCGCGCACGCCTCGGCGAGGGCGGGGTTCTCGGAGAGGAAGCCGTAGCCGGGGTAGACGGCGTCCGCGCCGCTGCTCAGCGCGGTCGCGACGATCGCCTCGGGGTCGAGGTAGGCGCGCACCGGGTGGCCGCGCTCGCCGATCTCGTAGCCCTCGTCCGCCTTCAACCGGTGCTCGGAGCCCCGGTCCTCGTGCGGGAAGACCGCCACCGTCCGCGCCCCGAGCTCGTAGGCCGCGCGGAACGCCCGGACCGCGATCTCGCCACGGTTCGCCACCAGCACCTTGGAGAACATGGCGCACACGCTAGCGGGACCGCCGGGTGCCTATGGTTCGGGGTGAGCCGCGTCTCACCAGCCGTTTCGGAAGATGGGACGCGCAGGCGTGCTCAGCCGCGGAACTGGTCCAGCAGACCCGGCCGGGCGGCCTCGGCCAGACGCAGCGCGGCACCGGTCGGGACGTCGGGGACGACGACCGCCTGGTCGCCGCCGGCGGTGGTCGCGACGAGGGTGGTCAGGCCCGCGCGTTGCTGGAACCAGCTCTCCTGGAGCACCCAGCCGATCACCGCCTCGCCGGCCAGCACCTGGCGTCGGCGCACCAGGCTGCCGCGGCGCACCACGAGGTAGCCGCCGACGAGGCCGTGGCCGAGCGCGCGGGCCCGGTCGCGGGCCACCCAGGCCGCGGCGGCCAGCGCCGGAAGGGCGAGGAGCAGCAGCCCGAGGGGCAGGTCGAGGAGGAGCACCGCCGCGGCCAGCACGGGCACGACGGCGGTGGTGGCGCCGAGCGCCCGGGCCCAGCGGCGCCGGGTGGCGGCCGGCCCGTGGCCGACCAGCTCCTCGGTGAGCGGGGCCGCGGTGCCGAGCACCGTGGTCGCGACGCGCGCGACCACGGCCCGGGGCGCGGGCGGCACCAGCACCGAGCTGCCCCGCTCGCTGCGGTCCAGCCCGGTCACCCGGGCCTGCAGGGTCGCCGCGCCGGCGGCGCGCAGGCCCAGCGGGGCGAGCAGGTCGACGCCGGTCACCCGGGCGTCGTCGAGGGTGGTCTCGCGGACCGTGAGCAGCCCCCGGCGCAGGTGCCAGGCGCTTCCGGTCCGGGTCAGCCGCAGGTCGGCATAGGCCAGCAGGTACCCGGCGACCGCGAGCACGGAGACCACCACCAGTCCGATCAGGACCAGCGCGGCGGCGCTCGCCGCGAGCACCGCGACGGCCGGCACGGAGACGTCGTCGGGAACCAGCCGGCCGACCAGGCCGAGGGAGTCGGCGACCTGGAAGCAGGCCCCGAGCACGCCGGCGGCCACCACCACGCCGGTGCTGGTCAACGGCGCGTACGCCGCCCACCCGGGCACCAGCCGGAGCACCTCGGTCGACGCCGGGCCGGACACCGGACCGGACACCGGACCGGACACCGAACCGGACACCGGGTCGGGCACCGGGTCGGGCACCGGGTCGGGGGTGGCGCCGGCGGCGAGGAGCAGCCGCTCGCGCAGCCGGCGGGCCCCGGCCACCGCGAGCCCGTCCAGGTCCAGGCCGTCGTCGTCACCGGAGCCGGTGCCGATCCGCAGCGTGGTGACGCCGAGCAGCCGGTGCACCGGGCCCGTGGTCAGGTCGACGGTGCGGACCCGCTCCAGGCGGGCTGAGAGCACCCGGCGATTGAGCAGGCCGCGGCGCAGCTCGACCCGGTCCTCGGCGATCCGGTAGGAGGTGGTCAGGTAGCGCAGCACGCCGAGCAGCACCGGCACGGCGACCGCGGGGATCTGCCACCACAGGCCGCCGCTGCCGCCGGCGGCCCGGCCGGCCAGCAGCAGGCCGAGCAGCGCGGGCAGGAACCTGACCAGCTCGAGCGCCGGCTGGACCAGCAGCATCCGCGGGTCCAGGCGCTGCCACGCCCCCTGGTCGGGCGGGACGGGCGGGTCCACCTGGTCGGGCGGGCCGGGCCGGGATGCGCTCACGTCGCGTCGCCGGGGACGGCGTCGGCGCGCCGGGTCAGCTCCTCGACCAGCGCCCGGGCCCGGGCGGCGTCCAGCCCGTCGATCACCAGGTCCCCGGCGGCCGAGGCGGTGGTGGCGCGCACCTCGGCCAGCCTGAGGAGGCGCCCCAGCGCGCTCTCGGCGTACTCGACGGTCTGGATCCGCGACATCGGCGCGACCCGCCGCTCGCGGAGCCACCAGCCGGTCTGGGTGTAGACGGCCGTGTCGGTGACCTCCCAGCGGTGCACCAGGTAGCGCCACTGCGGCACCACCGCGACATGGGCGACCAGCACGGCGCCGAGCGGCGGCCAGGCCCACCACGGCACGTCCAACGGGGTGAGGACCTCGACGGCCAGCAGCATCCCGGCCAGCACGGCGGCTTGCGCGAGCGCGGTGCCGATCCACAGCCAGCGGGCCCGGGGGCTGACCCGCTGCGCGGGCTCGCGCAGGGCGGGTGCGGTGGCGCTCATGGGCCCGAGCCTAGAGAGGCGGGATCAGCCGGCCGGGGCCTCGTGGGTCAGAAGCCGGTCAGGAGCGCCGGTCGAGCAGCCGGCCCAGCAGGTCGGGATCGAGCGAGCCGTAGCCGGTGCTGCTCCACGGCCCCAGGTCGAGGCGGAAGTAGTGGGCCGGCCGGCCCTCGACCACGAAGTCGAGGACGTCGGGCGGCTCCTGGTCCGCGGCGAGGGCGCGCGCGCAGGCCGCGCAGGCCGGCACCCGGACCGTGGTCTGGCCGTCGCGCCAGCGCACCGGCGCGGCGGGGCCGTGGTGCAGCGGGTTGAAGTAGCAGCCGGACGACGGGCTCCACCCGCGCCCGCGCACCGCCGCGTCCAGCGCCGCCCGCCCCCGCTCGGCCAGCACGATCGCTCCGACGACGTCGGCCGGGGAGTGCCGGCGGTCGAGGATCCGGCGCGCGACGTCGTAGTGGTCCAGGGCGGCCTGCCAGGCCGGCAGCGCCTGGCTGTGCCGCGGGTCGAGCTCGGCCTCGTCGATGGCCTCGCCGAGCGCGAGGACCTCGGTGTTCGCACGGACCTCGTTGCGCCGGTCCTCGGCCGCCCGGACCGTGCTCAGCACGGCCCGAGGCAGCGTGAACCCCGCGGACGTGGGCGTCGGCGGTGCGACGGGCCTGCGCCGCAGCCGGCGGACGGCCAGCGCCACTCCGGCGAGGACCAGGAGCGCCCCGGCCACCAGGCCGGTCACCGCACCCGCGTCCAGGCCCTCCTCACCGGACGTGGAGCCGTTGAGCGAGGCGACGTCGTCGGGGTCCAGCTCCTCGTACAGCCGCTCCGCGTCGCCGCTCTCGAGCAGGTCGAGGACGCGCAGCGTCTGCTGCCCGAGGTCGTCGGGGTGCTCGAGCGCAGCGACCGCCGCGGCCCGGTACAGCCCGACGTCCTCCGGGAACGACTGGAGCTGGAGCCGGAACTCGGGCTCGTCGCCGTAGGTCGGCGCCATGCCGACGTAGATGCCGGTGCGGCCGGTGTCGTCGCGGATCACACCCGCGAGCTCCTCCGAATCGCCGCTGGTCAGCGGGTCCCGGGAGTCCAGCTCGACCAGGGTGACGTACGTCGGCGTGGTCGCCTCGGCGACGGCGGCCTCGAGGTGTGCCTCGAGGCCCGGCGGCACCTCCTTGCGCAGCCCGGGGGAGACCCAGACGCCGTCACGGCCGAGCTCCCGCTCGATCTGGGCGAGCAGCTCCTCGTCGATGCGGGTCATCGCGGCCCCCGGGCGAGGCCGGCGATGCCGATGACGATCAGCAGCCCGAGGTAGCCGAGACCGGCGAAGAGCAGCCCGGCGGTGATCCCGCCACCGACGCCACCCCAGTAGTCCGACTCCGGGGCGGGCCGGATGTCGGCCCTCGGTGGGAGCTCGGCCATCTCGGTCGCGATCCGCGTCAGCGAGTCCGCGGGCCGCCCCTTGCCGTCGGCGTCGATGTACGGCGACGCATGGCCCACCGCCTCCAGGAGTGGGACGTAGCCCTCGGTCACGAGGGCGTAGTACCCCTCGCGGCCGACGCCGACGCGCAGCTGGTCGAGCGCCGCGTACGGCGTGTTGTAGCCGGCGTCGCGCGCCTCGTCCCACCAGACGATGAAGAGCGGCACCTCGGCGCCCGCGATGATCTCCTCGATGCCGGCGACCTGGGCGGGGGTCAGCTCGTCGCGGAGCTCGGGCCCGACGTAGAAGCCGGTCTCCTGCACGCCGTCGACCGCGGCCTGCACCCGGTCCCCGATCGGGTGGGCGGCGGCCGCACGGAAGTTCGCCTCGTCGAAGGAGACCTGCTCGACCTCCGGATGGTGACCGGGGATCGTCCCGGCCGCCACGCCCGCGCCGACCGCGAGCGGCAGCGCCGCGAGGGCGCCGGCCAGCCGGAGCCTCATCGCCGCCCCCGGCTGCCGGCCACCCGCGCGGCGAGGTCGGCCAGGTCGCCGGTCAGGCTGCCGAAGCCGGTCTCGGCCCACACCGAGTCGAGCTCGTAGTACGGCCGCAGCCGGCCGCGGTGCGGCACCCGCAGGCTCTCCGGCTCGCGGCCGCCGTCGATCGCCTTGCGGCACCGGCGACAGACCGGGACCTGGACCTCGGTGTCGCCGAAGCGCCACGCGGCCTCCTTGCTGGCCGTGGGGTGCCCGGGGTCGAAGAAGCAGACCCGGTACGGCGTCCGCTCCCGACCGATCGCGAGGGAGACCTCGCGCCGCCCGGCCCGGGCCAGCACCAGCGCGCCGGTCAGGTCGAGGAGGTCGTCGGAGCGCAGCAGCGGCTCGGCGGCCTCCCGGGCCAGCGTCGCCTTCTCGAGGGGCTCGCCCGCAGGCACCGCCGGGAGCGACGTCGCGAGCGCGGTGAGCTCGAACTCGGCGGCCTCGCGGACCTGCTCGATCGGCGTGGGCCCGGGCACCTCGCTCGTCCGGACACCGCGCTTGCGCCGCCAGCCCGGCCAGCCCCGCAGGCTCTGGAGCAGCACCGCGAGCGCACCCGTGCCCGCCGCCGTCCCGACCATCCAGCGCTTGCCCTCGCTCCACGGCTCCGGCGGCTCCGGCGGCTCGTCATCGAGCCCCGGCCGCTCGTACGGCGCGAGCGCGAGCTCACGATCGGCGAGGTCGTCGACGACCGCGTCGGGGAGGCTGACCTCGTCGTAGTCGTAGCTCTCCGACCGGGGCGGGGCGTGCAGTGCGGTCTGCAGGACCGCCTCGACGTCGACGGTCGGCGCGAGGACCGCAGTCCCGGCGGCGCGCTCGACCGCCTCGGCGTCGGTGCTGGACTGGAGGGAGAAGAGGGTCTCGTCCCACTCCGTGCCGACCATGCGGACGCCCATGGCGGCGTCCGGGGTCTCCACGATGTAGAGGCCCGGCTCGCCGACCCGGCGGCTCAGCGCGGTCGCCAGGTAGCGCGCCGTGTCGCCGCCCGCGTCGACCTCGTCGGGTGCGTCGACCACGGCGACGTACGCCGCGAACGGCAGCTGCTCGGCGAGCCGGCTGATCCGGTCCAGGGCGCCGGCGGTGTCGCCGGAGCCCTGGGTCTCCTGCACGACGACCTGCCGCTCCCGCAGAGCCTGCGCCAGTGCGTCGACCGTGTCCGGGTAAGGCACGTCCAGCAGGAACACCCGAGCAGCCCCCTTGGTCAGTCCTCGACGATGCCGACCCGCGGACGCGGCGTCCTGCGCCCGTCCGCGCGCGTGCTCGCCGCGTGGGCGGCGAGCACGTCGCTCACTCGGCGCTGATGATCTCGCAGATCACGGCGCCGTTGGTGACGGTGGCGCCGGCCTCGGCGTTCAGGCCGGTCACGGTGCCGGCCTTGTGCGCCTTGAGCGGCTGCTCCATCTTCATCGCCTCGATGACGACCACGGTCTCGCCCTCGGCGACCTCCTGGCCCTCCTCGACGACGACCTTGACGATGGTGCCCTGCATCGGGCTGGTCACCGCGTCCCCGGAGGCGGCGGCGCCGGCCTTCTTGCCGGCCGCGCGCTTCGGCTTCTTCGCCCCGCCGTTGCCGTTGCCGGCGAGACCGCCGAGGCCACCGGGGAGCACGACCTCGAGCCGCTTGCCACCGACCTCGACGACGACCTTCTGCCGCTCCTCGGCCTCGGGCGCCTCGCCCGCGTCGCCGGAGTAGGGCTCGATCTGGTTGTCGAAGTCGGTCTCGATCCAGGTCGTGTAGACCTCGAAGGAGCCCTCGCCGGTGGGGGTGGAGGCGCCGACGTACGCCGGGTCGGAGACGACCGCGCGGTGGAACGGGATCACCGTCGGCATCCCGTCGACCTCGAACTCGGCGAGCGCGCGCCGCGAGCGCTCCAGCGCCTGGGTGCGGTCGCGGCCGGTGACGATCAGCTTGGCGATCAGCGAGTCGAACGAGCCCGGGATGGTCTGGCCGTTCTCGTAGCCGCCGTCGACCCGGATGCCGGGGCCCTGCGGCGGCGCCCACTCGGTGAGGGTGCCGGGGGCGGGCATGAAGTTGCGGCCGCCGTCCTCGGCGTTGATGCGGAACTCGATGGAGTGGCCGTGGATCTCCGGGTCGTCGTACCCGAGCTCCTCGCCCGCGGCGATGCGGAACATCTCACGGACCAGGTCGATGCCGGTGACCTCCTCGGAGACGCAGTGCTCCACCTGGAGGCGGGTGTTGACCTCGAGGAAGGAGATCGTGCCGTCGGCGGCCACGAGGAACTCGCAGGTGCCGGCGCCGACGTAGCCGGCCTCGCGCAGGATCGCCTTGGAGGAGGTGTAGAGCTTCTCCAGCTGCTCGTCGGTCAGGAACGGCGCGGGCGCCTCCTCGACCAGCTTCTGGTGGCGGCGCTGCAGCGAGCAGTCGCGCGTCGAGATGACGACCACGTTGCCGTGGGAGTCGGCGAGGCACTGGGTCTCGACGTGGCGGGGGCGGTCGAGGAACTTCTCGACCAGGCACTCGCCGCGACCGAACGCGGTGACGGCCTCGCGGACGGCGGACTCGTAGGCGTCGGGGATCTCCTCGAGCGTGCGGGCGACCTTGAGGCCGCGGCCGCCGCCGCCGAAGACCGCCTTGATCGCGACCGGCAGGCCGTTGGTCTTGGCGAACTCGACGACCTCGTCGGCGTCCTTGACCGGGTCCTTGGTGCCGGGCGCGAGCGGCGCGTTGGCCTTCTGCGCGATGTGCTTGGCCTTGGCCTTGTCGCCGAGGGCGTCGATCGCCTCGGGCGAGGGGCCGATCCAGATCAGTCCGGCGTCGATGACCGCCTGGGCGAACTGGGCGTTCTCGGCGAGGAAGCCGTAGCCCGGGTGCACCGAGTCGGCGCCGGACTTCTTGGCCACCGCGATGATCTTGTCGATGTCGAGGTAGGACTCGGCGGGGGTCGCTCCCTGGAGGGAGTGGGCCTCGTCGGCCATGCGGACGAACACCGCGTTGCGGTCGGGCTCGGCGTAGACCGCCACGCTCCCGATCCCGGCGTCCTTGCACGCGCGGATGACCCGGACTGCGATCTCACCGCGGTTGGCGATGAGAACCTTCTGCAACGGCTTGCTCTCCGGCACCTGTACTCCTGGTCGTCGTGACGCTTGATGTCCGCTGATATCTCCGCGCGGCAGGCTACCTCCTGCCGATCCGCGGCTTCGGGATGGTCGCATCCTGAGCCTCTCCCGCGCCCGCACTGCCCGGTGAGCGGGAGACCCCGACGTACGCCTCGAAGTGGTTAACAAACGCTAACCGGCGGGCTAGCATGCCCGGATGAGCACCGGATTCGAGCTGTCCCGCGAGCACGAGGAGTTCCGCCACAGCGTGCGCGAGTTCGCGGAGGCGGAGATCGCGCCGTACGCCGGGACGTGGGACCGCGAGCACCACTTCCCCGTCGAGGTGGTGCAGCGCATGGGTGAGCTCGGGCTGTTCGGGCTCACCGCTCCGGAGGAGTACGGCGGGGCGGGCGAGGACGGCGACTTCACCAGCCTCTGCGTGGCGATCGAGGAGATCGGGCGCGTCGACCAGTCGATGGGCATCACCCTCGAGGCGGGGGTGGGGCTGGGGATCAACCCGATCCTGGCCTTCGGCACCCCCGAGCAGAAGCAGACCTGGCTGCCCGATCTGGTCGCCGGGCGCCGGCTCGCGGGCTTCGGCCTCACCGAGCACGGCGGCGGCTCCGATGCCGGGGCCACCCGCACCCGGGCCGTGCTCGAGGACGGCGAGTGGGTGATCGACGGCGCCAAGCAGTTCATCACCAACTCCGGCTCCTCGATCACCAGCCTGGTGACCGTGACCGCGCGCACCGCGGTGACCGGGCCGGGGGAGCGGCCCGAGATCAGCACGATCATGGTGCCCGCCGGCACGCCCGGCTTCACCGCCGAGAAGGCCTACGACAAGCTCGGCTGGCACGCCTCCGACACCCACCCGTTGTCCTTCGAGGGGGTCCGGGTCCCGGAGGCCAACCTGCTCGGGGAGCGGGGACGGGGCTACGCGCAGTTCCTGGCCACCCTCGACGACGGCCGGGTCGCGATCGCGGCGCTGGCCGTCGGATGCCTGCAGGCGTGCCTCGACATGAGCGTCACCTACGCCCTGGACCGTGAGACCTTCGGCGTGCCCATCGGGCGCAAGCAGGGCGTCGCCTTCCAGATCGCCGACCTCGAGGTGATGCTGGAGTCCAGCCGGCTGCTGACCTACCAGGCGGCGGCGATGAAGGACGCCGGTGCGCCGGTCGCGGAGTTCAAGCGGGCCGCAGCCCGCGCCAAGCTGCACGCCACCGAGTCGGCGGTCACCGCGACCCGGATCGCGACGCAGGTGTTCGGCGGCTACGGCTTCATGGAGGAGTACCCCGTCGCCCGCTTCTACCGCGACGCCAAGGTCCTGGAGATCGGGGAGGGCACCTCGGAGGTGCAGCGGATGCTCATTGCCCGCGGGCTCGGCCTGCCGGTGGAGTGAGCCGCCCGCACCTGGCCTCACCGGGGCTGTGTGAACATGCGGTATGCCTCGTTCCCGTGTGCTCGCCATCGTCCAGGCCGGAGGTGCCGGCGGTCGTCTCGACGTCCTGACCCGAGAGCGCGCCAAGCCGGCGCTGCCCTTCGCCGGCGCCTGGCAGCTGGTCGACCTGCCGCTGTCCAACCTCGCCCACAGCGGGATCACCGACGTGTGGCTGGCGGTGCAGTTCCAGGGCTCCAGCCTCGAGGAGCAGGTCGCCAACGGCCGCCCCTGGGACCTCGACCGCAACCACGGCGGGCTGCGCCTGCTGATGCCCCAGGAGGGGACCGGCACCGCGGACGAGGAGGGGTTCGCGCAGGGCAACGCCGACGCGCTCTACCGGATCCGCGACCAGATCCGCGCGGCCGCTCCCGACGAGGTCGTGGTGCTCAGCGCCGACCACGTCTACCGCCTCGACTTCAACGACGTGGTCGACACCCACCGCCGCGCGGGTGCCGAGTGCACCGTGGTCACCACGACGGTCCCGCCCGGTGACCGGGCCGAGGACCACGCGGTGGTCGAGCACGACGCCGACGGCCGGGTGACGCGGTTCGCCTACAAGCCCGAGGAGCCCGCGAGCGACACGATCGCCACCGAGGCCTTCGTCTACGACCGCGAGGTGCTCATCGAGGTGCTCGAAGAGCTGCACCGCGAGCTCACCCACCAGGCGGAGGAGGGCGACACCGGGCTCGGTGACTTCGGCGAGCACCTGGTGCCCCGGCTGGTCGAGCGCGGGCGCACCGTGGTCCACGCGTACGACGGCTACTGGCGCGACCTGGGCCAGCCGCACCTCTACCTGCGCGCGCACCGCGACTTCCTCACCGACGACCAGGGGGTGCTGGACCAGCCGGGCTGGCCGATCCTGACCCGGCAGCCGCAGCGCAGCCCGGCCCGGGTGCTCGACGGAGGGGTTGCCACCGACTCGATGCTCAGCCCGGGCACCCTCGTCGCCGGGACCGTGCGCCGCAGCGTGCTCGGCCCCGGGGTGGTCGTGGAGGCGGGCGCCGAGGTGGAGGACAGCGTGCTGGGCGCCGACACCGTCGTACGCGCCGGGTCGCGGGTGGCCTGGGCGGTGCTCGACAGCGATTGCGAGGTCGAGGCCGACGCTGTCCTCGAGGGCGCCGGCGAGGCGGCCCTCGACGACCCGGACCTGGTGACCCTCGTGGGCCGCGGCTCGGTCATCGGGCGTGGCGTCCGTCTGGAGCCCGGGAGCCGCCTGGAGCCCGGGTCGACCGCGTGATCCGCGACGTGGTCCCCGCCTCGACGGTGCGGCCGAGGGCTTCA
>JADGMW010000750.1_pt1 | contig 11143 bp, 8 predicted proteins | sample 8641801 | NCBI WGS metagenome assembly JADGMW01 (sample SAMN16272018, study PRJNA661076) | feces metagenome | isolation source: fecal sample from diarrhoea affected cattle A | host: Bos taurus | place: South Africa: Lokaleng Village, Mahikeng | collected 2019-09
GTAGAACTGCCAGTGCCGCACATCATCCCACTGCCGGTGCCGATAGCGCCTGTGGCCGAGAAAACTGTGGGTCGAGCGCGCGGCGTCGATCTCCCGCTGCAGCAGATGCACCTGAGCATCGGGAAAGTCGCTGAGGCCGCCCGCGTGATCGAAATCCAGATGGGTGAGCAGAATGTGACGAACATCCTCGGGGGCGAAACCCAGCTGGCGGACCTGCTCCAGCGCGGTGAAGCGCCGCTCGAAGCGAATGTTGTTGAACGCTATGAAGAAGCTGCTCAAGCGCTTGCGCGGCTCCAGCACATCGCATTCGCCAAAACCGGTATCCACCAGTACCAGCCCGTGCTGCTCGGTCTCTATAAGCAGGCAGTGGCAGACCAGCTCTGCCGTTAACCCCTTGCTGAAACCGTCGAACAGGGCGCCGCCAACGGGACACATGCAGCCGCAATTGAGATGGTGAACGCGCATGGGTGCCTCCTCGCTGACTCGGACCAGTCGGCGCGCCAGCGGCGCCTTTCAATTCTGAGGGCCGATGCGCACAGGGAGTTCAGCCAGGTTAGCGACGGCGGTTGCGGGGAACCACCGGCCCCGTGAGCTATCTTCTCTGGTAGCTCTACGAGCCTGCGCCTCGGCTCGGCGACCTGGTAAACCCGAGGACCGCGCCATGTACCGCAAGCTGCGTCTTCACCTGTTCAGCATCTTCACGCTTCTGCTTGCACTGGCAGGACAGGTGCTGGCGGCCGACGAGGTGAAGGTGCTGCGGCTGGAAGGCGTCATCGGACCGGCAATCGCCGACTACGTCATTCGCGGCCTGCAACAGGCCGAGCAGGATGAGGCGCAGCTGGTGGTGCTGCAGCTGGACACCCCCGGCGGGCTGGACCAGTCCATGCGCGCGATCATCAAGGAAATCCTCGCCAGCCCGGTTGCGGTGGCCAGCTATGTGACCCCGAGCGGCGCCCGGGCGACCAGTGCCGGCACCTACCTGCTTTATGCCAGCCACATCGCAGCGATGGCGCCGGGCACCAATCTCGGCGCTGCCACCCCGGTGCAACTCGGCGGGCCTTCTCCATCACCCGAGGCAGATCCCGAAGAGGCCGAGCAGCAAGACGCTGGCAGCGCCATGACCCGCAAGCAGGTCAACGATGCCGCGGCCTATATCCGAGGTCTGGCGCAGCTGCGGGGGCGCAATGCCGAGTGGGCCGAACAGGCGGTGCGCGAGGCGGTCAGCCTGTCGGCGAGCGAGGCGCTGGCGCTGAAGGTGGTCGATTACCTGGCCGACGACCTCGCCGGGCTGCTCGCCCAGATCGACGGACGAACCGTCGAGACCGCTACCGGCGAACGCCAGTTGCAGACTGCAAACGCCGCGCTGAGCCACTACGAGCCGGACTGGCGGGTGCGCCTGCTCAGCATCATCACCAACCCCAGCGTGGCGCTGATCCTGATGATGATCGGGATCTACGGGCTGATCTTCGAATTCGCCAATCCCGGCACCGGGGGCGGAGGTGTGGTGGGCGGCATTTGCCTGGTCCTGGCGTTCTATTCGCTGCAGCTGCTGCCGGTGAGCTACGCCGGCGTGGCGCTGATCATCCTGGGTATCGCCTTCATGATCGCCGAGGCCTTCCTCCCGAGCTTCGGCGTGTTCGGCCTGGGTGGCGTGGCGGCCTTCGTCACCGGGGCGGTGATCCTGATCGACACCGACGTGCCCGGCTTCGGCATTCCGCTGGCACTGATCGTCACCCTCGCACTGTCCAGCGCCTTGCTGCTGTTCGCCATTGTCGCGATGGCGTTGAAGGCGCGTCGCCAACGGCTGGTCAGTGGCGACAGCCAGCTGGTCGGTTGTGTTGTGCCCGTTGCCGAAGTGCAACAGGACGAGGCCACCAGCGGCTGGGTTCATCTGCAGGGCGAACGCTGGCAGATCCACAGCTCCACGCCGGTGCGCGAGGGTCAGCAGGTTCGAGTGACCGCAAGGCGCGGGCTGCAGCTGGACGTCACCGCGGCAGATCCGCCGCCAACCGAAAAGAGGTGAATCATGGGATTTGGACTGGAAATGAGTGTCGTCGTGGTGGCGGTACTGGTGATCGCCCTGCTTGCGTCTGCGTTTCGCATCCTGCGCGAATACGAGCGCGGGGTGGTGTTCCAGCTGGGGCGCTTCTGGAGGGTCAAGGGCCCGGGACTGATCTTGGTCATTCCGGGACTGCAGCAGATGGTCCGGGTCGACCTGCGCACCCTGGTGCTGGACGTGCCGACCCAGGACGTAATCTCCCGCGACAACGTCTCGGTCAAGGTCAACGCCGTGGTCTATTACCGCGTGCTGGATGCCGAGAAGGCCATCATCCAGGTGGAGGACTACCACTCGGCCACCAGCCAGCTGGCGCAGACCACCTTGCGCGCGGTGCTCGGCAAGCACGATCTGGACGACATGCTGGCCGAGCGCGAGCAGCTCAACAACGACATCCAGCAGGTGCTCGACGCGCAGACCGACGCCTGGGGCATCAAGGTGGCGAACGTCGAGATCAAGCATGTCGATCTGGATGAGTCGATGATCCGCGCCATTGCCCGCCAGGCCGAAGCGGAACGCGAGCGGCGGGCCAAGGTCATTCATGCCGAGGGCGAGCTGCAGGCCTCCGAGAAACTGATGCAGGCCGCCGAGATGCTTGGCCGCCAATCGGGCGCCATGCAGTTGCGTTATATGCAGACCCTGAGCAACATCGCCGGCGACAAGAATTCCACCATCGTCTTCCCGCTGCCCATGGAGCTCCTGCAGGGGCTGGGCAACCTCAGCAAGAAACCGGAGTAATCGCACCGATGCACCTGACCCTACGCCTGCTGGCCGTGACCCTGGTGGCCTTGACCCTGACCGCCTGCGCAGCATTCTCCCAGCGTGACCCGTTGATCGTTCAGGTGGCCGGCATCCAGCCGCTGACCGGCGAAGGGCTGGAGTTGCGCATGCTGGTGAAGCTGCGCGTGCAGAACCCTAACGACCTGGCGGTTGATTACCGAGGCGTGGCACTCGATCTCGAAGTCAACGGCCGCCGGCTGGCCAGCGGCGTCAGTGACCAGCAGGGCAGCGTGCCGCGCTTCGGCGAAAGCGTGCTGAGCGTGCCAGTCACCGTCTCGGCCCTCTCCGCCGCCCGCCAGGCGCTGGGGCTGGCGGAAAACACCGGTTTCGACGAGGTCCCCTACGTGTTGCGCGGCAAGCTGGCCGGCGGGTTGCTCGGTACCCAGCGTTTCGTCGAGAAAGGCACGCTGGATCTGTCAGGCGCCGTGGCCAATCCCTACCGGCGCGAGCCCTGAGGCTTCCTGGTCTGCCCGTAAAAGCAAAAGCATCGCGCCGGGGTCGGCCCTCCCACTAAACGCCAAAGGCCACACCGCACTGATTTCGCGGGAGACGTGACCCCGCGGCGGATGCAGGCGCCAGCAGCCTGCTTATAGATACGCCGCCGCCCCAGCTGCCGCCTTTATTTGCCCGTCAATCCGGGCTGCATTGCCCGGCCCGGCAGCGGTTGGCCTCATGGGCTGGATCTTCCTGCATCAGCTTGCGGGTGACGCCGTTGGTCCAACCGAAGCCGTCCTGCAGCGGGTATTCGCCGCCGCCGGCCCGCTCGGTACAGGGCCGAAGCACGTATTTCTCAACCAGCTTGCTTTCCCGCTCAAACAGATGGGTGACGATGCTCAGCCAGCGGTTTTCGATCTCCAGCGCCAGCTCATCGTGCCCGTAGTACTGCAGCCCGCGAATACCGATCCATTGCAACGGCGCCCAGCCGTTGGGACGATCCCATTGTTCCCCGGTGCCGCCGATCTCGGTGGTGGCCAACCCGCCGGGCGCCAGCAACCGCTCACGTACGGTGTCGGCCACCGCGGCGGCCTGTTCGGCACTGGCCAGTTTCACGAACAGCGGCGCCAGGGTCGCGGCGGTGAGATTGCTGCGCTGACGGCGGCGTTGCCAGTCGTAATCGAAATAGGCACCGACACGCGGGTTCCATAGGTAGCGATCGATGGCCGCCAGACGCTTCTCGGCGCGCCGGTGAAAGTCCTCGGCATGGGAGCTCTGGTTCTTCACCTCCGACAGCGTGGCGATCTGCCGCTCCAGCTTGTAAAGCAGCGCATTGAGGTCGATCGGCAGGATACTGGTGGTGCGGATGGTCGCCAGCCGGTGCGCGTCATCCTGCCAGCGAGAGCTGAAATCCCATCCGGATTCGGCGCCGGCGCGCAGGTCGCGATAGACCTCGTGGCGCGGTCGGCAGCTGGACCGGGCTGTTTCCACGTCCTCGCGATAGGCCTCCTCGCGCGGCGTGTCACGCTCGTCCCAGTAGCGGTTGAGCACGGAGCCATCAGCCAGGCAGACGCAGCGCGCGTGGGCCTCGCCCGGGCGCAGGGCCTCGGCGCCATCCATCCAGAACGCATACTCCTTGTGCAGCTGTGGCAGGTAGTCGCTGGCCCGGTGCACGCCCTTTTCCTCGAACAGCTCGGTCATCAGGGCGAACACCGGCGGCTGCGACCGGCCGAGGTAGTAGGTGCGATTGCCGTTGGGCACGTGGCCGTAGGTGTCGATCAGGTAGGCAAAGTTGTCGGCCATCGCGCGCAGCAGTTCGCAATGCCCGCTTTCGTCCAACCCGAGCATGGTGAAGTAGGAATCCCAGTAGTACAGCTCGGCAAAGCGCCCGCCAGGCACCACGTAATCGTGCGGCAGCGGCAGCAGCGAGGAATGTTCGGGGTGGCCCTCCGGGTGGCGGGTGAGGATCGGCCAGAGCCGGTCGATATGCTCGGCGAGGCTCTCGTTCGGGTCGGCGACGAACTCCTTCACCGGCATTTCGTAGAGGCTGAAATGCTCGTGAACGAAGGCATGCAGATCGAAGCCGGGAGTGTCGCGACGGGCGCGGTAATCCTCGAGGATCGCTTCCGGGTCGCGCCGCGGCGCGCAGTCGACGAAGGCTTTGCTGTCATCGAACACCCGCTGCATCTGTACCGCAACGAAGAGCTCCTGATAGCGGTCGGCGGGGGTCAGGGTATCGGCCGCGGAGACCGCGCCAATGTCGTAGTCGAACGGGCGATGCGGGTTGGATTCGCTCATTGCTCGCTGTAGTTCCATAGCAGTCCGCCGTCCACCACCAGCGTGGTCCCGGTGACGTAACCGGCATCGTCCGACGCCAGGAATGCCACGGCGCCGGCCACGTCGCGGGGCTGCCCGAGGCGCCCGGCGGGAATGTTATCGAGCAGTTTGCCGAGCTTGTCGGGCTCGTTCATCAGCTCGCGGTTGATCGGCGTCTCGATGGCCCCCGGTGCGATGTTGTTGACGGTAATCCCCAGCGGCGCCAGTTCAATTGCCAGGTTGCGCATCAGCATCTTCAGCCCGCCCTTGCTGGCGCAGTAGCTGCTGAAATTGGGAAACGGCAGCTCCTCGTGCACCGAGCTGTTGTTGATGATCCGCCCGCCCCGGCCACTGTCGCGCAGGTGACGGGCGAACGCCTGGGACAGAAAGAAGGGGCCGCGCAGGTTCACGTCCAGCACCTTGTCGTAATCCACTTCATCGGCCTCGAGAAAGCCGGCGTGCGTCTGGATGCCGGCGTTGTTCACCAGAACGTCCAGGCGGCCCATCTGCTCGATGGCCTGCGCCACCAGCCGCCGGCAATCGGCCACCTCGCCCACATCCGCGGCGATGAAGCAGGCGCGCCGGCCAAGCGCTTGCAGCTGCGCGACGGCATCACGGGCCTGCTCGTCGTCGTGACGGCTGTTGAGCACCAGGTCGGCGCCCTCTTCGGCAAGGCGCCGCGCAATGCCCAGGCCGATGCCCTGGGAGCTGCCGGTCACCAGCGCGACCTTATGCTGCAGTTTCATGGTTACCTCGCGAGCCGTGGCGTCTGTCACGGTTATGACGACTCGGCGGCGGGCACGTTCATTTCGCCACGCGACACCACCGAAACGGCAGACAAACCCCGGGCCCAGGCGCAAAATGCTGCATCTCTCCACCGCCTTAACTCAGGACACACATGGCCACCGCCGATTTGCGCAAGGGTTATCTGCTGGGCCTCACCACGTTCAGCATTTGGGGCCTGTTTCCGCTGTACTTCAAATCCGTCGAGCAGTTCGCGCCGCTGGAAATCGTTACCCAGCGCGCGATCTGGTCGGCGCTGTTCGGCTCGCTGGTGCTGCTGCTGTGGAAACATCCCGGCTGGTGGCAGGAGCTGCTCGCGCACCCGAAGCGAATCGGCGTGCTGATGATCTCCAGCCTGCTGATTGCCACCAACTGGCTGATCTACGTCTGGGCGGTGAACAACGACCACATGGTCGAGGCGAGCCTGGGCTACTACATCAATCCGCTGGTCAACGTGGTGCTCGGGCTGCTGATCCTGCGCGAGCGCCTGCGGCCGTTGCAGTGGCTCGCGGTGGCGATGGCGGCAGTGGGTGTGGCGCTGCAGCTGATCACCCTGGGGGAGTTTCCCTGGGTGTCGATTGCGCTGGCACTGAGTTTTGGCAGCTACGGCCTGCTGCGCAAGCAGGCTCCGGTGGCGGCCCTGCCGGGCCTGGTGGTGGAAACCTGGCTGCTGCTGCCCATCGCCCTCACCTGGCTGCTGCTGTTTGGCGAAGGCGCCAGCACCGAGCCAGCCTTCTGGACCGACCCGCAGGCGCTCTGGCTCATGGCGGCCGGCCCGGTGACGCTGATCCCTCTGCTGTGCTTCAACGCCGCCGCACGGCACCTGCCCTACTCAACCCTGGGCTTTCTCCAGTACATCACGCCGACCCTGCTGCTCGCCCTCGCGGTGCTGGTATACAAGGAACCCTTTCCGGCCGACCGCCAGCTGGCGTTCTTCTGCATCTGGGCGGGGCTGGCGGTGTACAGCTACGACGCCTGGCGGATCATGCGCAAGGGCGTGGTCGTCTGACCCCGAGGCGGTTTCACCGCGCGTTCACTCAGCCGGCTGCAGCCTGAGCTCCACCATCAGGTCGTCCGCCAGGGTTTCCAGGTGCCGCTGCAGCTCGTCGAGCGGCAGTTCGCTCGGCACAGCCAGCCGCGCGCTCGCACGGAACAGCGGCTCGCTGCTCATGGGCGCCGGCGCGATGTCGGTTTCCAGGCTTTCCAGATTGATGCCATGGCCGGCCAGCAGCCGGGTGATATCCCGCACGATGCCCGGGCGGTCGTTGCCGACCAGTTGCAGCTGGATCATCTGCCAGCTGCGCCCAGGGTCGCTGCCACTCGGCGCCAGGAGCACCCGGATACCCTGGCTTTCCAGTTCGCTCAGCGCATCAAACAGCTCGGCCTGGGCAGCGGCCGGGACTGCAATCTGGAGAATGCCTGCAAACTGGCCGGCCATCCGCGACATGCGGCTGTCCAGCCAGTTGCCGCCATGCCGGGCGATGCAATCGGCCAGGCGTTCGACCAGCCCGGGCTGGTCCTCGGCGATGACCGTGAGAACGAGGTGGTCCATCAGGAGCTCCTTCTGTCAGGGATGTTGGCGCTGGAACGAAGCCACGTTGCAGAGGCCTGAACACAACCTCCTAGGTATAGAACAAAGCGCTCCCGGCGCCGTGTTTTCCTTGGCATGACGCCCCGGGCCAGGCCGAGGGGGCCTGACTGATTTTCCCTAACGATTCATGTAGTATCCGCCGACCCGGACTACAAGAAGAATCGTCCGACGATTTCGAAAAGAACCAAGAGAGGCGAGTAATGACTGAGCGCGTTCAAGTCGGTGGCCTGCAGGTCGCCAAAGTCCTGTATGACTTCGTCAACAACGAAGCGATTCCTGGTACTGGCGTAGACGCCGAGGCCTTCTGGGCCGGTGCGGACAGCGTCATCCACGACCTGGCGCCTAAGAACCGCGCTCTGCTGGCCAAGCGCGACGAGCTGCAGGCGAAGATCGACGCCTGGCATCAGGCCCGTGCCGGTCAGGCCCACGACTTCGCGGCCTACAAGAGCTTCCTCCAGGAAATCGGTTACCTGCTGCCGGAAGCCGAAGACTTCCAGGCCACCACCCAGAACGTCGATGAAGAGATCGCCAGCATGGCCGGCCCGCAGCTGGTGGTGCCGATCATGAACGCGCGCTTCGCCCTGAACGCTGCCAATGCCCGCTGGGGCTCGCTGTACGACGCGCTCTACGGCACCGATGCCATCTCCGAAGAAGACGGCGCCACCAAGGGCCCGGGCTATAACGAGATTCGCGGCAACAAGGTCATCGCCTACGCCCGTGCCTTCCTGGATGACGCCGCCGCGCTGGAAAGCGGCTCGCACGCCGATTCCACCGGCTACCGCATCGAGGGCGGCAAGCTGGTCGTCTCGCTGAAGGACGGCAGCACCACCGGCCTGAAGGACCCGCAGCAGCTGCTCGGTTTCCAGGGCGAGGCCAGCGCGCCGATCGCCGTGCTGCTCAAGCACAACGGCATCCACTTCGAGATCCAGATCGATCCGGCCAGCCCCATCGGCCAGACCGACGCCGCCGGCGTGAAGGACATCCTGATGGAAGCGGCGCTGACCACCATCATGGACTGCGAAGACTCCATCGCGGCCGTCGACGCCGACGACAAGACCATCGTCTACCGCAACTGGCTCGGCCTGATGAAGGGCGACCTCGTCGAAGAGCTGGAAAAAGGCGGCAAGCGCATCACCCGCGCGATGAACCCGGACCGCGTCTATACCAAGGCCGACGGCAACGGCGAGCTGACCCTGCATGGTCGCTCCCTGCTGTTCATCCGCAACGTCGGCCACCTGATGACCAACGACGCCATCCTCGACAAGGAAGGCAACGAAGTGCCGGAAGGCATCATGGACGGCCTGTTCACCAGCTTGGCCGCCATGCACAACCTCAACGGCAACACCACGCGCAAGAACACCCGTACCGGCTCGGTCTATATCGTCAAGCCGAAGATGCACGGCCCGGAAGAAGTGGCCTTCGCCACCGAGCTGTTTGGCCGCGTCGAAGACGTGCTCAAGCTGCCGCGCAACACCCTGAAAGTCGGCATCATGGACGAAGAGCGCCGCACCTCGATCAACCTCAAGGCCTGCATCAAGGAAGCGCGCGAGCGCGTGGTGTTCATCAACACCGGCTTCCTCGACCGCACCGGCGACGAAATCCACACCTCCATGGAAGCCGGCCCGGTGGTACGCAAGGCCGCGATGAAAGGCGAGAAGTGGATCAGCTCCTACGAGGACAACAACGTCGACGTCGGCCTGGCCTGCGGCCTGCAGGGCAAGGCACAGATCGGCAAGGGCATGTGGGCCATGCCTGACCTGATGGCCGGCATGCTCGAGCAGAAGATCGGTCACCCCATGGCCGGCGCCAACACCGCCTGGGTTCCATCGCCGACCGCCGCCACCCTGCACGCCATGCACTACCACAAGGTCGACGTGTTCGCGCGTCAGGCCGAGCTGGCCAAGCGCACCAAGGCCTCGGTGGACGACATCCTGACCATTCCGCTGGCCAAGGACACCAACTGGACCGACGAGGAAAAGCGTAACGAGCTGGACAACAACTCCCAGGGCATCCTCGGCTACATGGTGCGTTGGGTCGAGCAGGGCGTCGGTTGCTCCAAGGTGCCGGACATCAACGACGTCGCCCTGATGGAAGACCGCGCCACCCTGCGTATTTCCAGCCAGCACGTGGCCAACTGGATGCGCCACGGCGTGGTCACCCAGGAGCAGGTCGTCGAAAGCCTCAAGCGCATGGCGCCAGTGGTCGACCGCCAGAACGAAGGTGACCCGCTGTACCGCCCGATGGCGCCGGACTTCGACAACAGCGTGGCCTTCCAGGCCGCCCTGGAGCTGGTCCTCGAAGGCACCAAGCAGCCCAACGGCTACACCGAGCCAGTGCTGCATCGCCGTCGTCGCGAGTTCAAGGCCAAGAACGGTCTGTAACTTCCTCCCGCAGCAAACGAGCCGCCCCTCGGGGCGGCTTTTTTGTTCTGGCGTAGCAGATCGCCGGTCTGCTGACCTCCGGCAATTGCTGTCTGATGAGGGCGACTAGACTTACGTCCAATGTGACCTAGGGCCCCATCGGCACACCATTGGAAAAAACGGAAGGGAACCATGAGCAAAGCTGACGCCTTCGCCGAGGCCGGGAAGACGGCGGTGCTGCAGAACATCCACGGCACCATGGAGTTCCTGCGCAAGCATCCGCCCTTCAACCAGATGGAACAGGTGCATCTCGCCTACCTTGTCGAGCACTGCCAGCTGCGTTTTTATGCCGAGGGCGAATGCATCCTTTCTCCCGAAGATGGTCCGGTCGAGCACTTCTACATCATCAAGCAGGGCCGGGTTCACGGTCAGCGCCCACATACCGCCAAACGCGGCACCGAAACCACCTTCGAAGTCATTGTCGGGGAATGCTTTCCGATGGCGGCGCTGATGGGCGAGCGCGCCACGCGTACCGCACATCTGGCCGCGGAAGACACCTTCTGCCTGCTGCTGAGCAAACCGGCCTTCGCCAAGCTGGTGTCCGTTTCCGACGAATTCCGTGAATTTGCGATGCGCGGCGTCAGCAGTCTGCTGGATCAGGTCAACCAGCAGGCGCAGCTGCGCGCCGTGGAGAGCCTCGGTGAGCAATATTCGCTGGAGACGCTCATTGGTGAGCTGGCCATCCACGAGCCGGTGAGCTGCGCGCCGACGATGCCGCTGAACAAGGCGGTCAGCCTGATGCACGAGCGCAACGTCGGCAGTGTGGTCGTGGTCGACGAGGACATGCATCCGCAAGGCATCTTCACCCTCAGGGATCTGCGCCGCCTGGTGGGTGAAGGCATTGCCAATCTGACCCTGCCGATCGACCAGGTGATGACGCCGTCGCCCTTCGGCCTGCCGCCGGATGCCACGGCTTTCGATGCGGCGATTGCCATGACCGAGCGTCGCATCGCCCACGTCTGTGTGGTCAGCAACGGGCGGCTCTGCGGGGTTATTTCCGAGCGTGACCTGTTCTCCCTGCAGCGAGTGGACCTGGTGCATCTGGCCCAGACCATCCTGCATGCCGAGCGGGTCGAGCGGCTGGTGGCCATACGCGAGCGCATCCGCCAACTGGTCGACAACATGCTGGCCCACGGCGCCTCTTCCGCGCAGATCACCCACATCATTACCCTGCTCAACGACCATACGGTGCGGCGGGTGATCGAGCTGGCCATCGCCGATGTCGGCGATCCGGGGATACCCTTCACCTGGCTGTGCTTCGGC
>JADGMW010000751.1_pt1 | contig 11138 bp, 10 predicted proteins | sample 8641801 | NCBI WGS metagenome assembly JADGMW01 (sample SAMN16272018, study PRJNA661076) | feces metagenome | isolation source: fecal sample from diarrhoea affected cattle A | host: Bos taurus | place: South Africa: Lokaleng Village, Mahikeng | collected 2019-09
CGATGGTGATCGTCGTCCGGCCCCGGCTGGCCTCGTCCAGCGCCGCCTGCACCGCCCGCTCGGTCTCGTTGTCCAGGGCGCTGGTGGCCTCGTCGAGCACCAGCACCGCCGGGTCCCGCAGCAGCGTGCGGGCGATCGCCAGCCGCTGCTTCTCCCCGCCGGAGAAGCGGTACCCGCGGGCACCGACCACCGTGTCGTACCCGGCGGGCAGCGCCGCGATGAGGTCGTGCACCTGCGCGCGCCGGGCCGCCGCGATCATCTCCCCGTCGGTGGCGTCGGGCTTGGCGTGCCGGAGGTTCTCCCGGATCGTGCCGTGCAGGAGGTAGGTCTCCTGGGACACGACGCCCACGATCCGGGCGAGGTCGGCCAGCGCCAGGTCGCGGACGTCGATGCCGTCGACCAGCACGCGGCCGGTCGTGGGGTCGTTGAGCCGGGCGACCAGCGAGGCCAGGGTGCTCTTGCCCGAACCGGTCTCCCCCACCAGAGCCAGCGTGGATCCGGCCGGGACGACGAGGTCGACGTCGGCGAGCGCCGGCCGGGGGGCGTCGGGATACCGGAAGCCGACGCCCTCCAACCGGACCTCGCCGCGGACCGCGGCCGGGTCGACGGGCACCGGGTGGAGCGGGTCGTCGATGTCCACGGGCAGGTCGAGGTACTCGAAGACCCGGCTGAACAGCGCCATCGACGCGGTCAGCGAGACCCCGATGTCCAGCAGCTGCATGAGCGGCCGGAACAGCGCGCCCTGCAGGGTGGTGAAGGCGACCAGGGTGCCGATGCTCATGCCGCCCGACGTCGCCGGCAGCCCGGCCGCCAGGTAGATCAGCGCCGGGATGCCGGAGAAGACGATGCTCATCGTGGCCATGCGCCAGCGGCCGGCCAGCTGCGAGCGCACCTCGAGGTCGACCAGGGACGCCGACGTGCCGGCGAACCGCTGCGACTGGGCCGGCCCCGCGCCGAGCGTCTTGCCCAGCAGGACGCCGCTGACCGACAGGCCCTCCTCCACCTGGGAGTGCAGGTCGGCCAGGGAGCGCTGGCGCTCGGCGGTGATCGCGCGGCGCATGCGGGCGACCCGGCGGGTCAGCCAGATCGCCGGGGGCAGCACGATCAGCGACAGCAGGGACAGCCGCCAGCTCAGCACCACCATGGCCACGGCCGTGCCGATGACCGTGGTGGCGCTGGAGGCGAAGGACGTCGCCGTCGAGGTGACGACGGTCTGCATGCTGCCGATGTCGTTCATCAGGCGGGACTGGACCTCACCGCCCCGGGTCCGGGTGAAGAAGCCCAGCGACTGGCGCTGCAGGTGGGTGAAGACCGCCGTCCGCAGGCCGTGCATGACCTGCTGGCCGACGGTGGTGGACAGCCAGGTCTGGACGACGCCGAAGACCGCCGTCACCACGGTGACGGCGAGCATGCCGCCGACCGCCCACAGCAGCAGCGGTACGTCCTGCCGGGGGATCGCCTCGTCGATCACGAAGCGGATCAGGAACGGGGTGGCGAGGGCGACGACGGAGGACGCCACGATCAGGGACACCACCACGCCCAGCCGGCCGCGGTAGGGCCGGAACAGCGCGGCGACCCGGCTCCAGCGGACCGGGGAGCGCTCGAGCTGCGCACGGTCGGCCGGATCGGGCTTGCGGCCCGCGCCGCCACGGCCACCGCCACCACCGGGGCCACCGCCCCGTCCGCCGCTCATCATGTCGCTGATGCGACCACCTCCAGAATAGATGCTGAGGTTACCTCATGGTCTGGTAACCACCACACCTCCGCTACTGTTCCCCCGTGGCGGAGGAACCGACCGGCGAGCTGGGTGAGCTGCTCATGCGGGTGGCGCGCAGCCAGCGGCGCCGCTGGCGGGAGTCCCTGGCGCCGTGGGACCTCTCCCCCCACCAGGCCCGGGCGCTGGGGGTCGTGGTGGAGCGCGACGGCGTGCGGCTCTCCGATCTCGCCGAGGCGCTGCACATCGCGCCCCGGTCGGCGACCGAGGTGGCCGACGGGCTGCAGGAGCGCGGCCTGGTCGAGCGCACGCCGGACCCCGGCGACCGCCGCGCGGTCCTGCTGCGCCCCACCCGGGAGGGCCGACGCGTCCGCGCCGAGGTCGGCCGCGCCCGGGCAGCCGACAACGAGGCGCTGCTCGCCCGGTTGTCCGCCGATGACCGCGCGACCCTGACCCGACTGCTCGGCGCCCTGCTCGACTGAGGCGGTCAGACGTCCAGGTCGGTGCTCCCGGGCGACGGCTTCGCCTCGTCGCCCGTCACACCCTCGTCCCCGTGCGGGCGCGCGGGGTCCTCGTCGGCGCCCTCGACGTCCTCGGGCACCAGCGGGGTCTCCTCCTCGACGTTCTTCCGCGCCTGGTCGCGGTCGGTTCCCGGCACCTCGGTCATGGCGATCTCCTCCGCTCGGGGATCTCCCCCTACCCGCGCCGGCCCCGTCCGACCCCGGCTACGCCACCGGCGAACAGGTCCGGTCGTCAGGCGGTGCGGCGCAGCGCCTCCACCGGGTCGCGGCCACCGCCTGACGGCAACGCCCGTCCTCCCCCACCGGACCGCGTCCTCCCTCAGCGCCCACCGTGAGGGAGGACGCGCCATGATCAGGTTCCCTGATCATGGCGAGGGAGGGCGGGCGGCCGCAGACTCGGCAGCATGACCGAACCGCGCGAGGACGACGAGACGAACAACCTGCACCCCGGCCAGCGCGACGAGGGCGGCCACGGCGGCATGGCCACCCGCGAGCAGGACGCGAAGAAGGACGACGCCGAGGAGGACTGACCTCAGCGCCGCCGGCGCCACCAGCGCCGGGCCACCGGCTGCGGCGCCGGCTCCGGAGGGGGCGGAGAAGGGGCCGGCCGGTCGCCTCTCCAGCCCTCGACCAGCGCCTCGACGTCGGCCAGGCCGGGCACCGGCGCCCACCTGCTCTCCGCCGGCCGGCGCCAGAACGCCTCCACCCGCGCGTTGTAGTCCTCGGCGACCGCCCTGACCTCGGCCTCCGTGGCCAGCCGGGCGACCCGTTCGGGGAGGTCGTCGCGCTCGCGCCGGAGCCGCAGCCCCGGCGGCAGCATCGCGCCGGTGTCCACGCCCTCGCGCCGGGCCTTGGCCAGCGCCCAGTCGTACGCGGTCTCCTCGCGGTGCAGGTTCGGCAACGGCCGGCCCGCGCTGGGCAGGGCGTCGAAGTCCCCGCGCTCCTGGGCGCGGGTGATCTGCTGCTCGACCCACGTCTCGAACGAGACGCCCGGCGGCTTCCGCTCGGTCACGCCTCCACGGTACGAAGCGACGCGACAGCCGGCACCCTCCGCGCAGCGGCGACGTCGACCGGGCGCAGGATGGACGCGACCGCCCCCGCACCGGGGACCTGCAGATCCCCTCGTCCGGAGACCGGAGCGATGTCCGTCCTTGCCCTGCGCCCCTCCCGGCCCGCCTGGCTCGACCCGCGCGTCGCCCGGACCGAGATCCTCGCCGGGCTGGTGACCGCGCTGGCGCTGATCCCCGAGGTGATCAGCTTCTCCGTCCTGGCCGGGGTCGATCCCCGCGTGGGTCTGTTCGCCTCCTTCACGATGGCCGTCGTCATCGCCTTCACCGGCGGCCGCCCGGCCATGATCAGCGCGGCGGCTGGCGCGATCGCGCTGGTCATCGCGCCGCTGGTCGCCTCGCACGGGCTGCAGTACCTGATCGCCGCGGTGATCCTCGGTGGCGTCGTGCAGATCCTGCTCGCCGCGTCGGGCTTCGCGCGCCTGATGCGGTTCATCCCGCGCAGCGTGATGGTCGGCTTCGTCAACTCGCTGGCGATCCTGATCTTCGGCGCCCAGCTCCGGCACCTGGTCGACGTGCCGTGGCTGGTCTACCCGCTGGTGGGCGCCGGGCTGGCGATCATCTTCCTGTTCCCGCGGCTCACGACCGTCGTCCCCGCGCCGCTGGTGGCGATCGTCGTCGTCACCGGGGTGGCGGTCGCGGCCGGCTGGGAGGTGCCGGACGTCGGGGACGAGGGCGCGCTGCCCGACAGCCTGCCCACCCCGGTGCTGCCCGACGTGCCGCTCACCTGGGAGACCCTGCGCATCATCGCGCCCTACGCCCTGGCCATCGCCTTCGTCGGGCTGATGGAGTCGCTCCTGACGGCCAAGCTGGTCGACGACATCACCGACACGCGTTCGGACAAGACCCGCGAGTCCTGGGGGCAGGGGGTGGCCAACGTCGTCACCGGTTTCTTCGGCGGCATGGGCGGCTGCGCCATGATCGGCCAGACCATGATCAACGTGAAGACGGCGGGCGCCCGGACCCGGCTGTCGACGCTGCTGGCCGGCGTCTTCCTGCTCGTCCTGGTCGTGGCGCTGGGCGACGTCGTCGCGGCCATCCCCATGGCGGCGCTCGTGGCGGTCATGATCTTCGTGTCGATCACGACGTTCGACTGGCACAGCGTGCGCACGCTGCGCACGATGCCGCGCAGCGAGACCGTCGTGATGCTCTCGACCGTGGCCGTGGTCGTCGCCACCTCGAACCTGGCCATCGGTGTGGCGGTCGGCGTGCTCGTCGCCTGCGTGCTGTTCGCCCGCCGGGTCGCCCACCTCGTGGAGGTGACCGCGACGACCGACGAGCACGGCCGCCGGATCTACGCCGTCCGGGGCGCGCTGTTCTTCGCCTCCAGCAACGACCTCGTCCACCAGTTCGACTACGCCGGCGACCCGGCCGACGTCGTCGTCGACCTCTCCGCGGCGCAGATCTGGGACGCCTCCACCGTGGCGTCACTGGACGCCATCACGCACAAGTACGCCACCCGTGGCAAGCAGGTGCAGATCGTCGGCCTGGACACCCAGTCCCTGGCCCGCTTCGAGCGGCACACCGGCCGGCTGGGCTGATCCCCCGGCCCGCCCCTCGGGCCCGTCTCCTGCCGGGCCCCCGATCGGGTGCGACCTCCCGGCGCCGGGCTGCGCGGGCGCGGGGCACCGGTCACGCTGGACCGGTGCCGCAGACCGCCCGGAACCTCCCGGGCCTCCCGCCCGGGCTGTCCGGGCCGGTGGCCGTGCAGCTGGCCAAGCCGGTGCGCGAGATCCCGCCGGCCACCGCCCTGCCCGGTGGCTGCCGGTACGAGCCCAAGTGGGACGGCTACCGCCTGGTCGTCGTCCGGGACGCCGGGTCGACCCGGCTGTGGTCCAAGCAGGGCCGCGACCTCACCGACCGGTTCCCCGACGTCGCCGCCGCCGCCCTCGCCCAGGTGCCGGCCGGCACGGTCCTCGACGGCGAGGTCGTCATCTGGCACGACGACCGGCTCGACTTCGGCCTGCTCCAGCAGCGCCTGCTCGCCGGGCCGGCGAAGATCGGCGCCGTGGTCGCCGCGCATCCGGCGTCCTACGTGGCGTTCGACGTCCTCGCCCTCGGCGGCACCGACCTGCGCGAGACGACACTGGGCCGGCGGCGCACCGAGCTGGAGACCCTCTCGGCCCGCTGGAAGCCGCCGATGCAGCTCTCGCCCAGCACCGCCGATCCGGCGCTGGCCCGGCAGTGGTTCGAGGAGTTCCGGGCCGCGGGGGTGGAAGGCGTGGTCGCCAAGGGAGCGGGCTCGCGGTACGCCCCGGGCCGGCGCGAGTGGCTCAAGGTCAAGAGCTGGGAGAGCACCGAGGTGGTCGCCGGGGGCGTGATCGGGACCCTGGAGCGGCCCGGCCAGCTCGTGGCCGGCCGCTACCGCGACGACGGGGAACTGGTCGTCGTCGGGCGCACCAGCCCGCTGACGCCCCGGCAGAGCGAGGAGCTCGCCGCCGTCCTGCGCCCCGCGGACGACGACCACCCGTGGCCCGACCGCCTGGGCACCGGCCGGTTCGGCGGGGGCCGGCTCTCGGTCCCGCTCACCCGCGTGCGGCCCGAGGTGGTCGTCGAGGTGAGCGCGGACGCGGCGCTCCAGGCGGGCGTCTTCCGGCACCCGTTGCGGTACCTGCGGGTCCGACCCGATCTGCGGGTGGAGGACCTGCCGACCCAGCCCTGACCTGCACTTTCGTCACCGGTCAGAGCCGGTTCATCCGGTCGGGTGAACCCCCCGAAAGCTCTCGGGGATCCCGGACGATGGGTCCTCGTGAGCACATCCGCCGACCCCACCGCGCGGTCCGCCTGGCGACAGGCCGGGCTCGTCACCGTCGCGGTGCTCCTCGTGATGCTCGTCGATCCCCGGGGCGCCTGGCGGGCCGCGGCCGAGGCCGCGCTGCTCGGCTTCGGCCTGACCGCCGTCCCGGTGGCGATCCGCGTGCACCGGACCGGCGCCGTCGCGGCCTGGTTCGGCCTGTCCAGCTGTCTGCTGTTCTTCGGGATCAGCAGCCTCGTCGACATCCTGGTCTTCCTCGGGGGCCCGGCGTTCCTCGGCGTCATCGAGGTCTCGCTCGACGTCATCGCCTACGGCTGCCTGCTGGTCGCCGCGGTGGCGCAGCTCGTCGCCGGCCGGCCGGCCCGCCGGCTGGAGGCGTGGGCCGATGCCCTCGGGCTCCTGCTCGGCGGGGCGCTGTTCGTGCTGGCGTTCGCCGGGACCACGGGCATCGACGGCGTCGGGGCCGGCCTGCCCCTGCTCACCGCCGTGGTGCTGCTGGTCGGCGTGCCGCTGGCCTTCGCCGGGACCAGCCGCTCGGTCAGCGCCTCCGCGTTGCTGGTCGGCGGCCTGTGCATCGTCGTCGGCTTCGGGGTGCAGCTGGCCACCGGCGTGCCCGACGAGGCCACCGTCTTCGACGACGTGACGCTGTTCGCCGTCGCGGCGATCGTGCTCGCCGGCCGGCATCCGTCGGTCCGGCGGATGGGCCAGCCGTCCGACGCCGAGGACGCCGTCACCACCGGCCGCGTGGTCGGCCTCGGCGCGACGCTGCTGGTCAGCCCGGCCCTGCTCCTCATGCTCGGGATCCAGCACGGCGGCCAGGGCTACGTGCTCGGGATCGGGAGCGCGGCGCTCACCGGCCTGGCCCTGTGGCGGGTCGCCGGCCTCACCCGGGAGCGCGAGCGGACCCGCACCGCCCTCGTCGAGAGCGAGGCCCGCCTGCAGCTGCTCATGGAGAACGCGGCGGGCGTCGTCGCGATCGTCGACGCCTCGGGCGCGGTGGCCTACATGAGCCCCGCCGTCCAGTCCCTCCTCGGTCGGCCGCCGGCCTACTTCGTCGGCCGCAACGCCGTCGGACTGGCCGACCCGCGCGACCAGCCCCGCCTCCGCGCGGCGGTGGCCGCCGCCGGCCGGGTCGACGGGACCGCGACCAGCGCCGTCGACCTGCGCATCGGCACCAGTTCCGGCCGCACCCGCTGGGTGGAGATGCGGCTCAGCGGCCGCGTGGACGCGGCCGGCATCAGCGGCTGGGTCGTGAACCTCAGCGAGGTCACCGACCGGAAGCTGTTCGAGGAGGAACTCCGCCGGCAGGCCCAGATCGACCCGCTCACCGGGATCCTCAACCGCTCCGCGTTCTCCGAGCTGCTCGAGGCCGCCACCCTCGCGATCGACCCCGCCGCGCCGCCGGCGGTGCTGTTCGTCGACCTCGACGACTTCAAGGCGGTCAACGACACCCTGGGGCACGCGGCCGGCGACGACCTGCTGCTCACCGTCGCGGCGCGGCTCACCGCCGACGTCCGCGGCGACGACGTCGTCGCCCGGCTGGGCGGCGACGAGTTCGCCGTCCTGCTCCTGGAGGCCGACGACGAGCGGCTCGCCGACGTCGCGCAGCGGCTGCTGGACTCGCTGCGCTCCCCGATGATGCTGCGCGGGACGACGCTGACGGTCACCGCCAGCGTCGGTGGCGCGCTCGGGGTGGCCGGCGACACCGCCGAGCGGCTGCTGCACCGGGCCGACACCGCCATGTACGCGGCCAAGCGGGCGGGCAAGGACTCCTCCGCCCTGCTGGGCATCGAGGCGACCGCGACGACCTGACCGGCCGGGCCTCGCGGGCCCCCGGACCCCGGTGCACGGAGCCGGGTGCGCGGGTCAGCGCAGGCGGGTGGCCAGCCGGACGGTGAGGCCCTCGGGCCCGGCCAGCAGGTCGACGTGGTCGAACAGCTTGCGGGCCACCCACAGACCCATGCCGCCGCGGCCGAGGTCGGGGCCGTGGGCGGGCTGGAAGCCGGCGAGCGGGTCGGCGAACGTGGAGCCCCGGTCGCTGATCTCGCAGATCACCTGGTCGGGACCGGCCCACAGGCGGGCGGACACCGGCGGCACGCCGTGCCGGAAGGCGTTCGAGGCGACCTCGCTGACCGCCAGGTGCAGGTCCCCGGCCAGGTCGGGGTCGGTGACGTGCTCGGCGAGCGCCGCGCCCAGCCGGCGCCGGAGGTCGGCCAGCGTGGTCGCCGCGGCGACGGCGAGGACCGGTTCGGCGTCCTCGACCGGCTCGCGCGGCACCGGGAGCCGGCGCAGGAAGTCACGGGGGTCGTCGAACCGGGTGCTGCTGCGGCGCCGGCCGTCGATGACGAGGTCGGGATGCGTGGCCTCCGCGCTGTCGAGGATCTCCTTCGGCAGGATCCGGGAGTCGTAGACGCACAGGCCCGTCAGCGGCTGCCCCGCCAGCAGCACGTTGCGGGCGGCCTCGTAGCGCATCCCCTCGCGCCAGTCGCGCGGCTGCCGGCCGAACTGCACCTCGCCGACCACGCGCACCCAGCCCGAGCCGGTGCTCCGCGCCCGGTCGAGCAGCCGCCGGGTGACGGTGAGGGCGTCGGGGGCCCTGGTGTTCAGCAGGGCGATGCGCGGGTGGTTCTCCACCTCCCCGGCCCGCAGGCCCAGGGCGGCGCAGATCAGCTCGGCGGTGGCGGGCAGGCAGGCCAGCACGGTGGTGTCGCCGGCCGCGAGCCCCTCCTCGAGGAAGGGGACGCAGGCCTCGAGGAGCTGCTCGTCGGAGCCGATGACCGCCGCGGCGTGCGGCCGGTCGGAGGACGGCGAGGCGGCGCTCCGGGGCCGGGGCAGCGCGGATCGCACCGCGTCCTCGCCCGCTCGATCCACCGGCCCTCGTCACGTCGTTCCGGGCCGGGCTCGCCGACCGCATCCACCACAGTCTCGGTCACGTCGGCCGCCCGGGCGGAGCCGGGGCTCCCCGGACTGCGCGCGGCGATCGACCTGTGCCGCCGGGTGCGGCGGGGGGGAGTCTAGCCAGAGCGAGCGTGGTCATGGGCGCACTGCGAGTGCCTCACGACGGTGGGTAGCGCCACAGGCAGCCGGTGCGCCGCGGCACGGGGGTCGGGCCAGGACGAGCCGGTAGAAGCGGAAGAACTCGTGCGCCACCGTCAGCACCTCGATGCTGCCGAACCCGGCCGCCTCGAACGCGCCGGTCACCGCAGCGACCAGCCGGTCGCCCAGAGGAAGGCCCGCGGCCCCGTCGACGACGTCGTCGTCGTCTCCGTCATGCCCACCCACCGTGGCCCGGCGCGGAGCGACCCGCCAGGGCCTATCGGCGCGTGGAGACGGTGACCGTGAACTTCGTCGTCTGCTCCGCGACCCGGGTCGGGCCGATCTGGCGGACGAGCGCGGGCTTGTAGCGCAGCGCGCTGTTGTAGACGGTCCACAGCTCACCGCCGGGCCGCAGCACCCGGGCCGCCGCGGCGAAGAGCCGGTCGGCGGCGGTGGTCACGACGGCGGCCCCGACGTGGAAGGGCGGGTTGCAGACCACCAGGTCCACGCTGCCCGCGGGCACCGTCTCGGCGGCGTCGTCCCGGATCACCTGGATCCGTTCGGCCAGACCGTTCGCGGCCGCCGTGGCGCGGGTGGACGCCACCGCCGCCGCCGACTGGTCGGCGGCGAGCACCCGCAGCTCCGGCCGCACCGCGGCCAGCGCCGCGGCGAGGATCCCGGTCCCCGAGCCGAGGTCGAGGGCCGTCGCGGCCTCCGGGGCCATGGCACCGAGCCGGCCCAGCAGCGCCCGGGTACCGATGTCGACCTTGGTCCCGGCGAACGCCGCCCCGTGGGCGCAGACGGTGAGCCCGAGGTCCGGGTGCTCCTGCGTGCGCGGGAAGGAGGACGGCCCGGGCTTCGGGCCGCGGGCGACCAGGACCCGGGACTTCTGCCGGGCCAGGGTGGCGGAGACGTCGGTGAACGAGGCGCCGAGGACGTCGTTCATCGCGTGCGTCATGTGCTTCACCCGGCCACCGACGAGCACGGTGACGTCGGGGGCGGCGACGGCGGCGATCCGCTCGGCGATCTCGCGCAGGGCGTCCAGCGCCTTGGGGGCCTGCACCAGGACCAGGCGGGCGCCGGTCGCCACCTCCTCCAGGGGGAACGACCGGTAGCTGCCGGCCAGGCCCGTGCGCTCCGCGTTGCGGGCGAGCGCCCGCTCCCCCACCAGCAGGTCCTGGGCCACCCGGACGTCCCGGGCGCCGTGCAGAGCGACCGCCCCCAGGGTCAGCGCCCCGTGGGTGTCGTCGACGACGGCGACCTCGCCGGGCCCGCACACCGCGAGCGCGGCCGCGGCCTCGTCCAGCAGCAGCCGGTCGGTGGCGTCCACCGCGACCAGTTCCGGGGCCTCGATGTCGGGGGCTCGGCGCAGCTGGGCGAAGAACTCGGGCGCGGACACGCCCCTCAGTCTGCTGCGCGGCGCGGCGTGGCCGCGATCAGGTCCGTGACGACGCGGGCGAACTCCGGTCCGACGTCCTCCTGGAGGAAGTGCCCGCCACCGGCCAGGGTCGTGTGCGGCATGCCCTGGGCACCCGGCACGAGCTTCTGGAAGACCCGCTCGCCACCACGGGTGATCGCGTCGCCGTCGGAGAACGCGGTCAGGAAGGGCTTCTCCCAGCGGGAGAGCACCTCCCAGGCCGCGCGGTTGTCCGCCGCCCCGGCGGCGTCGGGGTCGGCCGGCACCAGCGCGGGCAGCACCCGCGGACCGGCGGTGTAGCGCTCGTCGGGGAACGGCGCGTCGTAGCCGGCCACCACCTCCGGCGGGAGCGAGGTCGCGGTGCCGTTGCCGACGACCCGGCCGACCTGGAAGTCCGGCGACTCCTGGGAGAACCTCCGCCAGGCCAGGAACGCCTCGGTGACCGGGCGGTCGCCGGTGGGCAGCCCACCGTTGGCGACGACGGCGCGGGCGAAGCGGTCCGGGTTCTCCGCGAGCAGCCGCAGCCCGATCAGCGCCCCCCAGTCCTGGCAGACCAGCGTCACGTCGCGCAAGGCGAGCTCCTCGAGCAGCGCCTGGCGCATCCAGCCGACGTGCCGCGCGTAGGTGT
>JADGMW010000752.1_pt1 | contig 11113 bp, 11 predicted proteins | sample 8641801 | NCBI WGS metagenome assembly JADGMW01 (sample SAMN16272018, study PRJNA661076) | feces metagenome | isolation source: fecal sample from diarrhoea affected cattle A | host: Bos taurus | place: South Africa: Lokaleng Village, Mahikeng | collected 2019-09
TGCAGGTGTACCTGATCCCCTTCGCACCGGGCGACTGGTTCCAGGTGGCCCTGACGGCGCTGCTGGTGGGCCTCATCTTCGCGATCGTCAACGCCATCATCGGCACGGTGCTGAAGGTGCTGGCGATTCCGCTGTACATCCTGACGCTGGGGCTCATCTCCCTCGTGATCAACGGATTCCTGCTGTGGCTGACGGCGTGGATCACGACGCTGTGGAGCTTCGGCCTGCGGGTCGAGAGCTTCTGGTGGGGCGTGCTGGCGGCCCTGCTCATCACGATCATCAACGGCATCCTCGGGCTCATCTTCCGCCCGAGCCGCCGGGACTGACCCGCTCGGCGGCGTACTCCCGCGCCACCACGGTCTCCGCACGGGCCAGGCCCTCGAAGACGGACGTGAGGCGCTGCACGCGCGGATCGTCCGACCCGTCGACGAGCGCGGCGGTCTCGGCATACGCCGACATGTGGTGGGCGGGCAGCGTCGCGTCGTGCAGGCCGGACATCGGATCCGCCGTGCGCTCGACGACGAGGCTGCCGGCGGCGCCGACCGAACCCGGATGCCCTCCGCCCTGCAGCGCGGCGATCGGGTCGTCGGTGTGACGCACCGTCACCGCGAGCGTGCCGGTGCTCACGTCGGCCTGCACGGGTGCGCCGAACGACACCAGCGTGCGGGTGTCGTACGGACCCTCCAGCGCCAGGCGCTCGGTGACCATGGCGCCCTGCGAGTGCCCGAACGCGTGCACCACGTCGCCGGGCCGGGCACCGGCGTCGCGCAGGGCTTTCACAGTGGCCTCGTACGACGCCGACTTCTCGCCCGCGTACAGCTGCAGGTTGGATCGGATATCGAACGGATCGGATCCGCCCACCGAGCGGGTGCCGGTGACGTACACCGCGAACTGCTGGGACCCGCCGGGCATCGTGTACCGCTCCACGCGCACCTGGCCCTCCCCCGAACCGGGGATGCGCGCCGCCGCCGCCGCGAGGGTGGCCGGCGGTGCGACGGAGCTCGCGGCGAGCGGCCGGACCGTGACGGGGTCTCCACCCCCGGTCAGCCGGTCGCGCGCAGCCACCGGACCGAGGCCGAGCGCGTCGATGCCGAAGCCGAGCGCCGCCAGGGTGGCGGGCACGAGCATGCCGGCGACCTGGTCGAAGCCGCGGGAGCCCCACCACGCCTGACGGGACAGGTCGCTGCCGTCACCGCCGGCCGCCACCAGCTCCTGCGCCCTCCGCGCCACGTCGGGGCGGTCCGCGACCACGCGCTCCAGTCTCGCGTCGAGACGGTCCACGGCGGCAGCGTCCCCGGTCGCCGCCGCCACCGCTCGCTGTGCGAGCAGCTCCACCGCCTCGTACAGGTCCGCCGCCTCCTCCAGCGCCGCGGCCAGTTCGTCGGCCTCGGCCGCGGCGTCGCGGAGGAGCGTGTGCACGGTGAGCAGCTCGCCCACCGACGGCGACCCCGGCACGGTGAGGAGCTGCTCGGGCGCGCCGCGCACTCGCGACGCCGCCGCATCCGCGTTCCCCGCGAGCGCCCGGAACCGCCTCCCCGCCGATCGCAGCGACGCCGTGTCGACCTCGATGCCGCCGCCGGAGCGGATGACCAGGTCGCTCACGGCGCCACCGGAGACGCCACGATCCGGTAGCGGGCGTGCCGCAGGTCGTCGGCCGCCCGGTCGAGGGTGGATCGGACGGTGCGCAGCATCCGCTCGAGCCCGTCCGCCTGGGTCGCGAACGCGCGGGCCGACGGCGCCTGCCATTGCACCGCGTCACGGGCATGCCTGGCGGCGGCCGCGAGGTCGTCGACGTCGTCCCGGACGGCGGCCATCGTCTGCAGGACGGCGTCGATCGTGTGCAGGTGGGCGAAGGCCGGGCTGAGGACGGGGTGGGTCATCGCCCCACGGTGCCCGCTGTCCCCGCCCGCGGAGCGGCCGCGCGGGCATCGGTGGACGGTCGGCGGGACGGCTGGGCCTGTGCAGGAATGGTCGGCAGCGCCACAATAAGGGGATGACCGCGAGCGCCACGCAGCCGTTTCGCGTCGTCTTCGTCTGCAGCGGCAACATCTGCCGCTCACCGATGGCCGACGTCGTGTTCCGCTGGTTCGCGGATGCGTCGGGTGTGGGCATGCGGGTGGCGTCGTCGTCGGCGGCCACGGGCGACTGGCATGTGGGCGAACGCGCCGATTCGCGGACGCTGGAAGCGCTCATGCGCCGGGGCTACGACGGCTCGCGCCACCGCGCCCGGCAGTTCACCACGAGCGACTTCGACCGCAACGACCTCGTCGTGGCGCTGGACCACAGTCACGAGCGGGTGCTGCGGGGGTGGGCCCGCAGTGAGGGCGACGCCGACAAGATCGCCCTGCTGATGTCGTTCGATTCCTCGGCGAAGTCCCTCGACGTGCCCGACCCCTACTACGGGTCACCGGCGATGTTCGACGAGGTGCTCGGTATGATCGAGGGCGCGAGCCGGGCGTTGTTCCGCCAGCTCGAACCCGCGATCCGCTCCGCGGTCTGACGCTTCGACCGCCCCCGACGGGAGACCCGTGACCTCTCTGCCCCCGCAGCCGCTCAGCCCCCTGGACGGCCGCTACCGCGCCGCGGTGTCGCCCCTGGCCGATTACCTCTCCGAGGCCGGACTCAACCGCGCGCGCGTCGAGGTCGAGGTCGAGTGGCTGATCGCCCTCACGGATCGCTCGCTGTTCGGCACCGCACCCCTCGGCGACGACGACAAAGCGCGGCTGCGCGCCCTGTACCTCGAGTTCGGCCAGAGCGAGATCGACTGGCTGGCCGAGAAGGAGGCCGTCACACGTCACGACGTCAAGGCCGTCGAGTACCTCGTGCGCGATCGCCTCGCCACGCTGGGCCTGGAGTCGGTGGCCGAGCTCACCCACTTCGCACTGACCAGCGAAGACGTCAACTCCACCGCCTACGCCCTCACCGTCCAGCGCGCCGTCACGCGCGTGTGGCTGCCGCGGCTGGAAGCGGTCGCCGATGCGCTGGCCACGCTGGCCCGCGACTCCCGCGATGTCGCGATGCTCTCGCGCACGCACGGGCAGCCGGCCACCCCGACGACCATGGGCAAGGAGATCGGCGTGTTCGCGTGGCGCCTGCGCCGCGTGGCCGCCCAGGTCGCCGCATCCGAGTACCTCGCGAAGTTCTCCGGAGCCACCGGCACGTGGTCGGCGCACCTCGCCGCCGATCCCGCCGCCGACTGGCCCGCCATCTCGCGGGCTTTCGTGGAGTCCCTCGGTCTGGGCTTCAACCCCGTGACCACGCAGATCGAATCGCACGACTGGCAGGTCGAGCTCTACGACCGCGCCCGTCACGCCGGCGGCATCCTGCACAACCTCGCCACGGACGTGTGGACGTACATCTCGATGGGCTACTTCACCCAGATCCCCGTCGCCGGGGCGACCGGGTCGTCCACGATGCCGCACAAGATCAACCCGATCCGCTTCGAGAACGCCGAGGCGAATCTGGAGATCTCCGGCGGCCTGTTCGCCACGCTCGCCCAGACCCTCGTGACCTCGCGTCTGCAGCGCGACCTCACCGATTCCACGACGCAGCGCAACATCGGCGTCGCGTTCGGGCACTCCCTGCTGGCCCTGGACAACCTCGAGCGCGGCCTGCGCGAGATCTCCCTCGCCCCCGACGTGCTGCGAGCCGACCTCGACGCGAACTGGGAGGTGCTGGCCGAGGCCATCCAGACCGTCGTGCGCGCCGAGATCGCCGCCGGCCGCTCCTCGATCACCGACCCGTACGCGCTGCTGAAGGAGCTCACGCGCGGTCGCCGGGTGGGCGCCACGGAGCTGGCGGAGTTCGTGCACGGGCTCGACATCGGCGACGCCGCGAAGGAGCGCCTGCTCGCCCTCACCCCCGCGACCTACACGGGCCTGGCGTCCGAGGTGGTCTCGCACCTCTGACCCCGCCCCGGCCGCCCGCCCTCACCGCCGAAAGTGCATCGACCCGGCGAGAGTGCATCGAATCCGGTGCACTTTCGGCGAGGTGGTGCACTTTCGATGAAAGTGCGCGCGGATGCGGCGTGCGGGTCAGGTCGCGGGCGGAGTGCGGCCGTCGCGGGCCTCGGGATCGTCGGATGCGGCGTCCTCGCCCGGGAGCAGCACCGGGCGGTCGACCGGCTTGGCGACCTGCGCGGGGTCGATGGCGAGGAGCAGCAGCGCGACGATCACCAGCACGGCGATGAACGCGATGCCCGCGGCGATGGCGCCGAAGACGAGCGCGCGCTGGGCCTGGCCGGCCGGGCCGTCCTGGAAGAACCCCATCGTGACCAGCGTCACGATGCCGGCGAACGCCGCCGTCAGGAACGCCAGTCCCAGCAGGTGCAGCGGGCGCATCAGATCGCGGCGGGTGGGTTTGTCGGTCATGCGCCGACCTCCTCAGCAGATGTGGGGGCCGCCGCCGCGTCGCGTCGCGGCGAGAATCCGGCGATGCCGAGGTACACCGCGAGAATCGCGGCGTAGACGCCGAAGATCCCCACCGCGATGATCGTGCCGGTCAGGGTGAACGACTGGCCGGCCTCCTCGATGTAGTACTCCAGCGCGTATCCGGCGGGCACCACCGCGACGCCGACGGCGAAGGCGGCGCTGAGGATACCGACGGTCAGCGTGTCGCGAGGCGCGCCCCGCTTGGCCTGTCCGCGGCGTTCGCGCACGCCCGCGAGGATCTCCACGAGGCCGGTGAGCGCGCCCCACGCGATGAACACGACGAACAGCATCGTTGTCGTCCGCCACGGCGCGATCCCGACCACCATGCCGGCGGCGAGGTTGAGGGCCGCCAGCACGAGCGCGGGAGCGCGGCCGCCGGCGGGGTACACGAGCCACGCCGACAGGGCGAAGACCAGCCCGGTCGCGATCGCGAAGCCGCTGAACACCGACAGCCCCACGGCGGCGGAGTGGTCGGGCGAGAACGTCACCATCACGGCCGCCAGCGCGGCGAAGAGCGCGCGGGCGAGCTGCAGGTGCCGCACCTCGAAGGCGCGGACGGATGGTGAAGCGGTCACGACACGTCCTGGAGAAGGGAAAGGAGGATGCCTCCAGTCTAGGTCGTGCCTGCCTGAGTGCCCGCGGAGCGTCTCGCCGGCGAACGATCCGCCGGCGCCACCCCGGCGACTCGTCGAGAGTGCATCAGCCCGGCGAGAGTGCACCGGATCCGATGCACTCTCGCCGGGACGGTGCACTTTCGGCGTTGCGAAGGTCCGTCACACGCCGGCCTGGGCGAGCCAGTCGGCGAGGAGCGCGGCCACGAGGGCGGGTCGCTCGTGCGGGAGGGCGTGGCCCGCACCGGCGACGGTGACCATCGTCGCGCGCGGATAGATCGTGCCCAGCTCCTGCTGCCGCTCCCACCCCACCCACCCGTCCTGGCGGCCGCAGGCCACGAGCACGGGCGCCTCGATCACCCCGGCGTCGGCATCGAGGGCGCTCAGCGCCCGCTCGAAGACCGCGTCGTCGACGGGGCCGGATGCCGGGGCGACCGCCTCGCGGAACCGGGCGAGGGTCTCGGCCGTGCGCACGACGAAGTACCCCTCGTAGGCGTCGCGCGCGTCGGTGTCGAGATCGCCGGACACGCCGTCGTCACGCGCGACGGGCACCTGCGCCGGGCGCTGGGGTCCGTCCAGGTAGGGGCACAGGAGCGCCAGGCCCGCGATCCGGTCGGGATAGCGGGCGGCCACCGCGCGGGCCACGAGTCCGCCCAGCGAGTGGCCGAGGAGCAGGAACCGGCCGTCGATCCCCTCCTCCTGCAGCAGCCGATCGACGAGGTCGAACACGCCCTCCGCGCCGTCGACGCCCTCCGACGGGCGGGAGTCGCCGTGCCCGGGCAGGTCGACGTAGATGCGGCGCACCGGGAGCCCCTCGAGCATCGGCTCGAGGAATCCGCGCACCTCCCCGCGCGCCGAGTACGCGCCGTGCAGGGCGAGCAGCGGGATGCCGCTGCCCCGGACGTCGTACGCCAGGCTCGCGTCCGGACGTGTGTGGACCCGGCGGGCAACGACGGGGCGCGCGGATGCTCCGCTCATCCCTTCACCGCGCCCTGCGTGACGCCCTCCATGACCCACCGCTGCGTGAACAGGTACGCGATGATCGCCGGCGCCATCGCCATCAGGTACGACGCGAAGGCGACGTTGTAGTTGTTGCTGAACTGGTTCTGGAAGAGGTTCTGGCGCACCGGCAGGGTCTGCATCTCGGGGTCCGAGATGATGAGCGAGGGCATCATGAAGTCGTTCCACGCGTACAGGAACGCGAAGATGCCGACGGTGGCGCTCATCGGCGCGAGCAGCGGGAAGATCAGCTGCCAGAAGGTCTGCCACGTCGACGCGCCGTCGATCCGCGCGCTCTCCTCGAGTTCGATCGGGATCGAGCGCAGGAACGCCGTGAACAGCAGCACGCTGAAGCTGAGCTGGAACATCGTGGCGAGGATCACGACGCCCACCGGGTTGTCGAGCCCGACCCGGCCGGTCAGCTGGATCTGCGGGAGCGCGACGACGGGGAAGGGGATGAACATCGCCGCCAGCAGGTAGTAGAAGGAGTACCGGAACAGGCGGCGGTCCCAGTTGCGCACGATCGCGTAGGACGCGAACGCCGCGAGCACGATCGTGAGGATGACCGTGCCGGCCGTGACGAAGAGCGAGACGGCGGCGCCGACGGGGAACTTCGTCAGGTTCCACGCCTCGACGAAGCCGTCGAAGCTGAACGGCGCGGGAAGCGAGAAGGCGTTGCCGTCCACCGCCTGCGCCGACGTCTTCAGCGACATCGAGATCGTCACGTACAGGGGCAGGAGCACGGTCACCGCGCACAGGATCAGGATGATCGTCCACGACCAGGTGGTGCGCTCCTGGCCGGTGCGCCCGCGGGAGCGCGTGGGGGCGGGGGCCGATCCGCGCTCTGCGATGAGCTCGCCTTCGGCGGTCTCGGAGGCGAGGGCGGGTTGCGTGGTCATCAGAAGACCTTCCTTCCACGCGTGAGCGAGAGTTGGAGGAGCGAGATGATGACGGCCACGAGGAAGAAGATCGTGGCGTTGGCCATCTGGTAGGAGTAGTCGCCGGTGTTGAAGCCGAAGATGATGCTCATCGCGACGCTGCGGGTCGCCGTGCCCGGCCCGCCGTTGGTGAGACCCACGATGACGTCGTAGGCGTTGAGGAAGTTCTTGAAGCTCAGGATGACGTTGATCACGACGTAGCCGGCGACGAGGGGGATCGTGATCCGCAGCATCTGCTGCATCTTGCCGGCCCCGTCGATGTCGGCCGCCTCGTACACCTCGCCGGGAACCGACAGCAGCCCCGCGATGTAGATGAGGAGCGTCCCAGGGATGGCCTGCCAGGCCGTCACGATCACGATCGCCACCCACGCCAGGTCGGGATTGGCCAGGAGGCTGGACTGCAGCCACGTGAGGCCGGTGGCCTCTCCCACCGCGGGCACGGAGTTGGAGAAGAGGAAGTTGAAGACGTAGGCGATGATGATGCCCGAGATCACCATGGGGATCACGAAGATCGTGCGCAGGCCGGTCTTGAATCGGATGCGCGAGGTCAGACCCACCGCCAGCAGGAACGCGATGATGTTCACGACGATCACGGTCGCGATCGAGAACCCGAAGGTGAACAGATAGCTCTGCAGGATGGCCGGGTCGCTGAAAAGGGCGACGTAGTTCGTGAAACCGATGAAGTTCCACTCGCCCAGCCCGATCGAGTCGGTGAAGCTGAAGAAGATCCCCACGAGGCCCGGCACCGTGATCGCGAGGGTGAACAGAACGAGGGTCGGCAGCAGGAAGACGTAGTAGATCGGCTCCACGCGGCCCTTGGGGCGTTTGGCCGCCCGTGCACCGCCGCTCACGATCGTTTCGGTGGCGGTCATCGCGAGGTCTCCTCTGCCTGTGCGTCGGTCTCGCTCGAGGGGATCGGCGAGCGGAAGGCGAGGCGCGCCCAGTCCGCGTCCATCGTGCGGAGCGTGGCGGCCGGATCGGCGCCCAGCGCGAGCGACTGCGCGTAGGCGAAGACGGGGATCGTCTTGGGGACCAGCACGGAGGGGCCCTGGTAGAAGCGCCCCTCGTCGTAGTAGGCGGCCATGCCCTCCACGCGCGGATCGCTCGGGGGCGGCGCATCCTCCGTGGGGGTGAAGCCCAGTTGCGACTCGTTGTACGACTGGATGTTCTCGGGCTGGTAGAGGAACTCCAGGAAGTCGCGCGCGGCCTCCTTGTGACGGGACTCGTCCGGGATCATGGCGGCGAGATCGGTGTTCACGCGCACCTTCAGGTCGGCGGGGTCGTTGGTCATCGGCAGCGGGAAGGTGCCGAGCTCGAGGTCGGGGGCGGTCTTGGCGATCTCGGCGAGCGCCCACGGCCCCTGCAGGTACATCGCCGCCTCACCCTGGCCGAACGCGAGGTTCCCGTCGTTGTACGCGCGGCTCTCGGCGTCGTCGTTCGCATACGTCGCGAGCTCGGCCATCTGCGCGAGCGGTTCGGCGAAGCCCTCCTCGAACGACACCTGCGAGCCGCTGCCCACGTCGGCGCCCTGGTCGGCGAGCGTGTCGAAGAACTCCACGAGGTCCAGCGATCCGCCGATCGTGTAGTCGTACCATCCCTGCGCGACGGTCCAGTCGTCTTTGAACGTGGCGTAGAACGGTGTGATCCCCGCGGCGGTGAGCGCCTCGCACGCCGCGATCAGCTCGTCCCACGTCTGCGGCACCTCGATGCCGTTGTCTTCGAAGATCTGCGTGTTGTAGATGACCGACGACGCCATCACCGAGTAGGGCAGCGCGCTCGTGCGGCCCTCGCACGTGCCGTACTGCGCCATGAGCACGTCGAGGTCGTCGCGGATCGTGGCCGCCGCATCCGTCTCGGACAGATCCGACAGCGCGCACCGGTCCACGAACCGCGCGACTTCGTAGTTGTAATTCGCGAGCATGAAGTCGGGCGGATTGCCGCGCACGAAGCTGGCCGAGACCACGTCGATGCCGGAGGTGTCCATCTCCACGCGCACCCGGTCCTGCGACGCGTTGTACTCCGAGACCAGCTCGCCCATGACGTCGAGCGCCTCGCGTTTGCTGAACGTGAACCGGATCGTCTCCCGGCCGTCGGCGGAGCACCCGGCCAGCAGCGCCGCCGCGAGGGTGACCGCTCCACCGAAGGCCAACGCGCGCGTCCCCGTCGAGGATCTCGAAGCCACGGTCGCCCCTTTCACCCGCGGCGCCCGTGCCGCGGAGTCATCGGTCAGGGGATCCCGTCACCGGCGTCACCTGCCTCTTGCGCACTTTCGCAGGCGTGCACGGGGCGGTCAAGGGGTAGACAAGCGGCCTGCGGGCGCCTCGATCCGTGACGCGGTCAGGAGCCGTCGCGCAGCGCGGTGAGAGAGGTCGCGGTGAAGCGGATGTCGGAGAACGTCACGGCGCATCCCTCGCCCACCGGCGCCTGCGCCTCGAAGCCCACGCGCACGGGCGCGGCGGTCGGGGCGAGCGCGAAATGCCGCACGAGTTGCCACCGCTGCCCGTCGAGGGAGGCGTGGTAGGCGAACGCACGTCCGATCCGGGACACCCGCAGCCACGCCGCGCCACCGTCGACGACGAAGGCGTTGGCGTCGTCGGAGACGTCACGGTTGATCACCGACACGATCATCGCGTCGCCGTCGGGGGAGTACTCGAAGCAGAGCTTGGCCCAGTTCGCCTCATCGCACCACAGCATCAGCACGCCCGCGTCGTACATGTCGGCGAAGCCGACCGTGACCCGCGCACTGAACTGGAAGTCGCCGTCGGGGGCCGGGCCGAGCAGCGTCACGGCGTTGTGCGCCGGCGCGCCGGTTCCGGCCGGGTCGACGAAGAAGTCGCTTCGCGGCGCCGCGGTGCCGTGCACGCGGTCGCCGGCGGGATCCACCGACCACGCGGATGCGTCCGAGGGGACGAGGTCGATGGGCATGCCGGCGACGGCGACGGATTCGGGCATGGCGGTCCTCTCGAGGTGCACCGGCGCGGGTCTCCGCCGCCGGAGGGTCTCCCTCGACATTAGGGGCGGCCGTGGCCGCTCTGCGCGCGCCCAGGTCTGCACTCCCGGACCTCTCCCCGCCGCCCTCCCCTGTCACCCTGCGCCCGAACTCCTCAAAAGCGCGGCCGACAGATGCGGGTTGGCCGATTCTCGCCGGATCCACGCCCGGATGTGAGGAGTTCGGGACGCTCGGCGCCGGCGCACCCCGGCGGGCTCGGCTCACATGTCCATCGCGCGCTGCGCGGTCACCTGGTCGGTGACGATGGCGTCGATGAGTCCCGACTTCAGTGCGGCGACGACCGCCTGCCGCTTCCCCGGCCCTCCCCCGATCGCCACGCGGGTGGGGACGCGCGCGAGCTGGTCGGTGGTCACGCCGATGAGCCGCCCCTCCAGCGAGCGGACCACGCGCCCGTGCTCATCGAGCAGCGTGGTGCCGATCTCGGCCACCACCCCTTCCTCCAGCAGCCCCTCCAGCTCACCGCTCTGTGCGAGCTGAGTGGCCAGCAGCGAGCTGGACGGCCATCCGCCGACCGTCAGGACGGCCATGTCGAGATGGTTCATGCGCTGCAGCGCCTGGGCGACCGGCGCCTGCCCGGTGATCACGCGGGCGGAGCGACGGTCGGTGGTGAGGAACGGCGCGTGCAGGGGGAACATGCGTCCCTTCGCGACGGTGCGCAACCGCAGGATGGCGTCCAGATAGGTCTCGGGCTGATCCGTCGCCACGCCGGTGAGCTGCACGACGTCGCACGTGTGGACGTCGACGATCCGCGCGCACATCTCCACGATCGTGCGCCCGGGGCCGAGGCCCACCACGTCGTCATCGCCGATCATGCCGGTCACCAGTCCTGCCGCCACGCCCGCCACGATCCCGCGGACCACATCGTCGGTGTCGATGTGCGAGACCACGACGAGAGCCGAGCGCAGTCCGTACCGGCGTGCCAGTGTCGCCGACAGCTCCGGATCGACCGGTTCGGGAAGCCGCGAGACCACCTCCACGAGTCCTTCGTCCCTGGCGCGCTTCACCATGCGCCCGATCGCGAACCGCGAGAGCCCGAGCTCGTCCGCGAGCTCCGTCGTGGGGCGGCCCAGTTGCAGGTGCTGCAGCGCGACGTAGACGCGCAGGGTCGCGTCGGCGATATCCGTG
>JADGMW010000753.1_pt1 | contig 11101 bp, 7 predicted proteins | sample 8641801 | NCBI WGS metagenome assembly JADGMW01 (sample SAMN16272018, study PRJNA661076) | feces metagenome | isolation source: fecal sample from diarrhoea affected cattle A | host: Bos taurus | place: South Africa: Lokaleng Village, Mahikeng | collected 2019-09
CTCTCGACGCACTCAAGGTGTAGCAGGGAGGCCTCGGAATCTGGGGAGCAGTGTTCCTCGGCGGCATCGGTGCGTGGATCGGCTGCCGTCGCCGCGGCATTCCGGTGTCCGCGCTCGGTGACGCGATTGCGCCCGGAATCTTGCTCGCACAGGCCATCGGTCGTATCGGCAACTACTTCAACCAGGAGTTGTACGGTCGCGAGACCACCGTCCCATGGGGCCTCGAGATCTTCGAACGGGTGAACTCTTCCGGCCAACTCGATCAACTGGCTGGTGTCTCCAACGGAGAAGTCATTCGGGTCGTTCACCCGACGTTCCTCTACGAAGCTGTGTGGAACGTCCTGATCGTGATCCTGCTGGTCCTCGTCGACCGCCGATTCAAGATCGGCCACGGACGCCTGTTTGCTCTGTACGTCGCGGGCTATTGCCTGGGCCGGTTCGTCGTCGAACTGATGCGTGACGATTTCGCCTACGAGATCGCCGGCATTCGAGTCAACACATTCACCTCGGGGATCGTGTTCTTCGCCGCACTGGCCTACTTCTTCCTGGCGAAGAAGGGCCGTGAGGATCCGGCTGATTTGAAGTCGAAGAACTACGTCGCTGCGGTAGCTGCCGGTGAAGCAGGAGTCGCAGCGCCAGGCACCGACACTGATTCGGCGAAGGCCGACGCGAAAGTCGCCGACGCAAAAGCACCCGAAGCGAAGGCAGCTGGATCCGATGCCAGTGAGGCGAGCGACTCCCCGGCAGCGTCGGACGAGTCGTCGGACGCGGTGAAGCTGTCGAAGAAAGACAAGCCGTGACAGGTCCCTATTCGCAAGGGGGATTCCCCGACGATCAGGGACCGGTCTACGGCGCGCCCAATCCGTACGGCTATCAGCAGCCTCTACCTGCTGCGTCGATGTACGGGTTCGGTGATCCCTATGCCCCGTACGGTCGGCACCCGGTAACCGGGGAACCGTATTCCGACAAGTCGAAGGCCACCGCTGGACTGTTGCAGATCTTGCTGGGCTTCTTCGGAATCTGTGGAGTCGGGCGCCTCTACATCGGAAGTGTCGGGATCGGATTGTGCCAACTGCTCGGCATGTTCTTCGCGCTGTTCATGTCGGCGTTCCTGATCGGGATTCCGTTCGCCATCGGAATCTGGATCTGGGCGTTCGTCGACGGCATCGTGATACTTTCGGGCAATGCACGGGACGGTGTTCGTCGGCCGTTACGGGGATGAACCGCGAGGATGAACGCGCAAACAGATGTGTGGGGGTCCGGCCACGCGAAGGTCGAAATCCTTCGCGCGGCCCGATAACAAAAGCTATTACGTACCGTCGTCGAATCGAAGGAAAGTACGTTGCCTAACTTGAACAAGAATCCGGAACCTTCCGAGTCGGGGGACTCGTCAGGATCGCAGTCGCCGGTTCCACCGCAGTTCGGGTCGCCGTTCGACTACGACGCGACGGCGGATGCGTCGTTGACGGAAACCTCGGCGCCCACGGAAAAGACGCCGTCGACGGAGACCACCGGCACGGGCCCGGGTTGGGACACGTATTCGGGAGTCGGAAACGGTCCGGGCTGGGGAAACCACCCCATCTACCCGCCGCCGACCGGAACCGAATCCACCACAGCTTTTCCCACCGCGGGTTCTGATTCCACCCCGAATCACCCCACGGCGCCGTACACGTCGCAGGAAAGCTACGTGGCCCAGAACTATCCGGCGCCGGATTACTCGGGTTCTACCCAATCCTCGACGGACGGTCCCGTGTACGGGGCGCCGGCAGATCAGACTGCGAATCCCTACGCCGCTCCGCCGCAGGACTACCCCGCCGCTCCGCCGCAGGGAAGCCAGAACTACGGTCAGCCGCAGGGCTACCCCCAGCCTGGATATTCGCAGCCAAGTTACGGTCAGCCTCAGGGCTACCCGCAAGGTCAGGGTTATCCTCAGCCTGGCTACGGCCTGGTCGACCCGTCCGCACCGTACGGACGAGACCCGATGACCGGCGAACCGTACTCGGACAAGTCGAAGACGACCGCCGGATTGCTGGGCATTCTGCTCGGCGGTTTCGGAGCAGGACGTTTTTACCTCAACCAGCCCGGCATGGCTGTCGCACAGATCGCGGTCACTTGGTTGACGTGTGGAATCGGTGGCATCTGGCCGCTCATCGACGGAATCATGATGTTGACCGGCAGCGTGCGCGATCAGTACAACCGCCCTTTGCGTAGCTGATCGAAACGACTTTCGGAAACTGTGACCCCCTGACGCCCCGGTGTCACGGGGTCACAGTTTTCTCTCGCGACCTGCGGTTATGTGCTGATAAACTGGCGCACGTCGGCTGCATGTCCGCGTGGAGGTCGCCGAGTGCCGTTTTCTCGAATACCTGATCCTCGAGGCCTGTACGACCCCGATCAGGAAACCGATTCATGTGGTGTAGCCCTGGTAGCAGACACCTCTGGACGCCGCGCGCATTCCATTGTCGACGAGGCAATCGCGGTCCTGGGAAATCTCACCCACCGTGGCGCAGCCGGGCGTGAATCCAACAGCGGTGACGGCGCGGGGATCCTGATTCAGCTGCCGACGGAGTTATTCGACGCGGTGACCGAGTTCGAGCTTCCACCACCCAATGCGATGGGTGAGAACACCTACGCAGCGGGAAACTGCTTTCTTCCGGTGGATCAGGAAGCACGTGACTGCGCGCTGGTCCGGATAGACCGGTACGCAGCGGAAGAAGGACTGCGGATTATCGGGTGGCGAGAGGTGCCGGTCGAGAGCGACTGCGTCGGAACCGTTGCCGCGCAGTGTGCTCCGTACATCAGCCAGTGTTTTGTGACGTGCGCCGAGCCACGAGAGCGCAGTGTGGGCGGAATTGCCTTGGACCGACGAGTGTTTGCGCTCAGGAGGCAAGTCGAACGGATCGACCAGGACGGGGCCGCGGTGTATTTCCCCTCGTTGTCAGCTCGAACGATCGTGTACAAGGGCATGCTCACGCCGGCGCAGTTGCCCGGATACTTCACCGACCTCCGTGACGGCAGGATGCGAACTGCCTTGGCCGTCGTGCACAGTAGATACTCCACGAACACATTTCCCTCGTGGCCACTCGCACAGCCGTATCGCTGCATCGCTCACAACGGCGAGATCAACACGATTGTGGGAAACAGGAATTGGATGCGCGCTCGCGAGCCGATGCTGCGAAGCGCACTGCTCCATGGGGACATCGCTCGCCTGTTTCCGATCTGCACCCCGGGCGGATCCGACTCGGCGTCGTTCGACGAGGTGCTAGAGCTCTTGTCCCTCGGTGGCCGCAGCATGCAGCACGCCATCGCGATGATGATTCCCGGTGCCTGGGAGAACGATTCTTCGATGCCGGACGAGATGAGGGCCTTCTACCAATTTCATGCTTGCCTGATGGAACCGTGGGACGGTCCGGCGTCCGTGACTTTCAGCGATGGCACTGTCGTCGGGGCGGTGTTGGATCGCAACGGTCTTCGCCCAGGGCGGTGGTGGCGGATGAAGAACGGCCGTATCGTGCTGGCCAGTGAGAGCGGTGTGTTCGACGCTCCGACTTCCGAGGTGTTGGAGAAGGGGCGCCTCGAACCGGGACGCATGTTCCTCGTCGACACCGCTCGCCGTGGCATCGTTTCCGATGCGGAGATCAAATCCGAACTCGCGAGCACAGCACCCTACCGGAGCTGGGTCGACGGAGGATTGGTCGGTCTCGAGGAGATCCCCGAGTCTGCACCTGCCCGAGGCGATCCGGCTCCGCTGTTGCAGAGGCAACTGCTCTTCGGATACCAGGCAGAGGACTTGCAGGAAGTTCTCCTTCCAATGGCTCGCTCAGGATCGGAGCCGTTGGGATCGATGGGTGTCGACACACCCCTGGCTGTTCTCTCGGATCGGCCGAAGCTGTTGTACGACTATTTCGTTCAGCTCTTCGCGCAAGTGACCAACCCGCCATTGGATGCGATTCGCGAGCAGGTTGTCACGACTCTCGCAACCACGCTCGGTACCGAGCAGAACTTGTTCGAAGCATCTGCCCGCTCGTGTCGGAGGATCGTTCTGCACAAGCCGGTGATCGGGCCGGTGGACATGAAGAGGATCACCGAACTCCACAGCCCTCGAACTCCGACATCCTTTGTCCTACCGGGACTGTTCGATGTTCGGGGCGGTCTGGCCGAGGGTGTCGAGAGGCTTCGGGAGTCTGCCCGAACTGCCGCCGTCGACGGTATCGAGATTCTCGTGATCTCCGACCGTGGATCGGGCCCAGACCAGGCTCCCATTCCGTCGCTCCTCGCCGTATCGGCCGTGCACCACGATCTCGTTTGTCATGGCCTGCGGACCAAGGTGTCACTCGTCGTCGAATCAGGAGATGCCCGCGAACTTCATCACATCGCGCTCCTGATCGGATACGGTGCGGCGGCTGTTCATCCCTATCTTGCTCTCGAATCCGTGGAGGCACTCAGCGAGCAAGGCGAGCTTCCCGGGACAGATCGGAAGACCGCATCGGAGAACTATCTGAGAGCAACGAATTCCGGAGTGCTCAAGGTGATGTCGAAGATGGGCATAGCCACGGTTCACTCCTACACCGGCGCTCAGGTATTCGAGGCCGTGGGTTTGGGCCGGGCTTTGATCGACACGTACTTCTGCAACACACGAAGCCGGATCGGCGGGATCGGTATCACCGAAGTCGCGCGAGAAGTTCTGATGCGTCACGCGGCCACGTATCGCGCGGTGCAGCATCGGCAGTTGAGTAGCAGCGGAGAGTTCCGGTATCGCCGCGGTGGTGAATTGCATGTGTTCACACCCGAGTCCGTGTTCTTTCTCCAGCATGCGACCCGGACAGGGCGAAGTGAGATGTTTCGTCGCTACAGCGATGAAGTCGATCGACTGAGTGCGCAGGGCGGAACACTTCGGGGGCTGTTTCGATTTCGGCGTGGGATTCGTTCGCCGATTCCGCTCGATCAGGTCGAACCCGTCGAGATGATTCTCGCTCGATTCAACACCGGCGCGATGAGCTACGGTTCCCTCTCTGCCGAGGCGCACGAGACGATGGCGGTTGCGATGAATGCTCTCGGCGGACGTTCCAACACCGGTGAGGGCGGAGAGTCACCGGAGCGGTTGCGTGACGACAAGCGTCGTAGCGCTGTCAAGCAGGTCGCGAGTGGTCGCTTCGGGGTGACCAGCGATTACCTGGTCAATGCCACCGACATTCAGATCAAGATGGCCCAAGGTGCCAAACCAGGTGAAGGAGGCCAGCTTCCGGGGTCCAAGGTCTACCCGTGGATCGCGGAAACCCGGTACTCGACGCCTGGAGTCGGGCTGATTTCTCCGCCACCGCACCACGACATCTATTCGATCGAGGATCTCGCCCAACTGATCTACGACCTCAGATGCGCAAACGATCGTGCGCGGATACACGTGAAGTTGGTCAGCGCAGTCGGAGTCGGGACTGTTGCAGCTGGTGTGGCCAAAGCGCACGCCGACGTGGTGCTGATCTCCGGTCACGACGGGGGGACGGGCGCGGCGGCACTCTCGTCCATCCACCATGCCGGTACGCCGTGGGAGATCGGGCTGGCCGAAACTCAGCAGACTCTGGTGCTCAACGGGTTACGCGATCGGATCGTCGTCCAGTGTGACGGGGGTTTGCGCACGGCGCGGGACGTCGTCGTCGCCGCGTTGCTGGGGGCGCAGGAGTACGGGTTTTCCACGGCGCCACTGATCGCGGCCGGCTGCGTCATGATGCGGGTATGTCACCTCGACACCTGCCCCGTCGGAGTAGCGACGCAGAATCCCGAACTGCGCGAGCGATTCACGGGCCGGCCGGAGTACGTCGAGAACTTCTTTCGCTTCATCGCCGACGACGTACGACGGTTGTTGGCAGAACTGGGGTTTCGAAGTATCGACGATGCGCTGGGGCACGCAGACGTATTGGAAATGTCTCCGGCGGTGGCGCATTGGAAGAGTCGGACGTTGGACCTCTCACCACTCTTCGGCGTGCCGGCCGCGCCGGCCGGCACGGCCTACCAGCCGTGTGTACCTGTTTCGAGCGAACTCGAACGCACCCTGATCGAGTTCGCCGCGAACTCTCTCGAGGACGCTCGACCCGTGCATATCGAACTGCCAGTACACAATACGGACCGGGCGGTGGGAACGAGGCTTGGCGCTGAGGTGACCAGACGCTACGGCGCTGGCGGGCTACCCGAAGGCACCATCGACATCGTGCTCAGCGGAACGGCAGGCCAGTCACTCGGTGCGTTCCTGCCGCCCGGCATCTCGCTGGTCGTAGTCGGCGATGCAAACGATTACGTGGGGAAGGGTCTGTCCGGTGGACGAATTGTGCTCCGGCCGAGTGAGGATGCACCCTTCGTGGCCGAGGAGCAGGTCATTGCCGGCAATACGCTGCTGTACGGCGCTACGAGCGGTGCACTCTATGTCCGGGGGCGTGTCGGGGAACGATTCGCGGTGCGCAACTCGGGCGCGGTCGCTGTGGTGGAAGGCGTCGGCGACCATGCGTGTGAGTACATGACCGGAGGTCGCGTCGTCATAATCGGCCCAACTGGTAGGAACCTTGCTGCGGGAATGTCCGGCGGAATTGCTTTCGTACTCGACGTGAAGGCAGAGAAGGTCAACTGCGACATGGTCGTTCTGGAGCGGCCTTCGACGGAAGACTGTAGTCAGCTGGTCGAAATTCTCGGCGAGCATGTGGCTGCGACCGGCTCGCCGGTGGCGGCAGAACTTCTCGAGGACTGGGTTGGCCAGAGTCCGAGATTCACCAAAGTTTTGCCCGTCGATTATCAGAAGGTCGTGGAAGAGAACGAACTGGTGGAGCCGGCCCATGCCTGACCCACGCGGGTTCCTCGACGTGAAACGATCCGGCACACCGACCAGATCGACCGATGTGCGTGTCGGCGACTGGGCGTCGGTATACGAGTCGCTGGATCCCGTCGTGCGAAATCGAGGCGTATCTTCACAGGCCTCGCGCTGCATGGACTGCGCTGTGCCGTACTGCCATTCGGCCGGCGTCGGGTGTCCGCTCGGCAATCTCATCCCGGAATGGAACGACCTCGTTCGGCGTGGACGGTGGTCCGAAGCTTCGGAGAATCTGCATTCCACCAACAATTTCCCCGAGTTCACCGGACATCTGTGCCCCGCTCCGTGCGAAACGGCGTGCGTTCTCGCACTCGACGACGAGCACACGTCGGGAGGTGTCACCATCAAGCGCATCGAACAGGCAATCATCGACAACGCCTGGGAGTCGGGTTGGTTGGGGCCGCAGGAACCTGTAGGTCACAGCGGACACCGTGTCGCGGTAGTCGGTTCGGGACCGGCGGGACTTGCTGCGGCTCAACAACTGACACGAGCCGGACATAATGTCACGGTGTTCGAGCGGAGCGATCGGATCGGGGGACTGCTTCGCTACGGAATTCCGGAATTCAAGTTGCCCAAGGCCTTGATCAACCGGCGGCTGGACCAACTGACCGCCGAAGGGACCAGATTCGTCACCGACTGCGCCGTCGGAGTGAACGTGAGCGCGCACGACCTGCTGACGGATTTCGAGGCGGTGGTCCTGGCGGTAGGGGCCGATCGTGCCAGAGACACCGACGTACCGGGTCGTGGACTTCGCGGAATCCACCGTGCGATGACGTACCTGCGTGCGGCTAACCGCGAATGCGAGGGGGACGGCGCGTCGAGCATCTCGGCACGAGGTAAGAACGTCGTGATCATCGGTGGCGGTGACACGGCCGCCGATTGTCTCGGCACCGTGCATCGCCAGGGCGGCCTCTCGGTGACGGAATTGGATTACCACGTCCCACCTCCGACACGCCGCGATCGAGATCGCGACCCATGGCCGCTGTGGCCGCGGGTCCTGCGCACCTCGCCGGCAGACGAGGAGGGCAGTGACAAACGGTTCCGATGGGCGGCGCAGGAATTTCTCGACGACGGCGAGGGTGCGGTCCGTGCAATCCGGATGGTTCCGGTAGCCGTGTCACGAGGGGCGAACGGACAACGGACCCTGGTGGAGACCGGCGACACGACGGATCTGGCGTGCGAGATGGTCCTACTCGCGCTCGGTTTCGAGGGCGTCGAAACCGCCCCGCTGCTCACCGACCTTGATGTCGGCACCGATCCACTCGGCCGAATCGAGTGTGATGTCAGGTGGCAGACCCGGACGCCTGGTGTATTCGTCTGCGGCGACGCGCATCGCGGGGCGTCACTCGTCGTCTGGGCGATTGCCGAAGGACGGTCGGCCGCACGTGCCGTCGACGTGTATCTCACAGGCGAGTCTGAGCTTCCCGCTCCAGTTCATCCAAAGGCATTTCCGCTGTTCGTAAGCTGAACAACTGAATCGAGTAAGTACAGAAAGCGCAGGTCGCAAATGCCGGATAGAAGTGCGGTGGGGTAGCGACTAGGCTCGAGCCGTGAACCGACGGACAAAAATTGTATGCACACTTGGACCTGCGACAGCTTCTGGCGACCGCATCCGTGAGCTCGTGGAGAGCGGCATGGACGTGGCTCGCCTCAACTTCAGCCACGGCGAGCATGCCGATCACGAAGAAAACTACATTCGCGTCCGCGCCGCGTCGGACGCCACCGGAAAGGCCGTCGGTGTTCTCGCCGACCTTCAGGGACCCAAGATTCGCCTCGGCCGATTCAAGGACGAGCGGACCACCTGGGCCAACGGCGAAGAAGTTCGTATCACCGTCGACGACGTCGAGGGAACGCACGATCGCGTCGGCACCACGTACAAGGAATTGGCGCGCGACGCCAAGGCCGGCGATCGACTTCTGGTCGACGACGGAAAGGTCGGCCTGGTCGTCACGTCCATCGACGGCAACGACGTCGTCTGCCGGGTCACCGAAGGCGGTCCGGTCAGCAACAACAAGGGCCTCTCACTGCCCGGTATGAACGTCTCCGTTCCAGCCCTGTCGGGCAAGGACATTGCCGACCTCGAGTTTGCGCTCAAGCTGGGCGTCGACTTCATTGCACTGTCCTTCGTTCGCTCACCCGCGGATGTCGAATTGGTTCACGCCATCATGGATCGAGTCGGGCGCCGCGTTCCCGTCATCGCGAAGCTCGAGAAGCCCGAGGCCATCGACAATCTCGAAGCCATCGTGCTCGCGTTCGACGCCGTCATGGTCGCCCGCGGTGACCTCGGTGTCGAGTTGCCGCTCGAGCAGGTCCCGCTCGTTCAGAAGCGCGCAATCCAGATTGCTCGTGAGAACGCGAAGCCGGTCATCGTCGCCACGCAGATGCTCGAATCGATGATCGAGAACTCACGTCCGACTCGTGCAGAGGCGTCCGATGTCGCCAACGCCGTTCTCGACGGCGCGGATGCAGTCATGCTCTCGGGCGAGACTTCGGTGGGCAAGTACGTCATGGAAACCGTTCGCACCATGGCCCGCATCGTCGAGGCCGTCGAGAACGAATCAACCCGTGTCCCACCGCTGACCCACGTCCCGCGCACCAAGCGCGGTGTCATCTCGTACGCCGCACGCGACATCGGCGAACGTCTCGACGCCAAGGCCTTGGTTGCGTTCACTCAGTCCGGTGACACGGTGCGTCGACTGGCTCGTCTGCACACGCCGCTGCCGTTGCTCGCCTTCACGCCGCTGCCCGCTGTGCGCAGTCAACTGACGCTGACATGGGGAACCGAGACGTTCCTGGTCGATGCGGTGGCCACCACCGACGAGATGGTGCGTCAGGTGGACAGTGCATTGCTCTCTCTCGGGCGGTACGTCAAGGGCGACCTCGTGGTGATCGTTGCCGGGTCCCCTCCGGGAACTGTCGGCTCCACCAACCTCATTCACGTCCACCGCATCGGCGAAGAGGACCACTGAGTGACCCACGCGAACGCGTCCGCCGACCTCGGTACTCTCCTCGGTCTGTTGGATCTGGAGCAGATCGGTGAAGACGCGTTCCGTGGATACCACCCGAAGCAGGTAGGTTCGCGGACGTTCGGCGGTCAGTTGGTGTCTCAGGCACTGATGGCCGCCGGACGGACCGTCGATGGTGATCGCCCCATCCATGCCGTGAACGCCCACTTCATTCGGGGCGGAGATGTCAAGGCGCCTATCGACTACCGGGTGGAGCGTCATCGCGACGGGAGGGCATTCGCCAATCGCCAGGTGGCGGCCTATCAGGGTGAGAACGAATTGTTCGTGATGCTCGCGGCATTCCAGGACTCCGGCAAGGGGCTCGACCATGCTGTCGAGATTCCGGATGTTCCACTTCCGGAGTCGTTGCCTCCCATCGGCGATCATCTGGTGGGGTACGAGGAGAAGCTGCCGCATTTCAGTGCAGCGCTCAAGCCGATCGACATGCGGTACGCCAACGATCCGGCGTGGATCCTCAAGGGCACCGGCGAGAAACTCAACCACAATCGGGTGTGGATGCGCCCCGACGGTGATCTGCCGGACGATTCGCTCATTCATGCTGCGACGCTGGCATATTCGTCCGATACCACCGTGCTCGATTCGATTCTGACCACTCATGGTTTGTCCTGGGGTCATGATCGTATCGTCGCGGCGACGGTCAATCATTCGATCTGGTTCCATCGCCCGTTCCGGTTCACCGACTGGGTTCTGTACGCCACCGAATCGCCGGTCGCTGCGGGTTCGCGCGGTCTGGCAACCGGACGGTACTTCTCGGTGGAAGGGCTGCTGTTGGCGACGGTGGTCCAAGAAGGAATGATCAGGCATTTCCCGCGTAAAGGGGAATGAGAAGCGGGCCCGAGACTGAACTCGGGCCCAGATTCAAGCGGACTTGCGATATTGCGGTGAGAGTTCGTCGGCTCGGTCCCACGGAGACCAGTCGACCTCGCGTCCATCGAGTTGGGCCGCAACAACTTCCAAGCCCGCGTGCCAACCGGCGGCGTGGGCGTACGCCGACTCTTCGTCTTCCATCGTGTGGGTGAGGGTCAGCCAACAGCCGCCGGTGCCGTCCGGCGCCAGTTCCCAATGCAGAGTATCTGCGTCCCAGAGGAATTCGAGAATTCGGTGCGGGTGGACGCTGATGACCGTCCCGCGCGTCACATGATCTGCGGGCAGTCCGAATCGCTCGACTTGTTCCGGTGTCACCTTGAACAGCAGATCCGCGCCTGGAGTGAGATTGAAATCG
>JADGMW010000756.1_pt1 | contig 11080 bp, 6 predicted proteins | sample 8641801 | NCBI WGS metagenome assembly JADGMW01 (sample SAMN16272018, study PRJNA661076) | feces metagenome | isolation source: fecal sample from diarrhoea affected cattle A | host: Bos taurus | place: South Africa: Lokaleng Village, Mahikeng | collected 2019-09
CATGCCGCGTCCGCCGCGCAGGGCCCTGCGACATCGCCAGGCCCAGCGCGACGCCCGCGATCGTGGCGTGCACGCCGGAGCGCGACACGAGCACCCACGTCATCAGCGCCAGGACGACCAGCACGACCGAGACCATGACGTGCCGGGGTCCCCCCAGTTGACGGCTGAGCACGCCGAAGACGACGACGAGAGCGAGGGCGGCCAGCAGGCTCACGGCGTCGATGCCCGTGGTGAACAGCACCGCGATCAGCACGATCCCCACGATGTCGTCGAGGATCGCCAGCGCCAGGAGGAACACGCGCACGGAGGAGGGCAGGCCGCGACCCACCACGGCGAGGACCCCCAGCGCGAAGGCGATGTCGGTGGCCGTCGGCACGGGCCATCCGGGCGCGGACGGCCCGCCCCCGGCGATGCCGAGGAAGATGCCGATCGGAAGGAGCACGCCACCGGCGGCGGCGATCGCCGGCTGCAGCGCCTTGCGGGCGGAGTTCAGCTGACCGCGCGTGAGCTCGACCTGCAGCTCCACCGCGACGGCGAAGAAGAACAGCGCCAGCAGCCCGTCGGCGATCCAGTGCTCGATCGACAGGGTGAACAGGCCCGGCAGCCCGACCTCGAGGTGCAGGACGTCCCGCATCCCGGGACCCAGCGGCGAGTTCGCCACCGCGAGCCCCGCCGCGGCAGCGCCCAGCAGCATCGCGGCGGGCAGGCGAGCGGAGCGCAGGACGGACATGGCACCTCCGGATGAGGCGGATCCCGGTGCGGCGACCGGAGCCCCCGCCCGCCAGAGCCACAGCCTACGTCGCCGCCCGCGCCAGGACACGGGTCCCGGGCGGGTAGCGTTGGCGGGTGCAAGAACTGACCCCCACGGAAGCCATCGACCTCGTCGGCCGCTTCGAGGCCGGCCAGGAACTCCCCGAGGAGATGCGCGCCGACGTGCGCGTGCTCGGTTCGCTCCTGGGACGTGTCCTACGGGAGAGCGGGTCGCCGGGGCTGTTCGAGGACGTCGAACGGCTGCGCACCGCGACGATCCAGGCGTACACCGACGAGACCCCCGAGGCGTTCGCCCGGGCGGCGCGCATCGCCGACGGATTCTCGGTGGCACGCGCCGACGAGGTCGCGCGTGCGTTCACGTGCTACTTCCACCTGGTGAACCTCGCCGAAGAGCACCAGCGCGTGCGCATCCTCCGCGAGCGCGACGGTCGCGCCGGTTCGGCGGATGCGGCGGACTCGATCGCCACCGCGTTCGCCCGACTGTCGGAGGAGGTGGGCGAAGACGCCGCCCGGGAGCGCCTGCGCGGCCTGCGGTTCCACCCGGTGTTCACGGCCCATCCCACCGAAGCCCGCCGCCGCGCGGTGTCGGCGAGCATCCGCCGCCTGTCGGAGCTGCTCGACGGCTACGACACCGCCGCCGAGGAGGGCACCGCGCGCCGCCGCGCCGAGCGTCGCATGCTGGAGGAGATCGACGTGCTGTGGCGCACGGCTCCCCTGCGCGCGGAGAAGCCCTCGCCCACCGACGAGGTGCGGTCGGTCATGGGCGTCTTCGACGAGACGCTCTACACCGCCGTCCCGCACGTGTACCGCCGCGTTGACGACACGCTGCAGGGCGATGAGGCCGGGGCGCGCGCGCCGATCGTGCGTCCCTTCGTCCGCCTGGGCTCGTGGGTGGGCGGCGACCGCGACGGCAATCCGTTCGTCACCGCATCCGTCACCCGCAAGGCCGCGGCGATCGCCAGCGAGCACGTGCTGCTGGGGCTGGAGCGCACGGCGCTGCGGGTCGGGCGCGGACTCACGCTGGATGCCGCGTCCACGCCGCCCAGCGACGCGCTCGTTGCCCTGTGGCAGAGGTTGCGTGCCGGCGACGAGGAGGCTGCGGCCGAGATCGCGCAGCGGTCTCCGAACGAACCGCACCGCCGCATCATGCTCCTCCTGGCACGCCGGATCGCCGCCACCCGCACGCGCGACGCCGATCTGGCCTATCGCGACCCCGAGCACCTGCTGGCCGACCTCCGCACCGTGCAGGAGTCCCTGGTGGCCGCGGGAGCCGCGCGCCAGGCGTACGGGCACCTGCAGCAGCTGGTGTGGCAGGTGGAGACGTTCGGCTTCCACCTCGCCGAGCTGGAGGTGCGCCAGCACTCCGCCGTGCACGCCCGCGTCCTCGCGCGCCTGGATGCCGGGGAGAGCGACGAGGAGAGCGAGGAGGTGCTCGACACCTTCCGCGCGATCGCGTACATCCAGGAGCGCTTCGGGCCGAAGGCGGCGGGGCGCTACATCGTGTCGTTCACCCGCTCGGCCGACGACCTCGCCGCCGTGCACCGCCTGGCCCGGCACGCCGTGGGCGAGAACGGCACGCCGCCCGTGCTCGATGTCATCCCGCTGTTCGAGACCTTCGCCGACCTGCGGGCGGCCCCCGGCATCCTCGCCGAGATCGTCGGCCACCCCGCCTTCGCCGCGCGCCTGGAGCAGACCGGGCGGCGCCTGGAGGTCATGCTGGGGTACTCCGACTCGTCCAAGGACGTCGGCCCCGTCGCGGCGAACCTCGCCCTGTACGAGGCACAGGCCGAGATCGGCGAATGGGCCCAGCGCACCGGCATCCAGCTGACGCTCTTCCATGGGCGCGGCGGGGCGCTCGGGCGCGGCGGCGGTCCAGCGAACTCCGCCATCCTCGCCCAGCCGCCGCACTCGGTGGAGGGGCGGTTCAAACTCACCGAGCAGGGCGAGGTCATCTTCGCGCGTTACGGCGACCCGGCCATCGCGATGCGCCACATCGACCAGGTCGCCGCCGCGGTGCTGATGGCCTCCGCGCCGTCGAACGAATCCCGCAACCGCGCGGCGGCCGAGCGGTACGCCGACATCGCGCGCACGATGGATGCGGCATCCCGCGAGCGCTTCTTCGCCCTCGTGAAGGCGCCCGGGTTCGCCCCGTGGTTCGCGCGCGTGACCCCCATGGAGGAGATCGGTCAGCTCGCCCTCGGCTCCCGGCCCGCGCGGCGCGGGCTGTCGGTGGAGTCGCTGGAAGACCTCCGCGCCATCCCGTGGGTGTTCGCATGGACGCAGGCGCGCATCAACCTCGCCGGATGGTTCGGCCTGGGCACCGCCCTGGAGGCCGTCGGCGACGAGGAGCGCCTCCGGGAGGCCTACCAGGAGTGGCCGCTCCTGCGCACGCTGATCGACAACGTCGCGATGAGCCTGGCCAAGGCCGATGCCCGCATCGCGCGGCGCTACCTCGACCTGGACGACCGCGCCGACCTGGCCGACCTCGTCATGGCCGAGATGACCCTCACGCGGTCGTGGGTGATCCGGGTGACCGGCGGCGACGAGCTGCTGGCCACCAAGCCGGTCCTGCAGCGCGCCGTGAAGATGCGCAGCCCCTACGTCGATGCCCTGTCGCTGCTGCAGCTGCGTGCCCTGCGGGCGTTGCGCGACGCCGACGCTCCCCGCGACCCGGAGCAGGAGCGCCTGCTGCTCCTGTCGGTCAGCGGCGTCGCCGCGGGCCTGCAGAACACCGGCTGACGCGCTCCCGCGCCGCGCCGCCGCACCCAGAGTGCACCGACTCGGCGAGAGTGCACGGAATCCGGTGCACTCTCGCCGGCTTCGTGCACTTTCGGGGTCAGGAGGCGGCGGCGGACTCGGCGGGTACGGGCTCGGGGAAGAGCTGGTCGAGCAGCTGCGCCGTCCACGCGATGAGCGCGGCATCCGAATCCGCCGCCGGAAGCGGCACGACGAGGGCCTCGCCGCCGGCGACGACCTTGGCCTTGGGATGCAGCCGCTGCAGGCGCACGCGCATCGAGTCGGGCAGGTTCGCCGGTGCCAGGCGCAGGTTCGGCCCCATCGCCACGACATCCGTGAGACCGGCACGCGCGGCGCGACGGCGCAGGCGCGCCACCGCGATGAGGCCTTCGACTTCGCGCGGAGGTTCGCCGTAGCGGTCGCGCAGTTCGTCGACGACCGCGTCGATCGCGTCGTCCTTGGCGGTGGCGGATGCCGCGGCCGAGAGCTTCTGGTAGGCCTCCAGGCGCAGCCGCTCGCTGTCGATGTACGTCTCCGGCAGGCGCGCATCCACCGGCAGCTCCAGGCGCAGCTCGGTGGGTCCCTCGGTGTCCTCGCCGCGGAAGGTCGCCACCGCCTCGCCGATCATGCGGAGGTAGAGGTCGAAGCCCACCCCGGCGATGTGCCCGGCCTGCTCCGCGCCGAGGAGATTGCCCGCGCCGCGCAGCTCGAGGTCTTTCAGGGCCACCTGCATGCCGCTGCCGAGGTCGTTGTTGACCGCGATCGTCTCCAGGCGGTCGGCGGCGGTCTCCGACAGCGGCTTCGTGTCGTCGTAGAGGAAGTACGCGTAGGCGCGCTCACGGGCGCGGCCCACGCGTCCACGCAGCTGGTGCAGCTGCGACAGGCCGTACTTGTCGGCGCGGTCGATGATGATCGTGTTCGCGTTGGAGATGTCCAGGCCCGTCTCCACGATCGTCGTGCACACCAGCACGTCGGCTCGGCGCTCCCAGAAGTCGTCCACGACATGCTCGAGGGCGTTCTCGCCCATCTGGCCGTGGGCGACGGCGATGCGGGCCTCGGGCACGAGTTCGGCCAGGTCGGCGGCGACGCGCTGGATCGACTTCACGCGGTTGTGCACGTAGAACACCTGACCCTCGCGCAGCAGCTCCCGCCGGATCGCCGCGGCGATCTGCTTGTCGTTGCGCGGGCCCACGTACGACAGGATCGGGTGGCGGTCCTCGGGCGGGGTCTGCAGAGTGGACATCTCGCGGATGCCGGTGACCGCCATCTCCAGCGTCCGTGGGATGGGCGTGGCGCTCATCGCGAGGATGTCGACGTTCGTCTTGAGCTTCTTCAGCGCGTCCTTGTGCTCGACGCCGAACCGCTGCTCCTCGTCGATGATCAGAAGGCCGAGGTCTTTGAAGACGACCTTCTCGGTGAGGATGCGGTGCGTTCCGATGACCATGTCGATCGTGCCGTCGGTGAGACCGGCGAGGATGTCGCGCGCCTCCTTGTCGCTCTGGAAGCGGGAAAGGGCCCGCACCTTGACCGGGAAGCCGGCGAAGCGCTCGGTGAAGGTCTCGGTGTGCTGCTTGACCAGCAGCGTCGTCGGCACCAGCATCGCCACCTGCTTGCCGTCCTGGATCGCCTTGAACGCCGCGCGCACGGCGACCTCGGTCTTGCCGAACCCGACATCCCCCGACAGCAGCCGGTCCATCGGGATGGGCTTTTCCATGTCGGCTTTGATCTCGTCGATCGTCTGCAGCTGGTCGGGCGTCTCGGCGAAGGGGAACGCCTCCTCCAGCTCCCGCTGCCACGGGGTGTCGGGGCCGAACGCGTGACCCTTGGATGCCATGCGCGCCGAGTACAGCTTGACCAGCTCGACGGCGATGTCGCGCACCGCCTTGCGCGCGCGTCCCTTCGCCTGCGCCCAGTCGCTGCCGCCCATCTTCGACAGGGTCGGGGCCTCACCGCCGACGTACTTCGAGAGCAGGTCCAGCTGATCGGTCGGCACGAAGAGCTTGTCTCCGGGGTACCCCCGCTTGGAGGGGGCGTATTCCAGCACGACGTACTCCCGCGTCGTCTTCACCGGGTTGCGCCCGCCGCTGGACACCTCGCGCTGAGCGAGTTCGACGAAGCGGCCGATGCCGTGCGTGGCATGCACGACGTGATCCCCCGGCTTCAGCTGCAGCGGGTCGACGACGTTGCGGCGCCGGGACGCGAGCTTCTTCACGACGCGGGCGTCGCCGCCGATCGTGCGCCCGTAGAACTCCGACTCGGTGAGCACGGCGAACTTCACTTCGGGCAGCTGGAATCCGCGTTCCAGCGGAGCCGCGACCACGTGCACGACGCCGGGCTCCGGCGCGTGCAGCACGTCGTCCACGCGACGGGCGGCGATCCCGCGTTCGGAGAGCACGTCGCGCGCGCGGTCGACGAGACCCGAGCCGGATGCGGCGACCACGACGCGCCACCCCTGGGCGACGAGCTCGCCGACGTGGATGGTGGCTCCTTCCACGTTGCCGTGGAAGGACGGCACCGCCTCACCGCGGATGCGCACCGTGGCGTCATCGGTGCCGAGGCCTTCGGCGAACGCATCCGCCGCGCCGGAGTCGAACGCCGACAGCGTCCACCACACGTCCCCGCGCTCGCGGGCGGCATCGCGCAGCTGCGGGAGCGTCAGGAAGTCGCCGGCCCCCAGGTCGATCGGCGCGCGCGCTCCCGCCGTCGCGGCCGACCACGCCGCCTCCAGGAACTCGCGGTTGGTCTCGCCGAGCGTCTGCGCCCGCGCGACCGAGCGCTCGGGGTCGACGAGTGCGACGGCGGCCGAGGCGGGCAGGAAGTCCACGAGCGGTGCGAGACGGTCGACCAGGACCGGCATGAGCGACTCCATGCCGTCGGTGGGGATCCCCTCGCTCATGCGCTCGAGCATCGTGGCGAGGCCGGGCAGCTCGTCCTTCAACGCCCCCGCCCGCGCGCGCACGTCGGCGGTCAGGAGCAGTTCGCGGCTGGGGATGAGGGTGAGGCTCGGCACGGCGCCGGGGAGCGAGCGCTGATCGGCGACCGAGAAGGCGCGGATCTCGTCCACTTCGTCGCCGAAGAAGTCCACCCGCAGCGGGTGGTCGGCGTTCGGGGGGAAGACATCGAGGATGCCGCCGCGCACGGCGAACTCGCCACGACGGGAGACCATGTCGACACGGTGGTAGGCCAGTTCGACCAGCCGCACCACGACGGCTTCGAGGTCGTGGCCGCGGCCGCCGACGGTCAGTTCGATCGCCTCGACGTCGCCCAGGCCCTCCGCCAGCGGCTGGAGGGCGCTGCGCACCGACGCGGTCACCACGAGCGGGGCCGCGCCGTCCCACGCCGCAATGCGTCGGAGGACGTCGATACGCCGGCCGACCGTCTCGGGGCTCGGGCTCAGCCGCTCGTGCGGGAGGGTCTCCCACGCGGGAAAGTGCAGCACCTCGGCGCCGGGCATCACGGCCGCCAGCGCCGGCCCGAGGGATTCGGCGCGCCGCCCGGTGGGGGCGATGACGAGCACGCACCCGGGGTGGCCGTTCTCGCGGCGGCGCTCGAGCAGACCGGCGAGAACCGGCACGTCGAGGCCGTCGACGAGGGAGAGGTCGAGGTCGGTCACCGCTGCCGAGGCAGCGTCACGGAACGACTCCGCCTGTTCGAGGGCGCGCACGATTCCGGGGACTGTCACCGAAAGATTCTACGGCCCGCGGCGGCGACCGGCGGTGCGGTGGATCGCCGTGAGAGGCCGCCCCTAGACTGACCGCGACATCGACCGAACGAAGGAGAACCATGAGCACCAACCCGCCTGAACCCGCGAATCAGCCCACGCCGCCGCCGGCCTACCCCGGCCCGTCGGCACCGGCCGGAGCGCCCGCCGGCGGCTACGCCCCGGCCCCGGCGCCCGCTCCCGGGCAGCCGGCCGGCAGGGAGAAGGGTCCGGCGATGCTGGGCATCATCGCCTTCGCGGCCGCGCTGGCCGGAGCCCTCATCGGCTCGATCCTCGCGTTCCTCGCGGGGATGCAGTTCGGCGGCCTCGGCGCCTACCTCGACATCAGCAGCGACGGAACGGCCACCTTCACCGGCAGCTCGGTCCCGCCCGAGGCGGAGCAGATCGCTGTGACGGCGACGGTGCTGTCGATCGCGGCGTACGCCGTGTGGGGCATCCTGGCCCTGTGGGGCTTCATTCAGGGCATCATCGCGGCCGTGAAGAACCGCGGCCGAGTGTGGGGCATCGTCGCCATCGTCATCGCCGTCATCGGCGTGGGCGCCGTGTCGATCTTCTACGGTGTCGGCCTGGCCGCAGGCGTCGCTCCGTACGTGTCGTGACACCGGCGGTTCCACGCGCCGCGCTCAGCGCGGCGCGTGGAACCGTTGCTGCGCAGCCAGCAGCCCCTCGTCGACGACCTGCTCCACCGCATCCGCGGCATCCACGATCAGATTGGGCAGAGTCGCCCGCTCGCCCGCACCGAACGGTTCGAGCACCCAGTCGGCCGGATCCTGACGGCCCGCCGGGCGTCCGATCCCCACGCGGACGCGCGCGAACTCCGGCGTGCCCAGCGCCTTGGCCACGTCCCGCACCCCGTTGTGGCCGCCGGCACCCCCGCCGATCTTGAGCTTGAGGGTGTCGAAGGGGATGTCGAGCTCGTCGTGCACCACGACGATGTGATCGGCATCGATCCCGTAGTACTTCGCGAGATTGGCCACCGGGCCGCCCGAGACGTTCATGAAGCTGAGCGGCTTGGCCAGCACGAGCTTGGCCCCGCCCGGCCGCAGCCACGACTCGGCCACAGCGGCGTGGGCCCTGTGCGAGGTGAACCGATCGCCGCGGCGCCGCGCGAGTTCGTCCAGCACCATCTGCCCCACGTTGTGCCGGGTGCTCTCATATCGGGGACCTGGGTTACCCAGACCCACGATCAACCATGTCTCAGCCATCGACACCATCCTCCCGGATCCCCGCGCAGACGCCGAAGGGGCGCACGAGGCGCCCCTTCGGGAAGATCGGACCGGTCACTCGGACTCGGCGGCCTCCTCGGACTGCTCCTCGGCCACCGCGGCGTCGGCCTCGGCGATCTCGTCCTCGGCGGCGAGCGTCGCGGACGGAACCGACACGCCGACGATCAGCGTCTCCGGGTCGGCGATCAGCACGGAGCCGGCCGGCAGGGTCAGGTCGGCGGCGGTGATGTGCGTGCCGTCTTCCAGGCCCTCGACGCTGACCTCGATCGACTCGGGCAGGTGGGTGGCCTCGGCCTCGATGAGGATCGTCGTGGCGTCCAGGTTGGCGATGGTGCCGGGGGCCGACTCACCGGTGACGATGATCGGGACGTCGACGGACACCTTCTCACCCTTCTTCACCACGAGAAGGTCCATGTGCTCGATGATCTGGTGCACCGGGTCCTTCTGCACGTCCTTGACGAGCGCGTACTGGCTCGTACCGGCCACGTCCAGGTCGAGCAGCGCGTTGGCGCGGCGGATGAGCAGCGACACCTGGTGCCCGGGAAGGGCGAGGTGGACGGGGTCCGCGCCGTGGCCGTACAGCACCGCCGGGATCTTCCCGGTGGCGCGCAGACGGCGGGCGTGGCCCTTGCCGAAGTTCTCACGCAGCTCGGCGTGGACCTTGTTGTCTTCCGACATGTTGGATTCTCCTTGCGGGCACACGGGCCCGATGTGGGGTCTGGTTTCGACTCGAACGCGAGCGCGTGAGGAAAGCCGTGAGCCTGCTTCACCGCGTCGATCACGGACGCGTCGCCCTGAGCGGACGCATCCCTCGCCGAAGTATGTGTCTCCAGCCTACCAGCGGCCCCGATACGATGAGGACGCAGCCGATATACGGAGGACCCATGCCCGCGGAATTCTTCTCGCACCTGATGCTGTGGATCGTCGGCGGCATCGCCGCAGTCGGTCTCCTCGGCACCATCGGGGCGTTCTGGTCGCTCGGCCGCTCCGGCTACCGCAACGACTGACCCCCGCCGCGCAGCCCCCGAGCTCCGGGGGCTGCGCCGATTCCGCCCCCGAAGACCAGGAGCCCGCGTGTCCGCAACCGACCCCGCCCACACTCAGCTGTCCACCGATCAGGATCAGGCACCGGACGAGGCCACCACCGAGCACGAGGGTGCACCCGCGCCCGAGGACGTCCCCCGCCCCACGACCGAGGCCGGTACGCACGCGCCCGCCGACGGCGGCGGGACCGCCAACATCGGCGTCGTCGGCCTCGCGGTGATGGGGTCCAACCTCGCCCGCAACCTCGCCAGCCGCGAAGGCAACACCGTCGCGGTGCTCAATCGTTCCCGCTCGAAGACGGACGAACTGGTCGGCGCCCACCCGGAAGCCGGATTCGTCCCTGCGTTCTCGTACGAGGAGTTCGCCGACTCGCTGCAGCGCCCGCGCACCGCGGTCATCATGGTCAAGGCCGGGAGCGCGACGGACGCCGTCATCGAAGAGCTCGTGCGCGTGTTCGAACCCGGCGACATCATCGTCGACGGGGGCAACGCGCTGTTCACCGACACCATCCGACGCGAGAAGGCGGTCCGCGAGACGGGGATCAACTTCGTCGGCATGGGCGTCTCCGGCGGCGAGGAGGGCGCGCTGAACGGCCCGTCCCTCATGCCGGGCGGGTCGGACGAGTCCTGGACCACGCTCGGCCCCATCCTGCGCTCGATCGCCGCGGTCGCCGACGGCGAACCGTGCGTGACGCACGTCGGCCACGACGGCGCCGGGCACTTCGTGAAGATGGTGCACAACGGCATCGAGTACGCCGACATGCAGCTGATCGCCGAGGCGTACGACCTCATCCGCCGCGGCACCGGCAAGAGCCCCGCCGAGATCGCGGATGTGTTCGCCGAGTGGAACCGCGGTGAACTCGAGTCGTACCTCATCGAGATCACGGCGGAAGTGCTGCGGCAGGTGGACGCCGGAACCGGCCGCCCGCTCGTGGACCTCATCGTCGATCAGGCCGGCGCCAAGGGCACCGGCGCGTGGACCGTGCAGACGGCGCTGAGCCTGGGCGTACCGGTCTCCGGGATCGCCGAGGCCACCTTCGCCCGGTCGCTGTCCAGCCACCCGGAGCAGCGCGAGGTCTCCCGCGAACTGCCGGGACCCTCGGAGGACGCCCGCGACGACGCGCTGCGCGTGGACGACGTGGACGCCTTCATCGAGAAGATCCGTCTCGCCCTGTACGCATCCAAGATCGTCGCGTACTCGCAGGGCTTCGACGAGATCCGGGCGGGGGCGGCCGAGTACGGGTGGAACATCGACCTCGGGCGCATCGCGGCCATCTGGCGCGGGGGATGCATCATCCGCGCGCAGTTCCTCAACCGCATCACCGAGGCGTACGCCGCCACGCCCGAGCTGCCGGTGCTGCTGACGGCCCCGTACTTCGTCGACGCGCTCACGCGGGCGCAGTCGGCCTGGCGTGACGTCGTGGCCACCTCCGCGCGCGCGGGCATCCCCGCGCCGGCCTTCTCGTCGTCGCTCGCGTATTACGACGGGCTGCGCGCCGAGCGCCTCCCGGCCGCGCTCATCCAGGGGCAGCGCGACTTCTTCGGCGCGCACACCTACAAGCGCATCGACAAGCCGGGCACGT
>JADGMW010000757.1_pt1 | contig 11075 bp, 13 predicted proteins | sample 8641801 | NCBI WGS metagenome assembly JADGMW01 (sample SAMN16272018, study PRJNA661076) | feces metagenome | isolation source: fecal sample from diarrhoea affected cattle A | host: Bos taurus | place: South Africa: Lokaleng Village, Mahikeng | collected 2019-09
TGCAGCCGCGCGGGCACTCCTCGGTCATCTCGTCGAGGTCGGGGAAGGCCTCGATCAGCCGCTCCGGCTGCACGTGGGCCAGCCCGAAGGACCGGATCCCGGGCGTGTCGATGATCCAGCCGCCCGGCTCCTCGCCCATGCCCGCACGGGGTGGAAGCGGCAGCATGTAGGCCGAGGTCGACGTGTGCCGGCCGCGCCCGGTGACCGCGTTGACCCGGCCCACGTCCCGCCCGGCGTCCGGCACCAGCGCGTTGACCAGGGTGGACTTGCCCACGCCGCTGGAGCCGACCAGCACGCTGATGCGGCCCGCGAGCCGCGAGCGCACCTCGGCCAGGTCGCCGCCGCGGCGGGTGACCACCCAGGGCACCCCCAGCGCGCGGTAGGTGGACAGCAGCGTCTCGGGGTCGGCCAGGTCGGCCTTGGTCAGGCACAGCAGCGGCGTCATCCCGGCGTCGTACGCCGCCACCAGCGCCCGGTCGATCAGCCGCGGCTGCGGCTCGGGGTCGGCGAGCGCGGTGACCACCACCAGCTGCTCGGCGTTGGCGACGATGATCCGCTCCACCGGGTCGTCGTCGTCCGCGGTGCGCCGCAGGGTGGTCGCCCGGGGCCGGACCTGGACGATCCGGGCCAGGCTGCCGTCGTCGCCGGTGACGTCGCCGACCACCCGCACCCGGTCGCCGACGACGACGCCCTTGCGGCCGAGCGGCCGGGCCTTCATCGCGGTGACGGTGCGCTGGCCGACCAGCAGCGTGTACCGGCCGCGGTCCACGGTGACCACGGTGCCGTCCACGGCGTCGTCGTAGCTGGGCCGCTCCTTGGTGCGCGGCCGGGTGTGGCGCCGGGGGCGGTCGTAGTGCTCGACGTCGTGGTCGGAGTAGCGGCCGGTCGCCATCAGCGAGGCGTCCCGAGGTGAGCCGTCGGGCCGGGCATCAGGTCAGCAGGGCGGACCAGGCGCCCGGGAAGTCGGGGAAGGTCTTGCCGGTGGTGGCCACGTTCTCCACCAGGACGCCGTCGACCGCGGCGCCGACGATCACCGCGGCGTGCGCCATCCGGTGGTCGGCATAGGTGTGGAACAGCCCGCCGTGCAGCGGGGCCGGCTCCAAGGAGAGGCCGTCGGGGTGCTCGGTGACCCGGGCGCCGAGGCCGCCGAGCTCGCGGGCCAGCGCCGCGAGCCGGTCGGTCTCGTGGTGGCGGATGTGGGCGATGCCGTGCAGCCGGGACGGCGTGCCGGCGAGCGCGCACAGCGCGGCGACCGCCGGGGCGAGCTCGCCGACGTCGTGCAGGTCGAGGTCGAGGCCGGTGAGCGTCTCGGGGCCGGTCAGCGTGAGCCCGTCGTCGGTGAGCTCCACGGCGCAGCCCATCGCGGCGAGGATCTCGCGCAGCGCGTCGCCGGCCTGGGTGGTGTGCCGCGGCCAGTCGCGCACGGTGACGGTGCCGCCGCTGACCGCGGCCAGGGCCAGGAACGGGGCGGCGTTCGACAGGTCCGGCTCGACGAGGAGGTCCACCGCGCGGACCGGTCCGGGGGAGACCCGCCAGCGGTCGGGGACCGTGGCGTCGACCTCGACGCCCTGGCCGCGGAGCACCGCGACGGTCATCTCGATGTGCGGCAGCGAGGGCACCGGCGCGCCCCGGTGCAGCACCTCGACGCCCTCGTCGTACCGGGCGCCGGCGAGCAGCAGCGCGGAGACGAACTGCGAGGACGAGGACGCGTCGAGGACGACCTGGCCGCCGCGGACCTTGCCGGTGCCGTGCACCGTGAACGGCAGCGCCTCGCCCTCGACGTGCACGCCCAGGTCGCGCAGCGCGCTCAGCACCTGGCCGACCGGCCGGGTGCGCATGTGCGGGTCGCCGTCGAAGCGGACCGTGCCCGAGGAGAGGCCGGCGACCGGCGGCACGAAGCGCATCACCGTGCCGGCCAGGCCGCAGTCGACCTCGGCGTCGGCGGCGAACGGGCCCGGGCTGACCGTCCAGTCCTCGCCGGTGGTGTCGACCCGCGAGCCGAGCGAGGTCAGGGCCGCGGCCATCAGCAGGGTGTCGCGGGAGCGCAGCGCGCGCCGGACGACGCCGGGGCCGTCGGCGATCGCGGCGAGCAGCAGCGCGCGGTTCGTCAGGGACTTGCTGCCGGGCAGCGAGACGGTGGCCTCGACCGGGTGATGCGCGCGGGGCGCGCGCCAGGGGTCGGGAAGGCTCGTCACCCGCGAGAGCCTAGCGGGGGCCGGTCTCAGGACACCTTGGCCTTCGCCAGCCGTGCCTCGTGGCGGGCCGCGCCGGCCAGGTGGCGGGCCTCGCGACGGGCGTCCTTGGCCGCGCGGCGGGCGCGCCAGGCGACGCCGGGGCGGCCCTCGGTGTCGCCGGCGGCGATGACCAGGCCGCCGAGCATCGAGAGGTTCTTGAAGAAGTGCAGCTTCTGCTGGGTGCGGGCCGGCTCCTCGTGCTCGGACCAGAACCGGTGGCCGGCGGCGGTGGTGGGCACCAGCGACGCGGCGAGCACGGTCGCGGACAGCCGGGGCATCCGGCCGGTGGCCAGCCCCAGCGCGGCGGCGATCTGCACGCCGGCGTTGACCTTGACCAGGACCGCGGGGTCGGTGGGGACGGGGACGCCGGCCTTGCGCAGCAACGGGACGACGGCGTCGGTCACGGTGGCCGCGCGGGGCGCGGCGGCGTCGGCGTTCTTCGCCGTGGCGACGGCGCCGACCAGGAACGGCGAGGCGAGCAGCGGGCGTGCGAGGAGTCTGCTGACGGTCATGGCGGGTTCGGTACCCCGGCCGGTCGGCGGTCAACCGTAGGCTGACCCTCATGTGCGGCAGGTACGCCTCCAGCCGGCGCCCCGAGGACCTCCTCGACGAGTTCGAGGTCGCCGAGGCGATGATCGCGGCCCCGTTGGCCCCCGACTACAACGTCGCGCCCACCAAGGAGGTCTACGCGGTGGTCGAGCGCCCGCCGTCGGGCACCGGCGGGCAGCACAGCGACGAGCCGCGGCAGCGCCAGCTGCGGGTGCTCACCTGGGGGCTGGTGCCGTCCTGGGCGAAGGACCCCGCCATCGGCAACCGGATGATCAACGCCCGGATGGAGACCGTCGCGCAGAAGCCGGCCTTCAAGCGGGCCTTCGCCGCGCGCCGCTGTCTGCTGCCGGCGGACGGCTACTACGAGTGGTACCCGACGTCGAAGACCGGCCGCGGCGGCAAGCCGGTCAAGCAGCCGTTCTTCATCCGCCCCACCGACGGCCGGTCGCTGGCGATGGCCGGCCTGTACGAGATCTGGCGCGACCCGACCCGGGCGGACGACGACCCGGCCCGCTTCCGGTGGACCTGCACGGTGATCACCACCGAGGCCGAGGACTCCCTCGGCCAGATCCACGACCGGATGCCGCTGATGGTCGAGCCGGAGCGCTGGGCGGCGTGGCTGGACCCGACCACCGCGCCCGGCGAGCCGGGCGACCTGCTCACCCCGGCCGCGCCCGGCCGGCTGGAGGCCTACCCGGTCGCCCCGCTGGTCAGCAACGTGCGCAACAACGGCCCCGAGCTGATCGCGCCGATGCCGCTGGAGGAGGTCCCCGAATGAGCGGCGCGACCCGGGACCTCGAGACGCCGTACGGACCCGCCCGGCTGCACCTGGACACGGCCGCCGCGGCCGGTGTGACGCCGGTGGCGACGCTGCTGCTGGGCCACGGGGCCGGCAACGGGGTGGAGAGCCGCGACCTGGTCGCACTGGCCGAGGCGCTGCCCGCGCAGGGCGTGGACGTCGTCCGGCTGGAGCAGCCGTGGCGGGTGGCCGGGCGCAAGATCGCCACCCCGCCGCCGACCCTGGACGGCGCCCTGCTGGCGGCGGTCGGGGCGCTGGGAGACGTCCTCGACCCGGCGGGGCCGGCCCGGCCGCTGGTCCTGGGGGGTCGTTCCGCCGGCGCCCGGTCCGCGGCCCGGTGCGCGCACGCGGCCGGCGCGGCCGGCTGCCTGGCGCTGGCGTTCCCGCTGCACCCGCCGGGCAAGCCGGAGCGGTCCCGGGTCGCCGAGCTCGAGGGCGCCGGGGTGCCCACCTTGGTGGTACAGGGCGAGCGGGACGCGATGGGCCGCCCCGAGGAGTTCCCCGCGTCGCTGTTCACCACCCCGGGCCAGGTCGAGCTGAGCGTCGTCCCGGCCGCGGACCACGGCCTCAAGGTGGCCGCCCGCGGCCCGCTGGACCAGGCCGGAGCGCTCGAGGTGGTCGTGGAGTCGGCCCTGGAGTGGCTGGTGCGCGAGGTGGTCGGGCCGGCTGGTCTCGACGGCCGGGAATGAGCGGCGTCCGGTCGACGTTCTGGGTGTCGTGATCGCCCTGCTCGAGCCGTCCGCACCCGGCGTACCCTGGGATGCGATGAACGATCTCACCGACCCCAGCCTCGACGGCGTCGAGGCCGACGCGCCCACCCCCGCGGAGCCGGTCGACGTCGCCAGCGAGAGCGACGCGGAGCGCGTCGCCCGCTTCGAGCGCGACGCCCTGCCCTTCCTCGACCAGCTCTACTCGGCCGCGATGCGGATGACCCGCAACCCGACCGACGCCGAGGACCTGGTGCAGGAGACCTTCGCGAAGGCGTTCTCGGCGTTCCACCAGTTCCGGCCGGGGACCAACCTCAAGGCCTGGCTGTACCGGATCCTCACGAACACCTTCATCAACACCTACCGCAAGAAGCAGCGTCAGCCGCAGCAGTCGATGTCCGAGGACGTCGAGGACTGGCAGCTCGCCCGAGCCGAGTCGCACTCCTCCACCGGCCTGAAGTCGGCGGAGACGGAGGCGCTCGAGCACCTGCCCGACTCCCAGGTGAAGGACGCCCTGCAGCGGCTGCCTGAGGAGTTCCGCCTCGCGGTCTACCTCGCCGACGTCGAGGGGTTCGCGTACAAGGAGATCGCCGAGATCATGAACACCCCGATCGGCACGGTGATGTCGCGGCTGCACCGCGGCCGCCGCCAGCTGCGCGACATGCTCCAGGACTACGTCCGGACCAACGACCTGCTCACCACGACGACCCGGGGCGGGGGAGAGCGATGAGCGAGCAGCGCGGCCCCGAGCAGCACGGACCCGAGGAGCCCTCGGCCAGCGACTGCGCCGACTACCTCGAGCAGATCGTCTACTTCATCGACAACGAGCTGGCCGAGGCCGACTGCGACGCCGTGCGCACCCACCTCGACAGCTGCAACCCGTGCCTGGAGAAGTACGACCTGCAGCGCACCGTGAAGTCGGTCGTGGCGCGCTCCTGCTCGGAGACCGCGCCCGAAGAGGTGCGCGCCCGGGTGCTGCTGCGGCTGCGCGAGGTGCAGGTCCGGATCACCGGGGCCTGACCCGGGGGTTCCCGGCAATCCCGGCTCGTCGGGAGGCGCACGCTGTTGCGCGCGGGTCCGGCCGGGGGGAGGGTGCGGCCATGGCCCGCACCGGTTCAGAGGACGAGGACGTCGCCCGCGGCACGCGGGTCCTCGCCTGGGCGGCGCTGCTGATCGCCGGGCCCGTGGTGCTGGTCGCGCTGCTGCTGACGGTGATCCAGCAGCACGCGGACAGCGAGACCGAGGGCCTGCTGCTGCTCGTGCTGCTGCTGTGGGTGGTCCCGGCCGCCGGCGCCGCCGCGCTGGCCGTGGTCGCGCTGCGGCTGCGCGCCCGGCTGCCCCGGCTGGCGGTCGGCCTGGCGATCGGGGCGCTGATCCTGGCGCTGATGGACCTGGTCTCGTTCGTGAGCTTCTGGTTCCTCCCCGGCTGAGTGATGCCGGGCGGCTGCCCCCGAGAAAGCAGCGAACCCCCGGCCGACAGGCTCGGGGGTCCAGTGCGTCTGGCTGCGCTCAGGCGTTGGGGCGCTTGCCGTGGTTCGCGCCCTTCTTCTTACGAGCGCGGCGCTTGCGGCCGGTCTTGCCCATGGTGTCCTCCTGGAATCGGTCTCGCCCCGCCGGTGTCCAGCCCAGGGCCACGGAGCAGTCTCTCAAACCTCACCCGGCAGGCGAAATCCGGCCCAGGAAGCGCTCGGCGTCGACCACCACCCGGGTCACCTCCCCGGAGGCCACCACGGCCCCCGCCCGTGCCTCGCGCAGGTGCCGGGCGGCCACGCTGAAGCGGTGCAGCCGGCCGTCGGCGTACACCAGGGAGGCGCTCACCTCGAGCTGCTGGCCGACCGCGCTGGCCGCCAGGTGCTCGAGGGTGATCCGGGTGCCCACCGAGGTGGACCCCGGGCCCAGGGACGGCTCGATCGCGGCGCAGGTCGCGGCCTCGCACCAGGCCAGCAGCCGCGGGGTGGCCAGCACCGGCAGGCTGCCCGAGCCGAGCGCGGCGGCGGTGTCGGCCTCGGTGACGGTGAACGACAGGGTGGACTCCACTCACAGCTCCTTGCAGAAGGCGACCAGGTGCACACCCGGGGACGGCGACCAGTCGCGCTCGGGCAGCCGGGCGAAGCCCAGCCGCTGGTAGATCCGGTGCGCCGCGGTCATCTCGGCGAGGCTGGAGAGCACCACGGCACGGGCGCCGTCGTCGGCGCAGCGGCGCAGCACCAGGTCGACCAGGGCCCGGCCGACGCCGAGACGCTGCGCGGCCGGCGCGACCGCGAGCATCCGGAACTCGCCCTCCCCGGGCCGCCCGATCTCGCGCCACGAGGAGCCGTCCGGGCACAGGGTGACGGTGCCGAGGACGTCGTCGCCGGCCGTCTGCGGGGTGGCCACCCACAGCTCGGCGTCCCGGTCCCGGGAGCCGGCGTCGCGCAGCCGGTCCAGGTAGGGGTCGTCCGGGCCGGTGACGAACTCGGCGTACGCCGCCACGGTCAGCTCGGCGACCGCCTCGTGGTCGGCCGGGGTGGCGCGGCGCAGCCGCAGCCCGCGCTCAGACACCGAACGTGCTCCGCGGGTAGGCGGCCTCGACGTCGGTGATCACGTTGACCAGGTACGGCACCCCGGAGGCGAACGCGCGGTCCAGCGCGGGCCCGATCCCGCGCGGGTCGGTGACCGTCTCGCCGGCCCCGCCGAGGGCGCGCGCGACGGCGTCGTACGGCGTGCGCGGCGCCAGGTCGGCGGCGACGTCGTAGCCGTAGAGCATCTGCATCGGCCCCTTCTCCAGGCCCCAGGCCGAGTTGTTGCCGACCACCATCACCACCGGCAGGTCGTGGCGGACCAGGGTATCGACGTCCATCAGCGAGAACCCGGCGGCGCCGTCGCCGAGCAGCAGCACCACCTGGGCGGAGGGCCGCGCGATCCGGGCCGCGATCGCCGCCCCGAGCCCGGCGCCGAGGCAGCCGTAGGGACCGGGGTCCAGCCAGCCGCCGGGACGGGCCGGCTCGACGAACTTGCCGGCGAAGGAGACGAAGTCGCCGCCGTCGCCGATCACCACGGAGTCCTCGGCGAGCCGGGGGAGCAGCTCGCCGTAGATCCGGGCCGGATGGATCGGATCGGCCTCGGCGCGCAGCAGCTCGGCGTCCCGGGCGGCGCCGGCGCGCGCGACGTCTTGGAGGTCGGCCACCCACGAGGAGATGTCCGCACGCCGCGGGGCGCCCTGGAGCGCGGCCAGCAGGCCGTCCAGCACGGCGGTCAGGTCGCCCGCGGCCGAGGCGGCCAGGGGCGCGTGAGCGGAGAGCTGGCCGGGGGAGTCGGCGACGTGCACCACCTGGGCGTCGCCGAACGCGCCGTAGGAGAGCCGGAAGTCCAGCGGGGTGCCGACCACGACGACGAGGTCGGCCTCCTTGAGCGCCTTGCCGCGGGCCTTGGTGACCAGCAGCGGGTGGCCGCCGGGGACGATCCCGCGGCCCATCCCGTTGGTCAGGGTCGGCAGGCCCGCCTCCTCGACCAGGCGCAGCGCGGCCACCTCGGCGCCGTCCGCCCACACGTCGGTGCCGAGCACCAGGGTGGGGCGGGACGCGGCGGCGAGCAGCGCGGCGATCCGGCGCACGTCGTCGGGGTCGGGCTCCGGGCCGCTGCCGGGGCCCGGGGCGGTCGGTGCCGGGGCGGTGGCGGTATTGAACAGCTCGTCCATCGCGACGTCGACGAAGACGGGGCCGCGGTGCGAGGAGCGGGCGACGGTGAACGCCTCGTCGACGCCGCCGGGGACCGCGGCGGCGCTCGGCAGGGTGCGGGCGAGCTTGGAGACCGGCGCCAGGATCGGCGGCTGGTCGAGCTCCTGCAGGCTGCCGGTGCCCCACCGGGCGGCCGGCGCCCGGCCGCCGAGGACCACCATCGGGGACCCGGCGAACTGCGCCTGGGCGACCGCGCTGACGCCGTTGGTGACCCCCGGCCCGGCGGTGAGGACCGCCAGCCCCGGGACCCGGGTCAGCTTGCCGGTCGCCTCGGCCGCGAACGCGGCGGTCTGCTCGTGGCGGACGTCGACCAGCCGCATCGGCGGGTCGGCCGTGACCGCGCCGTCGTAGAGCGGGAACACGTGGGCGCCGGAGAGCGTGAACATCGTCTGGACGCCGTGCGCCCGGGCGACCCCGACGGCGAGCGCGCCCGCGTGCCCGCGGACCTGCCCGTCCGGCACCGGCTCGTCGGCGGAGAGGTCGGGCCACGGTCCGGAGGTGACGTCGGTCATAGCGGGCAGGCTAGCCGCCGGGGCGCGGCGAGGTCACTCGCGGTGAGGACAGATCGGACGAGCGTCAGCGGCGTCCGGCGCGGCTGCGCAGGTAGAGCGGGTTGCTGGCCCGCAGCGCGTCGACCAGGACCAGCAGCAGGTCCGCGCGCAGCGGCGGCGGGTCGGGCGCCAGCGCGAGCTGGAGATGCAGGGCGCGCAGGAACGCCTGGGCGTTCCCGCCGACCAGGAACGGGTCGCGGCCGTCGTAGGCACCGCGGATGCCGGCCACCTGGGCGACCCGCGCCACCCACGGCTCGACCACCGAGGCGGGGACCAGGTCGCGGCGCAGCACCACCATGGTGGCGTGCGCGAGCCGGTCCGGCTCACCGCTGACGAAGAGCTGGTCGACGTGGGCCAGCACCCGGTCGGCGATCACGTCGAGGACCACGGTCAGCTCCGGGGTGCCCAGGTGCGGCGACTGCGCGAGGGCGGCCAGTGCGTCCGCGCCGTGCGCGACCGCGTGCGCCCAGCCCTTGCCCGGCACGAAGCCGCGCAGGTCGTTCTCGCGCAGCAGCCAGGTGGCGATCCGGTCGCCCCAGTCGAGCACCTTGCCGCCGGGCACCAGGCCGCGCCGGGTGTCGCGCTCGATGCACTCGCCGAGCAGCAGCGCCGAGAAGCTGCGCCGGAAGACCGAGTCGGTGCCGGACTCGCCGAGCCCGGCCAGCAGCCCGGCGGCCATCCCGTCGCCGAGGCCGGGCAGCAGGTCGTCGTACACCCCGCGGCTCAGCCAGGTCGCCAGCGCCGGGTAGGCGGTGCCGTCGCGCAGCTCGGGGTCGGGTGCGCCGAGCATCGTGGTGAGCTCGGCGGTGAGGTCGTCCAGCGGCCGGTCGGAGGGTACGGCGAGTCCCTGGGCGTGCACCTGTCTCCAGTAGGACCCCGACATGCTGCCCATCCTGCCAAACGGGCGGGCGGGGCGGGCCGGGGCGCGGGGAACGACGGTCCTACGCTTGGCCCGTGGTCTCACTCATCGAGCTGGTGCGCAGTCACACCGACCTCGACGAGGACGACGTCGTGTGGCTGCAGCTGCTGCAGGCGGACTGGCAGATCATCGCCGACCTCTCCTTCGCCGACCTGGTGCTCTGGCTCCCGGACCGGGAGGGCAAGGGCTTCTGGGCGGCCGGCCAGATGCGCCCGACCACCGGCCCGACCGCGTACGTCGACGACGTCCTCGGCACCTACCTGCCGCGCGGGCGCAAGCCGCTGCTGGACCTGGCGTACGCCGAGGGGCGCCTGGTCCGCGAGGGCGACCCGGAGTGGCGCGACGACGTCCCGGTGCGGGTGGAGTCGATCCCGGTGCGTCGTGACGGCCGGGTGATCGCGGTGGTCGCCCGCAACACCAACCTGCTCGGCGTCCGCACCCCGAGCCGGCTCGAGCTCTCCTACCTGCAGACCGCGGCGGATCTGACCCAGATGATCGCCCAGGGCTACTTCCCGGCGCCGGGGCAGCGCAGCGACCACGCGGACTCGCCGCGGGTGGGCGACGGGTTCCTCCGGGTCGACGCCGAGGGGCGGGTGGTCTATGCCAGCCCGAACGCGCTCTCGGTGTTCCGCCGGCTCGGGCTCTCCGGCGACCTGGCCGGGCTGCCGCTGGCCGAGACCACCCGGTCCCTGGTGCCGCCGCGCCGGCGTCCCGACGAGGAGACGCTGAGCGCGGTCCTCGGCGGGCGCGCGCACCGCGACACCGAGATCGGCACCGACGGGGTCTCGCTGATCGTGCGGGCGGTGCCGCTACGCCCCCAGGGCACTCACATCGGGGCGCTGGTCCTGGTCCGCGACGTCACCGACCTGCGTCGCCGCGACCGCGAGCTGGTGACCAAGGACGCCACCATCCGCGAGATCCACCACCGGGTGAAGAACAACCTGCAGACGGTCGCGGCGCTGCTGCGGCTCCAGGCCCGCCGGATGGACTCCGAGTCGGCGAAGGCCGCGCTCGAGGAGGCGGTGCGGCGGGTCGGCTCGATCGCGATCGTGCACGAGACGCTGAGCCAGGCGGTGGAGGAGACCGTGGACTTCGACGAGATCGCCGACCGGCTCGGGATGATGGTCACCGAGGTCAGCGCGGTCGGCGGGCGGGTCCGGGTGCGCCGCGAGGGCAGCTACGGGGTGCTCCGCTCGGAGACGGCGACCGCGCTGGCGATGGTGCTCACCGAGGTGCTCCAGAACGCCGTCGAGCACGGGTACGACCCCGACTCCGAGAGCCCCGGGGCGATCCGGGTGCACGTGGAGCGGACCCCGGGGCAGCTCAGCGTCGCGGTCGAGGACGACGGGCAGGGGCTGCCCGACGGCTTCGACCTGGACGCGTCGACCAGCCTGGGGCTCTCGATCGTGCGCACCCTGGTGGAGTCCGAGCTGGGTGGCCGGCTGAGCCTGGGCCCGGCGTCCCCCGGACCGGGGACGCGGGCCCTGGTCGAGGTTCCCGTCGAGTGAGACCGGCGGGGTCGGCAGGGGAGTGCCCGCGCGGTGCGGGACGGAAGAAGTAAGCCCGGCCGGTCCAGTATCGGACGGCCGGGCGGGGGCGG
>JADGMW010000758.1_pt1 | contig 11069 bp, 9 predicted proteins | sample 8641801 | NCBI WGS metagenome assembly JADGMW01 (sample SAMN16272018, study PRJNA661076) | feces metagenome | isolation source: fecal sample from diarrhoea affected cattle A | host: Bos taurus | place: South Africa: Lokaleng Village, Mahikeng | collected 2019-09
GCTGGCCCGGCTTCGCGCCCTGCTGCGGCGCTCGGCCGGCATCGCCTCCTCGACGCTGTCGTGCGGCGGCCTGCGGCTCGACCCCCGCGGCGCGGGGGCCAGCGTCAACGGCGAGCCGCTGCGGCTGACCTCGCTGGAGTACCGGCTGCTGCACTATCTGATGATGCACCAGGGCCGGGTGATCAGCCGGACGGAGCTGGTGGAGCACCTGTACGATCAGGATTTCGACCGCGATTCCAATACCATCGAGGTCTTCGTCGGCCGGCTGCGCAAGAAGATCGGGGCTGACCGGATCGAGACGGTGCGCGGCCTCGGCTACCGGCTGACGCCCCTGCCCGGGGAGAGCGACGAGACGTGAGCGACGGCGCGGGGGGCCCTGTCGAAACTGAAACGGCGAGCGAGGCCCGCGCCTGGGGCCGCTGGTTCGGCCGTCCCGGCCGCAGCCTGACGCGGCGGCTGATCTGGCTGGCCTCGGCGTGGATCGTGCTGGCCCTGGTGCTGACCGGCTGGACCCTGACCAACCAGTATCAGGAATCGTCCCTGCGCCGGTTGGGCAATGTCCTTCTGGACACCATCGACGAGGTGGTGCTGTCGACCAACGCCGCCCCGGACGGCTCCCTGACCGTCGACGAGGTCAAGGACGATCGCACCCTGCGGCCCCTGTCGGGCAAATACTGGGCGGTGGCCGAGCCGGGGCCGGACGGACGGCTGGGTATTCTGGTCCGCTCCCCCTCCCTGGCCGGCGAGAGCCTGACCATTCCCGCCGACCTGCCTGGACGGCTCGCCGCCGCGCGGGGAGCGATGATCAGCTACAACGACCCGGACGGCCTGCGGCGCGGCGGCGAGGGTCCGCTGGGCGCGCCCCTGCGGGTGGCGGCCAGCATGAAACAGCTGCCCGGGCGGGAGGCGCCGGTGGTGTTTCTCGCCGGCATCGACCGATCCAACATCGACCGCGACACCCAGCAGTTCGCCACCTTCACCTGGACGGCCCTGCTGATCCTCGGCCTCGGCCTGGTCATCGCCGTCTTCCTGCAGGTGCAGATCGGCCTGCGTCCCCTCTATGCGCTGCGCAACGAGATCGCCGACGTGCGCAAGGGCAGGGCGGCGCGGATCGTCCGCAGCTACCCGCTCGAAATCCAGCCTCTCGCCGAACAGGTCAACCGCCTGCTCGACCACAACCAGGAGACCGTCGAGCGCCAGCGCACCCATGTCGGCAACCTCGCCCACGCCCTGAAGACGCCGCTGTCGGTGATGCTGGCCGAGGCGGGGGACAAGACGGGGCCGCTGCCGGACATCGTGCGGCGCCAGACCGAGGTGATGAAGGCCCAGGTCGACCACCACCTGCGCCGCGCCCGCGCCGCCGCCCGGGCCCAGATGCTCGGCGAGATCACCCCGGTCGAACCGGTGCTGGACGAGATGGCGGTGATGCTGGAGCGGGTGTTCGGGGACAAGGGCGTGGAGATCGACTGGCGCGCGCCCGAGGGCCTCGCCTTCCGCGGCGAGCGCCAGGACCTGCAGGAGCTGCTCGGCAACCTGATCGAGAACGCCTGCAAATGGGCCCGCCGCCGCGTCCGGGTCTCGGCCGGGGCGACCGGGCTGGGCCAGATGGTGATCGTGGTCGAGGACGACGGCCCCGGCCTGCCGGAGGATCAGCGCGAGGCGGCCCTGCAGCGGGGCTCCCGCCTGGACGAGACCACTCCGGGATCGGGGCTGGGCCTGTCGATCGTGGTCGAACTGACCCGCGCCTACGGCGGCCGGATCTCGCTGGCCGACAGCGAGCTGGGCGGCCTCAGGGCGGTGCTGGAGTTGCCGGCGGCCGAGGCCTGAGCTCCTCGGTAGATAGCGGATATTAACCTCGTCGGCGTCAGCATGCCCGCGACCGGCCAGGGACCGGTCGTGAGGTGTATTCATGTCCGGGCTGTCCGTCGCCCACCGCGTCGCGCTGGCTGCCATGATCGAGCAGGCGTCCGACGCCACGCTGGTGAAGCTGTCATCCGCCGCCGCCACCATCCCCGGCGAGCGGTCGCTGGAGCTCGGCGCCATGCTGGCGGACGAGAGCCTGGACCGCGCCCGCCGGCGCCGCGTCCTCGCCCCCCTGGCGCCGATGTTCCGGCCCCGCGCCGACGGCATCGAGGCCATGACCTTCCCCGCCGCCGTCCTGCCGCGCCTGTGGAAGGCCGCGTCGTCGCGCGAGCCGGCCCTGTTGCCGAGGCTGGACCAGGACGACCCCGACGCGGTGGCCGTGTCCAATCGCATATGCCTCGCCGCCGCCGCCGCCGTTCGCGACCGCCCTGAGAGGGTCTGGCCGCCGGACCTGACGCCCGACCGGCGCGAGCGCGGCCTGGCCGACCTCGCCGCCTGTCTCGACCTGGCCCATCTGGCGCGCCGGGGCCTGCCCTCGATCGAGGTCTGGCTGAAACGGCCCGACGGCGACCAGCTCGCCGAGCTGCGCCTGCTGATCAAGGACTGCGCCGACGTTCATGTCGACGGCGCCCAGAGGGTGCTGGAAATCCTGTTCTCGCACCTCGACGATGCGGTCCTGATCCTGCGCATCATCACCCAGAGCTCGTCCGCCTCGGGGCGGGAGGGTTTCCTCAACGCCTCGGAGCTGGCCGGCTTCGTCGAACGGCTGATCGCCGGCGTCGACACCCGGGTGGCCCGCATCGGGGCCTTCCGGCCGGGCTCGGACCTGGCCAATGTGGATGCGGTCATCGACGACCTGACCTGGTGCGCCAACGTCCTGGGCGAGCTGGACGTCACCCTGACCCTCAATCCGCTCAGCGTCTGGGGCAAGTCGGTGCGCGACGCCCGCGTCAGCATCGCCGGACAGCTTTCCGCCTTCCTGCGGGCCGCCGACCGGGCCGTGGACAAGGCCCTGCCGCTGGAGCGGGTGCAGACCGCCGGGCGGATGACCCGCATGACGCCCCGGCTGGACGCCCCGGTGCAGGGCGAGACGGTGCAGGCCGTCCGGCACCTGCTGAAACTGGTCGGCGCCGTGCGCGGCCCGGCCTCCACCTTCGGCGCCGAGGCCGACCGCCACAGGCTCGTCGAGTCCCTGACCGACCGCCTGGGCGACTATGCGGACCAGGCGCTTCACGCGGTCAATGACGGCGAGGCGGAGGACCCGGTCAACGCCCTGCGCCTGGTCGAGCTGGCCGCCCGCTGCCTCGATCTGATCGCCGCCCGTGACGCCGCCCGCACCGTGCGTCGCCGCGCCGCAGTGGCCGGGGGGGCCAAAGGCCGGTCGAAACCCTCGTCGCGGGCCGCCTGATCGGCTACATCGCCGGTCCATGACGATCTTCTGGATCATGACCGCCGTGATGGCCGCGCTTGCAGGCCTGCTGGTGCTGGCCGGCGCCCGTCGCGGCGTCGACCTGGCCGAGCCGGTCACGCCGGTGACCGCCTCGGCGGAACTGGCCGAGCTGGACCGGTTGAAGGCCCGCGGCCTGCTGGACGAGGCGGCCTGGACCGCCGCCCGCACCGAAGCGGGCCGTCGCATCCTCTCCGCCCGCCGTGACGCGGCCCCGGTCGTCGCCGGCGCAAGCGACCGCCTCTGGGTGCTGGGCGGGGTGTTCGCGGCCGCCGCCGGCGCGGTCGGCCTCTACGTCTTCGCCGGCGCGCCCGGACTGCCCGACCAGCCGTTCGAGCGGCGCGTCGACGAATGGGCCGGACAGCTCGACAGCCTGCAGCCGCCGCAGGTCGCCGCCGTCGTCGCCCGCGCGGTGAAGGAGCGTCCCGACGACGTCGAGGCCCTGACCATGCTCGGCGTGGCCAGGTCCGAGGCCGGCGACCCGATCGGCGCCGTCTCGGCCTTCCGCCGGGCCACCGCCCTGCGCCCGGACGACGCCCTTGGCTGGACGCGGCTGGGGGTCAGCCTGGTGCGCGCCAACCGCGGCGCGGTCAGCGGCGACGCCGAGGCGGTCTTCCGGCGGGCGCTCGAGATCGACCCCGATCAGCTCGCCGCCCGTTACTTCCTTGGCGACGCCGCCCTGTTGCGCGACGACAAGGCCGCGGCGCGCCAGATGTGGTCCCCGCTGATCGCCGGCATGGCGCCGGGCGATCCGGCGCGGGCCGAGATGGTGATGCGGCTGGAAGGAGCCGGTGAATGAGCTGGTTGCCGAAGTCGCCCAAGGCGCGGCGCCGTCTGTGGGTGGTGGCCGCCGTGGCCCCGGTCCTGGCCCTGGCCGTGGGCCTGTCGCTGTACGCCATGCGGGACAATGTGACCTTCTTCTTCTCCCCGTCCGAGGCCACGCCCGAGAAGGCGCCGGCCGGACGCGTGGTGCGCTTGGGCGGTCTGGTCGAGACTGGCAGCGTGACGCGCGACGGTGCGGGCCAGGTCCTCTTCGCCGTCACCGACAATGTCGCCACCACGCGGGTGGTCTATCGCGGCGACCTGCCCGACCTGTTCGCCGAGGGGCAGGGGGTGGTGGCCCAGGGCGCCTTCCAGCCCGACCGCAGCTTCCGCGCCACCCAGGTGCTGGCCAAGCACGACGAGACCTATATGCCGCGCGAGGTCGCCGACAGCCTCAAGGAAAAGGGCGAGTGGCGGCCGGCTGACGGCGCGGACGCGTCGTGATCGTTGAAACGGGCGCCTTCGCCCTCATCCTCGCCCTCGTCCTCGCCGCCCTGCAGACCGTGCTGGCCGTGGCCGGCCGCCTGCGCCGCAGCCCGGTGCTGGCCGGGGCCGCGACCGGCGCCGCCATCGGCGCGGCCCTCGCCGTGGCTGTGGCCTTCGCCGTCCTGATCCAGGCCTTCGCCGGATCCGACTTCTCGGTCTCCAATGTCGCCGCCAACAGCCACACCGACAAGCCGATGCTCTACAAGGTGGCCGGCGCCTGGGGCAGCCACGAGGGCTCGCTGGTGCTGTGGTGCCTGGTGCTGACCGGCTTCGGCGCGGCCCTGGCGCGGGCCCGCAACCTGCCCTTCGGCCTGAAGACCTCGGCGGTGGCGGCGCAGGGGTTTCTCGGCCTGCTGTTCCTCGCCTTCGCCGTCTTCACCTCCAATCCGTTCGCGCGCCTGGATCCCGCCCCCTTCCAGGGCGCGTCGCTGAACCCGCTGCTGCAGGACCCGGCGCTCGCCTTCCACCCGCCCTTCCTTTACGCCGGCTACGTCGGCTTCTCGGTCTGTTTCTCCCTGGCCGTGGCCGCCCTGGTCGAGGGACGGGCCAACTCCGCCTTCTGGCCGGCCTGGGGCCGCTGGGTCCGCCCGTGGGCGCTGGCCAGCTGGGCCCTGCTGACCGCCGGCATCGCCCTGGGCGCCTTCTGGGCCTACTACGAGCTGGGCTGGGGCGGCTGGTGGTTCTGGGATCCGGTCGAGAACGCCAGCTTCATGCCGTGGCTGGCGGGCGCCGCCCTGCTGCACTCGGCGGTGGTCACCGAGCGGCGCGGGGCGCTGGCGGGCTGGACGACCTTCCTCGCCCTGCTGGCCTTCACCCTGTCGATGCTGGGGGCCTTCCTGGTGCGCTCGGGCGTGCTGACCAGCGTGCACGCCTTCGCGGTCGACCCGGAGCGCGGACTGATGCTCCTGGCCATCCTCGGTCTGACCGGCGGGGCGGCCTTCGGCCTGTTCGCCTGGCGCGCGCCCCAGCTGAAGGGCGGCGGCATGTTCGCTCCGGTCAGCCGCGAGGGCGCGCTGGTGCTCAACAACCTGTTCCTCACAGCGGCCTGCGCCACGGTCCTGCTCGGCACCCTGTATCCGCTGATCCTCGAGGCGGCCAACGGTTCGACCATCTCGGTCGGCCCGCCCTATTTCGCCCTGACCTTCGTGCCCCTGATGGCGGCGGCCTTCGTGATCCTGCCGGCGGGGCCGCTGCTGGCGTGGAAGCGCGGCGACCTGCCCGGCGTGCTGCAGAGGCTGGCGGTCGCCGCCGGCCTCGCCGTGCTGGCCGCCCTCGTCGCCTGGGCGGTGTTCGAGCCGCGCAAGGCGCTGGCGGCCGCGGGCGTGGGGCTGGGCGCCTGGCTCATCCTCGGCGCCCTGGCCGAGACGGCGGAGCGCACGCGACTGTTCCGCGCGCCCGTGGCCGAGACCCTGCGGCGGGCGCGCGGCCTGCCGCTGGGGGCCTGGGGCATGACCCTGGCCCACGCCGGCCTCGGCGTCTTCGTGCTCGGGGCCGTGGTCGAGACCAGCTACCGGGCCGAGGCCGCCCGGCCGATCGCCGTCGGCGAGGTCGTCGAGGCCGGTCCGTGGGCCGTGCGCCTTGACGGGGTGCAGATGGTCGAGGGGCCGAACTACCTGGCCGAACAGGGCCGGCTGACCGTCACGCGCCGGTCCGGCGCGGCCCCGAAGACGGTTACCGCCGAGCGCCGCTTCTTCCCGGCGGGCGGCCAGACGACCACCGAGGTCGGGCTCGACTTCCGCGGCCTGGACGACGTCTATGTGGTGCTGGGCGAGCGCGCGCGGACCGCGGCGGGCGAGGCGGCGTGGAACGTGCGGGTGTGGTGGAATCCGTGGGCGCGGCTGATCTTCTTCGGGCCGGCTCTGATGGCGCTTGGCGGGGTGCTGTCGCTGATGGACCGGCGGCTGCGGCTGGCGGTGGGACGGAGGAGGGCGGCGGCATGACTCCTCCCACTTTCCGCTCATCCCGGCGAAAGCCCAGTCCTTTGGGTGAAGGCTGGACTGGGACTGACGCGTCAAAGCCGGTCCGGAACCACTGGCGTCTCGCTGGACAGAACGGGGTCCCGGCTTTCGCGAGGATGAGCGGTTGGTCTGGCTGGCCGCTCCTTCTGACCGCGTGCCTGTTGTTCCTGATCGCCCTGCCGGCCCTGGCGCAGGAGCCGCCGCCGGCGCCGGACCGGCCGCTGCCCGACGCCGCCCAGGAAGCGCGCGCCCAGGCCCTGTTCGACCGCATCCGCTGCGTCGTCTGCCAGCACGAGGCCATCGCCGACAGCCCTGCGGTCATCGCCGCCGACATGCGCCAGCTGGTGCGCGAAGAGATCGCCGCCGGGCGCTCGGACGCCGAGATTCGGCAGGACCTGGTCCGCCGCTACGGCGATTTCGTCCTGTTCCAGCCGCCCGTGCGCCTGGCCACCTGGCTGCTGTGGTTCGGCCCCGTCGCCCTGCTGGCGGGCGCCCTGGCCCTGTTGCTGTTGCGCTCGCGTCGGCGTCGCCCCGAGGCGGCGCCGCTGACGGCCGAGGAAGAGGCGCGGCTGGCCGATATCATCGCCGCGGCCGATCTTCGTCCCGATCCTGACGCAAAGCCGTCTGACCACTAGGGTCGGCAAGAACCCATCCGCGGGCTGTAACGTTGGCCTCGGAGACCGCGGCCCTATATTGATGGACCAGACGGGCGTTCACGCCCGAGGAGAGGATCGTACGAAACCCGATGATGAAGCGTAAGGAATTCATGCTGGGGGCCACGTTCGGCCTGGTTCTCGCGGCCGGCGCCACCGCCGGCGGCGTCATCGACTGGCCGACCGCCAACGCAGGGCCGGTCTCTGGCGTGTCCGGCCGGGTGACGGCCAATCCGGGCGGCGCCGGCCTGTTCGCCCCGCCGCAGGGCGCGCCGCTCAGCTTCGCCGACATCTTCCAGCAGGTCGCCCCGGCGGTGGTGCAGATCAATGTGAAGACGCGCATCGAAGTGCCCGCCAGCGGCCTGATCCAGGTTCCGGGCCTGCCGTTCCCGATCCCTGCGCCCCGCGGCGAATCGAACGAGGAAGGCATCACCGGTTCCGGCGCCGGCTCCGGCTTCTTCATTTCCGCCGACGGCTACGTGGTCACCAACAACCACGTCGTCGCCGATGCGACCGAGATCGCCGTCGTCCTCGCCGACGGGCGCGAACTCGAGGCCAAGGTGATCGGCCGCGACCCCGCGACGGACCTGGCCGTGATCAAGGTCGACGGATCCGACTTTCCCTTTGTCCAGTTCGAGGAAGAGGCCCAGCCCCGCGTCGGCGACTGGGTGATCGCCGTCGGCAACCCGTTCGGGCTCGGCGGCTCGGCGACCGCAGGCATCGTCTCCGGCACCGGACGCCAGAACATCGATCCCGATTCCACCACAGGCTACGTCGACTTCCTGCAGATCGACGCCGCCATCAACACCGGCAATTCCGGCGGGCCGACCTTCGACATCTATGGCCGCGTGATCGGCGTGAACTCGGCCATCTACACCCAGACCGGTGGTTCGGTCGGCATCGGTTTCGCCATTCCGGCCACCGTCGCCAAGCCGATTACCGAACGCCTCATCCGCGAGGGCAAGATCGAGCGCGGCTACGTCGGCCTGACCCTCACCACGCCCGGCGCCGCGGATCTGGAGGCCTATGGACTGCCGCGCGACACCGGGGGGGCCATCGTCACCGAGGTCACGCCCGGCGCGCCCGCCGATCGTGGCGGCGTCGAGATCGGCGATCTCATCACCGCCATCGACGGCAAGCCGGTGAAGGACAGCACCGAGGCGACGCGGGTCGTCGCCGCCGTGACGCCGGGCTCCACTATACGGCTGAACATCAATCGTGGCGGACGCCAGGTCAGCGCCAACGTCCGGTCCGGCACCCGCCCGTCCGAGGAAGAGCTGCGACGAGGCGTGCTGGGAGCGGACGGTGATCCGTCGGCCGAGGGGCCCGCCGCGGGCTCCGGAGCCGCGGCCGTCGAGGGCGTCAGCGTCACCTCTCTGACCCCCGCCCTGCGCCAGCGCTATCGCCTGCCGTCGTCCGCCTCGGGCGTCGTCGTCACCGATGTCGCGCGCGGCACCCCCGCCGCCCGGCTTGGTCTGGGTGCGGGCATGCTGATCACCCATGCGGACCGGCGTCCGGTCTCGTCGGCGGCCGAGCTGCGCGAGATCGTCCAGGCGGTGCGCTCCTCCGGCCGGCCGGGCGTGGTTCTGTTCGTCATCCAGGCGGGCGGATCACAGCGCGTCCCGGTCCTGCTGGAGTTCGCCGAGGATTGAGAACGATCCTGAACAAGCCTTAACTGCCCGGATCGCCGCCGATGCGCTAACATCGGCGGCGATTTGCATTCGAGGGGCTGATTCCATGCGCATTCTGGTGGTCGAGGACGACGCCGAGGCCGCGACCGCCATGGTCCGCGGACTGACCGAGGCCGGGCACGAGCCGACCCACGCCGTCGACGGCGCCTTCGGCCTGCTCGAGGCCCAGAAGGGCGGCTATGACGTCTATGTCGTCGACCGCATGATGCCCCGGCTGGACGGCATCGGCATGGTCGAGACCCTGCGCAAGGACGGCGACCAGACCCCCGTCCTGTTCCTCTCGGCCATGGGCGAGGTCGACGACCGCGTCGCCGGCCTGAAAGCCGGCGCCGACGACTATCTGGTCAAGCCCTACGCCTTCTCGGAGCTGATCGCCCGCGTCGAGGCCCTGTCGCGCCGCCGCGAGACCGGCTCGGTCGCCACCATGCTCAAGGTCGGCGACCTCGAGATGAACCTGATCGCCCGCACCGTGCACCGCGCCGGCCAGGAGATCGACCTGCAGCCGCGCGAGTTCCAGCTGCTCGAATTCCTGATGCGCCACGCCGGCCAGTCGGTGACCCGCACCATGCTGCTGGAGAAGGTCTGGGAATATCATTTCGACCCCCAGACCAACGTCATCGACGTTCACATCAGCCGCCTGCGCGCCAAGATCGACAAGGGCTTCGACCACGCCATGCTGCAGACGGTCCGCGGGGCGGGGTACCGGCTGGAGGCCTGACGCCTCCGCATGAAACTCCCCTCCCTCCTTCGCCGCACCCCCTTCCGGCTGACGCTGCTGTTCCTCGCCCTGTTCGCGGCGGCGGCCAGCGCCATCCTGGCCTATGTCTATTTCGCCTCGGCCGCCGAGGCGCGGGCCAAGGCCGAGCGCGACGTCAGCGCCGAGACCCGGGTGCTGACCGGCATCTACGAGGCGCGCGGCGTCGAGGCCCTCAACATGGCCCTGATCGACCGCACCCTGCGCGACAGCACCTATCTGTACCTGCTGACCGATGAGGGCAGCGGGCTCAGCACCGGCTCGCTCAGCGTGCAGCCGATCGCCGAACTGACCGGCCGGTCGGAATGGATCACCTTCCCCTTCACCGAAACCGACCCCGACGGGCGGGTGACCCGGCCGCAGGTGCGCGGCGTGCAGATGCGGCTCTCGGGCGGCGAGACCCTGTTCGTCGGCAAGTCGCTCAGCGACACCGAGGCCTATCTGGCCCGCCTCACCCAGGCGCTGTGGGGCGCGATGGGGATCGTGCTGCTGCTCGGCCTGGCCGGCGGCGTATTGGTCAGCCGCAACCTCGAGCGGTCGATGGGCCGGCTCAACAGGGTCGCCACCGCCGTCCAGGAAGGCGACCTCAAGGCCCGCTTCCCGGTCCGCAACGCCGGCGACGAACTGGATGAACTGGGGGCGGGGCTGAACACCATGCTGGACCGGCTGGAGGGCTCCATGGCCTCGATCCGCCACGCCGGCGACGCCATCGCCCACGACCTGCGCTCGCCGCTGACCCGCATGCGGGCCAAGCTGGAGGTGTCGCTGATCGACGCCGAGGCCGGCAGGATCGACGGCGTCGACGCCCTGCAGCTGGCCCTCGACGAGGCCGACAACCTGCTCAAGACTTTCAACACCGTGCTGGCCATCGCCCGGCTGCAGGCGGCGGCCGGGCATACGCCCGATCCGCAGCGGTTCGACGCCGCCGAACTGGCCGCCGACATGGCCGAACTCTACGAGCCGGCCAGCGAGGACAAGGGGCTGGAGTTCTCGGCCGAGATCGAGCGCGGCCTGATGATCGAGGCCAACCGCCCCTTCCTCGCCCAGGCCCTGGCCAACGTCATCGACAACGCCATCAAATACACCCCGAGCGGCGGCGCGGTGATGCTCCGCGCCCGGCGGCGGTCGTCGGGCGAGATCGAGTTCTCGGTCACCGACACCGGGCCGGGCGTCCCCGAGGGCGACCGCGGGCGGGTGCTCGACCGTTTCGTGCGCCTCGACAACAGCCGCAGCGAGCCGGGTTCGGGCCTCGGTCTGTCGCTGGTCGGAGCCGTGCTCGAGGCCCACAGCGGCCGGGTGCAGCTGGACGAGGGGCCGGGCGCCTACGGCGGCTTCGGCCCCGGCCTGCGCGTCGCCCTGGTGCTGCCGCCGGCGGAAAGCGCGTGAGCGAGGCCC
>JADGMW010000759.1_pt1 | contig 11048 bp, 13 predicted proteins | sample 8641801 | NCBI WGS metagenome assembly JADGMW01 (sample SAMN16272018, study PRJNA661076) | feces metagenome | isolation source: fecal sample from diarrhoea affected cattle A | host: Bos taurus | place: South Africa: Lokaleng Village, Mahikeng | collected 2019-09
TGAGGTGCGCCATGGGGTGGTCCGCTTCCTGCCTGTCGATGCTGTCGTCGCCTCCGCCGAGCCTACGCCAGTGGAGGGCGGGAGGCCGGTAGCCTCGCTGAGTGCCGATCCTCGTCGTTCTCGACCTCGTCGGCATCTTCGTCTTCGCCATCACCGGCGCGCTGGTCGCGGTCCGCAAGGACCTCGACGTCTTCGGCGTCCTGGTCCTCGCCGGTACGACGGGCCTGGGCGGCGGGTTCCTGCGCGACGTGCTCATCGACGCCACCCCGCCGGCCGCGCTGGCCGACTGGCGCTACCTGCTCGTGCCGGTCGGGGCGGGGCTGCTGACCTTCCGCTTCCACCCGACGCTGGGGCGCCTGGAGCGCACCGTGAACATCCTCGACGCCTTCGGCCTCGCGCTGTTCTGCGTGGCGGGCGTGGCCAAGGCGCTCGAGCACGGCCTCGGCCCGCTGCCGTCGGCGCTGATGGGGATGGTGACCGGCATCGGCGGGGGGATGCTGCGCGACGTGCTGGCCGGCCGGGTGCCGGTGATCTTCCGCGACGAGCTCTACGCGACCCCGGCGCTGGCCGGGGCGGTGGTGATCGTGCTGGGCGACCGCACCGACCTGCCGGAGTCGACGTACGCACTGGTCGGGGCCGCGGTCTGCCTCATCTGGCGGCTGCTGGCGATGTGGCGGCACTGGCACGCACCGCTGCCGCGAGGCCCGGCCAGCGTCTGAGGCCATCGGTGCGGCGTCGATCGATGAGTCCGGGCGGCGGCGTCGGTCTGGACGTGGCATGAGCAGAAACTGCAGTGCGGACCGTCGGTGGGCGGTGCCAGCATGGTGAGCATGAGCGATCTAGCGATCGAGACGCACGGGCTGGAGAAGGTCTTCGGGGACAACCGGGCCGTCGCCGGGGTGGATCTCAGCATCCGGGCGGGCGGGGTGTACGGCGTCCTCGGGCCGAACGGCGCCGGCAAGACGACGACGATCCGGATGCTCGCCACCCTGCTCGAGCCGTCCGGCGGCACCGCGACCGTCCTCGGCCACGACGTGGTCCGCGAGGCGGCCCAGGTGCGCGCGAAGGTGGCGCTCACCGGGCAGTTCGCGTCCCTGGACGAGGACCTCACCGGTCACGAGAACCTCACCCTGCTGGCCCGGATGTACGGCTACGGTCGCGCCGACGCCCGCCGCCGGGCCACCGAGCTGCTGGAGGCGTTCGACCTCGGCGACGCCGCGAAGCGCCAGGTCAAGGCGTACTCGGGCGGCATGCACCGGCGCCTCGACATCGCCGGTTCGCTGGTGGTCCGCCCGGACCTGATGTTCCTCGACGAGCCGACCACCGGGCTCGACCCGCGCAGTCGCAACCAGGTGTGGGGGATCGTCCGCGCCCTGGTCGGGGCCGGCACCACGGTGCTGCTCACCACGCAGTACCTGGAGGAGGCCGACCAGCTCGCCGACCGGATCGCGGTGATCGACCACGGCCGGGTGATCGCCGAGGGCACCAGCGGCGAGCTCAAGGCGTCGGTCGGCTCCGGGGCGGTCCACGTCCGGGTCGGCGACCCCGCCCACCGCGGGGAGGTGGCCCGGCTGCTCGCCGAGTCGCTGGGCACCGAGCCGGTGCTCGGCTCGGACCCGGCAGCGCTCAGCCTGCGCGTCGAGGACCCGACCGCGGTCGCCGGTGCGCTGCACCGGGTGGGCGAGTACGGACTGTCCATCACCGAGTACGCCCTGGGCCAGCCGAGCCTCGACGAGGTATTCCTGGCCCTGACCGGACGCCCGGCCGAGGAGGCCGTTGGCGAGGAGGTTCCCGCATGACCACCGAGCTCACCCGAACGCCGGCCGAGCGCACCGCCGACGAGCAGATCTCCGCCGCCCTCGGCTCCGGGGAGCGGCCCGCCCTGCCGGGGCCGGCGAGCTCCTCGCTGAGCTTCGCCTGGCGGGCGCTGCTCAAGATCAAGCACGTGCCCGAGCAGCTCTTCGACGTGACCATGTTCCCGATCATGTTCACGCTGATGTTCACGTTCGTCTTCGGCGGGGCGATCGCCGGGTCGCCGGGCGACTACTTGCAGTACGCGCTGCCCGGCATCCTCACCCAGACGGTCGTCTTCATCACGATGTACACCGCGCTGACCATCAACACCGACATCGAGAAGGGCGTCTTCGACCGGTTCCGGGCGCTGCCGGTGTGGCGGCCCTCGATGCTGGTCGGCGCGTTGCTCGGCGACACGCTGCGCTACGCGATCGCCTCGTTCATGGTGCTCACCGTCGGCCTGATCATCGGCTACCGCCCGCCGGGCGGGGTGCTCGGCGTCCTGGCGGCGGTGGCCCTGCTGCTGGTCTTCTGCTTCTCGCTGAGCTGGCTGTGGCTGATCGTCGGGTTCAAGGTCCGCACCCCGAACGCGGTGATGGGCGTCTCGATGATGGTGCTCTTCCCGCTCACCTTCGTCAGCTCGGTCTTCGCCCCGCCGGAGACCATGCCCGGCTGGCTGCGCGCGTTCGTCGACGTCAACCCCGTCACCCTGCTCAACGAGGCCGCTCGCGGCCTGATGGACGACACCCCCGACGCCGGCGACATCGTGCTGATCCTGGCGCTGTCCGCGGCGATCACCGCCGTCTTCGCGCCGATCGCCCTGCGGCTCTACAACCGCAAGAGCTGAGGCCGGCGGGCCGGTCCAGACCTTCGGGCCGGTCCGCCGAGACCCCCACCCCCGGCGCCCGCGACCAGATGTGACAGGTCGCGCAGGGGGTCAGTCGCCGAGGACCCGACGCAGGTAGGCGTTGGCGAAGACCCGGTCGGGGTCGAGGCGGTCGCGGACGGCGAGGAACTCCCCGAAGCGGGGGTACGCCGGCGCCAGATCGGCGGCGGTGCGGGTGTGCACCTTGCCCCAGTGCGGGCGCCCGTCGTGGTCGCGCAGCACCTGCTCCATCAGCGCGAAGTACTCCCGGTGCTCGGCGTCGCGGTGGGTGTGGAAGGCCAGGTACAGCGAGTCGCGGCCCGCGGCGGTCGACAGCGCGACGTCGTCGGCGGGCGCGGTGCGGACCTCCACCGGGAAGCTGATCCGCAGACCGGAAGCGTCCAGCACCCGCCGCGCCTCGCGCAGCGCCGCCAGGCCGGCCGCACGCGGGACGGCGTACTCCATCTCCCGGAAGACCACGTCGCGGCGGGCCGTGAAGACCCGGTGCGGGACGTCGCTGTAGCGGCGCGCCGAGAGCAGCCGCGCGCTGACGCGGTTCAGCGTCGGGATCACCCGCGGTGCCCGGTTGGCGCCCGCGGTGAGCGCGCCGAAGGCGGTGTTCTGCAGGAAGTCGTCGTCCAGCCAGGAGCGCCAGCGCGGCAGCGGCTCGGCCGCGTCGAGGTCCACGTCCAGCCGGTCGTTGCGCTTGACCAGCATCCGGTCGGTGTGCGGGAACCAGTAGGCGTCCACGTGGTGGCTGGTCGCGGTCATCTCGTCGAAGGAGCCGAGCGCGGCGTCCCACGACATCGGCTGCTCGTGCGCCTCGAGGACGAACATCGGCTCGACCTTGAAGGTCAGCGTGGTGAGCACCCCGAGCGCGCCGAGACCGACCCGGGCGACCGCGAAGACGTCCGGGTTCTCCTCGGCGCTGGCCCGCAGCACCTCCCCGGTGCCGGTGACCAGCTCCAGGCCGGCGAGCTGGGCGGCCAGACCCGCCGCGACGCCGCCGCTGCCGTGGGTGCCGGTCGACACCGCACCGGCCAGCGTCTGCTCGGCGATGTCGCCCATGTTGTGCAGGCTCAGCCCCAGCGCCTCCAGGGCGGTGTTGAGCTCGCTCAGCGTGGTGCCGGCCAGGGCGGTGACGGTCAGCGCCTCCCGGTCCACGCCGAGCACGCCGCGCATCGCCTGCGGGGTGAGCAGGGTGTGCTCGGGGGCGGCGATGGCGGTGAAGCTGTGGCCGGTGCCGACCATCTTCACCGTCGCGCCGGCCTCCCGCGCCCGCTGCACCTCGGCCACCACCGACTCGACGTCGGCCGGGGCGACCGCCCGGCGGGGGAGCGCCGTCTCCAGCCCGGACCAGTTGCGCCACTGCTTCACGCCGCCGAGCGTAGGGCGTCGGTGGCCGGTCGAGGCCGGTCCCACGCCGCGTGGAGGCTGCCGGTGCTACGGGGCGGGGACCGGGTGCCCGGGCGCGGCCCGCGGCGTGGTGCGGGGGATGAGCTGCGCGGCGAGCGCGGCGAGCAGGCCGGCGCTCAGGCAGACCAGGTACGCGCCGGAGGCGCCGTGGTGGTCGACCACCACGCCGCTGAGCGCGGCGCCCGGGGCGACGCCGGCGACGATCCCGGTCTGCACGATCGCCATCCCCTCGGTCAGCCGGGCGCGCGGCACCACCCGCTCCACCACCGACAGCGAGGCCACCAGGGTGGGCGCGATCGCCACCCCGCCGACCAGCAGCACGGCGCCCATCAGCGGCAGCGAGTCGATGAGGAACAGGGGCGCCATCGCGCAGGCCATCAGCGCCGCCCCCACCCGGACCCGGACCTCCGGCCCGCGGCGCCACGCGACGGCGCCGGTGACGATCCCGGAGAGCATGCTGCCGGCCGCCCACAGCGCCAGCAGGCCACCGGCCCACGCCTTCGCCTGCTGCTCCTCGGCGAAGGCGACCGTGGTCACCTCGGCGGCGCCGAACAGGACGCCGAGCGCGGCGGCGACGAACGCCACCGGCACCAGGGTCCGCCACGGCAGCGCGGGCCGCGGCCCGGTGGCGTGGTCGTGCACGTGCGGCGGCGGCTCGGTGCCGCGCTGGGCGGCGAAGCCGAGGCTGCCGGCCACGCCGGCGACCAGCGCCACCACCAGGCCGAGCACCGGGTCGATCGCGGTGGCCAGCACGGTGACCAGGATCGGGCCGAGGATGAAGACGACCTCGTCGAGGACGGCCTCCAGTGCGAACGCGGTCTGCACGTCGGCGGGGTGCTCGAGCGCGTGCGACCAGCGGGCCCGCACGCAGGAGCCGATCTGCGGCAGCGAGGCGCCGGAGACGGCCGCCGCGGCGTACGTCGCTGCCAGCGGCCAGTCGGCCTCCACCGACCAGATCAGCAGCACCAGCGAGATCCCGAAGGTCACCGCGGAGACGGTGAGCACCAGCCGCTGGCCGAGCCGGTCCAGCAGTCGGCCCTGGACGATCGCCAGCAGCGCGTTGGCGACCGTGTAGACCGCCGAGACCGCGCCGGCGAGTCCGTAGGAGCCGTGGCTCGCCTGGACCAGCAGCACGATGCCCAGGCCGACCATCGAGATCGGCAGGCGGGCGACCAGGCCGGTGAGGCTGAACAGCAGGGCGCCGGGGGTCACCAGGACGCGGCGGTAGGTCTCGAGCACGCTCATCGCGGGCTCAACCTAGGACTCGGGTGCCGGGCCGGCCGAATTGGCGCTCTCCCTACGATGAAGTCATGTCCTCTCGCCCCGATGTCACGCCGTACGACGCCCTGCTGCTGGTCTCCTTCGGGGGGCCCGAGGGGCCCGAGGACGTGGTGCCGTTCCTGGAGAACGTCACCCGGGGCCGGGGCATCCCGCGCGAGCGACTGGCGGAGGTCGGCGAGCACTACTCCCTGTTCGGCGGCCGCTCGCCGATCAACGACCAGAACCGCCGGTTCCTCGACGCGCTGCGCGCCGATCTCGGCGCGGCCGGGATCGACCTGCCGGTCTACTGGGGCAACCGGAACTGGGACCCGTACCTGAGCGACACGCTGGCCCGGATGGCCGCCGACGGGGTGAGGAGGGCTGCCTGCTTCATCACCAGCGCCTACTCGTCGTGGTCGAGCTGCCGGCAGTACCGGGAGAACCTCTACGACGCCGCGGACGCGCTGCCCGGCGGCGTCGCCGACGCGCCCCGGCTGGACAAGCTGCGCCATTACTTCAACCACCCCGGCTTCGTGGAGCCGGTCGTGGACGGCGTGCTGGCCGCGCTGGCCGACCTGCCCGACGACGTCCGCGACGGCGCGCACCTGGCGTTCGTCACCCACTCCATCCCGGACACGATGGCCGAGACCAGCGGCCCGGACGGCGGTGCCTACCTGGCCCAGCACCTCGACGTCAGCGAGACCGTGGTGCGCCGGCTGCGCGAGGAGACCGGCCGCGAGCACCCGTACCAGCTGGTGTTCTGCTCGCGCTCGGGCTCGCCGCGGACACCGTGGCTGGAGCCGGACGTCAACGACCACCTGCGGGGGCTCAAGGCGGAGGGGGTGCCCGCGGTGGTGATGGTCCCGGTCGGGTTCGTCTCCGACCACATGGAGGTCATCTACGACCTGGACACCGAGGCGATGGCCACCGCCGAGGAGCTCGGCCTGCCCGCCCGCCGCTCGGCCACCGCCGGCGAGGACCCGCGCTTCGTGGCCGCGGTCCGCGACCTGCTGCTGGAGCGGGCCGCCGCCGAGCGCGGCGAGGACGTCGCCCGGGCCAGCACCGGCCGGCTCGGTGCGCTGTGGGACGCCTGCCCGGCGACCTGCTGCCCCAACCCGCGCGGCGAGCGTCCCGCGCTGTGCGGGGCGTGACCCGATGAGCGGGCCGAAGCAGGGCGAGCAGCTCGCCGAGCTCGCGGTCGAGGTGGCGCGCGCGGCCGCAGACCTGGTGCACGAGCGGGCGGCCGGCCGGGTGGAGGTGGCGGCCACCAAGAGCAGCGAGATCGACGTGGTCACCCAGGCCGACCGGGACAGCGAGGCGCTGATCCGGCGGCTGCTGCTCGAGCACCGGCCCGCGGACGCGATCCTGGGGGAGGAGGGCGCCGACCACGCCGGCTCCTCGGGGGTGCGCTGGGTCGTCGACCCGATCGACGGCACCGTCAACTTCGTCTACGGGATCCCGCAGTACGCCGTCTCGATCGCCGCCGAGGTCGACGGGGTGGCGGTGGCGGGCGTCGTCCTCGACGTCGCGCACGGCACCGAGTACGTCGGGTACCGCACGGGTGAGCCGGACGGCCCGGCGACGGGCGGCGTGGCGCTGCGCGACGGGACGCCGATCGCCGTCCGCGGTCCGGCACCGCTGGCCGAGAAGCTGCTGGCCACCGGGTTCTCCTACAGCCGCGCGGTCCGCGAGGTGCAGGCCCGGGCGATGGTCCGGCTGCTGCCGCAGATCCGCGACATCCGGCGGCAGGGCTCATGCGCGCTGGACCTGTGCCACGTCGCCGAGGGCACCCTCGACGGGTACGTCGAGGAGGGGGTCAACCCGTGGGACCACGCGGCCGGCGGGCTGATCGCCCGGGCCGCCGGGGCCCGCACGGAGCTGCTCCCCGGAGCCGGCGGGCTCGACCTGCTGCTGTGCGTGCCCGAGCACGGCTTCGCCGAGGTGCGCGCGGCCGTCCTGGACGCCGGTTTCGCCGCTGCCGGCACCGAGTAGTTACCCAAGACGGGGGTCCGCACGGGTCGGGTGGGAGCCGGGAATACCCGGCCGGTGAGCCTGGTTCGAGCACTCGGCATGCGGCGAGAGGTGCTCCGCGCAACATCGGTACTGCCCGGGTGTAGGTACCGGCGCGGGGATGGTGCACAATCTGCGCCGATACTCGGGGGGCTCACCGGAGCGGTACCTCCGGTCAGAGCCGTGATCAGCACGATGTGAGGGAGTGAGTGACGTGGCGACGGACTACGACGCACCACGCAAGAACGAAGAAGAGTCCGAGGAGAGCATCGAAGAGCTCAAGGCGCGACGTCACGACAAGAACTCCGGCAAGGTCGACGAGGACGAGACCGAGGCCGCCGAGTCCTTCGAGCTCCCCGGTGCGGACCTCTCCCACGAGGAGCTCGCCGTCGAGGTGAAGCCGAAGCAGGAGGACGAGTTCACCTGCATGAGCTGCTTCCTGGTGCACCACCGCTCGCAGCTGGCGGACAGCACCAAGATGATCTGCCGCGACTGCGCCTGAGCGCACCGCGCCACTGAGCACGGCGAAGGCCGCGACCCTCGAGGGGTCGCGGCCTTCATGGTGTCCGGGGCCGGCTGGGGGGCCGGCTGGGCTGCCGGGTCAGGCGCCGTCCTTGCGCAGCTCCGGCGGCAGGTGCCCGGTCGACTTGGCGTAGTAGCCGGCGGCCTTGCGCTGGGCCAGCATCCGCGCCAGCCCGACCGCGACGCCGCTCAGCACCGCCCAGGCGACGGCCTCGCCGAGGTTCACGTCGGGGTCCGCCGGGTTCTCCGGCGGCTTCCTGCCGGTCGCGACCTTCCAGGAGGCGTCGGTCGCCTTCTTCGCCAGGGCGGCGGCGCCGAGCGCCGCGACCAGGGAGAAGACCGTCCACACCTTCGAGCTGTCAGATGCCATGCCTGAACCTTACCCAGCGTCGGGGCCGGCAGTCAGCGCCGCGAGCGCGGCCGCGAGCTGGCGCGGGTGCCGGGTGCTGATCAGCCAGTACGGCACCGGGTCGCGCGGGTCGGTGACCGGCACCTTGACCGAGCGCTTGAGGTAGGGGCGCAGCAGCAGGTACGCCCGGGCGTCCGCCTCGCGGCCGGCGGCCAGCCGGGTCTCGGCGGCGTCCAGGGCCACGGCCTCCCCGAGGTAGCGGCCCTCGATCCGGGCCCGGCCCGCGACCAGGACGCCGTCGGCGATGGTGACCCGGGCGGACCCGTAGGCGACGAAGACGAGGGCGAGCACCGCGACCGCGACCGCGGTGACCACCCAGGCCAGGGCGCCGGGGAGGGCGACCACGGCGGCCAGCCAGAGGCTGGCGACGAACATCAGGCCCTGCACCCACCAGCGCAGGGGGACCCCGAGCCGCTCGGAGTAGACCGGGGGCCCGGGGCGGGCCGGGGAGGAGGGAGCCTGTTGCACACCGCAGAGTTTCCCATCCGCCCGGGTAGAGTCCGCGGGTGCCCTCGCTTCCGGACCTCGAGATCCAGGTCGTGCGCCTCGATTCCGCCCTGCCGCTGCCGGCCTACGCGCACCCCGGGGACGCCGGTGCCGACCTGGTCACCACCGTCGACCTGACGCTGCGCCCCGGCGAGCGGGCGCTGGTCCCGACCGGGATCGCGGTGGCGCTGCCGCACGGCTACGTCGCCCTGGTCCACCCGCGCTCGGGGCTCGCGGCGCGGCACGGGCTGTCGATCGTGAACACCCCGGGCACCGTGGACGCCGGCTACCGCGGCGAGGTGAAGGTGCTGCTGATCAACCACGACCCGCACGAGACGATCGAGCTGCGCCGCGGCGACCGAGTCGCCCAGCTGGTCGTCCAGCGCGTCGAGCAGGCCCGGTTCGTGGAGGTTCCGGTGCTTCCGGAGTCGGTGCGAGGCGAGGGCGGTTACGGTTCTACTGGAGGCTTCGGCCGGTCCTGAGCCTCCGCCCCGACCCACACGAGGAGCAGTCACCTGTGAAGTTCCGTCGCAAGTCCGACGCGCAGCGCAGTACCGAGGCGACCGAGACGAGCGCCGCGGACGAGGCGCCCGCCGAGGAGCGCCCGAGCGGCCCGTGGGACGCCGAGGACCTCCCGGACGAGGACGCTGCCGAGCGGGTCGACCTCGGCTCGCTGCTGGTGCCGGCGCTGCCGGAGCGCGAGCTGCGCCTGCAGGTCAACGAGACCTCCGGGCAGGTCCAGGCGGTGCTCCTCGCCGGGCCGGACGGGGCGGCCGAGGTGCGCGCCTTCGCGGCGCCCCGGCACGGCGACCTGTGGTCCGAGGTGCGCCCGCAGATCGCGGCGGACATGGCCCAGCGCGGCGGGACGGCGACCGAGCGCGAGGGCCGGTTCGGCACCGAGCTGGTCTGCCAGATGCCGGTCCAGACCGAGGACGGCCGTACCGGCGTCCAGCCGTCGCGGATCGTCGGGATCAACGGCTCGCGGTGGCTGCTGCGGATCACCCTGATGGGAAGCCCGGCGACCGCGGAGGAGCTGCCCGAGGAGTGGGCCGAGACGCTGACCGCGCTCGCGGTCCGGCGCGGTCACCAGCCGATGCCGGTCGGCGAGGCCCTGCCCCTGGTCCTGCCCGAGAACGCGCGGCGCGTGCCGCCGCCGAGCTCCTGAGTCGGGTGACGGAGCAGCCGATGGGTCGCCTGCGACGCACCTTGAGCCGGTGGGCCAGCACCAGCGACCAGGAGGCCCGCGACCTGCGGGCGACGTTACGTGACACCGGGCTGGACACCATCGCCGAGGCGCCCGACCGCGAGCCGGTGCGCCTGCGCGGGGTGCTGCGCAGCGTGACCCTGCGCCCGCGTGGCGGGGTGCCGGCCCTGGAGGCGGAGCTCTTCGACGGCTCCGGCTCGATCCTCGTCGTCTGGCTCGGCCGGCGCCGGATCGCCGGGATCGCCCCGGGGCGCTCGCTGCAGGTCCAGGCCCGGATCGGGGTCCAGGACGGCGTCCGGATCATGTACAACCCCCGATACGAGCTGATCCCGTGAACCCGACAGGCGCGAGCCCCGCGGCACCGACGGTCGAGACCGTCGAGGCGCTGGTGCGCGCCCAGATGGCGGCCGCGCTGGGCGGACGCCGCGGGATGGTCGAGGCCGGCGTCCCCGGGGTGCTGTTCACCGTGCTGTGGCTGGTGACCAAGGAGCTCGAGATCGCCCTGGTCGCCAGCCTGGTGGTGGCCGGCGTCGCGCTGGTGGCGAGGCTGGCCCAGCGCAGCACGGTCCAGTACTGCATGAACGCGCTGTTCGCGATCGGCATCGGCTGGGTCTTCGTCCGGATCGCCGCGAGCTCCGGCGGCTCGGAGTCCGACCAGGCGCTGGCGTTCTTCCTGCCCGGGATCCTGGTCAGTCTCGGCTACACGATCGTGATGGCCGGCTCCTGCCTGGTCGGCTGGCCGTTCGTCGGGTTCATGCTGGGCAGCGTCACCGGCGACCCGACCGCCTGGCACGCCGACCGGCAGGTGGTCTCGCTGTGCTCCCGGCTCACCTGGGTCTTCCTCGCCCCCGGCGCCATCGGGGTCGCCCTGCAGGGGCCGGTGTGGCTGCTCGGCTGGAGCGGCGCGATCGACGTGGACCTCGCGGTGCTGCTGCTCGGCGTGCTCCGCCTCGGGCTCGGCTGGCCGCTGCGGATCGGCTCCTGGACGGCGATGATCTGGCTGCTGACCCGCGACGCGACGCCGGTCGAGCCGACCGGACCCGACGAGCCGACCGGGCCCGGCCGGCCCGTCGGGCCCGGTC
>JADGMW010000754.1_pt1 | contig 11042 bp, 11 predicted proteins | sample 8641801 | NCBI WGS metagenome assembly JADGMW01 (sample SAMN16272018, study PRJNA661076) | feces metagenome | isolation source: fecal sample from diarrhoea affected cattle A | host: Bos taurus | place: South Africa: Lokaleng Village, Mahikeng | collected 2019-09
CACCGGGTCCTGCCGCGGCTCAACCACAGCTCGGTGGTCGCAGCGCCGAAGAAGGTCGCGCCCGCGGTCGCCGCCTTCCTGCGGCCGTGAGCGCGGGGGGGTCTCGACCCGCTCCGCGGGACAGCACCCGGGCGCCGTGCCCGCGCGTTGACAGTGCCGACGGCCGGGCGGAGCATCGAAAGGTGACCCGGTCCAGGCTCGGAACGGGGGCGCCCCGGGCCTGCGGCACCCGCTCGACCCTCGAGGAAGGCTGATCGACATGGCACTGCCCGTATACCGCAACAGCGACGTCAGGAGCTGGAACCCGTTGCAGGAGATGGACGACCTCCAGAGCCGGTTCTCCAAGCTGCTCGAGGCCTCCTTCGGGGAGTCGGCAAGCCTGGTCAGCTCCTGGACGCCTCCCGTGGACATCGAGGAGACCGACGACTCCTTCATCGTCGAGGCCGAGCTTCCGGAGGTGCAGAAGGACGACGTCGACGTCGAGCTGGACGACAACCGGCTCACGATCCACGGCGAGGTCAAGGAGCGCGAGCGCACCGGCGTCCTGCGCCGGCAGTCGCGGCGGACCGGGCAGTTCGACTACCGCGTCGACCTGCCCGGGAAGGTGCAGGCCGACGGGGTGGACGCCTCGCTCAAGGACGGGGTGCTCCGGCTGACGATCCGCAAGAGCGAGGCGGACAAGCCGCGCCGGATCGAGATCAGCAGCTGAGCGTGCCGTGGCCGACGAGCCGGCCGGCCCTCAGGGGCGCGGCAGCTCGTCGACCACGGTGAGCGACAGCGTCGTCCGGTAGGCGGCCGTCCCGGCGGGGACGGCGCCCATCGGGCGCAGCTGCGTCTGGAGCTCGCCGAGGAAGTCGCCCGAGTCGGGGTCGATCACGACCGACCACCCGTAGCCGTCGACGCGTACGCCGATCGCGGTGCCGCTGCGCCCGCTCATCGCCACGGTGTCGTCGACGATCTCGACGCCGGGGACCAGCGCCAGGGCCCAGAAGAGCGACCGGCGCAGGTCGAGCGGCGCCAGCCCGGTGCGCAGCAGGGTGCTGGCGCCCTCGATCGCGGCCCGGCCCTCGTCGGCGCCGACGCTGCCGGCGTCCACCAGGCGCTCGAGCAGCCGCGCGGGGTCACGCGGCAGCGTGTCGAGGTCGGCGACGGTGATCCCCGCGGACCCGCCGCCCAGCTCGCCGTTGCCGAACCGGCCGCCCGGGCCCTCCTCGACGCCGGGGGCGTCGGCATGTGCCGAGACGGCGTAGTCGCGCGCCGCCGCCCGGCGCACCGCGGCGCCGCCGTAGACCTCGCCGGGCCGCTGCGACCAGTAGCGCCGCACCCAGACGTCGTCGCGCTCGTGCGGGACGTAGGTGACCGACGTCGTCCTGGTCTGGTAGCCGCCGACGATCCGCTGCGCGTCGTCGTTCACGTAGCCGAGGGACTCCTCGTGGGTCTCGACGGCCAGGTACTGGCCCGGTCCGGGCGCCGTTGCCGCCCGGTCCGCCGCCCGGTCTGCCGCGTGGTGAAGCAGGTCCGCGGCGGCGGACGCCGGGGCGGTGGCGAACGGGTTCGTCACCACCAGGCCGGCGGCGACGGCGAGCACCAGCGCGGCGGCGCCGGCGAGCAGCAGGGGGGTCCGCCGTCGCCGCGGCGAGCCGCCGGCGGTACGGGCCAGCAGCTTCGCGCGCGCGGGTGCGAGTGCGGTCGTCGACGGGGTGGCGACGTCCGCCCGGACTCGGCGCAGCAGGTCGATCTCGTCCATCAGGCTCTCCAGGTGGTGGTCGTCGGGTGTGGGGCGGGGCCGCCGGCCGCAGGGCCGTTCGGGGCGGCGGCGCGGATCGCGGCGCGGGCGCGGCTGATCCGCGAGCGCACGGTGCCGATCGGCACCTCCAGGGCTTCGGCGATCTGCTCGTAGCTGAGGTCGGCCCAGGCGAGGAGCAGCAGGGTGTCGCGCTGCGCCACCGACAGCGAGCGCAGCACGTGCGCGAGGTCGGCGACCGTGCGTTGTGCGTCGATCCGGTCGTCGACGGACGGCCCGGGGTCGACGCCGTCCGGGCCGCCGGGGAGCCGGGAGAGGGCCCGCAGCATCCGGACCTCGTCGCGGTGGTGGCGGTGCAGGACCCGGGTGGCGATGCCGTAGAGCCAGGGCTGGGCGCTGTCGCGGGTGAAGTCGAAGTGCCGGCGCCGTTCGAAGGCGACGAAGAAGGTCTGCGCCACGACGTCCTCGGCGGCAGACGCGTTGGTGCGGCGTTCGGCGAAACGGTGGATCGTCGCGGCGTGCCGGTCGAAGATCGCCGCGAACGCCGGGGGATCGTGGATCGAGTTCCGCACGATCTCGCTGTCGGTAGTCACACCCCTACTTGTCCGTTCGGCCCTCGCCGGTTCCATCCGGCCTCGGCTCCCTCCACCCGCGCAACCTACGTCTGCCCCACCGCCGGTGCGGACCGCTGGGGGGTCCTGGCACACCCCAGGATCACCAGGGCTCTGGGTCCGCGACGTCGACGTCCCTAGCGTCGTCGCGACGACGGGCCCGGCCCCGACGAGACGCTCGGCCCTGGCGGGGCCGTCAGCCCAGCGCGAAGGACGACCGATGACCACCTCGACGACGCCGCCCCTGGCGGTGCCCACCGAACCGAAGGCACGTTGGGGCGGGGTCGTCGCGCTCGGTCTCGGCATCTTCGCCCTGGTGATGGCCGAGTTCCTGCCCGGCAGCCTGCTGCCGCTGATGGCCGACGACCTCGAGGTCTCGCTCGGCGCGGCGGGGCAGAGCGTGGCGGTGACCGCGTTCGCGAGTGCACTGGCGGCCGTGTTCCTTCCCGTCGTCCTGCGGCGGGCGGACCGCCGCCGCGTCATGATCGGGCTGATGGCCCTGGCGGTGCTCTCGAACGTGCTCGTCTCGGTGGCGCCGAACCTGGCGGTCCTGCTCGCCTCGCGCCTCCTGCTCGGCCTCGCGCTCGGCGGGTTCTGGGCGCTCGCGATGGCGATGGCCGCACACCTGGTGCCGGCCGATCACCTCGGCCGTGCGCTGACGGTGATCAACGCCGGGGTGGCGCTGGCCACCGTGGCCGCGGTTCCGCTCGGGGCGTACCTGGGTGAGGTGTGGGGCTGGCGAGGCGTCTTCCTGCTCGGTGCCGGAGCAGCCCTGCTCGCGCTGGTCGCCCAGGTCGCCACGCTGCCACCGGTGGTGCCGACGGCCATCAGCGGGCTGGCGGCGCTCGGCTCCACCCTGCGGGCGGCGGTGATCGTCTTCGGGCTGGTCGCCATCGCGCTGATCTTCAGCGGCCACTTCGCCGGGTTCACCTACCTCCGCCCGGCCGCGGAGCACCTCGCCGGCATCGATGCCGGAACGCTGGCGGCCCTGCTCTTCGTGTACGGGGTGGCGAACCTCCTCGGCACCGCAGCGAGCGGCCCGCTCGTCGACACGCGGGTGCGGCTGGCGGTCTTCGTGTTCCCGGCGACGCTGGGCCTCGCGATGCTCCTCCTGGCCGCGCTCGGCGGCTCGGTCCTCGCGCTCTTCCTCGCCACCGCCGTCTGGGGGATCGGCTTCGGCGGCACGCCCACCGTTCTGCAGACGTGGGCCGCGAGGGCCGAGCCGCACCGGCTCGAGCAGGTGGGCGGGCTGATCGTGATGGCCTGCAACCTCGGCATCGCGATGGGCGCGGGCCTCGGCGGCTACCTCGTCGACGCCGTGACGCCCGTCGCGCCCCTCCTCGTCGGCGGTGTGCTGGTCATCGCGGGAGCGGCCCTGGTGGCGAGCCTGCGCCGACGTCCCTGACGCCGGACGCCCCGGCGATCGGGTAGCGGGCCCTCCTTCGGGCGATGGGTGCGATGGCGCTGCGCCGGCCGCGCCTACGCGCCTCGTAGCGCCTCGGTGGGTTCGATGCGGGTGGCCTTGCGTGCCGGGTAGAGCCCGGCGATCGCGCCGGTCGCCAGCCCGAGCAGCGGCGCCCACAACAGGAGCGTCGGATCGATGATCGGGCTCCAGCCTCGCGCCCCCGCGATGACGATCACGGCGGCCAGGCCGAGCGCGGCACCGACGATTCCGCCGAGGATGCCGAGTCCGGCGGACTCCGCGAGCACCTGGGCTGCGACGTGCCGTCCGGTCGCGCCGAGTGCGCGGCGCAGACCGATCTCGCTGGAGCGTTCCATGACCGCGACCAGCGTGGTGTTCGCGATGCCGACGGTCCCGATCAGCAGGCAGATCAGCGCCAGCGCGTAGAACAGCGAGGTCAGGTCGCTCGAGATGGAGTCGCGCAGCGTTCGGGGGTCGGGCGGCGCGGAGACGGCGATGTGCGCGGGGGCGAGGTAGGAGACGGTGGTCGCTGCCTCGGCCGCGACCTGGAGCGCGGCCCCCGGCTCGGTAGCGACCAGGAGCTCGGCCTCCTGCTTCGGCATCGGCGCACCCCACACCGTCTCCGCGATGCCGGTGGGGACGATGACCGCCAGCAGCAGGTCGGGTGTGCGGTCGACGTCGGCGAGCACCCCGGCGACGAGGAAGGGGGTGGCGCCGATCGTGATGCTGGTCGGCGGCCCGTGGCCGGTGATGCCGAGGGCGTTCGCCGCCGCTGGACCCAGGACCACCACCGGAACGTCGTCGGTCAGGACGTCGTACGTGCGGCCCGCCGCGACGGTGGGGCCGATCGCCGACCACGCGCCTGGCGAGACGGCCCGGACGGGCAGGCTGACGGGGTCGGTGTGCCCGGGGGCGGCGGAGGCGACCCGGTCGTCGGTGTCCACGGTGTAGATCACCCCGGCGCCGGTCACCCCGTGGAGGTCGCGCACCCGCTCCGTCGCCTCCTCGGTGAGCGGGAACGGCGCATCCAGGTCGTCGACCGGCCGGGTGTCGACGACCGAGACCGTCGTGGCGGCGCGCGCGTCGAAGCGCGCCGAGACCTGACCGGTGGCGGTCGAGGTGAGGCCGAGGATCACGATCAGGGTGCCGACACCGAGCACGGTCCCGAGCGTGGTGAGGACGGCGCGGGCCGGTTTCGCCACGATGGCCGAGACGCCCTCGGCCACCAGATCGCGCAGGACCAGGCGGGTGGGTTCGATGCGGGCGGCCCGGCTGACCCGGGCGCCTCGTCGCGGTGCGCGTCTCACCGGACGGGCTCCAGCTCGCTCAGGGCGCCGTCGCTGATCCGGATCGTGCGGGTGCCGCGGCGGGCGACGGACTCCTCGTGGGTGATGACGACGATCGTGATGCCGCGGGCGTGGAGGGCGTCCAGGATCTGCAGGACCGCGTCGGTGGTGCGCGAGTCGAGGTTGCCCGTGGGCTCGTCGCACAGCAGGACCGCCGGGTCCCCGATCAGTGCCCGCGCGATGGCGACCCGCTGTCGCTCACCGCCCGACATCGTCGCCGGCAGGGCGTCGAGGCGATGGCCGAGCCCCATCGACTCCAGGGCGGCGACCGCGCGCACGCGCCGTTCCGATGCCGGGATGTCGCGGTAGAGCAGACCGAGCGCGACGTTCTCGGTGGCGGTGCGGTGTTCGATCAGATGGAAGGACTGGAAGACGAACCCCAACCGGCGTCCGCGCAGGGCGGTGCGCTCGTTCTCGGAGAGGTCGGCGGTGTCGATCCCCGCCAACCGGTAGGACCCTGCGGTGGGGCGGTCCAGCAGGCCGAGCAGGTTGAGCAGCGTCGACTTGCCCGACCCCGAGGGGCCGACCACGGTGAGATAGTCCCCGGGCGCGACGCTCAGGTCGCACGGCCGCAGCGCGATCACCGGCGGTGTTCCCGGGTAGGTGCGGCCCACCGAGCGCAGCTCGATCACCGCCGCACCGGCCGCCGTGCTCACGGCCGGCCCGCGGGGGTGGCGGCGGAGAGCTGGACCGCGTCGCCGGGGGACAGCCTCGCGCCGGCTGCCGGCGTGACCTCCGCCCAACCGCCGCCGACCGCGCCCACCGTGACCGGGACGCGTCGGGGGTCGGCGTCGGTGATCGAGGTGGCCCCGGCGGCGACCACGACCACCTCGGGCTCGCCCGAGCCGGCGGCGACGATCGCGGTCACGGGGACGGCGAGCACCTTCTGCTTCGTGGTCGCCGAGACGATGCGGACCTTGACGTCCTGTCCGGCCCAGGCGGAGCCCAACGGTCGGTCCGGGACGATCGAGTGGGCAGCAGCCGCGCCGGCGCCGGTCTGGTCGGCACCGTCGTCGTCCTTCGAGGGCCGTGTGTCCTGGGCCCTGGTGGGCTGGGTCCTGGCGAGCTGGACGGTGGCGCTCACGGATCGGCCGAGGACCTCCGAGCTGAGGACCGCCTCGGCGCCGGGCTGCAGCAGCGCGGCCTGGGCGGCGGGGAAGTCCGCACTGACGGTGAGCTCGCCGGAAGCGACCTTGATGCTGGCCACGCTCGCGTCCGCGCCCAGGGTGGCGTCCGCCGCCACGACCGAGGCCGGAAGCGCGGAGACGAAGAGCACCTCGGAGGACGGCAGGACGCCGTTGCTGGTGTAGCCGGCACGCCGGAACAGCGTGGTGACGGCGTCGCTGGTGTTGTCGTCGTACCTGCTCGACGTCGCGTCCAGGCGGAACCCGGCACCGGCGAGCGCGGTGTTGAGCTGCCGGACGTCGGGGCCGGTGTCGCCTGGCGCCAGGCTCCGGTAGGCGGGGATCCTGCCCGCGAGGGCGATCACCGGACGCCCGGAGATCTCCACCACCACGTCGCCCGACTCGATCCGCTGGCCCGGGGCCGGCAGGTGCCCGGAGACCAGCGCCCGGTCGGCGCCCCGACCGGCGCCCGGCCCGATCGCCTCGACGGTCTGGGTCGCGGTGACCAGACCCCGGGTGACCAGCTCCTCGCCGACGGTCCGCCGCTCGACGGGGACGGTGATCAGGCTGGGTGGCGGGGCCTCGGCGTTGGCGGCTGCCTCGCGGGGGGACTCGATCACCAGGCTGGCGACCCAGGCGCCCGCGGCCAGGAGCATCGCGGCGGCGACGACGAGCACCAGGCCCCGGCGCCGGCGGTCCAGGCGCGGGCTCACCGGTCGGCCCCCTCGACCAGGGCGGTGGCCAGCTTGACCTGGGCGTCGCGGCGGACGCGGTCCTCCTCGAGCGCGAGGTGGTGCTCCTCGACGGTCGCCTCCTCGGCGTCGGCCAGCGCGGCGTCGAGGCGCCCGACGAGGTCGGTCTTCTCCTTGCAGGCCACATCGGCCGTGGCCAGCGCGACCTCGCCCGACGAGGGCTTCTCGGCGGGAATGCGGCCGCCGTCGGCGTCGAGCTCGGTGCCTCGCGCCGTCCGTTCCTCCAGGGCCTTCATGATGTCGGCCTTGTCGTCCAGGACGTCGGTGACGTGATGGCCCCGCTCGGCCATGCACGCGACCCACTCACCCACGACCGTCCGGTACGTCTCGCTGGAGCGGAACGCCGACCACGTCTCGAGGGCGAGTCCCCGGGCCAGGCCGTAGTCCGACACGTCCGGGTCGTCGGCATAGCCCAGTTCCCGGCTCGCGTCTCCCGCGCAGCCTCCCGGCGGGATCTCGACCCCGTCGATCGTCCCCGGCGAGGTGGTCTCCGGGGTGAGCCGCGGGGCCGGCAGTCCTCCGTCCGTGTCGACCTTCCGGCCGCCGTAGACGAACTGGTAGGCCGCGGACTCGGGTGGCTCAGGCTGCTCGGCGTCGCGTGGCGTCTCCGGGTAGGCGTACCCGTGCTCGGCGGCCGCCGCCGGGTCACTGATGCCCCAGAGCCGGCTCGCGGCGACCCGCGCGTCGGCCAGCGTGTGCTGGAGGTTCGCCGAGAACGGTGCATGCGGGTACTCGAACCCGAATCGCTGCAGGCACCGGTCGATCAGGATCCCCCAGGCGTAGCTCACGGTGGCCATCTCGGTCTCGGTCAGCTCGTAGGCAGCCAACGGGGACGCCGGGTCCGGCTCGGTGAGCGTCGCGACCTGTCCGGCTCCGGAGGCCGCCGTCGTGGCCGGTGCGCCGGGGGACGCGACCGGGCCCGGGGCGGGGCCGTCGGTCGACGAGCAGCCGGTGAGCAGCAGGGCGGTTCCGACCAACGCACCGGCGGCGGGTCCCACCCGGCGCCGGTCCGGGCGGTCGAGACGGATCCTCACGAGGGGTCCTCCCAGATCAGGTGGTCCGCCACCGCGGCGAGGTCGGGCGTCCCGGTCACCGCGTCCAGGGTGACGAAGTGGTCGCCGTGCACCGCGCCGACGTACGTCGAGGCGGACGTCTGCTTCGAGGGGTCGCTCGTGTAGGCGCGGTGGAGCCGAGCATCACGCAGGTTGACCACGACCGAGGCGTCGCCGCGCAGGCAGGTGAACTTCTCGTCCGCCGGCGGGGTGCAGGTCCAGCCCGCGCGCTGGCCGGCGGGCCCGAGCCGCACCGGCAGCTCCTGGCGCGGTGACGCCGTGTCGAGGCACGGACCGTCGGGGGGAGGCGGCGTCACCGCGCGGGGCGCCGAGGCGGCCGCAGGCCTGCCGGCCCCGCTCGTGCAGGGGTCGTCGGCGCCCGCCGCACTGGACGACGCGCTGGGGACGGAGGCCGGGCCGATCGGCGCGTCCGACGCGTTCAGGCCGGTGGTCCACAGGGTGGCACCGACGAGCGCCGCCACGCCGGTCACACTGCACGCGGCCACCGCCAGGCGGCGGCGCCGCCGGATGCGCGCCCCGATCCGCAGGGAGGTCGCCACCAGACGCTCGACGTCGGTGGGCACGTCCACCCGCGTGCCGCGGATGATCGTCGCCACCTCGTGGTCGTCGTCGGGTGCGCCGTCCCAGCCCGGGCGTTGGTCGAGGCGGTTCATGAGCAGCTCGTTTCCTGGTCGTATGCCGCGGACGGCGGGCCGAGAGGGGAGACCTCCGGGGCCACCAGCAGCGGCCGAAGCTTCTGGAGGGCTCGACGGGCACGGGTCCGGACGTTCGCCTCGCTCAGGTCGAGGTCGAACGCGGTCTCGGCGACGCTGCGGTCCTCCCAGTACCGCAGGACCACGATCGCGCGATCCACGGGCGGCAGCGTCGCGACGGCGGCAAGGACGTCCATCCGGGTCGAGTGATCGGGTCCTTCGCGGACCGACTCCTCGGTGAGCCACTCCCGCGGTTCCTCGCTGTTGCGCCGCAACCGGCGATGCGACAGGTAGCAGCGCAGCAGCGTCTTGCGGGCGTAGCCGAGCGGCTCGTCCTTGACGTTGCGCCACGACGCGAACACCTTGGCGTAGGTGACCTGGGTCAGGTCCTCCGCCAGGTGCCAGTCGCCGGTCAGGAGGACAGCCGACCGGGTCAGCTGAGAGCTCGTCGCACGGACGAACTCGCTGAACTCTTCAGCAGATCTCGTTGCCCTCACAGCAAGTAGACGCCTCGGCGCCCGCGGTGCGTGACACCGCGCGACCACAATTCCCGAGCCGACCGGGCGGACGAGCGGCGAGCTCGGATCAACGACGCGGCCATCCGGGAACTGTACGAAGCGGGCGCCGCCGTCCGCAGGGTTCTCGCGACCCCGAGGGCGACCGTCCAGCAGCAGCATCGACCCGGGACTGTTCCGGCGGCTGCTGGCCGACGTGAGGTCCCCCGTGCGAGCTACCGCAACTGTCCGCTCGGTGGGGATGCCGGGGCCCGTCGCCGTTCCTAGGCTCCAGGGAGCCCGCAGCGAGGCGCTGCGGCGAGACGAAGGGTTTCACGTGCGATTCCTCAAGCAGATCGTGGCCGTCGCGGCCATCTCGGCTGTCGGCAGCCAGGGCGTCGTCGCGGTCCAGGACGACCCCTGGCTCGCGCTGCCGCTGGGGGTGCTGACGGCGGTGCTGGCGGCCCTGGTCTACCGGTGGGTCGTACGCCGTACCGAGCACCGCGCCCCCACCGACCTCGCGGGGCCGGGCGCCGTGCGGGGCCTGGCGGTCGGCACCCTGATCGGCGTCGCGGCGGTGGTCGCCGTGCTGGCCACGATCGCCCTGACCGGGAGCTACCGGATCACCGGGTTCGGCTCCGTCGGCGGCGCGGTGGCGCTGCTCGGCTTCATGGCGGCCGCGGCCGTCACCGAGGAGCTGATGTTCCGCGGGGTGATGTTCCGGGTGCTCGAGGAGCACGCCGGCACCTGGATCTCGCTGCTGACCGTCAGCGCGTTGTTCGGCGCCATGCACCTGCTCAACCCCGACGCCAGCCTGTGGGGCGCCACCGCCATCGCGCTCACGGGCGGCCTCATGCTCGGCGCCAGCTACATCGCGACCCGCAGCCTGTGGGCACCGATCGGCCTGCACTTCGGGTGGAACGTCGCGCTGGGCGGCTCGGGCGCCGCGGTCTCCGGCAACGGCACCCCCGACGGTCTGCTCGAGTCGACGCTGTCCGGCTCGACGCTGATCACCGGTGGCGACTTCGGGCCCGAGGGCAGCGTCGTCACCGTGCTGACCTGCATCGCGCTGGCTATCGTGTTCCTGTGGATGGCCCAGCGTCGCGGACACGTCCGCCCCCGCCGCCACCGTCAGAGCTCGGCACCGGTCCTGGCGACGACGTCTCGGTGACCGATCTCGGCTGGGTCGCCTCCCGGCTGCGGGGAGGCGACCTCGCGGTCCGGGCGTTCGCGCTGGGCCTGGTCGCGGCCTCCTTCGCGCCGGCCTGGGACCGCCAGGGCACCCGGCTGGGGACGCTCCCGGACCGTCCCTTCGACGGCTGGGTCGCGGCGGTGATCGCGCTCGAGTGCCTCCCGTTGCTCGCGCGTCGGCGCTGGCCGGCCCTCTGTCTGGCGCTGGTCTTCCTCGGGTTCGCCCTCGACCAGCTGCGCGGGTACCACACGGTCGCCGGTGCCGCGCTGGCGATCGCGCTGATCAGCGCGGGCGTGCACGTGGACCGGCGTCGGCGCACGGTGGTGATCGGCGGCAGCCTCGCCTACCTGGGGTTGGTGGCGGCGATCGAACGACGCGACCCGGGCCCGGGCGAGGGCGTGTCCGGGTACGCGACCTTCTTCCTGCTGCTCGCCGTCGCCTGGGGCATCGGAGCCTGGCTGCGGGAGACCAGGACGGCGGAGAACGAGCGCCGGCTCCGGCTCGAGGAGCGGACCCGCACCGCGGAGCGGACCCGGATCGCCCGCGACCTGCACGACGTCGTCACCCACCACGTGACCGCGATGGTGGTGC
>JADGMW010000760.1_pt1 | contig 11042 bp, 7 predicted proteins | sample 8641801 | NCBI WGS metagenome assembly JADGMW01 (sample SAMN16272018, study PRJNA661076) | feces metagenome | isolation source: fecal sample from diarrhoea affected cattle A | host: Bos taurus | place: South Africa: Lokaleng Village, Mahikeng | collected 2019-09
AATGGATCGGCCGGAGTCAGCACCAGCGACAGCCCGAACCGGATGGCGACGGCCAGCACCAGCAGTGCCAGCAGCCCCCGCAACTGCTCGCCCCGCAATTGCTTGCCGGCCGAAGCGCCGAACTGCGCGCCGACGACGCCCCCCACCATCAGGCAGAAGGCGAGGAGAATGTCGACGCTCTGGCTTTGCACGGCATGCAGCACCGTCGTCACCGACATCATCGCCACCACCTGCAGCGAGGACGTCCCGATCACCACATTGCCCGGCACCCGCAGCAGGTAAACCAGCGCCGGCACCATGATGAAGCCGCCGCCAATGCCGAGCAGCGAGCCGACAAAGCCGATGAAAAGCCCGATCACGAGGACCGGCAGCACGCTGATGTAAAGGCGCGACTTCTTGAACCGCACGCGCCAGGGCAGGCCATGCATCCAGTTATGCTGGTTGGCCTGCCGGTCGCGCACCACCACGCCCGAGCGCCGGCGCAGGATGGCGCGGGTGGATTCGATCAGCATGGTGACGCCGATCGAGCCCAGCAGCACCAAAAAGCCCACCGAAATCACGAGGTCGAGCTGGCCCGCCGCACTCAAAAACGAGAACATGGCGACGCCGGCAAAGGCGCCGAGCACACTCGAAAGGATCAGATACACCGCCAGATGCAGGTCGATGCCACCGCGTCGGTAATGGCTGAGCGCGCCCGAGGTGGATGCCGCCACCACCTGGCCGGTCACCGAGGCGACGGCCACGGGCGCGGGCACGCCCGAAAAGATGAGGAGCGGGGTGAGGAGGAACCCTCCGCCTACGCCGAACATGCCGGACAGAAAGCCGACCGCCCCTCCGATCCCCACGAGAAAGAAGAGGTTCATGGAAAGTTCGGCGATCGGCAGATAAACCTGCAAGATCCAAATCCATCCAGGACGGCCGCCCGCCAACGGGGCTGCCAACAATGCGGCAGGGTCCCGGCAGTGTTTTGCACTCCCGGAACCCGCGATAGCTCATGGGCTTACGTGCCCATGCCGCTCCTGTCAAACGGCTCGGGTCAGGCGGGCTGGCTGCCCAGCACGGCCAGCAGGCGCGGGTTGATGGCGCCGCTTTCGCTCATGCCCGTGCCGCGCTCGAAAGCCTTGATCGCTTCGGCGGTCTTGGGGCCGGCCATGCCATCGGGCGTGCCGATGTCAAAGCCGAGCTTGGCCAGCGCCTGCTGTACCTTGGCCACCACTTCGGTTTTGGTGATGGTTTCGCCCACTTCAAAGGCCGGCATCCAGGTCCCGATCGGGGCATAGTTTGCCGCCAGGTCAATCGGCTGCGCCCGCCAGGCGGCAATCTCGTCATCCAGCGTCTTGACGGCGTCGGCCGTCAGCGACTTGGCCACATCGTCGCGCGCTTTGGTCGCATCGGCATCGCCACTGCGTGCGGCCAGCGAGAACCATTTGAACGACTGCTCGAGGTTCTGCTCGACGCCCAGCCCGCGGGCATAAAGCATGCCGAGGTTGAACTGGCTGTCGGTCATCCCCAGCGTTGCCGCCTTTTCGAACCATTCGGCGGCCAGCTCGAACTGCTGCTCGCCCATTTGCCCGCCGGCATAAAGCGCGGCCAGGTTGTGCATGGCCATGCGATTGCCCGCTTCGGCACCGCGCTGGTACCAGAGCTTGGCGACCTCTAGATCCTTTTCGACCCCGTTGCCCGCCTCGTAAAGATTGCCGAGCCGGTACTGCGCCGGCCCAAAACCCTGCGCTGCCGCCCGCTCATACCAGATCGCCGCTTCGGCAAAATCCTGGGGGATGGCCTGGCCTTCGGTGTAGATCGCGGCCACTTCGAACTGGGCGCGTGCATCGCCATTGGCAGCTGCCTGGCGCAGCTCGATCGGGCCGATGGCTTCCGGGGGCAAGCCAAAGCTCTGCACTGGAGCGCTGGTGTCGGCGCCGATGCCTGGGGCCTGATAAGCAAGCTCGGCCGGGGCCGTGTCGAACGGCATGGCGAGGGCTGCAGCGATGGCCTCCTGGCTCATCGCCGCGGGGAACTCAGTTGCTCCGTCGGCCTGGCTGAAGCTTGTGGTCGCGGCAGGATTGATCGAACCGGTCGCCGTGTCATCGATCATGTCGATCACGCGCGGGCCAATTGAAGCCCCAGGCCCATCTTCAGCCGCTGCCGGCTCGGCCGGCGTGGCTTCTACGGGCACGTCCGCTGACTCGGTCACAGCAGGCTCGGGCGCGCTCTGGACCGTGCTGGCCGCAACAGCCACGGGCGCAGCTTCATCCATGCGCTGCAACACCAGATTGAGCGCCAGCATCGATACAGCCGCGAGCGTTGCCGCCAAGAGGATGGGGCGGCGATGGCGTAACAGGAAGCTTTCGCGTGCCGGCTCGCTCTCGTCTGTAGTGGCAGCAGCAGCCTCAACGTCAAGCACGGGCTCGGGCGCGACCTCGGCCTCGGCACGAGGCTTGCGCTCTTTTTTGGGCTTTTCACGCTTGGCCGGCTTTTCCGCCACAACCGGCACTTCGGGCGCAGTCTTGGCTTCTGCCTCAGGAGCCGCTTCCTCGACCGATGCCGGCCGAACGCGCGCAAGGGCCCGCCCGATCAGCGAGCCGCCGGCGATACCACCTGCGGATTGCTCCAGCTTGGCGCGCTGGGCGCGGCGGGCCGCTGCCACAAAAGTGCTGGTGCTGGTTTGGCTCGGCGTGGGCTGCACGGCGGGCGTAGCGGGCTCGGGCTTGGCCGGGGTGGCAAAGGGATCCGCCATGTCGCCGCCAAAGCTTGATTGCGGGCGCGGTGGTGGCTCCACCGTGCTCGGGTCAAAGCTTGGGCGCACTTCGTTCCGCAGGGCTGCCGAAGACAGGGGCGGGCGCCCGACCGGTCGCGGGATCGGGCCGAAATCCTTGAAGCCGGGATCGAGCAGGGGGGCTTCATCGGCCGGATTGGCCGGCATGGCATCGCCCTTGGACGCGGCCAGTGCGGTCAGCATGGCTTCGAGCCCCGCCATCTCGGCGGCAGCTTTCGAGGGCTTGCTCGTTTCGCGCGCCGGCGTTGCGGCAGCAGTGCTTTGCGCCGCTTCCCGCTCGCGCAGCGTCGCCTCAAGCCGAGCCAGCCGTTCGGCGGTGTCCTTGCCGGCAGTGTTGAAGAGGGCGGCCATCCGCCCTTCCAGCGCCGACAGGTTCTCTTCGCTGAGAGCCGGCGCCGCCGCTGGCGCGGCACCCGCAACCGCCTGCGAGGTTTTCTCTGCCACCAGAGTGGCGAGCGCTTCGATATCGGGCTCGCGGCCGGCGCGCTTGATCAGGCTGCCAATGCGGTCTTCAATGCTTTTGAGGCTTTCGGGGCCGAACATCGCCACGGGTGCGGGCGCCTTGCGCGTCACCGCATCGCTGGTGCGCTCGGCCACCATGGTTGCCAGCGCCTCGAGGTCAGGCGCATCCGCTTCGCGCGCTGAATAGAGGCTGGCAAGGCTATTGAGCTGGGCGCCGGCCTCATCCATGCGCTCCATCAGCAGCTTGAGCTGGTTTTCCACCTGCGTGTTGTCAGGCACCGGAACGGGCTTGGCGGCAAGGTCGGTCAGCACTTCGAGCTGGTTTTCAATGCGCGCGAAGCGCGGCTCCATGCCCGCGATCACCGCCTGGCGCAGCGCCAGGATGTCGCTCTTGAGCCCATCGATGTCGTCATTGCGTTCTTCAAAGGCGACGATGCGAGCCGCCAGGGCATCGACCTTGGCCACGAGCTTGCTGGGCTGGGCTTCACGCTCCTTGATGGCCTGGGTGAAGGCAGCCAGGTCCGAAGTCAGGCGCTCAAAGTCGCCCGAGCCGAGCGCCACGTTCTTTTCGATCGCATCGATGCGGTCATAAACATTCCTGACGCTGTTCTCGATGGCGTCCATGGCCGGCGCCAGCACTTCAGCGCCGGCTGGCTTGGGTTCATGGGCCCGCCGGTCTTCGCGCAGGATTTCGCGCTCCATCTGCTCGGCCTGCAGCTCGGCAAGCTTGCCCACCGTCGCCGAAACATCATCGAGCCGCATATTGATGGCGGAAAGATCGACCTGCGGGGCGTCCCCGATCAGGCGCGCCAGGCTGCCGATCTGCGCTTCGAGCCGCTTGACTTGCCCGGTTTCGCCCACGGCACCGGCCAGCAATTCCACCACATGGGTGAGCTGTTCGACTTGGCTCGCAACTTCGCGCACCCCATGGCCATCGCGCTGCGACTTGAGCTCGCCTTCGAGCCGGGCGAGGCGACTGGACAGTCCGCCGACAAGCCCGCTCAGTTCACGGAATTCCGGCATGTCATTGGCCTGCCGGCGCAGCGCAGCTGCAGGCGCCGACATCTGGCGGCCGCGGATTTCGGCGATCGCCAGCTCCAGCGCATCGGTGTCTTGACCGATCTGGCTTTCCTCGCGCACGGCGAAGCGGTCCACGGCACGCTTGACGGTTTTGAGCGCTTCGTTGCGGCGCATGGCGGGGCGGGGGGCTTCGACCTGCCCACGCAGGCTGCGCACGCGCTCGGCCAGTCCATCCAGTTCGGGATCGTCCCGCTCAACTTGCACATAGCGACCCTCGACCTGGTCGAGCAGGGCTACCAGTTCACCGCGCAGGGCCTGCCACTCGCCCGCCTTGGACGGCGTGGTGGTTTCGGCCGGTACGTTTTTGGCAGCAGCGCGGGCCATAGGTGTCCCCTGATGGGTTGCGGCAAAGCCCTCGCGATGCAACACGAAGGTAGGGAGCCCCATTTGGCGAAAACATGGTAAACATCCCGTTAAGCATTGTAGCATTTTGACAATGCCCGGGCGCTCCGGTGCGGCTAAGTGCCGGTCAGTGCTTACCCCTCGGCTCCAGGAGAACCACTATTCATGACGCGCCGCCGCATCATCATCGTTGATGACCACCCGCTGTTTCGCGCTGCGCTCCGCCAGACGCTCTCGGGCGGCGATGCCACGGTCAGTGTCGAGGAAGCGGGGGATCTGGCGAGCCTCAGCGCAGCGCTCGATGCCGATCGGGACTGCGACTTGGTGCTGCTCGATCTCAATATGCCTGGCGTGCGCGGTTTTTCCGGCCTGCTGCTGCTGCGCGCGCAATATCCCGAAATTCCGGTGATGATCATCTCGGCGGTGGAGGATGCAGTCGTCGTGCGCCGCGCCTTTGAGCTGGGTGCTGCCGGATATCTGCACAAATCGGTTGGGCCCACCGAAATTCGCCGCGCGATCGAGACGGTGCTTTCGGGCGAGGTTTTTGTGCCCGAAGGGGTGAGCCTTGGCGTCGAGGACGGCAATTCCGCCCTGATGCGGCGCCTTGCAACCCTCACGCCCCAGCAGGTCCGCGTGCTGATGATGCTGAGCGACGGGCTGATGAACAAGCAGATTGCCTATGAGCTCTCGATCTCCGAAGCCACGGTCAAGGCCCATGTCTCGGCCATTCTGCAAAAGCTCGATGTCGACAGCCGCACCCAGGCCGTGATCGCCGCCTCGCGCATCGAGGATGGTCAATTCGAAGCGCTGTTCGCCACCGGCGCTGAAAAGCCCTGAACTGCGCTAGGCGGAGCGCTTGACCGGTCGGCCGCTCTGGCTGGCAAGGCCGGTGATCGCCGCGCGCAGGGCCGCGGGCTTGACCGGCTTGGTGACCACGGCCACCCCGCGCTCCTCGGCCAGCGTGCGCACGGCGGGGCTGCGATCGGCCGTCACCAGCGCCGCCGGCAGATGCCCGCCCAGATTGTGCCGCAGCCACTCGATGGCATCGAGCCCCGAGGTTTGGTCGAGGTGATAATCCATCAGCACGAGATCGGGATACCACCCCTCCAGCAGCCGCTCGCGGTCGATCTGCTTGAGTGAGAGCGCCGAGCGCACATCGCATCCCCAATGGGCCAGCAATCCCTCCATGGCCTCGAGGATCGAGCGCTCATTGTCGACGCACAGCACTTTGAGGTTGAGCACGCCAAAGGCCGGCTCGGCCGGCGCCAGATCATTGCCGCGCACCGGGGTGACCGCCCGGGCGATCGGCAGGAACAGCGAAAACCGCGACCCGCGCCCGACCTCGCTATCAAGCTCCAGCGTCAGCCCCATCGCCGCCACCAGCCTTTGGACGATCGACAAGCCCAGCCCCAGGCCTTGCGCCATGCGCGCCCCCCGCTCGAGCCGCGAAAACTCGGCAAAGACCAGCCGGTGCTGGTCGCGGGCAAAGCCGATCCCGGTATCGATCACATCGAGCCGCAGCCTTTGCCCCCGCCGCCGCAAGCCCACCAGCACCTTGCCGCCGGGCGGGGTATACTTGATGGCGTTGGAAACAAGGTTCTGCACGATGCGCCCCACCAGTGTGCGATCCACCAGCACCGCATTCTTGGTCGGCAGGATGCGCAGCGTAATCGAGCGCTCCCGGGCCATGGGCCCGAATTCCAGTTCCAGCCGCTTGAGCAGCTCATTGGCATTGACCGGCACGGGAGCGGGCCGCAAGACGCCGCTATCGATGCGCGAAATGTCGAGCAGCGCGCCCATGATGTCTTCCACCGCCGTCAGCGAGGCCTCGATGGAATTGGCAAGATCCGCCAGCCCCGTCGATTTGGCGCGCTCCATCAGCGTCGCGGTATAAAGCCGGGCGGCATTGAGCGGCTGCAGCAGGTCGTGGCTCGCCGCCGCCAGGAACCGCGTCTTGTCGTGATTGGCGGCATCGGCCTTGGCGCGCGCCTTTTCCAGCTCGGCATTGACCCGCGTCAGGGCCGCCGTGCGCTCCTCCACCCGCGCTTCGAGCGTCTGGTTCATGCGCTCGAGCGAGCCCTCATTGTCCTCGCGCGCGGTCACATCGGCGACACTGATCACCAAACCGCCATCGGGCAGGCGGCTCGACTGGAACTCCAGCATCTGCCCGCCGATCCCCGTGCGCTGGCTCACCGTCGTGGGCGCCGCCGTCAGCGCATTGATGCGCTCGATCGCGAGCCGCGCCGCGTCGCCGGGCCCGAAATCGCCCCGGTCTCCCTGCCAGATGGCGAGGTCAAACAGCGGCGTGCCCGGCCGCATCACCTCTTCGGGCAGCATCAGCAGCGTGCTGTAGCGCTGGTTGGCAAACACCAGCCGCAAAGCATTGTTGAACACCGCAATCCCCTGCGGCACGAAGTCGAGCGCCTGCCGGAGGCTTGATTCAGCGGTGGGAACGCTCGTGGGCATAACTAACTTATCCTGGTGGCTGGCCCGAATATCGGCCCCCGCCGCTCCGCTCGCAAGCTCAACTCTTGGCCCAATTGCCTCGGCTTGCCGCCTGGTGGATGAATCTGCGCTCGATCAGCCAAGAGGATACCCCAATGTTCAAGGAATTTCGCGATTTCGCCGTGCGTGGTAATATGATCGATCTCGCCATCGGGGTGATCATCGGCGCCGCCTTCGGCGCCATTGTTTCATCCCTAGTAGATGACATCTTCATGCCTGTGATCGGTCTGTTGATCGGCGGCATCGACTTCTCCAACCTCTTTATCGTCCTGTCCAACCCCGACGGGGTTCCCGTGCCGTCACTCGACGCGGCCCGGGCCGCAGGGGTGGCAACGCTCAATATTGGCCTCTTCATCAATGCGGTGGTGAAGTTCCTCATCATCGCCTTTGCCCTCTTTCTCGTGGTCAAGGGGATCAACCGCTTCAAGCGCGAAGAAGCCGTCGATCCCAATTCCGCTGCCCCGACACGCGAAGAAGTTCTGCTGACTGAGATTCGCGATGCAATCCGGCAAACGCCGCCATCTCCCACCATCGTGAAATAGGAATAAAGTCAGTTGACACTCTGCACCCTAGGCCGATAAACCTAATATCGGCCTAGGTAGTCCACAGTACGTGTTCCCCTTATCGGACGGCATCAACACTTAGTTCAAATTACCCGGGTGGTGACCTGGCAGCATCTCCCGTCAACGCCAAAGTTCAGGCCAAGACGAGTGCCCCGCCAGGTCCAATAGCGTCGAGCATACGTGGCAGCCTTTTAGAGGACGAAGCAGGATGAGCGAACACCCATATTACCATTCCTTTTTGAACCGCGACCGTCTGATCCATATTGTTGATGCCGATCCGGCGGTCTGCGAAGCACTGAGCGTGCTCTTCCGCCTCGAGGGGTTTCAAACAACTTTCTCCCTGGATGTTGCCCATTTCAACGCCGCCATGGAGCGCCGGCGCCCGGACGCCGTGGTGCTCAATTTCGAACTTGGCGAGCATAGTGGGCTCGGCCTGCTGCAGCGCATCAAGGCCGCCCGCCACAGCACGCCCGTCTTCATGCTCGCCGAAAACTCCCAGGTCGATGCCATCGTCACGGCCATGAAGCTGGGCGCTTCCGACGTGGTGACCAAGCCCATCAACAGCGATTATCTGCTCAATGCCGTGCGCTCCGCCATGCGCCACGAAATGCATCTGGGCGGCGGCCAGCAGGCCGGGCGCCCGGTGGAAGTGCGCGGCTTTTCCCAGCTCACCCCGCGCGAGCGCGAAGTGCTGCAGCTCATTTCCAATGGCCGCTCCAACAAGGAAGCCGGCCGCCAGCTCGGCATTTCCCCCCGCACCATCGAAGTGCATCGTGCCCGCGTCATGGAAAAGCTGGGCGCCCGCAACACGGCCGATCTCATGCGCATCGTGCTCACGAGCTGAACTAGCAATTTTGCTTAGGGCGCCCCTTAAGGCGGCGCGTGACACCTCGATCCAGCCGGCGGCCAGAAGCGGACCATAGTCCGCCCGGCGGGGCTTTCGATCGTCATCACGGCTCGATGGTGGGCAAACCCACCACCGATGCGGGTGTTCGATGCGCCGGGGGTGAACTTATTCGGCTGCCGGATCGTAGCTCTGCGGTGGCTGAGCGGTATCCGAAAGCTGCGCCAGATCGACGCCGACCTCGCTGAGCGCCGCTTCGGCTTCCTCGCGGTCGTCTGCCCCTAGTTCCGGCGCGCGCGCCAGGATCCAGCCCGTATTGCCGTCGGGCGAATACACGGCTGCCCAAGGATATTGCCCATCTTCTTCTTCGCCAACGGCGGCCACGACATAGTTGACGCCCGGAGCGCCGCTGTCCTCGCCAAATTCAACCGAGAAGGTGTTGAAATTGCCGTTGACCACTTCGGCCGTGCCGACCACGCCCTGCTCGTCGCCCGCGGCGCGATCGCAGCGGTTGATCACCTCGACGCTGGTTTCATCCAGCAGATTATAGGTGGCCGTCACGCCGCCCTCGCAATCTTCCTGGTACGGCGTCGGGGTGCGCGCGATCTCGTACCACACGCCCGTATAGGACTGCGGATTGATCTCCAGCGCCGTGGTGGTGCCCGCTTCCTGCGCGGAAACGGGGGCCGCTACCATCAATGCTGCACCAAGGGCGATAGGCAAGCGCATGTCGATCTCCATGTCTGATGTCTGTTGGTCAACATCAGACCGGAGCCGGAGTTCCGATCCCAAACTATTCGTGAGGCGCCCTCAGCCGCCCGCTGCTATGGGGCGTTGGCCAGCCGATTGGCCGCAATCACATCGGCATGGCTCGGGTTGGGGCCCAGCTTGGCGAACTGCTCTGCCAGCCGGTCGCGCTTGGCAATAGCGGCGCCTTTTTGCGCCGCGGTCAAGGCGGCGAGGGTTTCCTCCGCGTTCCAGTCACAGCAATAAACCGGTGTCGATGGCTGTTGCCGCCAGCTGTCGGCGAGCGAACCGGCATCGACGGGATCAAAGCCGACTTCGTCGACAATACGCATTGCCATGTGCTTCTGGTCCGGGTCGTCGCCCGCCACGGCTACGGCCAGCCGATCAGGCGCCCCTGATGGGCGACCCAGATTGGCGAGGGAATAGGCGAGAATGTTGTTGAACGCCTTGATCACCGGGCGCCCGAGCTGCTGGGCCACCCAAACGCTTTCGGTCATGCCTTGGTCGATTTCGGGAATACGAGGATCGCGCATATCCGGGTAATAATTGCCGGTGTCGATCACCGGCACGGCGGCAGGCACACCCGCAATCACCTCGGCCAGCTTGGTCACGGCCGGGAAGGGGACCGATAGGATCACGATATCCGCATCCGCCACGGCGCCGGCCGCGTCGGTGGGAGTTGCGCCAATCTCGTCGGCAAACGATCTTACGGCCTCCGCGCCCTTTGAGTTGGCCACCCGCACCTCGTGTCCATTGCTGGCAAGCTTTCGCGCCAGTGTGCTGCCGATATGACCAATGCCGATAATACCGATTCTCATGGCGCCTGCTCCAGTTTGGGGGGCACTGACTTAGGGAGCGCTGGCAACAGTCACAAGGACCGGTCGGGCAGAGCCATAAACAACAACGCCCCGGCGCGATTGGCCGGGGCGTCAAAGGTTTGGTGCTGAAAGCCCCAGGCGCCTTAGCCGCCGCTGGTCGGCAGCGTCAAATTGCCCGAGGTCAGCTTGCTTGCCGTGATCGCCGCATCCGCCGGCTCGCGCGGCAGCTCGAGGCTCGTCCAGACGCTGACCAGCGCATGGCGCAGGGCAAAGATCATCTCGTCGGTGTGGAGCGGGGTGGGGGTGATCCGCAGCCGCTCGGTACCTTTGGGCACCGTCGGGTAGTTGATGGGCTGGATATAGATATTGTGCTTGTCGAGCAGCATGTCGCTGGCCGCCTTGCACTGGCGCGCATCGCCCACCATCACCGGCACGATATGGGTTGCGGTTTCCATCACCGGCAGGCCCGCATCGCTGAGCATTGCCTTGAGGAGGCGGGCCTGGCGCTGCTGCATGGCCCGCTCGGTCTGCGACGCCTTGAGGTGCTCGATCGAGGCACGCGCTGCCGCGCACAACGCCGGGGGCAGGGCGGTGGTGAAGATGAATTCGGGCGCATAGGAGCGCACCGCATCGATGATCGACTTGTTGGCGGCGATATAGCCGCCCATCACGCCAAAGCCCTTGGCCAGCGTGCCCTCGATGATGTCGATCCGGTCCATCAGCCCGTCGCGCTCGGCAATGCCGCCGCCGCGCGCGCCATACATGCCCACGGCATGCACTTCATCGATATAGGTCAGCGCGCCGAATTCCTCGGCCAGGTCGCAGATCGCCTCGATAGGCGCGATATCGCCATCCATCGAATAAACCGACTCAAAGCAGATGAGCTTGGGGCGCTTGCGGTCGGT
>JADGMW010000761.1_pt1 | contig 11040 bp, 10 predicted proteins | sample 8641801 | NCBI WGS metagenome assembly JADGMW01 (sample SAMN16272018, study PRJNA661076) | feces metagenome | isolation source: fecal sample from diarrhoea affected cattle A | host: Bos taurus | place: South Africa: Lokaleng Village, Mahikeng | collected 2019-09
GGCCGCCCGGCGCGGCGTCAACGCGGCCAGCCTCGCCGGCCTGGTGTGGGCGGCGGGCCTCGTGGTGCGCGCCATCCGGCGCGGCTCACGCTCCTGAGCGGGCCGTCCGACGCTCGATCCCAGCACTCCTGCCTGACGCGCCCGTCCCGGGCGCCCTCCCTACACTGACGCGGTGCCCGCCACCGTCCGCCCTGCCCTGCCCGCCGACGCCGCCGCGCTCGCCCACGTCGCCGCCGTGACGTTCCCGCTCGCGTGCCCGCCGGACTCGACGCCGCAGGCGCAGCAGGACTTCATCCGCACGGTGCTCTCCGTCGACCGCTTCACCGACTACCTGGCCGACCCGGCGCGCATGCTGCTGGTGGCCACCGACCCGGCGGAGGGCGGCGAGCTGCTGGGCTACACCATGCTGGTGGACGGCGACCCCACCGACGCCGAGGTGCGCGCGGTGATCACCCTGCGCCCCACGATCGAGCTGTCCAAGTGCTACGTGCTGCCCGGCCACCACGGCCAGGGCGTCGCGTCGGGCCTAATGACGGCGTCGCTGCAGGCCGCCCGCGAGCGCGGCGCCCTGGGCATCTGGCTGGGCGTGAACCAGCTCAACGGCCGGGCGCAGGCTTTCTACCAGCGGCACGGCTTCGCGCGGGTGGGCACGAAGCACTTCCAGGTGGGCGACCGCCTCGAGGACGACTTCGTGCTGGCGCGCGAGCTCTAGGCCCGCTCCCCCGGTCCGACCCCGGCGCCCGTGGGCTCTGGCTGCTGCCCGACCCGGCGGCGCTCCTCGACCGCGATCCGGATGTCCTCGGCGATCAGGTCCCCGTTGATGGTGGCGCCGGCGGCCAGGCCCGCGGCGGCGGACATGATGACCTGTGCGCGCGGGTCAGCCACGTTGCCCGCCACCCAGACGCCGGGCACGGCGGTCAGCCCGTTGGGGTCGTGGTCCACGTAGGTGGCGACGACCATCCCGTCCATCTCCAGCTCGGACGTCTCCAGCCCGAGGGGGACGAGCAGGTCGGGTCGGGCGAACACCTTCGACGCGACGACCAGGGCCTGCCGTGCGACCGTCGTCCCGTCGGCGAGCCGCACGGTCCCGGGCTCCCACGCCGCGACCTCGCCCTCGACCACGCGGATGCCGCGCGCGGCGAGCTGCTCGGCCTCGGCCTCGCTCGGCGCCGGGGCGGTGTGCAGGAACAGGACGACGTCGCTGCTCCACTGCCGGAACGTCAGGGCCTGGTGGATGGAGAAGTCGCTGATCCCGAGGACGCCGATCGCCTGGTCGCGCACCTCCCACCCGTGGCAGTAGGGGCAGTGCACGATGCCGCGGCCCCAGTCCTCGGCGACCCCGGGGACGTCGGGCAGGACGTCGACAGAGCCCGTGGCGAGCAGCAGCCGGCGCGCGCCGACGGTCCGGTCCCCCAGCTCGACGGCGAACGTCCCGTCGGGCTCGCGGCGGGCTGCCAGGGCGGGTCCGTCGTGGACCTCGACCCCGGTCTGCTCCGCCTCCGCGCGGGAGATCGCCAGCAGCTCCCGGGGCGACGTGCCCTCCCGGGCCAGGTAGTTGTGCACGTGCGCGGCCGGGGCGTTGCGCGGCTCGCCCCCGTCGACGACCAGGACCGCCCGCCGGGCCCTGCCCAGGGCCAGGGCCCCGCTCAGGCCCGCCGCGCCGCCACCGATGACCACCACGTCGTACATCGTCTCGTCGTCCATGCTCCGAGCGTCGGGGCAGAGGGGGCGCCGTGGCTAGCGCCGTCACAAATGCCACACATGAGCCACACGCCAGGTTCGCGTCCCCCCGGCGGAGGGGCCGTTCCTCACCCGCCGGCGCGCGTCGAGGCGGGACAGCCGCCGGGCGACGCCTACGCCGGGCGGTGGTCCCGGTCGCCGGTGAGCGGCAGGTGCATCACGTGCAGCCCCACCAGGCCGTGCGCGGTCGAGCGGAACGCCTCGGGCACGGTGCCGACGACCCGGAAGCCGAGCGAGCGCCAGAGCGCGACGGCGGCGGTGTTGGTCTCCACCACGGCGTTGAACTGGATCGCCCGGAACCCCGCGTCACGGTGCCACCGCACCACGTGCTCGCCGAGCCGGCGCCCGACGCCCCGGCCCCGGGCGCCCGGCGCGACCATGAAGGAGGCGGTGCCCACGTGGTCCCCCCGCCCGGGCCGGTTCGGCCCCATCTTGGCGGTGCCGAGGATCTGCCCGTCCTCCTCGAGCACCACGGCGCGGCCCGGCGGCGGCTCGAGCCACAGGTCGCGGGCGGACTCCGCGGTCAGGTCCTCGGGGTAGGCGTAGGCCTCGCCCGACGCCACGATCTGCGCGAAGAACGGCCAGATCGCGGGCCAGTCGTCGGGGGTGGCGGGCCGGATGACGGGCTGCCCGGCGGGCTCGGCGGCAGGCTCGGCGGCGGGGTCCATGCCGCGCAGGCTAGCCCTCGCCAGCCGTGCCCTGCTCGTCCGCGGTGGTGGCCACGGGCCAGCCGTCCGCGTCCCAGGCGAGCTCGCGGATTGCGAGCCGGAAGTCGCCGCCCGCTGCCACGTCGTAGTAGTGGAAGGCCAGGCGCCCGTCGGACACCGACTCCCCGCCGGGGCCCGCCATGTCGCCGTGCCCCGCGAGCAGCAGGTCCCCGCCGTCGGAGGTCATGGCGACGCCGGACCTGTCCGTGTACGGCCCAGTGACCTGGCGCGCCCGGCCGACGGCCATGGTGTACGTCGAGTCGCTGCCGCGGCAGCACGCGTCGCGGGAGACGAGCAGGTAGAACCATCCGTCCCGGCGCACCAGGGCCGGGGCCTCGATGGCGTTCGGGGCGCCGGTGCGGGAGGCGATCTGCAGCGGAGGGGCCTGCGGGTCGGCGGGCTTGCCGCCGGGCCAGGCGAGCTCGACAAGGTGGATCCCGCCCCAGAACGAGCCGAACGCCATCCAGGGCGTGCCGTCCGCGTCCTCGACGACCGCCGGGTCGATCGCGTTGAAGCCGTCCTCCCCGGGGGTGGACCGCAGCACCTCGCCCTGGTCGACCCAGCCAGCCGCAGGGTCGGCGCGGTCGAGCGCGGGGTTCGTCAGCAGCCCGATCGCGGAGCGGTTGGAACCGAAGGTCGAGGCCGCGTAGTAGAGGTAGTGCGTCCCGTCGTGCTCGTACACCTCGGGCGCCCAGAAGTTGGCGACCCCCGGCACCGCCTCGCGGACCCACGCGGGCTCGGTCGCGGCGGTCCACAGCGTGCCGGCCTCCGCCCAGTCGAGGCCGTCGGGCGAGCTGCGCACCTGGATGGCGCCGTTGCCCACCCGCTCGTCTCCGGTGGAGAACACCAGCCACGGCTCGCCGTCGCCCCCGGCCAGGAGCGCGGGGTCGTGGGCTCGCAGCTCGCCGGTCAGGTCGAGGGCGCGCGCGGCGAGGCCGGGGGGCGCGTCGGGGACGGCGCCGGTGCACGCCGTGACGGCCAGGGCCAGGGCCAGGGCGAGCACCGCCCCGGCCGTGCGGCCACGTCGCCGGGGCGCCCGGGGTCGGGCGCGTCCCGCCACGGCAGCTCGGACGCCCCCCGGCGCCGTGTCCCACGCCACGCCGCGCGCGGCCCCCCGGCCCGCCCCCATGGCGGTCAGGCCCCGAGCCGGACGACGTTCCACGACACCGGAGGCACGCGCACGGTGAGGCGCCCGCCGTCGAGCGCCGCGGTGGTGTTGGGCTGGGGCAGCACCGACGTCGCGTCGTCGGCGGTCGCGGCCCAGGTGTGGTCGGGGTTGGCGAGCGTGGTCGTCCCGAGCACGCGCAGGCCGGGGATGGACCGCGTGTCGACGCTGAGCTCGACGTGCTCGGTGAGGGAGCGGTTGACGGCGAACAGGGCGACCTGGCCGGCGTCGTCGTCGTAGGTGGCCACCGCGTCGACCACGGGGACGTCGCCGAACTGCGCGGTGGGGTACGTGGGCGCGTCGATGGCGACCCGCAGCACGTCGCCCGCGGCGTACCGCGAGGCCTGCGCGAACGGGTGGAACGTGGTCTGCCGCCAGGAGCGGCCGCCGGGCTCGGTCATGATCGGGGCGATCACGTTGACGAGCTGCGCGAGGCTCGCGGAGTGCACGCGGTCGGTGTGCCGCAGCAGGGAGATCAGCAGGTTGCCGACGACCACCGCGTCGGCGACGTTGTAGCGGTCCTCGAGCAGCACCGGGGCGACGGGCCAGTCGTCGCCCGTGGGCGGCTTGGACTCGGCGCGCTTCTGGTACCAGACGTTCCACTCGTCGAACGAGATGTGGATGCGCTTGGACACCTTCTTGTGGGCGCGCACCGCGTCGGCGGTGGCGGTGACCGACTCGACGAAGTGGTCCATGTCCACGGCCGAGGCGAGGAACGACCCGAGGTCGCCGTCCTCCTCCCAGTAGTAGGCGTGCGCCGAGATCAGGTCGACGTGCTCGTACGCCTCCCCCAGCACGATGCGCTCCCACTCGCCGAACGTGGGCATCACGACGCCCGACGACCCGCAGGCCACGAGCTCGAGGTCCGGGTCGACCATGCGCATGGCGCGGGCGGTCTCGGCGGCGAGCCGCCCGTACTCGTGGGCGGTCTTGTGGCCGATCTGCCACGGCCCGTCCATCTCGTTGCCCAGGCACCACATGCGGATGTCGTGCGGCTCCTCGGCGCCGTTCTTGCGGCGCTCGTCCGACAGGCGCGTGCCGCCGCGCACGTTGCAGTACTCGAGCAGGTCGAGGGCCTCCTGGACGCCGCGGGTGCCGAGGTTGACGGCCATCATCGGCTCGACCTCCGCCCGGCGGGCCCAGCGCATGAACTCGTCGACGCCCACGAGGTTCGGGTCGGAGGAGTGCCAGGCGAGGTCGAGCCGGACGGGGCGCTCGGCGACCTGCCCGACGCCGTCCTCCCAGCGGTAGCCCGAGACGAAGTTGCCGCCGGGGTAGCGCACGGTGGACACCCCGAGCTCGCGGGTCAGCTCGAGCACGTCCCCGCGGAACCCGTCCTCGTCGGCAGTGGGGTGCCCGGGGTCGAGGATGCCGGTGTAGACGCACCGGCCGAGGTGCTCGACGAACGACCCGAAGGTGCGGCGCCGGACGGGCCCGACGCGGAACGCGGGGTCGAGGGTCAGCGTGACGGGGAGCATGCGTCCTCCTTGGACAGCGGCCGGCTCGGGCGGGGCTCCGGAGCGGGGCGCCTGGGGCGCCCGTCCGCTTCTACATCGTTGTAGAGAGCATCATGCCGACGCCGCGACAATCCGTCAACGACCTCCGCCACCCTCGCCCGACGGCCCGGCGCGTCCGACGGATTTCGCCGCTTCCGGGACTGTTACCCGATCGTTGCTTGACCGCCACCTCACCGCCATGCCATGTTGTGCAACGTTGTAAAAGCGCAATCCAGAGAGGTCAACGACGACCCGAGAGCCACCTGCGACCCGACACCGGGACGCATCGAGGCGCCGCCCCGCGACGGACATCGACGTCGCCGCGGAGCACGCCCCACGGGCCCCGCGTGACCTCGCACCATCCGACATGGAGGCAGGCACAGATGAAGAAGACGAGGCTCCTGACCTTGTCGGTGTGCGCGGCGCTCGCCAGCACGCTCGCACTGACGGCTTGTGGCGGCGGCTCGGGCGAGGAGGGCGGGGAGAAGAAGCTCACCTTCATGTTCCGCGGCGGCGCCGACGAGAAGAAGGCCTACGAGGCCGCGATCGCCAAGTTCACCGAGGACACCGGCGTGAAGGTCGAGATGATCGTCACCGACGTCGACCAGTACGCCACCAAGCTGCAGGCCGCGGTCGCGGGCAACAAGGTCCCCGACGTGTTCTACATCGAGCAGGCCAACCTGCAGTCCTACGTGAACTCCGGCGTGCTCAAGGACATCACCGCCGACGTCGAGGCCAGCGGCGTCGACCTCGACAACCTCTGGAAGTACGGGGTCGACTCCTACCGCTACGACGGCAAGGTCCAGGGCCAGGGAGCGCTGTACGGCCTGCCCAAGGACGTCGGGCCGTTCTCCTTCGGCTACAACAAGACGATGTTCGAGGCCGCGGGCATCCCGCTGCCCAGCGTCGACGAGCCGTACACCCTCGACGAGTTCGTCGACGTGGCCAAGAAGCTCACGCTCGACACCGACGGCGACGGCGAGCTGGACCAGTGGGGCACCGGCCTCAACGTCCAGTGGAACCTCCAGCCCTTCGTCTGGAGCAACGGCGGCGACTGGACCAACGAGGACAAGACCAAGGTCACCGTCGACACCCCCGAGTTCGCCGAGGCGCTCCAGTGGTTCGCCGACCTGCAGAACGTGCACGGCGTGACCCCGTCCGCCGAGCAGGCGCAGACCCTCGACACCTACCAGCGGTGGATGGTCGGCGAGATCGGCTTCTTCCCCGTCGGGCCCTGGGACGTCAGCACCTACGCCCAGCTCGACTTCGACTGGGACCTCATCCCCTACCCCGCGGGCAGCACCGGCGAGCCGGCCACCTGGATCGGCAGCCTGGGCATCGGCGTCTCGAACACCACCAAGCACGCCGCCGAGGCCACGAAGCTCGTCACGTACCTCTCGGCCGACGCGGCCGCGCAGCAGACGCTCGTGGACGCGGGAGTGCAGATCCCCAACCTCATCGACATGGCGGAGACCTGGGCCGGCGAGGCGACGGACAAGCCCGCCAACCGCCAGGAGTTCCTGGACATCGTGCAGGACTACGGCCGCCCGATGCCGGCCGCCGTCACCTACGGCGCCCAGTGGTACGACGACCTGTGGACGAACATCCAGCCGGTGCTGGACGGCAAGCAGACCGCCGCCGCGTACCTCAAGGAGGCGCAGCCCAAGATGCAGTCGTTCCTCGACCAGTCGATCGCGCAGGCCGAGCAGGCCGCGGCCGGCAAGTAACCGCTCCGCACGCCCTCCCCGCCGCCCGGCAGCGCCACGCCGGGCGGCGGGGACCCGGAAAGGACCCCCCGAGATGTCGCAGAGCGCGAGCCTCACGACCCCGCCGCCGACCCTCCCCGACGCCCCGCCCGGCCGAGCCGCCGGGCGCCCCCGGTCACGCAGCCGGCTGCACCGGGTCGAGCAGCGGTGGGCGCTGGCCTTCGTCGCGGCGCCCGTCATCGGCTTCCTGGTGTTCACCGTGTACCCGATCGGGTTCTCGGTGTACGCGTCATTGACCAGCTGGAACGGCCTCGGCCCGATGACGTTCATCGGGCTCGACAACTTCGTCAACATGTGGGGCGACGAGTACTTCCGCACGTCGCTGTACAACACGTTCTTCTACATGATCGGCATCCCGATCGGGCTCGCCCTCGCGCTGTGCCTGGCGCTGGCCCTGAACCGCAAGATCCCGGGCCGCACGGCGCTGCGCACCATCTACTACATCCCGGTGATCTCCTCGCTGGCCGCCATCGCGATCCTGTGGCAGTGGGCCTACAACGGGGACTTCGGCCTGGTGAACCAGGTGCTCGCCATGGTGGGCATCGACGGGCCCAACTGGCTGATGAACACCTCGACCGTCAAGCCGGCGATCATCATCCTGGCCGTCTGGAAGGGCCTGGGCTACTCGATGCTGCTGTACCTGGCGGCCATCCAGTCCGTCCCCGCCTCGCTGCTCGAGGCCGCGGCGCTCGACGGCGCGAACGCCTGGCAGCGGTTCCGCTCGATCACCCTGCCGATGGTGGCGCCGGTGACGTTCTTCCTGGTGGTCACGAACATCATCGCCGGGTCCCAGATCTTCACCGAGATCAACATCATGACGCCGACGGGCGGGCCCGAGTACGCGTCCGCCTCGATCGTGTTCTACATCTGGCAGAAGGCGTTCAAGTACCAGCAGATGGGCTACGGGACCGCGATGGCCCTGGTGCTGGGGATGCTCGTCTTCGTCATCACCCTCATCCAGTTCCGGCTCAACCGCCGCAACAGCTTCAGCATCGACTGAGGGCAGGAGACGACCATGAGCCGCACCCACCCGATGGGCGCCCGCGCCCAGAACCGCATCGTCAACATCGCCGTGCTCGCGCTGCTGGTCCTCGGCGCGCTGGTGATGATCGCCCCGCTGGCCTGGATGCTCTCGACCGCGCTCAAGACGAAGGCCGAGGTCTTCGCCCTGCCGCCGGTGTGGATCCCCGACCCGCCGCAGTGGGAGACCTTCACCCGGATGTGGACCGAGGCCCCGGTGCTCTCCGGCATCCGGAACAGCCTGATCGTGGCGATGAGCGTGACGATCGTCGGGTCCATCACGTCGTCCCTGGCGGCGTTCGCGCTGGCGAAGCTGCACCTGCCCGGCAAGAACGCCATCTTCCTGGGGCTGCTCGCCGGCCTCATGGTGCCGTTCCCGGCCCTGATGATCCCGCAGTTCGTGATGTTCTCGAAGGCCGGCTGGGTGGACACCCTGCTGCCGCTGATCGTGCCGTACCTGTTCGGCAACATCATCATGATCTTCTTCCTGCGGCAGTACCTGTCCAGCGTCCCCGACTCGATGATCGAGGCCGCGAAGATCGACGGCGCGTCCTACCCGCAGATCTTCCGGGTCATCGTGCTGCCGATGATCCGGCCGGCCATCGCGGCGCAGTTCATCCTCTGGTTCATGACCATCTGGAACGACTACCTGGCGCCGATCATCTACCTGAACACCCCGTCGCGGCAGACGCTGCAGGTGGTCATCGCGAACCTCAACGTCCAGTACGCGACGCAGCGCGACTACCCGCTGATCATGGCCGCGTCGGTGGTGGCGCTGCTGCCCATCCTCGTGGTGTTCCTGATCTTCCAACGGCAGATCATCGAGTCCGTCGCGCTCACCGGCACGAAGGGCTGACGTGCCAGGCTCCGTGGACCCGGCCGACGTCACCGGCTGGGGGGCCCGCCACGCCCACGACCCGACGGCGGTGCGGGACGACGACGGCACGTTCTACCTGTTCTCGACCGACGCCTACTCGGGCGGCCCGGTCCGCGCGGGCGTGCAGGTGCGCCGCTCGCGCGACCTGGTCGATTGGGAGTTCCACGGCTGGGCGATCGACGGCGTCCCGGAGGCGGGGGCGCGGTGGTCGGGCGCCGCGGGCCTGTGGGCGCCCGACGTGGTGCGGGTGGGCGACGAGTGGCGTATGTACTGGTCGGCCTCGACCTTCGGGTCGCGCACCTCGGCCATCGGGCTCGCGGTGGCCGAGCGCCCCACCGGGCCGTGGGCCGACCGCGGCCTGGTGGTCACGAGCCTGCACGACGTGGACGGGCCCAACGCGATCGACGCGAACGCCGTGGTCGACGCGGACGGCCGGCACTGGCTGGCGTACGGGTCGTTCTTCGGCGGGATCCACGTGCTCGAGCTCGACCCCGCCACCGGGCTCGCCCTGGACGGCGAGCCCGCCGACGGGCTCCGGCCCGGGGCCTGCGTGGCCCGGCGCGCCGCGTCGGTCGAGGGGGCCGTGGAAGGCGCCTTCGTGCTCCCCCGGCCGGGTGGCGGCCACGCGATGCTCGTCTCCTACGACTCCCTGTTCTCGACCTACCACCTGCGCGCGGGCGTGGCCGCGCACGTCGCAGGGCCCTACCGCGACCGCGCGGGACGCCTGCTGACGGACGTGGCCGCGGACCCGGGCTCGGTGGGCACGACCATCCTCGCCAGCCACCAGCTCGTCGGCGGCCGCGCCTGGCTGGCCCCAGGCCACGCCTCGGTGCTGACGACGCCCTCCCCCGGCGGCGGCGAGCACCAGCTGCTCGTGCACCAGTGCGCGACGGCGCGGATGCCACCCGGCACGAGGCGCAGGTGCGGCGGCTGCTGTGGACCCGCTCGCGGTGGCCCGTGGTGTCCCCGCAGCCGTGGGCGGGCGCCCGGGAGACGCACGAGACCGCCCCCGGCCCCGAGGTGCTGCCCGGCCGCTGGGAGGTCGTGTCCCTCGACGGCGCCACCGGCCAGGTGGCCCGCTCTCGGCAGGTGCTGCTGGGCCCGGCGGACGTGGCGGCCGCGGCGACGGACCACGGCCAGGGGCGCCTCACCTGGCGGCGCGGGGCCCTGGCCTTCGACGCGGTGGTGTTCTCCTCGTGGGACGGCGTCCGCCAGCGCACCGCGTGGTCGTTCTCGGGGCTCGACCAGCACGGCCGGGCGGCGTTCGGCACCCGTGTCGGCGATGCGTAGGCTGCGGGGCGGGACGAGGAGGTCATCACCGTGACGAGCACCCCGGGAGGGCCTGGCCTGCGCCCCGACCGCGCGGCGGGCGCCTGGGCGGCGCGGGACGAGCCCGCCGTCGGGTGGTCCGGGCGCGTCATGTCCGCGCTGCGCGTCATCGCGCACCTGGTCGCGATCAACCTGCTCATGCTCGCCGGCACGCTGCTGGGCGGTGTCGTGCTCGGCGCCTTCCCCGCCCTGGCGGCTGGCCACGGGGTGCTCGCGCCGATCGTGTCCGGGGCGCCCTCGGAGCAGTTGTGGCGCGACTTCTGGGCGGGGTACCGCGCCTCCTGGCGCCGGATGAACGTGCTGGGCGCGCCGTTCTGGTGCGGCGGCGCGCTGCTCGCGGTGGACGGGCTCGTCCTCTCCGCGGCGCCCGAGGGGGCTCCCGTTGTGCTGTGGGCCGGGCTGGCGGTCGCCGCCGCCTACGGGGTGCTCGCACTGGCGTTCCTGGCCCCTGCGACGCTGCGCGGCGAGGGCCTGGCGCGCACGTGGCGGTTCGTGGCGCTGGCCCCGCTGCTCTCCCCCGGGGTCAGCGTGGCGGTGCTGTTCACGCTCGCCGGCCTCGTGGTGATCGGGGCGTGGGCCCCGGTTCTCGTCCCGCTGGCGGGCGCCAGCCTGCCGCTGCTGCTGACGGGCTGGCTCGTGGAGCACCGGCTGCGCGCGATCGACGCGCAGGCGGGTGGCGGTCAGGACCTGCCGGTCCGGGACCCTGCGCTCCCCGCGAGGTCCACGGCGAGCGCGGAGGCCCCGGCCCCCGCGGTGGACTCCCGCACCACGATCGAGTAGTCCGCCACCACCTGCTGGTACGGGAGGGCGTCGTCGGCGCCGGCGATCCGGGCGACGAGCAGCTCCACGGCGGTCCGCGCGATCTCCTCGCGCCCCGGAGACACCGTCGACAGCGTGGGCGAGGAGTAGGCCGCGTCGTCGATGTCGTCGAAGCCGATCA